>Ga0181595_10003794_pt1 | contig 14232 bp, 11 predicted proteins | sample 041ome_7_FD_145604 | JGI IMG/M metagenome (GOLD analysis project Ga0181595, IMG submission 145604) | Coastal salt marsh microbial communities from the Groves Creek Marsh, Skidaway Island, Georgia - 041401AS metaG (spades assembly) | ecosystem: Environmental > Aquatic > Marine > Intertidal zone...
CAGTAGCAACAAGGTATGATAAATTAGCCCGGAATTATGCAAGTACACTGGCCTTGGCTTGCTGCCTTATATGGCTGCCAATGTGGGTTGGCTAAATTATGAACAGCAAAGATCAACAGGCCCTACTATTCGTTAAATTAAGCCGGCGAAACTGCCAGCTGACATCACCACTGGCGCTAAAGTACCAGTCACACCACTGCGGCCCGCCGTCCTGCGTTTGCCAGTCAGGCGTGGGCAAAAACTGCACTGAGGTTGCCGGACAACCGACAATATCTACCTGCCGGTGCTGCTGTTGATACGCATAATGCGCATGGCCGTGTGCTATGCCACGAATACGCGGCTGAGCAGCAATAGCCTGCCACAGCTGCGCCTGATGTTGCTGGCCGTGTTTATCAATAAAGCAGTTTAACGGCAGCGGGTGATGATGGCAAAACAACCAGACCGCGCCGGACGCATTTTGCCGGCACTGCCGGGCCAGCCATTGCTGCTCGGCCTGTGGAACCCCCCCCCGCCGGCGTATCACCTTTGCTGTTTAGCAGCAATAACTGCCAGCCTGCCAGCCCAAGGCTGCGCTCGGGCCGAAAGGGCGCCTGCTGGCATAGTGCAGCCAACTGCGAGATATCGTCATGATTACCGGGCAGACAAAATACCGGACAACGCAGCGGCGCCATCAGCTGCGCTAATAATTGATAAGACTCAGTGCTGTGGTCCTGGGTAACATCGCCGGTTAGCAGCACCGCATCCGGTTGCTGTTGCACCAGCTGCTGTACTATCGCCGCCAAATGCCGGGCTGGCCGGATACCTTTATAGCGGCCTTCAGCACTGCCCAGAAGGTGGCAATCACTCAGCTGCGCCAGATAATACTGCGGCTTTAGCGCAAACTGATACGGCCTCACCCGAATGCCAGCTCCTGGTTAATATAGCCTTGCGCGGTGCACAATTTTAACCAATCGCGCAGCAGCAAATTAATTTGCCGCTTTTCATCGGGCAGCAGCATCTCCAGATTAAGATAATCGTAACGCGCCTGAAAGCGGCTGATATGCTGGCAAGCCAGCACCTCGGCGACCTGGGCATCATGATACAAGCGCACGCTAAAGCGTGGCCGAAAATACGCCTGAGCGTCAAGCAGCTCAATGTCTAAGGTGGTGGTAAAACGTGCCACCTCGGTAATACTGAGGCGATAACAGTGCTGGGCGCTGATGTGAATATCAACACTTTGGCCACACTTTAGCTCCGCCTTTAAATAGCGGTTCAGCTGCGCATAATTGCGTTCACACAGCGCGAGAAAATCCGGTAACTTGGGCACATATTTTTGCCGCTTAAACCACACGCTAAGCCCCCCAGGCTTGTTTCACTTTATCAAGGTTAAGCGCCAGCCATTGCAAGGCAATGACGCTGGCAGCATTATCAATTTTTTGTTCAGCCAGCAGTTGCATAGCTTCAGTGCGCTGTAACAGATGCACTTTAATATCCTCATGTTCAGCAGCTAAGCCAAACAGGCCGGTACTGACCGGCTGCGTTAAGCGGCCAAGAAACAGCTGAATGCGCTCTGTTGTGCCGCCCGGGCTGGATAAGTAGCTAAGCATAGGCCAAAGTTCGTTGATTGTTAACCCGGCTTCTTCTTCGGCCTCACGCTGCGCCACCTGCTGTGCGCTTTCGCCCGGCTCTATCATGCCGGCAATGGCTTCCAGCAACCAGGGGCTGGGGCTGCTGGCCATAGCGCCTAAGCGAAACTGTTCAATTAACACCAACTCATCGGTTTGCGCATTATAAGGCAGCACCACCACCGCATGGCCACGTTCAAACATTTCCCGCTGCATCGGCTCACTCCAACCGCCGGCGAACAAGCGATGGCGCAGGGTATAACGGTCTAAGCGGAAAAAAACCTGAAAAACCGTAGCTTTGTCGAGAATTTCTACATCTGCAGCGCTAAATGGCGGATACTATACTGGTTTAACTTGAAATCAGACATGTCTGTACTCATATTCTGTTACACTCTTGCGCATAACTTTACGGTTTAAAGATTACCTAGTTTACCGTAACAGAGTATTATTCGTGCAGTTTCCTTTTAGACGGCCAGGATTGGTAAAAATGAAAAAGACCCTATTAAGCACTTTGTTAGCCACAGGTTTCGCCATGTTCAGCGTACAGGGCGCCGACGATCTGCAAAGTATTTATCAGCTCGCCACACAAAAAGATCCACAATTACTGAAAGCTATTGCCAACCGCGATGCCGCTAAGCAAGGCATTGATGTTTCTAAAGCCCGTTTATTACCACAGGTTAACTTAACGGCAGGCTATACCAAATTGATGGCAGAACGCGCTCAGTTACTCGATGCTGGCCTGGTGACTTTCGACAACGAAACGAATGGCTGGAATGCCCAGCTAAATTTGACGCAGTCAATATTTGACTGGACCAATTGGGAAAACCTGAACACCGCAGAAAAACGCGCCATGCAAAGCCAGACTAATCTGGATGCCGCTATTCAGGCGTTGATCGTGCGGGTATCACAAACCTATTTTAATGTATTAAAAGCCGTCGACGATTTAGGCTTTGCTGAAGCCGAAAAACGTGCCATTGAGCGCCAGCTGGAGCAAACCAAACAGCGCTTTGCCGTAGGTTTAACCGCCATTACCGACGTGCATGAAGCCCAGGCGCAGTTTGACAGTGCAGTCGCCCGGCAAATTGCTGCGCAAAATAACCTGGAAACCGCACGTGAAGCGCTGCGCGAAATTACCGGCCAATACCATAGCGAGCTGGCCAGTTTAAATACCGATAAATTTGCCACCCAAACGCCGTCACCCGCCACGGCTGACGAATGGGTAAAACTTTCAGAAGAGCTTAATTTAACCTTAAAAGCGAACAAACTGGCGCTGGAAATTGCGCAAAATGATATCGACAATGCTGTCGCCGGCCATTATCCGACCGTGACGTTAGATGCCACTTACGGTACAGCGGACAACACCACTGAATACACGCTGGCTGGCCAGACGCAAAAAACCAATCTGCCCAGGTTAGACACCAAACAAATTGGTCTTAATCTGCAGGTGCCCCTGTATAGCGGTGGTGCCACGACGGCGCAAACCAGCGTGGCCCGCGCTAATTATGTCGCAGTTAGCCAGGATTTGGAGCTAAGCTATCGTACCGCAGTACGTCAGGTGCGCAGCTCTTTTAACGATATTAATGCCAATATCGCCACGATACGTGCGTTAGAACAAGCGGTTATCTCAGCAGAAAGTGCGTTAAACGCTACTGAAGCAGGCTTTGAAGTGGGCACCCGTACCATTGTTGACGTGCTGCAAAGCACCCGCAACCTGTTTGAAGCGCGCCGCAATTTATCCGGTGCCCGCTACAACTATGTGGTAGCGATCCTAACATTGAAGCAAGCCGCCGGTAATTTGTCTGAGCAAGACTTACTGGCCATCAATCAGGCTTTAGCCAGCTAAGGCAACTATCAGGTTCGCCGCAGGCGCGGCGAACCTCCTACCAGTTTTCGCTGTTACCCCTGCTGAATTTGGCTACAATAGCGCATTATTTTTTTCTGAGGATATCGTGTGGTTCAGGCTCCGCAGTTTAGCTGGCGCTTTTTGCTGCCAAAATATTGGTTACTCTGGCTTGGCGCCGCCGTACTGTGGTTAATCAGCTGGCTTCCCTACTCCGTGTTGATGGCGCTGGGTAGCGCTTTTGGTCGTTTACTCTATAAACTGCTTAAATCACGCCGCAAAGTGGCCAAACGCAATATTGAACTGTGTTTTCCGCAGATGTCTGCTGCCGAGCAGACATTACTGGTTAAACGCAACTTTGAAGAAACCGGCAAAGCCCTGTTTGATACCGTGATTGGCTGGTGGTGGCCCACCTGGCGGATTAAAAAGCTGGCACATTTTACCGGCTATCAGCATATTCAGGCAGCGATAGCTGAAGGCAAAGGGGTGTTGCTGCTGGCGGCGCACTTTTTACACCTCGAAGGTGCCTGCCGGGTGTTTGGTTTAACCCATCCCAGCGTTGGCTTTTACCGGCCACATAACAACCCGTTAATGGACTATCTGCAATACCATGGCCGCAATAAAGCCAATAAATACATGGTGGGCAAACGTGATGTCAAAGGCCTGATTGCCGCATTGAATCAGCAGGAAGTGTGTTTTTATCTGCCGGATCAAGACTATGGCCGCAACCGGGCTGAATTTGTGCCATTTTTTGCTGTACCGGATGCCGCCACCACCACAGGTACGCTATTATTTGCCAATGCTGCCAACTGTTTGGTACTGCCGGTTATCACCAGCCGCCTGCCCGGCAACAAGGGTTACAAGATAGAGGTATTACCGGCGTTAACGCCGTTTCCAAGCGGGGACGACAAAGCCGATGTTAGCCGGGTAAACCAGTGGGTAGAACAGGCAGTGCTGCGCCACCCCGAGCAATATATGTGGTTGCACCGCCGCTTTAAAACCCGGCCAGACCCTGCTGCAACCTCGCTGTATCACTAATTTGCCGGAGCCTGCATGAAAATTTTTTTTAGTTTACTGCTGTTAGTCCTGGCGCTGGCGTTGGGTTATTTTTTACTGGTGAAACCGGATATTCTGTTCAATAGCGAGAAGGCTAATCCGGCAGCAGAGGGCTTTAGCCGTTTTTACAGTAACTTTAGAAATTCCATTCTACAAGGCACTAATCGTAGTAACTTTGTCATAAGCCTACCAGACGGCAGTGTGGAGTTAATTCCTCAATTACGACGGCGTGAAGTTCAGGTTAAACCAGCCGACCCGGCTTGGCGTGGCGAAGTAATGCGCCGTCGTTTTCAAAGTGGTACCACCTTAAAAGACCAGCTTGGTCAATATGTGCAACAAGAAGAGATGGTGCTGTTTTGGACCCTGCCGCGGGATTATGTGATTAAACAATTTTTTGAAACCAATGGCAGCCTGCTTGAAGCGCTACAAGAGCTGGCCTTTACCCTAGGTCCGGACTTTAAGCAACAGGTGAGTGCCTGGTACTGCCCAAAATCCAGAGCCTTGGTACTTACCGATCTGCAAGACCCGTTTTTACAGCAAAATTGTATTGCTACCCCTCGCTCTCTGCCGCAGCGTCGCTAAGCCAGCTTTGCCAGGCGGCAGCAACAGCGGCGCGTAGTGTGTCCAGATGCTGATCATCGCTAACGCTGGCCGGTGCCAGCGTTAGCCGGTGCCCCACCCCGCGCAATGCCTGATAAGCCTCCGCCAGTAACTGCGCCTGCTCGTTACTCATTAAACCAACGGCGGCGGCGGCTTCGAGGATGCGGATATTATCACTGTAGCGATACAAAGCCGGATACCGGTGACCATAGGCCAGCACCAGGTATTGGCTAATAAACTCCAGATCAACAATACCCCCCACCTGATGTTTCACATCAATACTTTCCTTGCCGTGATGCTGGCGCAGCTTGTCACGCATTTCCTGCACTTCGTGCCGTAAACTGGCCAGAGGTCGCGGCTGCTGCAAAACATGCTCGCGGATCGCAGCAAACCGTTGCTGTAAGTCCTCAGTACCGACAATTAGCCGCGCCCGCACTAAAGCCTGATGCTCCCAGGTCCAGGCTTCTTGTTGCAAGTATTGCTGGTAGGTATCAATATGGATCGCCAACAGACCCGAATTACCAGAGGGCCGCAAGCGGGTATCAATGTCGTATAACACACCACTGTTGGTGCGGGTCGTACTCAGATGTAAAATACGCTGCACCAACTTTAGATAGAATTGCTGCGAGTCGATGGCGCGCTCACCATTGGTCGGGGCTTGACTCTGGCATTGGTGCACAAAGACCAGATCCAAATCTGAGCCATAACCCAACTCTAAGCCACCTAATTTGCCATAACCAATCACCGCAAAAGCTTTGTTTTGCGTACTCGTTTCAGCTGGCAAACCATAACGCGCGGTCATCTGTTGCCAGGCCAGCTCCACCAACTGTTCCACTATCACTTCGGCGACCCATGTCAGGTGGTCACTGACTTTCATCAAGGGTAAGACACCGGTGATATCGGCAGCGGCAATCCGTAGTTGCATGGCTTGCTTAAACTGGCGCAAGGTCTCCATCAGCAGTTCCAGATCATCGTCCGGCACTCGTAACAAATACAGCCGCAACCGGTCCCGATAGTCGTCTTTCGTCGCTACCTGATACAGTTGTGCCGGATCAATTAACTCATCCAGCAACATCGGATAACGGGCCAGATGCTCTGCTAACCAGCCACTTTGCGCGCATAACTGCACCAGTTGCTGTAACGCAGGTGGATTTTCAAACAATAACTCAAGATAGGCAGTACGGGTGACAATTTGCCGGAATACGCCAAGAATTCGGCTTAATACGGTCACTGAGGCCTGTTGTTGTTCTAACCAGTGTAATAACCGCGGCATTAACTTCGCTAAATAATCGCGACCACGCGGCCCCACCGAGCGACGCTGGCAATCTTGTTTAAACTGTTGCAGTTGCGTAATAAGCTGACCCGCATCATCAGCCGTTAGCCAATCTAACTGCTCAGCCAGTTCCACCACCGGCAGCTCGCTATCCCAGAGTACCCGGCCTAAGCTGATTTCTTCGGCCTCCAGTTTTTCTTCCGGCTCGATCACCTCACGAAATTGTTGATGGATCCGCTGCATAGCCTGTTCTATTTCATATTGCAGCTGCGACCAATCCTGACGCCGCAGCGCTGCAAGTAACTGTTGCTGCTGCGCGGCATCTGCCGGCAAGGTTTGCGTTTGCTGATCATTAATCCCCTGCAACGCCTGCTCCACTTGCCGTAACCACAAATAATCGTCACGCAGGATCTTTGCGGCTTCAGTGCTGATAATGCCCTCTGCCTCCAGAGCCTGTAATGCCAATAACAAAGAAGGTTGTTGCAGGCTGGGAATACGGCCACCGCGGATCAGTTGCAGCGTTTGCACGATAAATTCCACTTCACGAATACCGCCTGCGCCAAGCTTAATATTGTCGCGCCGGTTGCGCCGGCGGTTTTCCTGTTCAATCAGCTGTTTCATCCGGCGCAAAGATTCAATCGCCGAGTAATCTATATAGCGCCGATAAATAAAGGGCTTCAGCAGGGCCGTCAGCTCGGGCGTAAAACGTGCTTCCGGGTTGAGAACCCGCGCTTTAAGCATCGCGTAACGTTCCCACTCCCGCCCCTGCTCCTGGTAGTAATCTTCCAGTGCGGCAAAGCTTAATACCAGGGGGCCACTATCGCCAAAAGGACGCAGCCGCATATCTACCCGATAACAAAAGCCATCAGCCGTCACCTGGTGCAAAGCAGCGATCAGTTTCTGGCCGAGTTTGGTAAAGAACTGCTGATTTTCCAGATTGCGCCGGCCTCCTGACGTTTCGCCATGCGCCGGATAGGTAAAGATCAGGTCAATATCGGATGAAAAGTTTAGCTCTTTGCCGCCGAGTTTCCCCATCCCCAGAATCAACAGCGGCATGGGCTGACCGCTGCTATCAAGTGGCGTTCCATGCAGCGCACTCAGTTGCCGATAAGCCCAATGATAGGCACTGTTAATCAGACAATCTGCCAGGGCGGAAACCTGTAACAGGCTGCTGCTAACTGGCTGCAGTTGCAGAATATCAGCCGCTAAAATTTGGCATAAGCTGGCATTGCGATAGCGCCTAAGCATGGCAAAAGCTTCCGCATCACTGGCGTCTGGCTGTTGTTGTAGCGGATCGCTGAATCCGGCCTGCAGCATCTGCGGTAAGTGGGAATCCTCTGTTAACACCGCTTGCAATGCCGGCTGCTGGAGTACCGTTCGGCTGATAAAATCGCTGGCACGCTGCAATAATTGCCAGTTTGCGTGCTGGCGGTCACTTAACGCGGCAGTTGCAGGAGTGAGTTCTGACATCCGTTTGCGCTCCTAAGTTGAAGGGTTCAGGCCCGGTTAAACAACAAGGCGGATAGCGTCACTAACCATTGTTGGTAGGCTTGACTGTTAAACAACAAAGCTTGCTGTTCGGTAAGTTGGCGCTGTAGCGCGCGCGCCTGGGTCGCCAAGAGCTGCTCGCCCTCGTCCTGTAAAATATCGGCTAACTGCAATAACTCCGCTGCAGCGTCCGACAACAACTCAACTGCCAGCTCCTGAGTATAGCAAGCCTCTAGTTGCTGTAACCGTTGCAGGTGCCGCAACAGACGCTCTGCCGGGTCTAGCGACACTGCTAAAGCAGCAGGTCTGGGGGTGGTTTTTTGCTGATACAACTGATAGCCGCGTGCAGCTTTACTCAGCCAGCCGGCGCGCAGCGGCAAATGCTGTAATAAAAAGTGTGCCAACTGAAACAGTTCGTTGGCATCACCACTAAGCAGTTCCAGCTCCAGTTCAGCCAACTGCTGCCGTCGCGCTCCGGAACGGACTTCACCTAAATCATAGACCACGTCAATTTCCGCATGCGCAGTGCGCAGCAGCCAGCTTTGGCGGCTAAAGTCGGTGCGAAACAATTCAATCAGCTCCGCCTGCAGTTGCGCCAGATCGGTGGCCAGCGGCCAAATTTCCGCCGGGAAGTCGCTAAGCTGCGGTCTGACACCCGCACAAGGCAAGTTATATTCCGGCCGGACTTGTAGTGCGCCATGGTGCTGACCGGCAAGCTTAATCGTTTGTTCAAAACGTCCTTGCTTCTGGCGGGTACGCAGGCCCATATCATGCTGGCGAAACCACTGTGCTGGCGTATCAAAGTAGGCGTTTAGCAAGTCGCTGACTGGAGCGGCAGTGATCTCACCGTATAATGCCAGTAATTCAGGCAAAGCCGCTGCGTCTGCCGGCCCTAACAGAAACTTTAACTCCAGTTCCAGACTCATCATTTTCTCTCCTGCAAGGGTAAAGGCCGAGGTATTAGTCCTTGTAAACTGCGCCACAACTGCCTATCATCGCCGATACCTTTGCATTACTGCGTTGATTTTTGTCAGGATACCTATGTTCAGTATATTTCGCAGCTGTTGTCGCCGGTTATTTTTGTTAAGTCTGTTGCTGTGTTGGCTACCAGCCCAAGCGCAAACCGAACAACAGCCCGCCTTTATCTCCGACAATCTGGTGGTCTATTTACATTCTGGTCCGGGTAATCAATACCGGATTGTTAGCACCCTCACTGCCGGCAGCGAAGTGATCAAGTTGGCAGAGCAGGATGGTTACGTACAGATCCAGGTTGATGAGACGCGCAGTGGTTGGATCCCAAAAGAAAATCTTAGCTTTACGCCGGGGATCCGCAGCCAGCTAACTGATTTACAAAGCCGTTTTGAGCAACAAAGCGTGCGGTTAACCGAGTTGGAGCAACTTAGCAGCGAAGGCCAGCAGGCTCTGCAACGTCTGACGCTGGAGCGCGACCAGGCGCAGGCAGAGCTGGAGCAACTGAAACGCAGCAATGAACGTTTGAGTAAAGAGCTGGACGCGCAGCAAGCCAGCTTCTGGCAACAGCCTATGGTATTGGGCGGAGCGATTTTACTCTTTGGTTTGCTTTTCGGTTTAATTTTACCCAAGCTGATCCCACAGCGTCGCAATAGCGAGCGCTGGATGTAGCGGTACGCGTAACCTAATGACTTTAACCTGCCGCCGGTGGCGTACTGGCGTCGGCGTGCAGTTTTAACGGTAAGCCCTGGTCATTTTTTACCTGCTCGATCACCACATAGGTATGGGTTTGCGCCACGCCGGGTAAATCAACAATTTTTGCCAGAATACTGCGATAGGCCTCCATATTTGGTAGCCGCAGTTTCAGCAAATAATCAAAACCACCCGCCACCATATGGCATTCCGCGACCTGCGGAATTTGCACTACCGCATCGCGGAATTTATCAAACACATCGCTGGTGGTGCGATCCAACGTCACCTGAATAAAGGCCGCAGTGCCGTAGCCAAGTTTGCTGCTGTTTAACCTGGCACCGTAACCTTCAATAAAGCCCTCTTTCTCCAGCCGCTTAACCCGATCGATACAAGGACTGGCACTTAAATTGACCTTCTTTGCCAGATCAACATTGGCAATACGTCCTTCTTTTTGCAACGTATCGAGGATACTGATGTCTATTCGATCTAACGCCTTAATTTTGCTGTTCGTCGTCATGGCAGTATTTTTTTGGGTTTGAGGTTTCATTGGCAGAATTATATACGGTTAAATGGCAAAAATAACCACCCTATGCGGTGGTCTTTTCTCTACAATGCCGCCAATATTTCGGCCTAATTTCAGGATACTTCTTATGCTGTTTAATGGTTCATTGGTTACTACCGACCCTTTACGCCAAATCATCCGCGATCATTACCGCGCCGATGAAGACCAGGTACTCGATTACCTGCTGCCGCTGGCAGAGGTCGACGCCAAAACCCGCAGTCGCGCCTGGGAGCGTGCCCGGCAACTGGTGTTGTATATTCGCCAGTCACAAGTGGGTAAAGGCGGTGTCGATGCGCTATTGAACGAATTCTCACTCTCGACCGAAGAAGGTCTGGTGCTGATGTGTCTGGCCGAGGCGCTGCTGCGGGTGCCGGATACGACCACGGCCGACCGGCTGATCCGCGATAAGCTGTCGCAAGGTGACTGGAGCTCACACCTGGGCAACAGCAGCTCACTGTTCGTTAATGTTTCAGCCTGGGGCTTATTGCTGACCGGTAAGTTGGTGAACTACTCAGATGAACAGCGTAAGCAGCAATTTGGCTTATTAAAACGTACCTGTGGTCGTCTGGGTGAGCCGGTGATCCGTCAGGCTGTGCGCTACGCGATGCAGATTATGGGTACTCAGTTTGTACTGGGCACCACTATCGACAAAGCCTTAACCCGCGCCACGGAAATGGAAGCCAAAGGCTTTAGCTACTCTTACGATATGCTGGGCGAAGGCGCCCGTACTATGGCCGACGCTGACCGTTACTTTGCCGCCTATATGACTGCCATTCACGCTATCGGTAAAGCGGCGAATGGCCGCGGTCCAATCAAAAGCCCCGGCATTTCGGTAAAATTATCGGCCATTCACCCGCGCTATGAATTTAGCCATCTGGACCGCGTACATGAAGAGCTGGTACCACGCCTGAAACAACTGGCACTGGCTGCCAAGTCTTACAATATCGGCTTTACTGTTGATGCCGAAGAAGCAGACCGGCTGGATATGTCGCTGGATGTGATCGGCAAAGTATTTAGCGATCCGGATCTGAATGGTTGGGAAGGTTTTGGTTTAGCGGTACAGGCTTATCAAAAGCGTGGCATCCATGTTATTGAATGGCTACGCGAACTGACGGTAAAAGTTGGTCGTAAGTTAATGGTAAGGTTGGTAAAAGGCGCCTACTGGGATACCGAAATCAAACTGTCGCAAGTAGAGGGGTTGGATGATTTCCCGGTATTTAGCCGCAAGCCATCGACTGATGTGTCTTATCAGGCCTGTGCCAAAAAGCTGCTTAGCTACCGCGACAGCATTTACCCGCAATTTGCCACCCATAACGCTTATACTGTGGCGACCATTCTGGAGATGGCCGGTGATTTAACCGGTTTTGAATTCCAGCGCTTACACGGTATGGGCGATGCGCTGTATGACTTAGTGGTTGCCAACGAAAAAGTCCCTTGCCGCATCTATGCCCCGGTGGGTGAACACTCGGATCTGCTGGCTTACCTGGTACGCCGTTTGTTAGAAAACGGTGCCAACAGCTCCTTTGTTAACAACATTATTGATGAAAAGATCCCGGTCGAGTCACTGCTGCAAGATCCGGTAGAAGTGGTGAAAAGTTGGCGCCAGAAGCGCAACCAGTCTATTCCATTACCGGCGAATTTATACGGCAGTAGCCGCCTGAACTCCAAAGGCATGGATCTGACGGATATCAACCAGCTAACGCCACTAAAACAGCATATGTCTGAGTTTGAGCAGCAGATAACCAGCCAACAGGCGCCAGAGGGTGCAGTGGCTGTGGTTAACCCGGCTAACTTAACAGAGGTGATCGGTTACCTGCACTACCATACCCCGGAGCAAATGCAGCAATTGCTGGCCAATGCCGAGCAAGCTTTTGCCAGTTGGTCGGCAACGGCTGTTACCGAGCGTGCCGCCTTACTGCGTAAATTGGCTGATGCGATGGAGCAACATCGCGATGAGTTACTGACGCTCTGTGTTAAAGAAGCCGGTAAAGTCCTGGCTGACGCCGTGGCAGAGGTACGCGAAGCGATCGACTTCTGCCGTTACTACGCACATCAGGCCGAGCTGCTGTGTGCCAAACCACAGCAGGCGCGCGGCGTATTTTTATGTATCAGCCCGTGGAATTTCCCGCTGGCGATCTTTATTGGTCAGGTTGCTGCTGCCATCGTCGTCGGTAATACCGTGGTGGCGAAACCAGCCGAACAAACCAGCCTGATTGCCATGCGCACTGTAGAATTACTACGTGAATGTGGTATGCCAGAACATGTGGTGCAACTGGTGATTGCGCCGGGCCGTCAGGTCGGTGAGCACATAGTGCCAGATCTGCGGGTACAGGGCGTGATGTTTACCGGCTCGACCGAAACCGGTTGCTGGATCGCCCGTAAACTGGCTGAGCGTGGTGGTGAGCCGGTGCCACTGATTGCCGAAACCGGCGGTCAGAACTGTATGATTGTTGACTCGACTGCCCTGCCAGAGCAGGTTGTAGACGATGTGATTTCGTCGGGCTTCCAGAGTGCCGGCCAGCGCTGTTCGGCACTGCGGGTGTTATTCCTGCAGGAAGATGTCGCCGATAAGATTATTACCATGATTAAAGGCGCCATGGCTGAGCTGCATGTTGGCGATCCAGCCTGGTTAAGCACTGACTTAGGTCCGGTGATTGATGCCAAAGCACATGACCGCCTGACCAGCCATGTGAATTATTTAAAAGATAAAGCCAAGCTGCATTATGCCTGTGCTATCCCCAGCGAAGGCGAACACTTCTTCTTTGCGCCGCATCTGTATGAGATCAGCGATTTGACCGTGCTGGAACGCGAAGTCTTTGGTCCGGTGGTGCATATTATCCGTTTTAAAGCCGAAGAAGTGGATCAGGTGATCCGTCAGATCAACGCCACCGGTTACGGCCTGACGATGGGTGTACATAGCCGGATTGAACAGTTTACGACTCAGGTCGCCCGCGAAATTAAAGCCGGTAATATCTATGTTAACCGCAATATGATTGGCGCCGTGGTAGGCGTGCAGCCGTTCGGTGGCCGTGGTCTGTCTGGTACCGGTCCGAAAGCCGGTGGCCCGCTGTATCTGGAGCGACTGGTTAAAGATAATCTGAGCGTTGACTGCGCAGCATTGGATGAGACGAAAAAAGCCCGCTTACTGGCAGAAACGACCAGCAGTGCGGTCGCTTATGCGATGCCAGCTGCAGCGTTAGCACAACATAAGTGGTCACAGCTTAGCACCAGCCAACGGACCTCAGTACTGCGGCAATTCCTGGCGTCCTTAGCCAGCAATCAGGTGGTTAGTCGCCAGGAGCCGGATCTGGAGCAGGTGCTGATGGTAGCCCGCGCCAAACTGCAACGGGTGGAGTTGGAATTAAACCGGCCAATTAACCTGCCTGGTCCTACTGGTGAGAGCAATGTGCTGGTGTTGGATCCACGCGGTATTCTGGCGCTGCTACGCGATGACAGCAGCAGTTTTAGCCACTGGTTACTCAGTATTATCACCGCGCTGGCGGCCGGTAATGCCGTAATCACTGCGGTGGAAGATGCTGATTTGCCAGAAGCCGAAGCCTGCATCAAGGCGCTACTGGCTGCGGGGATGCCACAACATTTACTGGCAGTGGTACGGCTGGATTGTCTGACCACACTGTTGGCGCATCCGGAGCTGAATGGTGCCGTAATTGAAGTCAGCAGTGCGTTAAAACCGCTGGCTGCCGAGCTGATTGCTGCCCGCGAAGGCGCCATCCTGCCACTGATTACTTCACCGGCAGATGAACGGATGTTACACCGCTTAGTTACCGAGAAGACCATCACCATCAATACTACCGCTGCTGGTGGCAATGCTTCGCTGATGACGATGGCCGATAACATCGGTTAAGAAGCAGATTTTTTTTGCAGAACTACCGTAAAAGCCCGCTATCCAGCGGGCTTTTTGCTATGCTTAGCGCAGTGACGACAGCACTACAGGACGTAGGATCGCTAAAGATGTCTTATCAGAAAGTAACTATCGATCAGCTACAGCCAGGTAGCTATGTAACCTGAGATCGGTTTAACGAGCCATGACTGTAATCGCATTAAACTCCGCGTTTGTGATGTTCAGTTGTGGCTTGGAGTCCTTCAATTGATAGGCGATAAGCCCTGCAATCATATTCAACATAAA
>Ga0181595_10003805_pt1 | contig 14203 bp, 15 predicted proteins | sample 041ome_7_FD_145604 | JGI IMG/M metagenome (GOLD analysis project Ga0181595, IMG submission 145604) | Coastal salt marsh microbial communities from the Groves Creek Marsh, Skidaway Island, Georgia - 041401AS metaG (spades assembly) | ecosystem: Environmental > Aquatic > Marine > Intertidal zone...
ATCGACATCGCAAAACACTTCCACTAATTTGTTCATAGGCTCTCCGTGTGATTGGGTTTCTCTTGGTCGAAAGATCCGATCACGTGGAGGGCCGTTAGTTCAAATTTTCTTATCCCGAGTTGAGGTTAAATAGCTGTGCAAACTGGAGTTAATGGCAAATACCGCACCGTAGAGCAGCAAACCGAGCAGCAGCGCCCACAACGGCTCGCCACTAAATAGCATCGCCAGGCCGATCAGCCAGGGTAAGGCAGCCAGCACCAACGCCCAATGCAGCGCTGTACCGGCTGCCGGTGGCGCCTTTTTACTGCTGCGGGTAAGTGCTGGCGTAAGAGCTTGCACTATGCCATAACCAATCACCCAGCAGGCTAAAAAGGCCCCGACCGCACTTTGTGACCAACCGGCGCTGCTGGCAAGATAAATAGGTAGGGCTATCACAAACCAGACATCGCGCGAGGCAAACAAACAAAACCGCGCCGCCGATAGCCAGTTTAAACTGGCACTTTTTGACAGCAACTCGGTAAATTTGGGTTTGAAACTTTTTCTCCCCAGATCCTTTTTCAGCAGCAACAAACTGAGGATCCACACCAGCAAGAGCGCAGCCGCCATCGCTGCCATTGCGCCCTGAAATCCCAGCAACGCCAGCAATAGACCACCGAGGAAAAACCCGACGCCCTTTAGCGCATTCTTGGAGCCGGTTAGTACCGCCACCCACTTATACAGCGCCCCTTGGGCCTCATCCGGTAGCAATAACTTGATGGCGCTTTTCGCGCTCATTTTATTCAGATCTTTGGCAATACCTGAAATCGCTTGCGCCACCATTACCCACAGTACCGTTAGCATATCGGCAGGAACTAACAACATACTGAGCGCAATAATTTGCAGAAACAAACCGATATTCATCGTCTTGTTTAAGCCGAGCAGGGCACCGAGCCAGCCGCCGGTGAGGTTAGTTACAATCCCGAAAAACTCGTAAAACAAGAATAACGAGGCAATGGTCAGTGGCGAGTAACCCAGCTGATAAAAATGCAGCACAATCAGCATGCGCAGCGCACCGTCGGTCAGCGTGAAGGCCCAGTAATTACCGGTAACGACCAGATATTGTTTGATATCGCTGCGCATAGTCATCATATCGTCATTTAGTCTGCCAAACCGACTAATTTCGCCAGTTCGACCGTGCGATTGGCATAACCCCATTCGTTGTCGTACCAGGCATAAATTTTTACCTGAGTACCATTTACTACCATAGTCGATAAGGCATCAATAATACTGGAGCGTGGGTCGGTTTTATAATCCACCGACACCAGCGGCCGGCTTTCATAACCCAAAATTCCTGCCAGCTCACCTTCAGCTGCAGCCTTGAGCATGGCATTCACTTCCTCGGCGGTAGTGGCGCGCTCGACTTCAAACACGCAATCCGTTAACGAGGCATTAGCCAGTGGCACCCGCACCGCGTGGCCATTTAAGCGACCTTTTAACTCCGGGAAGATCTCGGTAATAGCCGTTGCAGAACCGGTAGTGGTCGGAATTAAACTGGCACCACAGGCGCGGGCCCGGCGTAAGTCTTTATGGGGCGTATCTAAAATCGATTGCGTATTGGTTAAATCATGGATCGTGGTAATAGAGCCGTGCCTAATCCCCAACTGTTCGTGGATCACCTTAACCACCGGCGCTAAACAATTAGTGGTACAACTGGCTGCAGTAACAATGCAATGTTCGGCGGCATTAAATAACTGCTGATTCACCCCCATCACCACATTCAGCACCCCGGCTTCTTTTACCGGTGCACTTACCACCACCCGCTTTACGCCCTGCTCCAGATAAGCTTGCAGCAGCGCTTTGGTTTTCATCTTTCCAGAGGCTTCAATCACCAGATCACAGCCTGACCAGTCAGTATCGGCAATGGCTTTATTGCCGCTGACCTGAATGGTTTTGCCATTAATAAGTATGGTATCGCCAGCCGCCTCAGCTTGATGCTGCCAGCGGCCATGGACTGAGTCAAAGTTCAGTAAATGGGCAAAGGTTGCGGCATCGGCCGCCGGATCATTGATCTGTACAAACTCAAACTCTGGCCAATCAAAGGCCGCACGCAGGGCCAGGCGGCCAATCCGGCCAAAGCCGTTAATGCCAACTTTAATCGTCATCAGTAAATCCTTCTGTCAGGCGCCAGCTAGCGCGTTAAAATAATCAATATGTGGCGGCAGGCTTAGCGCATGCGGCCGGATCTGCTTAATACTGCTCAGGATCTGTGCTTTAGCGACACCACGTTCGGCTAGCAGTTGTGCTGCCGCCAGCGAAGTGCGACCTGAGCCGCCTTTGCAATGAATCGCCACGCTCTGCTGCTGGCTAAGTAACTGCTGTATGGCGGGGCCGGCACTTTGCCAGGCCTGCTGAAAGGCTTCACCCGGCGCACAGTCATCTTCTATCGGGCAATGAAACCAGGTTAAGCCAACTGCTGCGCATTGTGCGGCCAGATCCGTGACCTGAAGCGCCGCCAGCTCAGTTGCCGGTGTTAGCGTTAATATGGCTTTGGCACCCGCAGCTTTAAGTGTCGCTAACGCCTCAGCCACAGAGGTGCCCTTGGTACCGGGGCAAGGGGTAAAAATAAAGCTCACATCATTAACCTGTAGCACATCATAAGGGTGTGACATAAATCGCTCCAAAAGGCTGAGTGTCAGCTTGTTTTAAACCAGTGCCGGGTACGATTGGCAAACCATACCAACGATAGCATCACCGGCACCTCGACCAGGACGCCAACCACGGTCGCCAGCGCAGCTGCGGAGTGCAAACCAAAGAGAGCAATGGCTACTGCAACCGCCAGTTCAAAGAAATTACTGGCGCCAATCATGCTGGCCGGTGCCGCGACTTGATGCGGTAACCGCAATTTACAGCCGGCTAAGTAGGTTAAGGCAAAGATGGCATAGGTTTGGATCAACAGCGGTATCGCAATCAGGCCAATCGCCAGGGGTTGCCGGATAATGGTCTCTGCCTGTAGTGCGAATAACAGCAACACGGTGGCAACCAGGCCAGCAATGGAAAAGGGTTTAATTCCGGCGAGAAAGGCAGCCAGTCTGGCAGGCTCTTTCGCCAGCAGCTGGCGGGTTAATACACCTGCGATCAGCGGTAAGACAACATACAGCAATACTGATATCACTAACGTGTGCCAGGGCACAAAAATCTCCGTTACACCCAGCAACAGCGCCGTTAAAGGCGCAAAGGCAAAGATCAGAATCAGGTCATTTACCGATACCTGTACCAGCGTGTAGTTGGCGTCGCCTTTAGTTAATTGACTCCAGACGAACACCATAGCGGTACAGGGCGCTACCCCAAGTAGAATCATACCGGCGATATATTCAGTAGCGGTTTGCGGGTCAACCCAGTCGGCAAACAGCACTTTAAAAAATAACCAGCCAAGCAGCGCCATCGTAAAGGGTTTGATCAGCCAGTTGACCACCAGCGTCAGCACTATTCCCGCTGGTTTTTTGCCGACGTCTTTAATGGCACTAAAATCAATCTGCACCATCATTGGATAAATCATGATCCAGATAAAGACGGCGATCACCAGATTGACATGAGCAAATTCCAGCGCGGCAACTTGCTGAAATACGGCAGGTACCGCCAGCCCACCCAGCACGCCGGCGAGCATCGCCAGTGCCACCCAAAGGGTTAAATAGCGTTCAAAAATGCCCAAAAGATCACTCCGGATTGCGTTATTAACTACAGCAAAGCTGTTCACGTACTGGCCGTTCGCCCATCGCGTTCAGGTTAGCTAATAGCGGCTGGATGCTACTGGCGCTGGCAGTGGCAAATTGCTTAATGCTTTCGCTGGCCCACAACGGTAAATCTTCGGCCAGGCGATAATACACCCACTGCCCTTGCCGGCGGTCTTGTAACAAGCCGGCTTTACGGAGCATTGCTAAATGCCGGGAAATTTTTGGCTGCGTTTCGACAAGGGCGGCCGTCAGCTCACAGACACACAGCTCCTGCTCCGCCTGGATCAGTAGTACGGTATTAAGACGGGTGTCGTCAGACAGTAATTTGCACAGATTCAGTGCGGTGAGTGGCTCGTGCTGATGTTGTTTGTCATACAGCAGCACAAACATACTTAGCCGTTCAGCCAGTTCATGCAAGGTCGTTTCAAAGGCTTTGAGAGTACCCTGTTGTTTGGGATCGCTAAAATCCCAGGCCAGCAAATGTTTGGCTGAAATATCATGGGCACACTCAGCAGCGGTTTTGCTGCACAGTACGATGGCATAATCGAAATGCTGCTGCCGGTGCGCGCTCAGGGGCTTGGAAAACAAACCTTCGGTGCTAATGCCATGCGAGTTTAATATTGCCAACGCCCGGCTATCGGCGGTGCTCGGGTGGCTACCGGCGCTATAGACTTCAAAACGATCGGCATATTTATGCCGGGCTATCGCTTCCGCCATGATGGAGCGCGCCGAATTTTCGGTGCAGATAAAAAGGATTTTCGCTAACGCCATGCTGACCCCGAATTACGCCAAAACATATATACACATCATTGTATATATGTTTTTTCATATATCAAGTCATGGCGCTAAACTTCATAAAACTGTCATAAAGGCTAGCTTCTTAACGCCAATATCCGTTTGGCGCCCAACAACACGATAGCGCCAACAACAGCCCCTACCAGCAAATCCGGATAAGCCGAGCCGGTCCATGCGACTAACAACGCGCCCAGAATCACTCCAAAGTTAATCAATACATCGTTAGCCGAAAAGATCCAGCTGGCTTTCATATGAACGCCACCCTGCCGATGTTTAGCCAGTAACACCAAGCAACTAACGTTTGCTACTAACGCCAGACTGGCCATGCCCAGCATCAGCGTTGACTGCGGCTCACTGCCATATAGTGCTCTGCGTACAACCTCGGCTAACACGCCAAGCGCCAGAATCGCCTGTAACCAGCCTGCCACTTTGGCAGCCCGAAGCTGTAACTGTAATCCTTTGCCGACGGCGAATAAGGCCAGCAAATAAACCGCTGCATCAGCAAACATGTCTAATGAGTCGGCGAGCAGCGCCATTGACTGCGCGACTATGCCAACAGCAAACTCCAGCACGAACATCATAGCGTTGATTGCCAGCAACCAATAAAGTGTACGTCTTTCAGCTGCCGGATCAGCGGTAAAGCTTTGGCGATCGGCTACGGATGCGGCACGTGAGATGGAAAGCTGTGCTCCCAACCCCAAACTTTGTAGCTTTTTGGTGATCATCGTTGCATCGCCCTGATGCAAGATCGCCAGCTGACGCTGTGCCAGATCAAACTCGAGTTGCACAATCCCATCCAGGTCCTGTAATGCCAGACGGATTAATCGCTCTTCCGATGGACAATCCATTTTCGGAATATGATAAAGGCTATGCCACTGAGCATCGTGGCTGGCGGCTTTAGTAACAGGCTCTTGCTCAGGCTGCACTTTTGCACAACAAGCTGATTGCTGGCAATCCGATTGATTCTGTCTGGTCACGGTAATACCTCAACTGCTGAACATTAGCTGTTACTGTAACACCTGACCCCCAGCCATTGTAAAGTGGCTAAAACGGTAGTGAGTGCTGGCGCAGAAATTCGGTTACGCCAGCCAGTAACTCGTGATTTAATGTCAGCTCAAAGGCGGCCAGATTTTCTGCTAACTGGCTGGTACTGGTGGCGCCAATAATGGTCGAACTGACACCATCAACCTGATTCACCCAGGCCAGCGCCAATTGCGCCGCGCTTAGCTGATGGGCGGCAGCCAGTTTACAAAAAGCACGGATCGCCGCATTTGACTCTGGTGTGTCGCGAAATAAACCATTGCGCTGCACCAGGGTCCAGCGGCTGGCAGCCGGTCGTTGCCCGTCCAGATACTTACCGGTTAGGGCACCACCTGCCAGCGGTGACCAGGGTAAATAGGCGATATTCTCGTGCTGACATTGCTCAATTAGATAGGGCCAGTCTTTGGTATGCAGCGGGCCAAACTCGTTTTGAATCGAGACCATCCGCGGTAGGTTATGCTGTGCGCTGAGCTTTAGGTACTGGCTAATCCCCCAGGGCGTTTCATTCGACAGGCCGCAATAGCGGATCTTACCAGCCAGCACCAGCTTGCCAAGCGTCTCCAGAATCGCCAGCATCTCTGCTTGCTGCGCTATGCTATCCGTTTCACTAAAGCGTACCTGATTCACGGCATGCCGGCCAAAGTGCGGCGAACGGCGATTTAGCCAGTGTAGCTGGTATAAATCAATATAGTCTGTCTGTAACCGCTTAAGCGAGCCGTCGACCGCAGCGACCAGACTTTGCGGGCTAATATCGCTCCCGTCGCGGATATGCGCCAGGCCGTTGCCGGCGATCTTGGTAGCAAGCACTAACTGTTCTCGTCTGGCGCTATTACGGCTTAACCAGTTGCCAATAATCTGCTCGGTGGCGCCATAGGTTTCTGGCCGCGGTGGAATCGCATACATTTCTGCAGTGTCGATAAAATTCACGCCGGCATCCAGTGCCAGCGCCAGTTGCGCATCGGCATCTGCCTGGGTATTTTGCTGGCCCCAGGTCATGGTACCCAGACAAACCCGTGACACCCGCAGGCCGCTGCTGCCTAAAGTGGTGTATTGCATATGTTGCTCTGTATTCAGGGAAATAAGCGGACTATACCAGATTGCAGGGGGTTTAGATCAGTCACTAATTAAAGCCTAACCTCGCGATATTCTAAAGTTCCTGCTCATTCCGCCGAGATGTTTCCGGCGAGGTAGCTTCCAGATCACTGCATCCGGCGGCTAAACGCGCCGTACGACTTTCCCGGGGCACGCCGTGAACCCATCCCTGGGGGCTCCTCTTTTTCATCCCTGAAAAAGACGTCCCCAGAAAAGTGTACTCTGCATTTACCGCCTCATTTGGCAGCTGCTTCAGCTATAACAATCTCGAGCTGAAGCTCATTGAATGACATTAATACTGCCTAAAAATACTTTTGGCAGCACGATATTGAACGAGGTGGTAAGCATTCCGTGCACTTTGTAAGGGAATGTATTTTTCAGGGATGAAAAATGCAAGCGTACAGGGACGTATCCACAGCGTGTCCCGTCAAAGTTGTACGGTGTGCTTGCCGCCGGATGCTCCGATGCCGACGCTAATGATTATCTGCTGCAGCAGGCTTAGCAAACACCTCCTCCAGCCAACGCCATACCCGCTGCTGCTGCGCCGCCGTAAACTGATGCCCCTGCTCCGGCCAAAGCTCAGTCACCAGCTTTTCGCCGGCGCCATGCGCCTGCCAGATTTGTCGCATCGTGGCAAAAGCTTGCTCAGTTCCGGCCGCTGGCATCAGACGATCTTTAGCACCACTGATAAACAATGCCGGTTTAGGTGCTGCTATGCCCGCAAGATGCGGGTAATCCAGTTTCGCTGCCAAACCGGGATGTAACATCCAGAACGCCGTTTGGCCGCGTAATTGATTATTGCCCAGCGTCATAGCAGTATCACTGGTGGTCATCCAGCTAATGGTCGCCGCGGCTTTGATATCATCCGTCAGCGCCGCCAGCTGCCAGGCCCGAAACCCGCCCATTGAAAAACCCAATGCAGCAATGCGAGTGTTATCGACCTGCGGCAGCTGGGCGAGAAAGGCTGCCAAACGCAAGTCTTCGTAAGCCGCCAAACCGGCCAGTGAGCGCCCGAGCTGAAAGAAATTCGCGGCCAGCGCCTGCTGGGCATCGGCATTTAAAGGTCCCCGTTCACCAAAACCCAAGGAGTCCGCTGCCAGCACCAGATACCCCTGAGCCGCTAGCTCATCACCGATAAAACGGCCATCATAATAACGTTTAGTCCAGGCCTCCGCCTTGGCAAGATCGGGATCCCTGGCAAAGGGTTTGATCAGCTTGGCTTTACCAATTAAAAAATAAGCGCCGTGATCATGCAGCAGCAGTACCGCCGGGAAAGGCCCCTCACCTGCCGGGCGCAGCACCGAAACGGTAACCCGGTTTTCTGGCGTCAGATTAAGCTGCCAGCGCTCGGCCTGATAGCCATCGCGCTGTTCAACCATCAGTTGTTCAGCCGCAAAATCCAGCGGCTGCTCGGGCCACAACAGTGCGTCGCGCAGCAGTTGCCGCGCCTCAGTACGCCACTGCTGAATTGACTGAGTGCTATCCGGGCGCCAGGCGGCACTAAACTGTTGCTCTGCTTTCAGCTGCCGATAAAAACCCGGTAACTGCTGCGCCAGGATCTCTGCCGAAAGCGGCGCCGCAAAAGCTAATGCCAGCATGCTTAGCAATACTCTCAATTTGCACTCTCCGTAATAGACCGTGTTACAGACTAAGTGATTTTCCGCGACAGGGAAATTCCAGATACGAACAAAAGCACAAAAACCCCAGGCCTGACTTTGCCTGCGAGGCCAGCGCTGGCGGTAATGGAAAGTGCCAGCCTGCTGGATTTTTTGCTTAGTTTGCCCGAGCCACCCGATGAGTTACAGCGAGCTATTCATGCGGCAGCTAGCTGGTTGGCGCGCCATGCGATCACTGATCAACACTGGCATCCGCAACTACGGGTGCTGCAAGCCAAAGCCGGCGCCGGGCCTTTGTGGCCACGCTTTGCAGAGCTTAATACCAACAGACCGATCTTTGGCGATCGTGATGGCGAACTGTATTATGACGTGCATCAGGTCTCGCTCGAACGCCGGCAAGGTTATGCCTGGTATACCGAGCGCCCGGCACAAACGCTGCAGCGTTATCAATGCTGGCGTACTGCCTTTAATGACGCTGCAAAGTAAAAACTGACTCAGCGACCTGGCGCGTTAATTCCACATCCAACAGCAGTGTTTGGTGCGGTGCAAAAATATGCGCCAGTTCCTCAACCGCCAAGCGCAGCCCTGCAGCTGCACTGGCTGGCACCGCGCTAAAGCCTGCGGGTTGCCGCGGTGGCTTAAACAGCGGCTGGGCATGAAAACTTAAAAACAACTGCTGAAAATTCGGGCTTTGTTTAAGCTCGTTTAATGCCGCCACATCAAAATAAAACGCCCGGTTTTGTGGCTGCTGGCTATGCGGATGCACGTGCCGTAAAAACTGCTGATATAACTTTTGCTCAAAGCGGCTATCGGCACCGGCTGTACGATACATTTCTAAAAAGTAATCGGTGACCGGATCGCCATGCTGATCCTGTAGCTTACAAAGCACCTGGCTGCGCAAATCCGCGTGCCAGTTGGCGGGCGGGTTTTGGCTATCCAACTGCTGCTGATAGGCAAAATGACCTGTGCTGCCCACCTGAAAATCGGCATCTTCGACTTGCAGCGCCTGACGAATCAGCTGTAAGGTCAGCGGGTTATGCGGGGCTTTTTTACCGTTCGCGGTAATGCTGCCATGATGCTCATCTGGCAGCACCGAAAAGGCGATTTCACCCTGACTTTTTCGCAGCTGCAAACTGCCATGCTTAACGTTTTGCTGCTTATCCAGCGCCACTTTCAGATAACGGCAATTCAGGTTTGCCCCGGCAATGCGCACCGTACCATCTGAACCGGCTTCGTTGGCGATAGCGCTGATCCCGCTGTAACCGCGGTTACCAATTAAAATGGTGCTGAGCATTCTGCCCGCACCATACCAGGACTCAGCGGCAAAGAGATCGGCTTTAGCCAGTTCCCGGCCATAGTCGGCCGCCAGCTCCAACCCATATAACAAATTGGCGCCGGTTTGAAAGCCCGGTTGCTTCCAGCCTTTCACGGCCCGGCCATAGAAACTGCGGCCTTTATGCGCCAGCGGCGAACCAAAGTTGGCCGGCGCCAGCTGCAGAAAACGTTTAACCGGATTGGTGGCCGCAGCATAATAACGGGTAAACCAGTGCCGGCTAACCAGGGCACCGGTGCTGTGGACGATTAGATCAACACTTTGCGGCGAAGTAGGCAGCTGCATACCCAGCCAGGCTTGTTGCATCGCCGCGGCCAGATCGCCATAACTGATCTCATCCTGTAATGACAACCAGTCAGCCAGATACAGATGTTGTACCGCTGCACCAAACTCGGTTTGCAGAAAGTGGGCTAAGTCACGAAAAGAACGGCTGTTATCACTCCAGCCGTGCAGGATAACAATGGGATTACGCATGGCGGTTCCTCTGCCAGTTGCTGCTTTAAGCAGCAATCAGTATAGCTGCCGCTGTCGCAATAGGGCAAAGTTGTGGTCACCGCTACAAGTTACTGTAAAGCACCATCTTTGAACATATACCGCGCCTGTTCCCCGGCATAACTCTGCAGTGCCGCCTCAGCATCGGGGCTAAGTGTCTCTTGTACGAGAAACCCCTGTCGCTGCCAGTAGCTTACCGAGCCCTGTACGGCTACCAGCGCTAACCGGGTTAATCCCTGCTCTCTGGCAAAGTATTCGGCTTGCTGTAGCAAGCGGCTGGCCAGGCCTAAGCCTCTGGCCTTGGCGCTTACCGCCATATCATGTAAATACAATAGCTCTGGCTTGCTGGCAACCTGAAACGGACAGCACAGTGGCGCCACCTTGCCAGCTAAAGAGGGGTAGCAAAACAAATAAGCGAGCAGCTCACCGGCTGGGTTTTCTGCCAGCCAGCAACTATCCGGCGCTGCGGCCAGACGCTTTACCAGTAATTCTGGTGGCTCATACAGATTATCGCTATAACAGCTATCCTGCAGCGCCACCACCGCCGCCAAATCGGCAGCGCTGATTAAGCGGATCTGAATACTCATGTTGCTTACTATGCCGACTATTCCGACTTCGCTGACAGCTGCGCCCGAACATAGTTTAAGCCACCCACTACCGCTGCTACCTGCGCCAGAATACACTGCTCGGGCGTGGCACTGGGGCTATCCGGATAGACTTCGGTGGTGGTAACAAAGCGCGCATCCGTCATACCGCCACACAAACCCAGGGATTTTTTCGGGTAATTGACGACGCCAAACTGCGCCAGTTTTTCACCAATCAAACAGCCTTGCTCATCTGCAGGGGCGATATGCGTCACTTTAACCACTTCATCAATCATGGCTTTTTGAAAATCCGGCTCTGGGTTTTCGCTATCACCAACCAGATAAAAGCCATCCGGAATATTCCAGTTGGTGTTGACCGTACCATCGCGTGCTGCTTTGGCCGGACGAAATTCACTGTTATCCGAATCCGTGGTTTCATGCAGATCAATATGCACCAAAGGCGTGGTCCCCAACGCCAGCAGATAATCGCGCAACAAACCGGCTTCGGCGGCCGGGCTATTGGCAATAAAGGAACGGTTTGGATCGACCGCCAACGGGTTCCAGCGATTGATCGTTTCATAGCCCCAGGGGCTGATACAGGGCGCAATTAACAGGTTAAAGTCGGCAACATAAGCTGCCGCATGGTCTTTAGCAAAGCGCAGCGCACCATGCACACCGCTGGTTTCATAACCGTGCACACCGCCGGTGACCAGCGCCAGCGGTTTATCGGCCTGCCAGTTGCGGCTTTTTAATAAAAACAGCGGATAGCGGCTAAAGCCCTGCGCCTGATAATCCAGCTCACCGTATTGCACGACCTCAAACTGCGACTCCAGTTCACTCAACTGGGTTAACACATCGCTCTGATAGCTGCGCTTGATGCTTTGCCCGGCGAGCCATTGTTGTTTTTCTGCCTCGCCCCAGGGTTGTCCCTGAGTGCCGATATGATAGATAAAGGGTTGCATAGTGCCTCGCTGTTATTCTGGTCAGTGCAAAAATAGTGGCAGCCTACCGGCTTTGGCTATTTTGTAAAGCCTTGTACCGTCAGTTGCTGAAAAAAAACGCTGTGACGGGGTAATGTCGTCGCTTTGGCGGCAATCTGACATCTGCCCCGGGTGGTTTTCGCTTGCAGCTTGTTGACCGTCCCGCCTAAGCTACTAAAAAAGCTCCGGGAGAAACCAGATGGATATCAGTGCAGAGAAGCTAAAACAAATACGACTAGAACGTGGCTTAAGCCAGGATCTGTTGGCCAGACAAAGTGGTTTAAGTTTAAGAACGATTCAGCGGTTGGAGCAAGCAGGTGGCGGTTCAGCCGAATCTTTGCTAGCACTCTCTGCAACGCTGAATGTATCACCTCAGGCAATACGTCACTCTTCAGGTGTATCTATCACTCCCTGGTCTTTCAAGCAGCGTAGTGTGCAACTCAGCGCTCTGCTGTTAATGTTGGCATTATTGTTACTTACTATCGGTCAAGCCTCGCAAGGCAGGTTCAGTATCTATCTTGATTTGGTTTCACTGATTTTTTTGTTGCTGTTTGTCCCCGGCGTAACGCTTTTAGCTGCAGGACCGGCAGCTTTACTCAGTGGCATTTTGAATTTGTCATTATTATGGCGACAAGTCACTGGCACTTTCGCTGAACGACGTTTTTTAAGACAGCTTTACCAACTGCAATACCACCTGTGCTACAGCGGCGCGCTTTTAATCAGTTTACTGGGGTTAGTCAGCGTGCTCTACTTTGGCCCTCAACTGGCTCCAGGAAGCATGCAAAGGGCCTTTGGCGTGCTCTGTCTAGCCTGGCTCTATGCCGCTGGCGCTGCAGAGTTAATATTGCGGCCAGTCCTGTTTAAACTTAAGGTAAGTATGCAGTCGGAACAACTTAGCTTCGAATAATCGTCATCACACCAAGGAACAATTTATGCCAATATCAATGTCCGAAGCAGCAATTGAAAAAGGGAGTGGCCAGAGCTGGGCACATTGGCTGGCGTTGCTTACTGCGCGGCAGGCTGAGCAACTTAGCCATAAAGAAATTGCGCTTCTGCTAGCCGAACAGGGCGTTAGCCCCTGGTGGTGTCAGATGCTGGCAGTGCAGTTTGAGCAACACCTTGGCCGGCGGGTGGTAGGTCAGGATTGCAGTGGCAGTTTTAGTGTTTCGGTTAATAAAACACTCAGTGGCAGCATGGACGACGCCCTTGCCTTCTGGCAACAACTTGTTGCCGGAGAACAGGCCTTTGCTGATATTCCACTTAGCCGCGGCCCTGATATCAGCCAAACTGAAAAATGGCGCTACTGGCGCTGTGGCCTGGCCGACGGTTCACGGGTAAATATCAATATCTATCAGAAAGCAGCGGATAAAGCAGCGGATAAAGCCGCGCTGTCGATACAGCATGAAAAGCTGGAAAGTGAAGCCCAGGTCGAATTTTGGCGCAGCTACTGGAAAGGCCGGCTGGCGGCAGGCTAATACTGGTTCTGGAGTTTACCGGCTTCGGATTTGAGCAGGCTGCTCCAATCCCAGCGCGGCGACATGCGCCTGCAATTCGGGATAAAAGCTTAAAAACGCCTGTTCCAGCCTGGGATAATGGCGCTCGATATCCTGGCCGGCACCGCCAAAACGGTTAGCAAAACGAATGCGCTGCGCAATGCGGTCCAGCGCCATTGCTACACCCTCTAACTGCTGATAGGCCGCCAACCAGTCTTGCTGGCGCACCTTGCGCATTACCACCGCCATCGCCTCCGGCATCAGGGGCTCCGCTGTCGCCAATTGCAGGTAAAGCTCTGACTTGGCTTGCAGATAAGGCGTGGCGTAAAACTGCTGCCAATGCCGGATCAAGAAATGATCGAACAGCACATCCAATGCCACCGGCGCAAAGCGACGACGCTCAGTACTAAAACAGGCACGCGCCTCGCGCACCAGCGGATGACTATCGGTAAAGCGATCCACCGCCCGATGATTGGCTAAACCGGCCTGAATTGGCCGCGGCAGCGTATCGATGGCAACACCTTTGCAGAAGTCGCCTAATAAATTGCCCACTAAAGATTGCGGCTGTGGCTGCGCCAGCGCCGCATGCGCCAGATAATTCACTTGTTACTCCAATACCAGGGCTTGTTGTAGTTTACCCTACTGCTAGGGCGTGCTGACGTTTGCTGCTTGTTTTTGCAGCCGTTTGGCTGGTGTTTAAACAAGGCGGAGCTTGTGATGTGTAGTTATTCTACATGAACAAGCGATAACGCAGTAGAAACGCCAGCCAAACGCTGCCCGAAGGGTTCGCACTTGCGACGCTTTGCTCTTTGTCACTCGTCACTTATTTAGAATAACTAAACTGCGCTCCTCGTTTCGCGATCAAAGCGCCGCCAGCGCGAACAAAATCTAAGCAGCAAACGTCAACACGCCCTAGAGCACCGATCAGTTTAAAAATTACACAGGGATCGACTTTGTAACGTCTCTATGATCAAATGCGCAAATTGTTTCATTCAGAGTATTTGATTATGTCCTCATCACGTCAGTGGGATTGCCCGGTAGAACTGTCAAAAAAAGAGAAGTTTATC
>Ga0181595_10003821_pt1 | contig 14181 bp, 14 predicted proteins | sample 041ome_7_FD_145604 | JGI IMG/M metagenome (GOLD analysis project Ga0181595, IMG submission 145604) | Coastal salt marsh microbial communities from the Groves Creek Marsh, Skidaway Island, Georgia - 041401AS metaG (spades assembly) | ecosystem: Environmental > Aquatic > Marine > Intertidal zone...
TTCGCTCCACGCTTCCTTCCCACAGTCCGTCACCGTTCTGCAGTTGCGCTTCACTTCATTCGCTGTAGCCAGCTTATGGGAGGACTTACACCTCCAAGAATGCGCCCATGCTGGGCGCACACAAAAACGGCAGGAAAATCCTGCCGTTAGATTAAAGCCTGGCAATCAACCGCGGAGCAGTTGTTGCCGTTGAAACTCGCGGATCCGCTCGACATAATGCCGCACGGTTTGCACCGTCAGTACACTGCGTTGACCGTCTAACACCTGCCCACCGAACTCTTCCGCCAGTTTTTTCGCGGCGTTGTTCATCAGGTTAAAGTTTTGCAGCGGTTCGCCCGGTCCGGGTAGTGTCATAAACAGGCTTAGGCCACGGGTGCTCAGCTCGTCCATGCGCTCAATATCAAAGGTGCCGGGATTAAACATATTCGCCAGACTAAACAGCACCTCACCGGTACCGGCACTGTCCTGATGCCGGTGGAAGATGTCCATATCGCCGTATTTAAAGCCCAGCATGGTCAGTACTGACAGCAGCTCCTGACCACCAATTTGTTGCTGCTCAGGCACCAGCACATACAGGATCAACACCTCTGAAGGCGCGGCTTCTGCTTCTTGCGTTGGTTCATCGTCTACCGTTTCATCATAGCCATAGTCAGTGTCTTCCGGCAGCAGCTCATCCTGCTCGGGAATACTGTTTTCATCCAGTGCCGAGAAATTCAGCACTGGCTCTTTCGGCTCAGCAAACAAGTCAGTTTGTTCGGCTGGCCGTTTTACATCAATGGGCCGGCTGGTGGGTTTGGTCGCGGTTCTGGGCGGCACTAACTTGCTGCGTTGCTCCGCCTGGCCTTTACCGGCGCCTTTCACTACCCGCACCTGACCAATACCATATTCGTCAAAACCTTCACCCGGACGTTCGTCTTTGCTATCTTCTTCCGGATGATAACGATGCTGCACCTTGTTACTGTTTTTGCGCACCGTCCATAAGCCGTGTAAAAACAACGCCCCCAATACCAGGGCACCGATAATAATTAATACCAAACGCAACTCGTCAGCCATTTGTTATACCTTTTCATTAGGCTACTGCCAGTTTGACAGCATCATCCACATCTACTGCGACCACGCGTGACACGCCGGGTTCCTGCATCGTTACCCCCATCAATTGCGCAGCCATTTCCATAGCAATTTTATTGTGGCTGATATAAATAAATTGTACGGTATCCGACATTTCCCGCACCAGATTACAGAAGCGCCCTACGTTAGCATCATCTAACGGAGCGTCAACCTCATCTAACATACAAAACGGTGCCGGGTTTAGTCTAAATATTGAAAACACTAATGATAAAGCGGTTAAGGCTTTTTCACCACCCGATAATAAATGAATTGTACTGTTTTTTTTACCTGGCGGCCTCGCCATAATACTTACCCCGGTTTCCAGTAAATCGTCGTCAGTCAAATCAAGGTAGGCACTGCCACCACCGAAGACTTTCGGGAACAGCTGTTTTAAACCATCGTTTACCTGATCAAAGGTTTCTTTAAAGCGTTGTCGGGTTTCGCGATCGATTTTGCGGATCGCGGTTTCCAGCGTCTCCAGCGCCGAAGTCAGATCCTGATGCTGGGCATCCAGATAGGCTTTGCGCTCGGCCTGTTGCTCATACTCTTCAATCGCTGCAAGATTTATCGCGCCAAGCCGGCTGACAGCTTCGACAGTCTTATCCAGCTGTTGCTGCCACTGTGCTTCATCGGCATCGGCCGGCAATTCAGCCAGCACCTCTTTCATATTTACCTGCTGCTCACGCAACAACTCCAGCATATTATTGGCGCGGATCCGGTAGCCTTCCGCATCCAGCCGCAGGTTTTCCAGTGCCTTTTGCTGGCTGCTTAAACGCTGGGTAATGCCGCTTTGTCCCTGCTCCAGCTCACGGATCTGTTGTTGGATAGTGGCTAGCTGCTGATTGGCACTGGTTAGCGCCTGTTCAGCGTCGCTGCGCTGCAGCAAGGTTGCCTGTAATTCCTCTTGCAGTTGCAATGCCGGATCCTGTTGTTCGTCCAGCTGTAGCTGCAATTCGGCCAGTTGTTCCAGCCATTGCTGTTGTTGCAAGGCTGCGCGGCTTAAACTCAATTCGACACTTTGCAATTGCTGCTGACAGAGCCGTTGCTGCATTTGCAGCTGGCTGTGCTGACCTTGCTGTTGTTGCAATTGCTGGCGCAGCGCCTCTTCCTGTGCCCTCGCCTGTTGCTGCCGTTGCTGTAACTGCTGTTCCTGCGTTAACGCCTGCTGATACTCTTGCTCCGCTTCAGCAAGCTGCAGTTCGGTTTGCTCTGCACTTGCCGCCAGCGCCTGTTGCTGTAACTGTAATTCTGCCAACTGCTGCTGCAGCTGTGTGCTCTGTTGCCTTAATTGCTGCAGCGCCTGCTGTTTTAACTGCACCACCGTATGCTGTTGCTGCAAGGTTTGTTGCTGGCTGCTGAGAGCTGCATTAAGCTGGCTAAGTTGCTGCTGTGCCTGATGTTGCAATTCAAGCTGTTGTTGCTCGGCTGCCGCAGCGGCTGCAAGCTCCTGCTCAACCTCAACTAACTCCTGCCCTAATTGTTGTAACCGCTCTTGGCGTAACAAACGGCTATCGGTCAGCGACGCCTGGCTTTGCTGGCCCCAGTTAGCACCGAACCATTTACCCTGTGCACAGATCACCGATTGTCCGGGCTTAAGCTGTGCCAGCATCGTTAGCGCCTGCGCTTCATCCGCCGCCAATAAAATCCGCCGGAAATAATCCGGATACATCCCTGAGCGCACCACGCTGGCCAGGGTATTAGCCGGCGCCGCGTTGTCGCCAGCCGCTGCGGTGACATACAGCGCTTTGCCCTCATCATGAGCAGCCAGCTCAGCCTGTTGTAGTGCGCCCAGTGCCAGCGTAACAGCCAGCGCCCAGCCATCTGCAATTTGCAGCTGCTCTGCCAATAAAGGTCCGCTGGTGTTGGCTTGCTGTTGACTGTGGCTAAGACGTTGATGCTCTATTCTCAACACTTGCTGTTGGTTTTGCCACTGTTGGCGTTGTTGGGTTGCCTGCGCGCTCAGCTGTTGTTGCTGCGCCAGGGCGGCAGTAAGCTCTGCCTGCTCTAGCTGCAATGCCGCGACTTGCTCTGCCAGCTCCTGATGCCCGGCTTCTGCCAACGCCAGCTCTTGCTCTGCCTGCTCAGGCTCCAGCCGGGCCAGCTGTTCAGTTAACTTATGTTGCTGTGCGGCCAACTGATGTTGTTGCTGCGCCCAATGTTGCAGTTGCAGCCGCCACTGCTGCAGTTGCTCGCGGCGCTGATAATGCTGTTGTTGCCAGTCTTGCCAGTTAAGCTGTGCCTCGGCTGCCTGCTCCGTCGCTTCCAGCAATTGAGCCTGTAACTCTTCCTGCTGCTCAGTCAACACTAGCAGTTCCGGTATCAGCTCTTCCAACTGCGCTTCAAGCTCGGCGCGTTGCAGCTGCTCCTGCTGCTGTTGCTCATGAAAACCGGCCAGACTCAGCTGCTTTTGCTGGATCTGCTGTGTGAGTAACTGTTGTTGCTGACGCTGGCCGACAATTTGCTGCTCCAGCGCACTGATCCTGTTACCCAACTGATAATACTGCTGCTGACACTGCTCCTGCTGTTGCCGTGCAGTATTGGCTTGTTCACGTAATTCGGTCAGCACCCGCTCATCGCCCGCCTGCGCCGCCTGATATTTCTGCAGCTCGGTTTCCTGCTCGCGCAGCTGCTGTTCCAGTTTATTTAGCGTGTCGTTAAAGCCCAGCCATTTAATCGTTGTCAGCTGGGCACGCAGTGTGCGTTCCTGCGCTTTCAGCTCTTTATAGCGCTGTGCCGTAGCTGCCTGCCGCTTGAGTTTATCGATATTTTTACCCAGCTCTTCGCGCACGTCGGTCAGGCGATCCAGATTATCCCGGGTATGTTTAATGCGGTTTTCGGTTTCTCGCCGCCGCTCTTTGTAGCGGGAAATGCCGGCGGCTTCCTCAATAAAGACCCTAAGCTCCTGCGGTTTAGATTCAATCAGGCGCGAGATCATGCCCTGTTCGATAATGGCATAGCTGCGGGGGCCCAGGCCGGTGCCAAGGAAAATATCGGTAATATCGCGGCGGCGGCACTTGCTGCCATTTAAGAAGTACAGCGACTGGGCATCGCGGGTCACCACCCGCTTGATTGCAATTTCGCTGCGATCCGCCAGATTGCCGGCCAAACGGCCCTCGGTGTTTTCAAACACCAGTTCGACAGAGGCTTGCGACACCGGTTTGCGCTGCGCCGAACCATTAAAAATGACATCGGTCATCGCATCACCGCGCAGGTTTTTCGCCGAACTTTCGCCCAGCACCCAGCGCACCGCATCAATCACATTGGATTTGCCACAGCCGTTTGGCCCCACTATCGCCGTCATCGCTTGCGGAAACGGCACTGTAGTGGGGTCAACAAAGGATTTAAAACCTGCCAGTTTGATCTGTTTTAAGCGCATCCGGCTGCTGTATTCTGCTTAGAGTTATAGCGACAAATCTACCCATTTTGTCGCACACTGTCACTTGCTAATTCGATTAACGGGCTGACTTTGCAGATTTTTTTTACGCCAACGCTCTGCTTTGGCGACCACATCAATAGTCTTACGCACCGGTGCTTGTGCCGCGCTGATAATTACGACCGGGCGTGACACAATCAGGTTATTTGGGTAAATCACCCGCTCCTGCTCTTTGGTGCGCAGCACGGTGTTAAACAAATGGATTTCAGCAATATCACCCTCCAGCGCATTATTACCATCAATAATCCGCACCTTGCTGCCTTCGGCAAAGTCTTTCTGCCCCAGTAGAATAAAGAAAGCGGTTACGTTGCTGATTAGCGACCAGGACGCAAATAAGGCGACACCGGCTACCGCAATAATTGACGATGCCAGCACCAGCAAGCCGCGAATATCCACGCCCCAGATAATGCTTAGCACCACCAGCAACAGCAGCATTAGCAGGATATGAAAAACGACAATGGCTCTTTTATTCATCTCAGGCCGCATCCGGCCACCGGCCAGCAAGGCATAGATCAGTGGCACCAGCCGGCGACTGACGATGATATAAGCCAGTACCGCTAGCAGTGACAAACCTAACTGCACCATCATTGGGCTCATATAACCGCTGAGTTGTTTCAGGATCTCACTGTCAGCAATGATCGATTGTTCCACACTCATCATTTAATCCAGATCATTTAACGGCCAACTAACGATATAGTCTTCAAAATCATCCAGATCCACCATATCCTCTGAGATGGTTTTGTTGCGTACCGACATTTGTTTTTTATGCATCAGGCTTTTCTTGCCACCATTCAGCAGCGGGTGCCAGGACGGCAAACCACGCCCTTCATGTAAGCGCCGATAGGCACAGCTGTTGGGCATAAAGAAGATGTCTTTCAGATTGTCTTTGGTCAGCTTAATGCAATCCGGCACCAACACAGTACGAAGACTATATTGGGTACATTCGCATTTATGGCTATTCAGATAGCGGCAGGCGATATTGGTAAACACCACCTCTTCATCTGGTTTAAGCTCAGCGGTCGGACCTTCTTCCTCGTCGTCATGAATAAATTTATTCAGACAACATTTAGCGCAGCCATCACATAAAGCTTCCCACTCAGCGTCATTCATTTCGCTTAAGCTTTTTTGCTCCCAGAAGCGTTCACTCAGGCTCATTTAAACCTCTACCCGGCTATCAATTTTCAGTAAATCAGCCAGCGTCAGGGTCAGGGTATCACCGGCCTGCAACGGCCCTACCCCTGCTGGCGTGCCGGTGAGTACCAGATCGCCGGGCAACAGAGTAAAATGTTGGCTCATTTCGCTAATCAGTTGGGTAATGCCGCGGATCATATTGGCGCTGTTCCCTTGCTGGCGCAGCTCACTGTTAACCTGCAGACTAAAATCCAGTTGCTGCGGGTGTTGTACCTGCGCTTTTGGAATCAACGGCGACATAGGGCAAGCACCGTCAAACCCTTTGGCAATTTCCCACGGCCGGCCAAGTTGCTTTAGTTTGGCCTGCACCTCACGTAAGGTCAAATCCAGCGCCAGGCCATAACCCCAAATCGCCTCATTCACTTCAGCAAAGCTGGCGTTTTTCAGTGGCTTGGCAATTAATACTGCCAACTCCAGCTCATTGTGAACTTCACCGCGTCCTGCCGGAATACTAAAAGCTGGCGCCAGCGGCACCAGCGCAGTCGTAGGTTTGATAAAAAACAGGGCTTCCGGCGCTGTTTTACTTTGCATTTCGGCAATATGATCCTGATAGTTCTGACCAATACACACCACTTTACCCAGTGGCAAGCTGATTGGTTGACCTTGCCAATCCTGATGCTGGTACATTAAGTTTGCTCCGCAACAATAAGATCAGCCAGATAACCAACACTGGTGACGAAATAGTAAGAGCGGTTCCAGTGCATCAGGCTTTTATAGTTATCGTAAGCCAGGAAAGCCCGGCCGGTCGGGCCGTCAGGTAACACCAGGGCGGCAGAGATATCACGCTGTGGCAACACTTCACCATTTAAGCGCCGTACGCCAAGTTGATGCCAGTCGGCCATACTACGGGCTGAAGCATTCCAGCGACCAAGCCACTCAGTGCGCGCTAAACTACCGCGTTGAATGGCATGTCCGGTATCAAAACCGGCCGGCAACTTCACTTCGCGCCCCCAGGTTTTGCTGTAATCCCAGCCTTGCTGCTTGAGATAGTTGGCAATAGAGGCAAACACATCCAGCTCATTAGTCCAGATATCTTTCTTACCGTCTCCGTCGCCATCCTGGGCATAAGACAGAAAAGAACTGGGCATAAACTGACTTTGCCCCATGGCACCGGCCCAGGAGCCTTTCATATTGTCTAAATCGATATGACCTTGCGCCAGAATATCCAGGGCATGGAAGAATTCAGTTCGGAAAAAGGCTTCGCGCCGCCCCTCGTAGGCTAAGGTTGCCAGCGCCGATGGGATCGAATAATTGCCCTGGAAGCGGCCAAAGCTGCTCTCCAGCCCCCACAACGCGATAATAAAACGCGGCTGTACACCATAGCGTTTGCCAATTTCTTCTAATTGCGGCAGATATTGCTGATAACGCTCCCGCGCCATCCGAATCCGCGTTTCACTAACCCGCTTTGGCAGATAGGTATCGAGTGTTTCAACCACTTCCGGCTGGCTACGATCGGCACTGACAATCCGCTCATGGAACTGCAGACTACTGAACACAGCGTCAAGTAAACTGGCGTCGTAACCGCGACTGAGTGCCTCTTGTTTCAGTGCGCTGGTATAGCTGGCAAAATCGGGTTTAGTTGCCGGACTGTCATTAGCCAACACCAATGGGCTGAATAGCTGTGAGCTGAGCAGCAAGGCGCTACCCAAAAACAGACGGTGTAACAACTTTATCTTCATACTTATTCCTTGTTGACTTCAGCTTGCTGCAGCGCCGCTTTATGCGCCGCCAGCAAATCTTCAACCGGTGGTGGCAATTGTAAATAGTAGCCCTGTTCCAGCAAGGCGGCTTTTACCTTTTCGATATCAGCCTGAGCCAAATGTTCCCGTTTGGCTAAATTCAGTACCGTAATGAGTAACGGTTGGCCAAAGGTTTGCAATAAGGCCGGCGGAACTTTGCTAAAATCATCCCGCTTTTCGACATACAGGTAGGTGCCCTCTTTTCGCGGGCTACGATATACAGCAGATAACATAGAATAAAACTACTTCGCCAACTTGCCTAACAGATAGCAAGACTATAACATGAACCGCAGGTTATGCGCATCGACCACCGTGAATGGCAGCGCAGAAATTATGGGGCTGAGGTTGGTTAATTTTAGCCAGCGCCAGAATCAAAAGATCCCGTGTAAGCGGCTTAATAATAATAGTAAAAGCGCTGAACTTTTATGTCTGAACACTCCTTAGAATTAAAGGGCAGTTTATTCCCTTTGTCCGTGTTACATTGCTCCGATCTTAGTATCAGCAGTCTGCAATCCCTGTTAACGGCCAAATTGGCTCAGGCACCAGCATTCTTTTACCAGGCTCCCATCGTCATTAACCTGCAGGATAATGATAGCAGGCCCGATTTTGTGGCGTTGAAACAGTTATTTACCGAGTTAAAACTAGTGCTGGTAGGTGTTACTGGCGCCAATGCAGAGCAAAAGACTGCAGCCCAACAAGCGGGCCTGGCGGTGTTGCAGGCCGGAAAAGCCTCGGCAGCCAAAGCCACCGAACCATCAGCGCAGACAGCGCCAGCGGCTGCGGTAAAGCCGACGCAAGTCGTGGTGCAACCACAGCCGATGGACAGCAAGATTGTGGAACAGAATGTCCGCTCCGGCCAACAAATCTACGCCAAGGGTGCCGATTTAATTATCAAGGGTGCAGTTGGCGCCGGAGCCGAAGTGATTGCCGATGGCAATATTCATATTTATGGCTCGCTGCGGGGTAAGGCGATTGCCGGCGCCAGTGGTGATAGCAGCAAACGTATTTACTGTTACAACATGCAGGCCGAATTGGTCTCAATCGCCGGCAATTACTGGCTTAGTCATAGCCTGCAAGGCGAGTTTTGGGGTAAACCAGCCTGCATTCGCTGGCAGGGCGAAAGTTTAGTCATTTCAGAATTAGTGTAAGGAAAGTCACTATGGCAAAAATTATTGTGGTTACCTCTGGCAAGGGTGGTGTCGGTAAAACCACCTCCAGTGCAGCGATCGGCACCGGCTTAGCGCTGGCCGGCAAGAAAACCGTCATCGTCGATTTTGACATCGGCTTGCGGAATTTAGATTTGATCATGGGCTGTGAGCGGCGCGTGGTTTATGACTTTGTTAATGTGATTAATGGCGAAGCCAATCTGAAACAAACGCTGATTAAAGATAAACGGGTCGAGAATCTGTTTATTCTGCCAGCGTCGCAAACCCGCGACAAAGATGCGCTAACCAAAGAAGGCGTGGAGCGGGTATTAAATGAACTGTCTGCCGACTTTGATTTTATTATCTGTGACTCTCCGGCGGGTATTGAGTCGGGTGCCATGATGGCATTGTACTTTGCCGACGAAGCCGTAGTAGTAACCAATCCGGAAGTGTCATCAGTACGCGATTCTGATCGCATTCTGGGTATGTTATCCAGCAAATCACGCCGGGCTGAACAGGGTCTGGATGGCATTAAAGAGCATTTACTGCTCACCCGCTATAACCCGGAGCGGGTGCTCAAGGGCGAGATGCTCAGTGTTGAAGATGTGAAAGAAATCCTGGCCATCGAACTGGTTGGCGTGATCCCGGAATCCCAGGCCGTACTGAATGCATCTAACTCTGGCCAACCAGTGATCCTGGATGAAGAGAGTGATGCCGGTCAGGCTTATCTGGATACGGTGAAACGCTTACTGGGTGAAACCGTGCCGTTCCGTTTTCTGACGGTGGAGAAAAAAGGATTTATTAAAAGGCTGTTTGGAGGCTAACTAATGTCGTTACTGGATTATTTTCGTTCAACTAAAAAAAATACCGCCAGCACAGCCAAAGAGCGCCTGCAAATTATTGTTGCCCATGAGCGCAAGCGCCGCAGCGGCCCTGACTACCTGCCGCAGCTGGAACGCGATATTTTAGAAGTGATTCGCAAGTATGTTGATATTCCGGCCGACCAGGTTGCAGTATCACTGGAGCAACGTGGTGATGAGTTATCGGTACTGGAACTTAATATCACCTTCCCTGATGAAAAGCGCTAAGTAGCGCTTTTCTTATCTTATCTGTCAAAGGAGCAGACAATGAAAAAAACCTTAATTGCAGCCGCCGTGGTTGCCGCCGGTGTCGCCGGGTATTACTTTTTAAAACCCTCATCAGCTACGCAACTGGATTTTCCAGAGCTGGCTTATATCCCTGCCGATACGGTGCTGATGTCTGCACAACTGACCCCACTGGATATCGTGTCCTATCTGAAAAGTCTGGGATTATCGCCGGAGATGTATCTGAATCCGGAAATGAACGAGGTCTATAGCCAGTTGGCCGCTGAATCATCTAGTGCCGGCAAATTTGGTATTGCCTTGCTGCAAAACTACTTACAAGCGTTGAGTGAGCCAGAAAGCTTTGTCCAGAAAACAGGTATCGCTGCCCAAACCCGCTCTCTGACCTATATGGTCGGTGCTGCTCCGGTGATCCGCTTTGAACTGGCGGACGAAGCGGCTTTTTGGATGATGTTTGAACAAGCCGCAACCAGCAGTGGTTTGACGGCCGAACAACAAAATCTGAATGGCCACAGCTTCCGCAGTTATAGTTTAGATGAGCAGCTCGCTGGTGCGCAGTTGCTGGTTAGCGTAGAACGCGGTTGGGGTACCATAGCCTTACATCATAGCGCGCTGTCAGAGAGCCACCGTGCCGAGAGTCTGGCATTACAGCAACCCGCCAGTAACCTGCTTAATAGCGGTAAGTTACAGGCGATGGTAAAGCAATATCAGCTGAAAGCTGACGGTATCGGTTATCTGAGCACCGAACAATTGGCTCAGGCGCTGACCACTACTGATGGTAACCAGCTGGCACGCGATTTACAGCTGACCTTTAGCGAAGGCTTACCGGAAGCGCTGCAAGTGTGGCACACCCCGGCCTGTCAAGCTGATATGGCGATGTTAAGTAAAACCTGGCCTGGTCTGGTAATGGATGCTGAACTGGTTGAGCAAGCGCCTGGCAAACTGCATATGCGGTCGAAGATGTTATTCCCCACCACCAGCCAGATTGCACTGGAAGGCTTACAAGGCCTGCAAGGTTTTATCCCCGCCAGCTTAAACGGTGGTTTACCGGACAGCATGTTTTATATGGGGTTAGGCGCCGAAATTAGCCAGTTAACGCCTGCGGTAAGCAAGCTGTGGGCTGGCATGACCGATCTTAGCGTAAGCTGTGAACCACTGGTGGCAGTGCAACAGCAGATGAAAGCCCAGAACCCACTAACGATGTTGGCGATGGCCGGTATGGCCGCCAATGGCTTACAGGGTTTATCGGTAACTATTAATGATTTTAGTCTGGATCCGGCAACCGGCCAGCCAAATCAGGCCGATGCGCTGCTGACCTTATCTGCAGATAATCCACAAGCTCTGCTGACCAATGCCCAGGCCACGCTACCACCGTTGGCGGGGATCACCTTACCGGCAGCCGGTGAAGAGGTATCCGTTGCAGAGCTATTCCCGCCCGTCGCCATGCTGGGTTTAGACGTGCGTTTACAAGCTACCGACAAGCACCTGTTACTCTATGTTGGTGAGAAAGCGAAAACGCAGGCGGCCACCATTGCCAAAGAGCCACTGAGTAAAAATGGTTTATTTAGTTTTGGTATGGACTATCAGCAGTTTTTCAGCGCCATGGCAAAGATGTCAGAACTTTCCGGACAACCGCTGCCCGCTGAGTTGGAGTCGATGTTAAAAACCAATATGCAAATGGGCATGTCATTTGCTATCGACCAGCATGGTATCGTAATTAACTCTGATGCCAAAGTCGGCGAGTAACATTAGCCGCGTATCAGACAAAGCCGGATAATATCCGGCTTTGTCTATACCTTACGCCGGCGATTAGCCCGCCAGGCATCGATACTGTAACAAAATAACGCCAGCCAGATCAGACCGAAGGTAAACAGCCGCTCTAATGCAAAAGGTTCCTGATATAACCAAACACCGAAAATAAACATCATGGTCGGCCCGATATACTGGAAAAAGCCCATTGTTGATAACTTCAGGCGCCGGGCCGCAGCAATAAAACACAGCAAAGGAACCGTAGTAACCAGACCGGCAGCCATCAAATAAAGGTTCAGGCCCACACTGTTTTCGAATAAATTCGCCGCAGGGCTGGCAGCATAAGACCACCAGTACCATAGCGCTAAAGGTAATAGTAACAAGGATTCAATAAAGAGCCCTTTTATCGCATCTACGGCCAGCTTTTTACGCAATAGCCCATAAACCGCAAACGAGCTTGCCAGTGCCAGTGCTATCCAGGGTACAGCGCCGTAACCGACTATCTGCCACAGTACACCTACCGAAGCCAAGCCAACCGCTAACCACTGTAACTTTCGCAGCCGCTCTCCGAGAAACAGCATGCCCAGCAGCACATTCAGCAGCGGATTAATGTAATAACCCAGGCTGGCATCCAGCATATGATTATTATTTACCGCCCATATAAATAGCCCCCAGTTACCCCCCAGCAACACGGCACACAACAAAAGCCAGGCCAGCAGTTTAGGTTTTGCCAGCACGGCCAGCGTATCGCGCCCCTGTTTTAACAGTAACAATACGATAAACAACAACAAAAAAGACCAGACGATTCGATGCAGCAAGATCTCCGGTGCCGGGATAACGTCAATCTGTTTAAAATATAGTGGCGCTATGCCCCATAATGTATAAGCACTGGCTGCAAAAAGGCCGCCTAATTTTTGTTCACGCGTTAACACCATACCGACTCCAATAATTAAGGCGGCAATTATACGCGGACTCGGCATCTTGGGTCGAAAAAAACAGCCGGCGAGTGCCGGCTGTTGTCATGTATTGCACAATACGTTGCGTTGCTGTTTATTCCTGAACAAAATCGTCCATCAGAATCAGCCCAACATCTGCAGTTAACCCCTCGCCATCGCGCGCGATAGCGGTGTAAATCTTGTTAGCCTCGAGGCTAAGTGCTACCGGGCCAATTGCAGCTGTTTTTGAGCCTGCCGGTGTAACAGTTACCACATAGTCACCTGCGGCCAGAGACACGTAGCCGGTATCGGCTTTGAATGGCACATTAGCAAAAGCCGGAGTCGCGTCTGAGATATCGTTGGTTTCGGTAACATAAATATCGACCGGACCTGCCAGTGTCGAGCCATGTACAATACGCACTTGAGCTTCAGTGGCGATACGGCGTGATTGCAAAAAATCGACTGAACCAGATACGTTTTTTTTACGTTAAAAAACAGTTTAACTGTTTTTCAGTACCGGGGTTGGCACCTCATCTGGCCTGATATGCGCTGGCAGCGCTAAAAATGGCGCTAATAAGGATGTCCGCCAGACTTGCAGAAACTCTGGCACAGGTAGCTGCGCCCGCTCCTGATCGCTAACCCGCCAACACCAATTAAAGTACTCATGTAACTGCCTACGGGTTGCCAGAAAAGACGCCGGAATATTTGCCGCCGCCGCGGCCTCTTTGACTGCTTGACCGATCTCTGCCAATACAACTTTTTCACCAGCGAAAGAGTCCGTATGATAAAACTTTTGTGGGCACTGCTCTGGTGCCAGCGCTTTGGCCTGGTTAATCAATTCAACTAATAATTTGGCATGGCGGCGCAGATCACGTACCGGCATCCCGGGAATATTTAACAAACTTTCTGCTGAAGCTGGCTTGCGTTTGGCCAGCTCAAATAACTGCGCATCTTTGACCACCAGCCCCAACGCCAGATCTTTGTTGCTGGCATACTGATAACGCCAGCTTACCAGTTCACGCAAAATCGCTAATTCCCGGCTAGTTAGCTGACTGCTATTCTTAATCTCCAGATATTTAAATTCAGCCGGCAATTGTTGTTGTCGCCGCGCCATCAGGGTTTGTCCCTCGGCTAATAGCAGGGCTAATTTTGTGCTGTTGGATAGTTCGGCCAGAAGCCGCTGATATACCGGCAGTAAAAATTTTACGTCGTTAGCGGCGTAATCAAGTTGCTTTTGCGCCAGTGGTCTGGCAAGCCAATCGGTGCGGGACTCACTTTTATCCAGCACCTCGCCGGTCAATTGCTCAACCAGTCTGGCATAACCCATACTGCCGCCCCAACCCAGAATTTCGGCTGCCAGCTGAGTATCAAATAATGGTGCGATGTTCGTAATACCAATGGTAGCCAGGGCTTCGAGATCTTCCGTGCAAGAATGCAGAATTTTGGTCACGCCTGTTGCCGCCAGTAAAGCCTGTAACGGCCGCCAGTCGGTAATAGTTAGCGGATCAACTAACGCCAGCCGGCTGCCGTCATACAGCTGAATAAGCCCCAATTTTGGGTAGAGGGTACTTTGCCGAATAAATTCGGTATCCAGGGCAAGTAGTGGCTGTTCGATAGCCTGGCGGCAGAAATCGGCCAGCGCCTGATTGGTGGTAACTAAAGACATGCTTATCTCTCAATCGGCATAGGGGAGATCATATTATCTGATCTACCCCTGCCACACCACCCGGCATGCGGGTCCGCACCGGGCGGTTCGAGAAGTTGAGGTCATGAGAGTCT
>Ga0181595_10003838_pt1 | contig 14146 bp, 12 predicted proteins | sample 041ome_7_FD_145604 | JGI IMG/M metagenome (GOLD analysis project Ga0181595, IMG submission 145604) | Coastal salt marsh microbial communities from the Groves Creek Marsh, Skidaway Island, Georgia - 041401AS metaG (spades assembly) | ecosystem: Environmental > Aquatic > Marine > Intertidal zone...
AGAGGAAATTTAACTCGATTATAAATATTACTAAATAGAAAAAAAAAATAGAGTTTAATAATTTAATTTTTTTAAAGTTTATAAAAAAATAAATTACTAAAGAAATAAAAGAAGTTAGATATAAAAATATTCTAATAGCATTTATATTGGAACTTTTACTTAAACCAAAATAAAAAAGATCTGTTAAATTAGCATTAATTGCGAATAAGATTGGAAACCATATAAAAAATATAGCTATTTGTTTTTTGCTGTTTTTTAATTTTAATATCATTATTTTTTTAAACCAAAAAATCTTTTAAGAAATATTTTAAATTTATTTTATGCTTTATAATATTTTTATTAGCTATTTTGAAATTATAATCAAATTTTTTATTATTAATAATTTTATCTATTATTAATAATATTTTTTTTGGATTGTTAAAATTTATAGGAATTATTAAATTATTATTTTTCAATTCATTATAATCAATCAAATTTTTATCATATAAAATATGTACATTTTTATTAAGAGCTTCAATGACAAAAATACTAAATAGGTTTTCGGATGATGCAAATGTAATTTTACTTTTATTTAGTATTTTTATTACTTTATCATTTGTAATCTTGCCATAATTTTTGCAACCATTTATTTTAAGTTTATCTCCAAAAATGCAAATTTTATATTTTTTCGATAATAAATTAATTATATCAAATATTTTTTTTGAATTTTTGGTATTATGCTTTCTATAATAAAATACTATATCAAATAAAAAATTTTTATTTCTATATTTATTTTCTTCAATAAAAGTTAAAACAAAATTAAAAAAAAACTTACTATTATCAGGCAGATAATCTCTCAATAAATTAGTAGAAAAAATAACTTTTTTAAATCTAAATCTTAAAATAAAAGAACTTAAGCAATAAAGGATAGGAAAAATAAATTTTCTTATAAGTGCTGAAAATCCATCTATTTGACCAAAATATTTTGAGCCAGTCACAGGTCCTAATATTGTTTTGGGGGGCAAAAGAAGAAAAATTAATATATTCCAAAATGGTAAATAATTTGAATAGATAATTTTATTTCCAAATATATAATTCTTCCAACAATATAATACCCCTACTAATGGACCTAAATATTTATGAAAGAAAGATTGATTTATTCTATTTAAATCTAATTTTTTTAAATCTGTTATTTTTTTAATATTAAATTTTTTTTCTAATGATTGAATGATAATTTTATTATGCTTTGGCAGTAGTTTATAAAGAAAACTTCTACACAAAATTCCTTCACCTGTATTTTGTGAAATATCCGAAGTCCAGATAAATATTTTTTTTTTAACATTCATTTAAACAGTTTTTAATTAATAATGTTTTCATTTTCTATTTCACCTTTTAAGTTTTTAAATTTTCTAAACATTAGCCCATAAGAAAATAATATTAACGATTTAGAAAGCCTCACTACTCGTCTTTTCGTGTCAGTTTTTAATCTCCAAATTGACTCCAAACCATAGTTTTCCAAAAATTTAGGACAAGAATCTTCTTCTCCTGTAAGCATATTTAATGCCCCTCCAATACAAGCAATCTTGTAAGAAGATTGATTTTTTGAAATATATTTAGCAATTTGTTCTTGTTTGGGAGTAGGTAATGTCAATAAACATAAAGTATTTTCTTCAATAATTGGTATATATTTTCTAATTTCATCTATAGTACCAAATGGTAATTCTGTATGTTTAATTTTTTTATTAAATTTTTGAGTTAGATAAATTTTTCCTTTTTCAGTTAAAACACCTAATACATGAATACAATCTATATCCTTTGGAATTTCCAAATTTTCAACTAAATCTCTACCTGGTATTTTTTTTAATTTATTCTTAAAAAATACAAATTTAAATAAACCATCTGGCCAATGATACATATTTTTATAAATATCTAATTCTTTTGAAACATAATGTCCGAGGAATGCAAGATTTAAGCCTGACAGTATGAAGTTTTTTTTAAATAATTTTGGAGATATAGTTGTGACTAAAATAAATTTTTTAAAAGTTTGTTCTTTATGTTTATCTAATAAATTTTGTAAATAATCAAGATTTCTTTTAAAATCAAATTTTAGTAATAAGTTTTTATGATTGTCATATGTGGAATTTAAAATTCCTTTTTTTTTTAATTCAATAAATTTATCAATCTCTAATATAAATTTTTCAATATTGTCTGGTTCAATTGCTGAACCAATATTATAATCATTAATTAAATTTTTTACTTCTCCAGAAATTAATCCCAATATAGGTTTATTATATTTTAAATAAGTTGAAAATTTTCCTGGTATTGTAGATGATAATATTTTTCCTTTTTTTAATGATAAAAACAATACATCAGCTTTTTTTTGATATTTAACAATTTCATTTAATGGAATAAAATCCATTAATTCTAAATTATTCAAATTTTCACTAGATTTTAATTTAATTAATTCACTAAATCTTCTACCTCCTCCAATTATATACCAATTTAATTTTCTATCTTTAGTTTTATCTATAATTTCAACAATAGTTTTAAAATTCTGAGCATCCCCAATACTACCAGTAAAAAATATATTTAAGTTATCTTCAAAATTATCTTTTAAAACTAAATTGTCATTTATATCAATTTTATCATTTTCATTTTGTATTTCTGGCCATGAAGGAAAAAAATAAACTTTATCAATATTGTCAATTTTTTCTTTAATTAAATTTACATAACTTTCTGATTGAGCTAAAATTATATCAGTTTTATCTAATATAAACTTAATAAGTTTTGATAAAATTTTTTCTAGGTATTTATTTTTTAAAACACCAAGTTCAAATATTATTTCTGGCCATAAATCTAGTACCCATAAAATAGTTTTTGATTTACACATTTTAGAAAGAATTATAGATGTTAGCGCAACAGTCAGTGGAGATGTTCCAAATGTAAAAATATAATCAAATTGTTTTTTTCTATAAATAAAGATTCCAAAAATAATTGACGTAAAAAAAAAGCTAAGATAATTAAAAAATAATCTTGTATTTGATCCACTTCCTCTTGTAATAATAGGAACCCTGCTTATTTTGCAACCATTGAACTGTTGATATTTATGGGGGTTTTTTGAATAATCTTCAAAAAGTTTTCCGCCTGGGTAGTTAGGTTTACCTGTGAGTATTTCTATTTCTGCATTTTTAGATTTAAAATAATTAACTATATCATTTACTCTAAAGTTTTCAGGCCAAAAATATTGAGAAACTATTAAAATTTTTAATCTTGATCTATCTTCCATGTATTTCTATTTATAAAAGATACATAACTCTTAATTATTCTTACGACTTTATTTGATACATCTTTAACTTGATATTCTTCCAATGTTTTTGGGAAAGTTTTAGTTCTTGTTTTTAACAATATATCAATACACTCTTTCAAGTCTTTAAAGTTTACTTTAGACAATAATACTGCTCCTTCATCCATTCCTTCTTGTCTTTCAATATCTTCCCTTAATGAAATAGCAGGTAAATTCAAAATTGATGCCTCTTCAGTTATACTTCCACTGTCAGAAATTATAATTTTGGCTGATAATTGAAGAGACATATATTCAAAATAGCCAAATGGTTTATGGAATAAAATATTTTTTGATTTCATTATTTTATTATCTGACAGTTTTTTTTTAAGTCTTGGATGAGTACTTATTAAAATTGGTAGTTTGTATTCTTCATTTAAATTTTCAAGTATCTTTATAAAATTAGATATATTTTTACTATTATCTATATTTTCTTCTCTATGAAAACTCAATAAAATAAATTGATTTTTTTTTAATTTATTTTTTTTTAAAAAATAATTAATTTTTATCTTATTTTTGTTGTCATTAATTACTTCAAATAAAGGACTACCAATTTTAAAAATTCTATCTGATTTCAATCCTTCATTAAGCAAATTATTTCTAGCAAAATTACTGTAAGTTAAATTGATATCAGATATATGATCAACTATTTTTCTATTAATCTCTTCTGGTACCACATCATTAAAACATCTATTGCCTGCCTCAATATGAAAAATTGGTATTTTATTTTTTTTTGCAGAAATTGCAGACAGTGAACTATTTGTATCACCTAAAATCAAAAATCCATCAGGTTTTATCCTTTTAATTAATTGATCAACTTTTAAAATTATTTTAGAGATATTTTCTATAGGATTTTGAGATATAGTCTCAAATGTATATCTTGGTTGAATTTTAAATTCTTTTAAAAAAATATCTTTTAAATGATAATCATAATTTTGATTGGTATGAACAAGATGATGATCAAAATGATTTTCTAATTTTTTAATAATTGAAGACAATCTTATAATTTCAGGTCTGGTTCCTACAACAGTTAATATTTTCTTTTTATTCATAATATTTATAAGTGTCAGGTTTATTTATATTAAAAGTTTCATTTGCCCATACAATTCCAATTAATTCGGATTTTCCTGTATTAATTATAGTATGAACGTATCCTGGCATAGATCTAAAAATTTTCATATTCTTACCACTTATTTTTTTTATAATAACCTTTTTGTTAAATAAATTGACATATTTTATTTTTGCATTTCCTTTTAAGATTAAAAATTGCTCAACTTTTGAATGGTGATAATGGCCGCCTCTTTCTTTTTTTACGTTAATTGAGAAATAAGAGATTTGTCCAAAATTTTTCGATTTAAGGAATTCTACAAAATTACCTCTACTATCTTTGTGAGATTTAAGATCCAGTAAAAATAATTTTTCAGTAAGAAAACTTATGAAGGTACTATATAAATTTTTATTAACTCTAGTTTCTAAATTATTTAAAGAAATGTTTTTAATATTTACATTAAATTCTCTTAACTTTTTAGCAATATAATCAACTCTAACTCTATCAATATTGTCAATCTTAGGATACAATTTTTTTTCTTTACCCAAAATTATATTCATAAATTTATTTAATAAATCATCTATATAATACAAATTTACAAAGTCTTTTTTATTATGAACTTTTATCTTTTTATTTCTAATAATATTATAACAAAAAGTTGCTACTACTGAGTTATATTCAGGTTTTGACCATTTACCATAGACATTTGGTAGTCTAAGTATGCTGATACTATTATTTGTTTGCTTTTTATATTTTATCAGAATTTTTTCACATTCAAGTTTACTTTTTGCATACGGATTATTTTTTTTTATTTGAGTAGTTGAAGTAAAAATAATTTTTAATTTTTTTTTTCTTTTAGTCAAAATCGAACAAATCTTATTTGTAAGTTCAATATTATTTACTTTAAATAATTTTGTTTCCTTGGGTCTATTTTCGCCAGCAAGATGAAAAATAATATCCGATTTTTCGATTAAATTTTCTAACTTATTTAAATTATCATTTCGATTAAATTCAAATATATTAAAATTTTTTTCTAGAAGAGAGAATTTTAAATTTCTTCCAATAAATCCATTTGAGCCAGTAATTAAGATATTCATTTAATCAAATCTTTTATAGAATCTGATTTTTTTAATAATTTGATTGTTTGATCTACATTAAGTAATGTATTTTGTTTTGAGCTATAATTTTCGAATAGCAAGTTATTTTTATTACCTTCTTTAAAGTATTTACTATAATTTAAATCTCTTAGGTCAGGATTTACAACAAAAAATTGATTTTTATTTTGACTTAATCTTCTCTCTTCTGCACTTAATAATGTTTCATGCATTTTTTCTCCGTGTCTAATACCAATGATCTTTACAGGATAATCTTTTTTTCCATAAATTTTTAATATCGCTTTGACTAAAACTCTTAAATTTGTAGAAGGCGATTTTTTAACAAAAAGTTGACCATTTTTTCCATTCTTAAAAGCATAGAATACTAGATCGAGTGCATCATCTAATGTCATCATAAATCTTGTCATATCATAATCTGTAATTGTAATTGGTTGATTATTTTTAATTTGACTTATAATCAAAGGTATTACTGAACCTCTTGAACCAATTACATTCCCATATCTAGTTACGCAAACAGTTGTTGAATTTTGATTTAATAATGATTTAGACAATGCAACTTTCTCCATTAAAGCTTTTGAAATACCCATTGCATTAATTGGATGAACAGCTTTATCTGTGCTCAAACATATTACTTTTTTTACATGATTTTTTATTGATGAATTGATTATGTTATTGGTACCAAGCACATTAGTTTTTGTAGCTTCCATCGGATAAAACTCACATGATGGTACTTGCTTCAATGCAGCTGCATGAAAAATATAATCAATGCCTTTGGTAATATTGTCTGTACAGTCTGTGTCTCTAACATCACCTAAATGAAATCTTATATTTGGAGCATTAAAAATTTCTCGCATATCATATTGTTTTTTTTCATCTCTACTTAAAATATTAATTTGATTAAATTTAATTTTATTTCTTAATATTTTTTTTAGTAATTGATTACCAAAGGATCCTGTACCTCCCACAATAAGTAAATTTTTTCCAGCAAAGCTAATCTTATTCATACCAGTGATAATTTTTTTTATTTTTATATTTCCTATCACAATATCCTCTATAGTAAGATAAAAAAATTGCTAATCTATATAATCTTGGAATATAAAATATATATTTTTCTAAATACACGATAAATTTTTCAAATATTTCAATTAAAAAATAAAAAATTTTTAGTTTTGTTAGAAAATTAAATATCAAATTATCTTCTATTCTATAGTAAATTGTCTGTTTCCAAGATTTATAATTTATTTTTTTTAATACGTTTGTTGAATATCTACTCAAAAAATAGATTTTATTTAAATAACTTCTAAAATTTCTTTCATCTAAATGATAAACAGTAGGTTTTGAAGGAATAAGATTAAATCCTTTTTTTATCAATCGGTAACCAAACTCATAATCTTCAAAACCATAATTACTAAATTTATTATTAAAATATTTTGTTTTTTTTAATAGTTTTGAATTTTTCATACCCATATTCATAGTAACAATTTTTGAGGCTTCTAAATACTTTTTTCGATTTATACTTTTATTTGGAAATACAAAATGTCTCGTTTGTCTATATCTTGTAAAGTTTTTTGTATTAATATTTTTTTTTAAATATTTTACAGATCCACACAAAATATCTTTATCAGTTATTTGCTTAAAGAGATTAAGATACTCAATTATAAAATTATTTGCTGGCAAACAATCATCATCGAGTAAAATTAAATTTTTTCCTTTTGCTTTTTTAATTCCATTATTTCTTTTTAAAGCATTACTATTTTTGGAACAAAATAAATATTTTATTGATAAATTTTTATGATTAAAATTTTTTAAATTTTCATAAAAAATATTTTCTTCATTATCACAAACTATAATTTCAGTATTAATATTTAATGGGATTTGTTTTAATAACTTTTGAATTATTAAATTTAATTTATTAATCCGTCTATGTGTGGGTATAATTATACTTAAAATAATTTTTTTCATAAAAAATTTTGCTTTTTAATTCAGCTTTAAATTTTATTAGTTTGAATAATTTTTTTATTATCTAATTTAAAAAATTTATTACAATTTTTTAGTGAAGATTTTCTATGATTAATTATTATTATCGTCTCAATATCGCTTTGATTAAACAAATTATCCATTAATTTTTCTTCCATTTCTTCATCCAAAGCGTTAGTAGCTTCATCTAGAATTAATAATTTTGGATTTTGATACAAAGATCTTGCTATTGCAATTCTTTGTTTTTGACCGCCTGATACAGTTGAGCCCTTCTCTCCTAGATTTAAAGTCTGTTTTTTTTTTAAATCATTTGATAAATTAGAGAGCAGACAAAATTCAATCAGATTATTAATTTTATCTTTATCTTTTTTTTTTGTATTTAAAGCAATATTTTCCTCAATAGTTCCATCTATTATGTAAACATTTTGAGGAACATATCCAATATTACTCGTTAAATTTAGTAAATTTGAATTTTTTTGATTATCGTTAATCAAAATTTCACCAGTTGAAGGTTTTAAAAAACCAATAAGTAAATCTATAAAGGTTGATTTTCCAGATCCACTTTCTCCTAGTATTCCAATTTTATCACCTTTTTTAATTTCTAGATTAATATTATTAAACAAAAATTCATCACTAAAATTGTATTTAAATCCTAATTTTTTTATTTTAATAGAATTTAATTCAATATTATTTTGATTTTCACTATTATTTTTTAAATAATCATTTTCGATTTTTTCATTTAAGTTTAAGATTAAATTTTTAACTACTGGTTCTCCATATCTCATGTGTTGTATTGAAATTATCAATCTATTGGTAATTGGAAGTATTCTAAAAGCAGCTACTGCAAAAAGTGCTAATGTTGGCAAAAAAGAATTTAGATCTTTTTCCATATAAATCATTAAAAAAGTAATCATAACAATTAGCAATACGCCAAAAAATTCAATCCAAATTTTTGGTAAAAAATTTAAAAATTCTATTTTTCTTTTAGATGATGAGACACTTTTAGTTTTGGCCGAAAAATAATCATAAGAAAAATTTCTACAACCAAGAATAATTAAATCTCTAATACTACCAAATGTATCTTGGATAGTTTTTATTTTTTTTTCTTCGTTTATTTGCCTCTCGTAGCTAATATTATCTATCTTTTTCTTTGTTAAAAAATAAAAAACAAAAATAGCCAGCAATGAAAACAAAAAAATTATAATGGAAACTTGGAATTCAAAATAAAGAAGGACTAAAATTATTGAAAAAAAAATAAATATTTCTACAAAAAAATTTAAAAAAGGAAGTAGAAAAGATGTAACCATTTGATCCATTTCAGAGGTTAAATTTCTTATTAACTCTGCACTTTTTTTCTTATTATTAATAATAGATGTAGAAAATAAATACTTTTTAAATAACTTGTTTGAAATGTATTCCTGTACACCATAACAAAAAGTAGTTTGAAATTTATATAATAGAGTAAGCAAAATTGATTTTAAAAAAAAAATAAATATAATAAATATTGATAAATAAAAAATTATTTCTAATTTTGAATAATTTAATTTTATGTTGTTTATAAAATCATTTCCAAAAAAAATATTCGTTTCAGAACTTTCAAAAATAATTGAAAAAGCAGGTAAAATTATTCCTACACTAATCATTTCGGCAAGTGAACCTACTAAAACTAAGATAAATAAAAATACAAAAAATTTCTTATAATAAGCATTTAAATTTGACCAAAAATATTTGATTATTGATAATTTCATTTATCAATAAAAAAGTTAGAATTAAAAATGTTTATAATTTTAGATATTTCCATAAAGTTTAGAACTCCATCCTTTTTTTGAGTAAACTAGCTCAGATCTAATTCTCCATTCAAGTTCAAATGAAATTCTCCTGAAAATTTTTTGTGAATTTTTTAAAATTGGTACTAAAGTAAAAAAGTAAGATAAAAATTTTATTAATAAAAAAATTAGATAGAATAATGATTGATAGTTTTTATATTTTATTTCTATATTTTTAATTTTTCGTTTTTTTTGATCAATTTTATCAAAAACTTGTTTTATTATTTTTGAATATAAATAATTTTTTTTGCATCTTTCATATCCTCTTAATGCAATTTTATCTCTTAATTTAGGATTCTTTATATAATATGAAATTTTATTTTTTAACTCATTATAGTTATTAAAAATGACTAATTCTTTATTATTTTGAAAAAACTTATTTGTATCTTTAGATTTTTCGGTAATACACAAACTTCCACTACCTGTTATTTCAAAAATTCTAGCTTTTGTTTGAAATACATTTTTTCTTGATCTTGAAAAATTGATGCATATTTTAGAATTATTAAGTATTTTCGAAAATCTATGACTTTTTACTGGCTTATTTTTCCAACCAAATCCAAAACAATTTATTTTAAAACCATCTTTAAAAAGTTTATTTACAATTTTATCTCTTCCCATATACGAGCTTCCAATAAAAGTAATATCATATTTGCATTTAGATGAATTTTTTGTTTTATTTAGCCATTTATTGGGACAACCCCAATTAGAAAGTATTGCATCTATTTTGTTTTGTTTATATTTAAAATAAGCATTTTTATCAGTAGTAATACTGTAGTCAAAAAATCTACCATATAATTTTGAATGTTCTTTAAATCTCCAGCTATCATCAGAACACCAATTCAATAATACTGTTTTTAAGTTTTTTTTTATTAACACGAGCGTCTCTATATAAATTTCATAATTAGCTAATGACATGAATATATAATCTGGCTTAAATTTTAGACATACATCTAAAAATTTTCTATTCATATTTTCAATTGATATATCTTTATCAAGAGTATTAAAAAAAAGAGTATTTTTAAATTTTTTTTTAATTTCTGGATAAAAAGACTGATATTCCGTGCTATAGTCTCTGCTTTGCATTCCAAAAGAAAACTTTGGCAAAGCACAAATAATTTTAATTTTTTTCATCAATTTTCAGGGATTATAGTATATTTAACTTTAATTAAATGAAAAAAAAAGTTGCTTTAATCACTGGAATAAGTGGTCAAGATGGTTCATATCTAGCTGAATTTTTATTAAGTAAGGGTTACTTAGTTCATGGTGTTATTAGAAGATCATCTACAATAAATACTGGGAGGCTTAACCATATTTATGAGGATCCATTCAAAAATAAAAAGAAATTTTTCCTTCATTATGGTGATTTAAGTGACACATCTTTTATTGATAGAATAATTGATAAAATTGAACCTAATGAAATTTATAATCTAGCTGCACAATCTCACGTAAAAGTAAGTTTTGATGTTCCAGAATATACAACAGATATAAATGCAACAGGTAGTTTGAGAATTTTAGAAAAGATTAAAAACTCAAAATTGAAAAAAAAAATTAAATTTTATCAAGCGTCAACTTCTGAAATGTTTGGTAATACACATAAAATAAAACAAAATGAAAACACACTTTTTAATCCTCAATCTCCTTATGCAGTTTCAAAAATATACTCATATTACATAACCAAATTATATAGAGAGTCCTTTAATTTGTTTGCATGTAATGGAATACTTTTTAATCACGAGTCACCTAGAAGAGGAGAAACTTTTGTTACAAGAAAAATAACTTTAGGATTAAATGATTTAATTAATGGTAATAAAAAAAATATAATTTTAGGAAACTTGAATGCTAAAAGGGATTGGGGTCATGCAAAAGAATATGCAGAAATGCAGTGGAAAATAATGCAGCATAAGTATCCAGAGGATTTTGTAATATCGACTGGAAAAAGTTATTCAATTAAACAATTTGTTGAGCTTAGTTTTAAATTGGTCGGAATAAATTTGCTTTGGAAAGGAAAAGGTCTGAATGAAAAAGGAATTATTAAAAAAATTAATAATAAAAAAATTAAAAACTTAAGAAAAGGCCAAATAGTAATTAAAGTAGATAAAAAATACTATAGACCAGCAGAGGTTAATTTTTTAAAAGGAGATTCCTCAAAAGCAAAAAAAATTTTAAAATGGACACCTAAAATATCTTTTATCAACTTGGTAAAAGACATGATAGAACATGATGTAATAATTTAGAATGTTCTTTAATAAAATTTCTATTAAAAAAAAAAATAATAATTTAAATATATTAAAAAAAAAAAATCCCCTCTTTATTCTTAAAACATCTTTGATACAAAATAAAATTTCTAATAAGAATATAACAGATATTCTAAGTGCCAACTTAATAGATATAGATGAAAATAATTTTTTTTAATTTTAAAATAAAAAAATACCAAAAATGATTAAAAATAAACTTGCAATAATCTTAACAGCAAAAAAATACAATAATATATTGAAAAAAGCATTAGAGGCGATTTACAATCAAACAGTTATGCCTCAACAAATAATAATTGTAATGACTGAAAAAGAAAATTTCACAGTACCAAAAAAAACTAATACAAGAATAATTTATTCTAAAATCAAAAACCAAGTATACCAAAGAAAGATTGGTTTAAAGTTTTTGAACAAAAATATTGAGTTTATTTTACAATTGGATGATAAAATTATTTTAGAAAAAAATTCAATCAAATTTTTATTGAATGAATGGAGGGAATGTGATGCCAATACTGCTGGTATTGCTATTAATCCAAAAAATTATATAAGACCAAAAACCAGTTTATTTCATCATTTAACACTAACAAATTCCAATATTGATGGTAAAATTCTTTGTAGTGGATTTGCAAACGGTTGGAGTGAAACAAAAAAAAATAAAGAGATGAATTGGCTAAATGGTGGAATGACTTCCTGGAAAATTAAACTTGTGCCACAAATTTATAATAGAAAATTTCCGATATTGAATTGGTCTGTATGCGAAGATTTATTTTTTAGTTATAATGTTTCTAAAAAATATAAATTATTACTTAGTTCCAAAAGTAAAGCAAAAATTATTCTTAAAAAAAAAAAAATTAGTATTAAAGAAGGTTTTTATAATGGATTTATACACGCAAAGATACTTCATAGTTTTGTCTTACAAAATAAAAAATTTTCAATTTTCTTTTTTTACTATGCGATATTTAGTTCAAGTATTTTAGGTATTACAATAAATTTATTTAAACTAAATTTTGTAAATGTTTTTAGATTTATTGGAAGATTTATTGGATCTTTTTTTATTTATTCAAAAAAAGAAATTAGTTAAATAATGTACAAAAAAATTATTAAAAATATTTTTAAAAAATTTGGACTTGAAATTAAAAAATATAACCCTCAAGATGATTTTAATTTTTTAATTACTAAATGTATAAAAAAATTTCATATTGATTGCTTTTGGGATGTGGGTGCCAATATTGGTCAGACTGGATTATCAATTCGAGAACATGGGTACAAAGGCAATATACTAAGTTTTGAACCACAAAAAGAAGCTTATAATAAGCTTATAAAAAATTCATATAATGACCCAAAATGGAAAATTTATGACAAATGTGGTTTAGGTAAAAATGGTTTTAAAAAAATTAATATATCTAAAAACTCAGTCTCGTCCTCATTTCTAGAGATGGAAAATCTTCATCTAGAAACAAATCCTCATTCAAAATTCATTAAAAAAGAAGATGTTAAAATTATTTCCTTGAATGAAGTATTTATTAAAGAAAAAAAATCTTTTAAAAATAATTTTCTAAAAATAGATACACAAGGATATGAAAAAGAGGTACTTGAGTCAGGTGAGAATATATTAGATAATTTCACTGGTATTAGTTGTGAAATTTCAGTTCAGCCATTATATAAAGGTGAAGCTAAATTTTTAGATATAATTAACTACTTAAATGCTAGAGATTTTGAAATTTATTCTATTCATAATTCATATTATGAAATAAACTATGGTCAAACATTTTCAGTAGATATTGTTTTTATTAAAAAAGAATTATTTATTAATTGATTTTCTTATTTTGGTAAACATTTAGAGCAATTTTTTTGAGATATTTTTTAAAATCATGTTTAGGTTTCCAGCCTATTTTATTAATTTTTTTTGAGTTCATTAACTTTTGATAAACTCCATCAGGATAACTTTTATCAAATTTTATATTTCCTTTATATCCTATCGCATTTTTTATAATTTTAGCAATTGTTAAAATTGAATAATGTTTTCCATAACCCACATTTAAAAAATTACTATGCATTCCAGTTGTAGTATCAAATTTTTTTTTACTTAAATTCATTACTTTAATAGCTGCATCTGCAAGATCATCTACATACATAAATTCTCTTTTTGGCATTCCACTACCCCAAACTATTACTTCTTTTAAATTATTTTTTTTTGCTTTCTTAAATTTTAATATTAGGCTTGCTATTACGTGTCCATTTTTTTCATCAAATCTATCTCCTGGACCAAACAAATTACATGGCATTAATGCTCTATAATCAGTCCCATTTTTTTTAAAATATTGATTACTATAGCTTTCACAAAGTTTTAATCCTAAAATCTTTGATATGGCATAAGCTTCATTTGTTGGTTCTACTTTTCCAGTTAATAAATCTTCTTCATTTAATATTGATTTTTTTACTGGGTAAATACAGCTTGAACCTAAAAATAGAATTTTTTTAATTCCAAGTTTCCACGCATTATGAACTAAATTTAATGCTATCATACTATTCTCATATAAAAATTCAGCAGGATAATTTATATTTGCCATGATCCCACCTACTTTAGCTGATGCAATATATATTGATGA
>Ga0181595_10003843_pt1 | contig 14139 bp, 8 predicted proteins | sample 041ome_7_FD_145604 | JGI IMG/M metagenome (GOLD analysis project Ga0181595, IMG submission 145604) | Coastal salt marsh microbial communities from the Groves Creek Marsh, Skidaway Island, Georgia - 041401AS metaG (spades assembly) | ecosystem: Environmental > Aquatic > Marine > Intertidal zone >...
AATTTTGGGAGGGTGCTCAAAAAACTGACGACCAAACGACACAACAGACAACTCTTCTCTTTTTTTTACGAGCGAAAATTTTTGAAAATTTTTGACAAAATTTCTCCTCCTTTTTCAGAAGATTTTCTCGTCTCTTTACCTAACAACATTAACAAGCATTAAAACACATTAGAACACACAAAAGACACAGACAAAAAGAAGACGGAAAGAAGGAGAAGAAGACGGGTTTAAGAAGAAGACGAGCGCGACGAGACGACCGAGGAGGAGGAGGAGGAGGAGGAGGAGGAGGAGGAGAAGATGACCGTGACTGGTTTAATCTTCTCGAAAAAATCGAGAGAAGCTTTACACGAGGCGAACGTCTCCACCGCTTCTTTGAGTTTGATTGGATGTGTGTTTATTCTTCTAAACGTGCTCGTTTTGGCGCCATCGACGAGACAATCGAGAGCGGCTCGATTGATTTACATGCTCGCCGTGGCGGATTTTGGATATTGCGTCTCGGTGTTATCGTTCGATACGACCAAGTTGGAGGAGTTGATGAGTAGTAGTGGTAGTAAATACTCGACGCCGTTGGGGTGCCGAGCGCAAGGATTTTTTATACAGCTGTTTTCGATGCAAACGGCGATGTGGTCGATATCGATGTCGCATTTCACGTACAGCTTAGTCGTGAAGAAACAAAGCGGACGGGAAACGAGAGACGTGAAGTACTATTTTGTGGTCATTTTCCTCTCGTCCGTGGCGTTGTCCGTCTTGCCGTTGTTTCGAAATTTGTACGGCGACGCGAGAATCGGTAAGTGTCACATCAAAAACGACGGCACTCAGTTGGCGGTGACGGCGAGGTTTATGCTCTTTTATCTTCCAATTTGGGTGATTATGACTGCAAACACGTACATTTGGGTGAAGATTTTCAAGACGTTGAGAACGTTGAGAACGTTTTTGATGGAGAGCAGGATGAACGCGAACGTTGTGGTAGAAGAAGTAGAAGAAGATGATGATTATAACGAAGACGGAGATTGGGCGAAAGTGGACGTTATGGAGGAGGAAGAGAGGGACGAGAGTTCCACCTCGCGAGCAGCCTCGAAACGCGCGGTGAAGAAAGCGGAGAGTTTAGTGTACGCGTTAGCGGCGTATCCGATTATTCAAATCATTACGAATATCCCGGGAACGTTCATGCGTTTAGAGAACTTGTTCCAATACGAGAAACCCGACGTGAACGTGTATCTAGCCATCACGCACGTGATCTTGAAGAATTTGCAAGGCTTTTTCCACGCGTTGGTGTTTATTTTTGTGCATCCGAACAAAACAGAAGTCGCGGAGACTTTAGGTGCATGTTTTTATTGTTTCGTCGGTAACAGTAGGAGGAGGGCCAGGAGATGGGGAGGAGGAATAGAATTAGCGGAAGAAGAAGGAGAGGGATTAAATACTAATAGAGAGTTGATGCCGTTGGAGTTTGAACGTAGCGATGTCGCGGCTTAGAGAGGTTGTAGAAGTAGTCATTCCTGATAAATATATATGTACACATTTGTAGAATTCAATGAAAACAGCTGCGGCGCACGGCAAATTAAACCAAAACTTCCACGTCTCCTAATCGCGCGACGAGTTTCGCGACGTCCCCTAACACACCACCCGCGGTGACTGCCGCCCCGGCGCCTGGGCCGGAAATCGTTAAACAACACGAATCGGTCGGGTTATACCTCTTCGATTCAATCTCGACGACGTTTTGGCTTCCTTGTAAATTCGCGAACGCGTGAGACATCGGAAACTCCATGAGTTCTACTTTCAGCTCTTTCGTTCGTAAATCCGCGCTTCCGCAAAATCGCAACACGTTTCCCCTCTTCTTCGCGTCCGCGAACTTTTGCGCAATGACGGTGTCGTACAATTTTCCAAACTTGTCATCAAACTCCTCCGAGGAACACGCTCTCAACTCTTCCGGTACCAACGATTCAATCGACGTCTTTTCGATGGACGCGTCCAGCCAGCCGGACTCTCTGGCCGCGATGACCACTTTTCGCGCAACGTCTTGGCCGTTCAAGTCCTCTCGCGCGTCTGGTTCCGTATACCCGAGTTTCTTGGCTGTTTTTACAACCTCAGAAAACGGCGTCGACCCGTCGAAAGTGTTGAACAAATAGGACATCGTGCCGCTAAAAACGCCTTTGATTTGGTACACCTCGTCGCCGCTACTCGTCAGGTTTCTTAAAGTCGATATGATTGGTAAACCAGCGCCAATCGTCGCCTCGTAAAACCAACTCGCCGTGGACCAACTCATAGAACTCAACCCTCTGCACTTCTGATCTCGCGCCGTCGGCCCGGAGTTACACTTCTTGTTCGGAGTTACGATATGCACGCCCAACGCCAAAAACACGTGATATAACTCCGCGATTTCATCGGACGATGTCATGTCGACGATGCAATACCGTCCTTTTTTCCACGGTTTCGTCGTAATTGTATTACCAGCGTCTAAAGATTCTTTTGTCAAAGCGTCCGAAATGTCCTGATTGTTGCTGTCGTCCGAGAGAGAGGGACTCACGTCGTCTAAAACAATCCTCTGACGTTCCAACAGACTCGAACAAGTCACAATGTCCAACTCGACGTGCAAAACCTCGTATAAATTCTTCGCCCAAATGGCTAAATCGTTCGTGCCATCGAACAACGTTTCCAACAACTCTCTGTTGTGTTCGGACGGAACGAACGGCGTCTTAAATCTGATTTCTTTTCGGGAGTTTGCGATGAACGCGATGGCGATTTTACCTTCCAAAACGTGCGATTCCGTCAGTTGAAACAAAAACTCTTTGCCAATCCCTCCGACGCCGAGAACGCCAAGAGTTAACGCGATTGGTTGTTCGGAAGAAGGAGAAGAAGATTTTGTCGCAGATTGCGGAGTGGTTGGTTGATGGGGTGCCATTGTTGTTGTTATTATTATAACGAAGTAGAGAGAAAAAGTTTGATTTTGATGTTTTGGCGGCAAACAAAACAACGTGGGGGTGAACAAAAAATACACGAACGAACGATTTTTTTTTTGATCACAAAAAGAAAGAGATATACACTATTTACACCACACACACTTTTCACGCTTTTAACAAATAATAATATGCCGAGCGTGGCATCGTTTGCAGTCAAGAAAGACGACGTCGTGCACGCGCAAGCGAACGATACGATCAAACGATGCGTGGAGATGCTCGTCATGAAAGGTGGTTTGTTACATTAAAAGTTATTTAAAATGTGTTTTGTGTTTTGTATCTTGGACTCAAAAATCTCGTAACTGAACGCGCGCGCAACGCGCACACACCACGACGACTGACTTTTTCAAACCACAACGACAACCTTTTGAAACTGCACAGGGATTGGGTCGCTTGTTGTCATCGATGAGCTCGACGCCGAGAAAGTTCACGGGATTATCACGCACACCGACGGTGAGAGATTTTTTTCTTCTTCTTTCTTCTTGGAACTCACGATAAAAATTTTCAGTATCGCAGTGGTACCTAGAATCCGTGCCTTTGAACGAGGCGGTCAGAAAGGTGATGACTTCGCATCCAATCGCGGTGAACATGCACATGTCTAAAGACGAGGCCGCAGAAACGATGAGAAAACATAAATTGCACCATTTGCTCGTGACAGACGACGAAGGGAAGTTTTACGGCTTAATCTCATCTTTCGACATCGCGCGGGAGACGGCGTTAGACGCCAAAGCATGGTATGTCATAATCAACTTAGCTTCTGTATACGCATGAATTTTGATACCTTAGGCCATGGCCGCGACCCGAGACACATCACGATTTCATACACGTGAGTGGACCTGTCAAGTCAATTGAAAGCGCGGAGAAGATTGAAGAGGCGAAATGAATATGAGATGTTTTCTTTTGGTTCGTTGGAACAAAGGGAAGACGAGTACGAGAGACAAAAAGAATAATTAACAAAAGTTTGCAAATTTTGGTCTGCTATATACTACTTGAATACTTTTTTAAACGTGTTACAACTGCTGCGTACGTGTGTGTGCTCCTTTCTAATTCCTTTTTCTATGCTAATTCTAATCCCTATCCTTTACTCGCGAAGAGTTGCGTGAATAGCTTATCCGCCCATTGCGGCACTTCTTCTTCAATCGAAGAGACGAAGTTTACCAGAGGTTCTTGGACGTGATATCGTAATTTTCTACCTTTCGAAGCTCTGCGATCGACAATCTTCCTTCTTTTCGCGGGCTTCGCCGCACTCCTCGGGGCGTCGCCATCGACGTTACCAGACTCGAGAAACTCTTTGAGTAACTGCTCGTACATGTCGAAATCGTCGTACGATTCGATATCTTTGCGCGATTCTATGGAGGAACCATTCTTGTTCGGGCGCGCTCCGTCTTCATCTCGATCGAAATGCTCATCGTCGGAATCGTCCGAATTTGTAGTATCACCGAGCCGAGATACTTGAACGTTTTCTCCAATTTTTTTTGTGCGCGTCAGCACGGGGCGGGATCTATCGATGGCTTTCTCTGGTGCGAGCATAGCCGCGCGGACTTGCTGAGAGATGTTTTGATTGAACGCCTTTAAATTTCCAGCGTTTCCAGAAGACACTTGCGATTTTCTTTGCCATCGATCGCAACTCGAATCTCGAAACTCCGCAAATTCGTTTTGCATAGCTTCGCACACGTTCCAAAACTGTTCCGTGGAGGTTAAAGGACCGCTGACACCACCGTCGCTCTTCTCCTCTTCTCGTTTCTGTTTGAGATTTTTCAATTTCGCGGCAACCTCGGTCGTGTCTACTTCGCCCGTCTTTTCAAATTGTTTCATCAAATACACCTGCAAGTGCAACATCGAGAGAAGTGTATCTTTTGCAGTAGTCGCGAGCGAGTCGAGCGATTTGTTTGCGCTTTCCGAGAGACGACGCAAACCTTGATTGGCGAGTGGACCTGGCATTTTCATGCCGTTTTCGATGCCTTTTTGCAACTTGATCCGCATCCGGAGCATTTGCTCCCACAGAGCTCTCTGAATGCGCACAGACTTTGATTTTTGTTCCGTTTTCGCTTTTTGCTCCGCCAAGCGTTTCGTTTCTTGTTCTTCGAGCTCAAACTTTTTCAGTTCTTCTTCAAGTCGCGGATCGGCGGCATCCTCGATTTCATCGTCGTCGTCTTCATCGTCTTCTTCTTCTTCTTCTTCGTCTCGTGCGCTCGCTCGTTTCGTACTCGATGGTTTTCTTTTCACGTCATCCTTTTCCATGGCACCTGCGTAATCAAAATCATCGTCGTCGTCCTCAAAATCATCATCATCGTCGTCGTCCTCTTCATCCTCTTCTCTATTGTCTTTCGCTCCACCTCCTTCACCTCCGAGTTCATCTTCTTCTTCGTCGTCATCTTCATCCATTGCATCTGCATCATCATCGTCGTCTTCGTCCTCTTCATCTTCATCTTCGTCGTCAGAAATATTCAATCGTGGCAATTCTGCCTCAAACTTCTTGAACATCTTTGCCGCTTCTTTATCGCTCTTCCTTCTCTTACCTTTTTTCCGCGTGGCTGAATCCAACACCGCGCGCATCTCTTCATCGCCTTCATCGTGGATGTTCCATCCCCCGTCGTCGTCGTCGTCGTCGTCGTCGTCGTCGTCGGAAAAGTTGTCGTATTCGTTCCTTCGTGTGCTGCCTTCTTTCTTGTTCTTGTTCTTTTCTTCCTCTTCTTCGCTCTCGTCGTCCGAATACTCTTCCTCTTCTGCCGATCCTATGCTTTTGTTCTCAAAATCTTCTTCCTCATCGGGGTAATCATCTCCCTCAAAATCGTCTAGGTCTACATCTTCGTCGTAATGCGGATTGTTCTTCCTTAATTCCTCTTCCTCGTCCGCGAACATCTTCGCTCGGCTCGTGCTTTTTCCGGCGTATTCTCCCTCGTTGAGTGCAATATCTGCCCGCATTCGCAGTTTACCCGAACGATCATCCGCCGCGTTGGATAATAGTTTCTCCTCGAAACTAATATCTTTATCATCATCATCGTTACCATCTTCTTCTTTTTCTTCTTCCTTTCCTTTCGATTTCTTCTCTAAGACTTCATTTTTATCATCCGAGTCGGAAGAAAATCCAACGAATCCATCGTCGGCGTCGCCGCCGTTTTTTCCTCCTCGGTCGAAATCTTTCAGAATCTCCGGCACTTTGTTAAAGTCCATCTTCAGTTCTCCTCTCTCGATATCGTCGTCGTCGTCTCTCGATGACGATGGTGGTCTCACCTTCATGTCCTCAAAGTTTTTAAACTTATCGATCAGCGCTTCTTTGCTCAACCGAGTCGAAGGGAGAGGCGGCAGTCGTAATTCCTCTTCTTCCTCTCCTTCTTCTCCTTCTTCTTCTTCTTCTTCTCGTTTTTCATGAGAAGCGTCGCTTTTCCGTTTCTTCATCTTCCCTTTCGGCTTGCTTTTTTCTGCCGACTTTTTCGCACGAGTCTGCCCCCCCGAAAAAATCATCATCCTCTTTTTTCTTCCGTCCAGAAACACGAGCTGACGTGGAATTTCAAATCTCGTTCGTTTTTCAAAAAAAATTCAAAAATGAATAATTCAAATCGATTGAAGCACTTTTTTCTCTTCTTCATAACAACAGAGAAGAGAGATATAAACAACGCTTTAGCTCTCGCTTCTTACACACATAGCATTATATTCCTGCGAGAAGACGCGCGACAAAAACGCTGCTCGATTATTACGAGTTACACATCATCACACATTATTGATTGCGTGATACCATCTTCTTCTTCGTTTACTATTTATTATTTAAAACATCATGATGAAAACGTTCGAAACGTCCTCCACGTCCTCCGCCTCCTCTTTTTTCTCAACGGCAGCAAAGAAGAAGAAGACAATGAAGATGAGTTTAGGTCTGAAAAGAAGAACACCGTCATCATCACTCCTTGGTCGACTGGTCGTTCGCGCGGCGGCGACGGATGCTACCGATGAGAATGAATCTTCTTCCTCTTCTTCCTCTTCGTCTTCGTCCGTGGTAAAACAACAACAGAGCAACGAAAACGTCGAGTTTGATTTTTCCGCAATTGGAGGAGGTGAAAAAGAAGCAAAAAATATTAAGAAAGAAGAAGAAGAAGAAGAACAACGACGTAGTCTCGTCGACCCGCTGTCGCCGGAGTTTACGAAAATCGACGACTCGATTCAATCGGTCACCTCGGGTGGGATCTTGAAGAAAGCGTCGTCGTCGTCGTCCTTGCCGTCGTCTTCTGCGAATAGTACTACAGTCGTCGTCGAAGAAGAAGAAGAAGAAGAAGAAGAAGAGAAAGAAGAAGAGAAAGAAGAGAAAGACGTGGCTTCTCCTTCTTCTTCTTCGCCTTCCACCTCGTCCTCGCTGCAACAGCAGGACAAGAAAAACGCGCTCCTTGGCGCGGCATCGATTGGAGCCTTAGCGGCTGGGTTTGGGGCCTCGGCTTTATCGAGCGCCATCGAAGGATTCGCTCCAATGGCGGCGTTTGAACAACTCGTCGGTTTAGGCGCGACGTTGAAGTATGGACCGGAAGTTCTCAAGCCTTTGCTGAGCGAACGCGGGAGGCAAGAGGCGAAAATTTCCGCCGCGGAGAAGATTGAAGAGGTTTTGAAGGACGAATCGATTTTTAACTTTATGAAATCCACTGGAAACAAAGACTTGGACGAACGCTTGAAGAAAGCCATGAGTGGTGGGGATTTGGATTGGGAGAGTCAAGACGCGAAGGTGTTGAGAGCCATCGTGACGGATTTCGTCTCGGATACCGATTTTCAGTTGATGTCGCAAGGAGAACGATTAAAAGCGTTGCAAACGTTGCCAGAAAAATTGGAAAAGGCGCAAGATTTGGTGTATAAAGCGCAAAAAGAAGCAGCGGAGTTTGAATCGCAAGTGAAGAGCGCCAAGTTGGAAGCGCGCATGGCGCTCGATAAACGCACGAAGGAGATTCAAGATTTACAACGCTCGAGCGAGCAAACGGTCTCGGCGTTGACGAATCAAATCTCGTTGTTGTCCGGACAGAACTTGAATAACCGCGAGGCGATTGAAAACTTAAAACAAGAGCTTTTGGACGCGAAGAAAGAGTTGGAGAAATTTGAAAACATGGAACGCGACCAAACGCAAGATTTTCTCAACGCCGAGGCGCAAAACACCAAAGTCATCGACGAAATCAGAAACCAGGCGAAATTAGCCGAACGAGCGTTGTTGGAACAAATGGAGTTCGTGAGAAACGAGACGAAGAACGAAATTGAGACGTTTAAAGCGGACATGGAAGTGCAAGAGCAAAAAATGAGAGCGGATATGGCCGAGGAACTCGAAAAGAAGAAACAAACGCTCGAAGTGCAAATGAGCATTCCGTTGGAGAAAGCGAACGCAAGAATCGTCGATTTGGAGCAAAAGTATCACGACATTTCCGTGAAGTTGATTCAAAGAAAACACGAGTTGGCAATCGCGAACGAACTGTTGAAATCGGTCCAAAACGAGTTGTTTACGCGAGAACAAGCGCACGACGAGGAAATCCAATCTATACAAGAAGAACTCACGAAGGCGAAGAACGAGATTTCTTTATTGGAAGCGTCCATCATCGAAGCCACGGAGAATGAGGGCATGCGCGTCGCGAATATTGAGAGACAACTCGCGAATGAAAAGTTTGCGCACGAAAGCGCAAAGCTAGCCTCGTACGAGGCCGAGACGGCGTTGAAAGAAGCCGAACTCGCTTTCGATGCCGAGAAGAAGCAACTTCTCGTAAACTTGGCACAACAGTTGGAAAACGAAAAGCATGACTACGAGAAGGACGCCGAAATGGCCGTCAAAGAGATTGAAATGATTGAACTCGAAGTCGAAGAGTCGAAGAAGACGAAAATCTCCTTGGAGCAAGAGTTGACGAAGATGCACCAACACTACGAGGAGACGACGTTGCGCGCAAACGAGAGAAACCGTTCGTTACAAAGCGAGTTAGAAAACATGAAGAATAGAGTTCAAGCGTCTGCGGCAAAAGCCGAGGAAATGGAAAAGGCGCAAATGGAAGCTTTGCAGCAAATTCAAATGGAAAGAGCAAACTTTGCCTCGGAGAAAGAGGAGATCCTCCAAGAGAAAGAGGAGATGCGCCAAGAGTTTCAAGCCAACTCGAAGCAATACGAGAGGGAAATTTCCAACTTGCACGAACGCGTAAAGAAGGAGCAATCAAACGCGAAAACCTTCCGCGACGCTTTAATGCACGCCGAAGAGCGTGTTCAAGGGTTCATGCAGAAAATTACGACTTTGCAAACGGAGTTGGACTCTAAAACGGACTTGAGCGAAGACTACAAGGCGCGTTTGGACAAGGCGCAAAACTACGCGATGAAAGTCAAAATGGAGGCAGAGATGAAAGTCAAAGAGCAAATGAAGAAAGTGTGGGAGTTGGAAAGAACTTTGCAAGAGAAAGATTCGGCCGTGGAAAGCTTGAAACAAGAGTTACACGAGGCGTCGCAAGCGGCGTTGAATTTGGTCGAGCCTTCGGAAATCGAAGAAATGCAAAGAAACATGGAATTGTTGAACGCGCAAAAGATGGAAAAAGAGGAAGATGCCTCGAACGCGCGCGCCGATTTGTTGGCGCAACGAATGGTGAACGCTTCTTTAGTCGAGCAAAAACAAGAACTTGATGACAAAAACCGCGCGTTGCGCCAAGACGTAGTGACGAGACAAAGGTACGAAAACTCCGTTCACCTAAAGAACGTCCAAGAGACGGAGCAAAAGTTGAAGGATACGCAGAGAAACTACGAAAGTATGAAGCAAACGTTTCAAAATGCCGCGAAAGAAAACATCGAATTGAAGAGAGAGTTGAGTCAAACGGTTCAAATCGAGAACGCGGCGAAAGATGAGGTGAGAAGATTGACTGCGCTCGCGAATGAGCTCGAAAACAGACTCGCTGAAGCGGATAACCACGCGTTGCGAACGACCGAGACGTTGGCGAAAGTCAAAGAAGAAGCTCAAATCGAAGCGATGAAGATTGTCTCGGAAACCAAAGAACGCGCGAAACAAGCCGAGTCGTTGTTGATGAAAGAACGAACTGAAAGCGCCGTGACCTATTCCGCGCTCGAGTTGCAGTTAGGTTCGTTACAAATGGAGTTGGACAAAGAGAAGAAGCAAACGTCGGTTTTGTTCAGCGAACTCGATTTGAAGAAAGAAAAATTGAGCACCTTCCAGTCTGAATTCGAAGAAAGAGAAGCGCGAGCCGTGGAAAAGGTTCGAGAAGACTTCCATTACCAAATGCGCGCTCTTGAGGAGAAAGTTTTGATTGCCGAAGCCGCCACTCGCGACGCGGAGATGCGCGCGGAGGCTTTACAACAACTCGCGGAGAAAGCCGAAGACGACTCGGCGAGAACGTTTGACGCCGCCGTGAAGGCAGTCACGGAAGCAACGAATAACAGTGCCGCCGCTGCTGCCGCTACTGCTCCCGCTGCTCCCGCTCCCATTACTCCAACTTCTACCGTCATCACCGCGCAATCATCGTCGGTAGATCTCACAACGACGTCGAATAAAACGCCGCTTTCCAAAATGAAAAAAGCAGATCTCGTCGCCGCGTGCGAGGCGATGAACTTGGACGCCGCCGGAACCGTCCCGGTCTTGCGAGCGCGATTACGAGCCGCAGACTACTAAATGATGATCAAAGTAAAAATCCTACTACATCTACAACTCCTATACCTACTGACCCCGCGAGAATGACCCCTCTTTTTCGCGTCATCTATAGATGAAACGTTTTGTAAAAATGAAAGAGAGAGAGAGAGATCTCCTCTTCTGTCTACTAAAAAATAATTTTTCATGATGAATTTTTTTTCAACTAAAAACGTCAGAAAAGAAAGCGCACACACACGATGGCCTTTTTCCTTCTGGTGTTGATTTTCTTCACCCTTACCACCACCTCAACCATCGCGACGAAGACGAACGACAACCAAAAGCCGAAGGTGGTTCAAAAACACTTCTTAGGCGTCGACCCTCTTTTCCAGCACAAATACTCCTTTGATGACGATGACGATGAAAAAAAATTCGCGTGCAACGACGGGAAAACAATCATCGATTTTACAAAAGTAAACGACAACTTTTGCGACTGCCGCGAAGACGGCTCGGACGAACCGGGCACGAACGCGTGCAGTCACGCGATACACTCGCACGGCTTTTACTGTCAAAATCTCGGCTCGACTGCGAAACTGATCAAAAGCTCCTTCGTGAACGACAACGTTTGCGATTGTTGCGACGGTTCGGATGAAAAATTCAACACGAAAAAACACTGCGAAAATACGTGTTCGAAAGACGGTATGAGGACGATGGAATCGTTGCGAGAAGAGGTTCGAGATTTCGAGATTGGCATTCGAAAGAAGCGAAACGAATACGCGAAGAAGATGGAAAACGCGAAAAAAGAAGCGGAGAAAGAAGTTGTTCGATTGCAAAAAGCCGTCGAACAGTTGCGGGAAGAAAAAGAAAAGAACGAGGCGGAAGAGGAGAAGGCGAACGAAGTCTTTCGAGAAAAGGAGAAGTTGAAAGAAGAGAGAGAAGAAGAGGAGGAGAGAAAGAAGAAACAGGAGGAGGAAAAGGAAAAGGTGGAGGAAGAAGAGAAGAGACATCATCATCCAGACGACGAGAGCAAAGAGGAACGAGAGATGAGAGAGATGGAAGAGGAGATGCGGGAAATCGAGCGAGAGGAAGGCGAGGTGGATCGAGCAGCGGCGAAAGTGGCCGCGAGCGATAACAACGACGAAAAAAAGGGAGAAGAAGATATAAACAGAGAGGAGACGGACGAAGAGAGAGGACGACGGATTGCCGAGCAGTGGGTGCACGGAGACGACAACGATCATCGTGAAGGAGAAAATGAAGAGGAGGAAGATTTCATCGATGGCGATTATGGACATCACGATCCCTACGAAGAAGAGGATGACTACGACGAAGATGGTCACTATCCCCCTCACGACGACGACGACGACGACTTTGACGACGACGACGACGACAACAACATCGGGGAGGAAAGAGATGTGGAAGCATCGAAGAAGGAAAAAGTTGGAATGTTTGGACGCGTGAAACAAATGGTAATGGGCAACAAGAAAGCAAAGAAGAAAGCGAGAGGCGGCGGATCTGACAACGAGGACGACAACAAAATGGGAGAGGAAGAACGCGCGCTCGAAGACGCTCGGAAAGTAAAAAACGAAGCGTCGAGGAAAGCAAACGAGGCGAGGGAAAAGTTCGAGGAATCCAACGCGAAGTTATCGGCATTCAATGCGAAAATAGAACGGCTCTCGTCCGAGACTGACGACGAAACCACGAAGCTGCTCCTCGGCGCGTTGTCCGACCAGTGTTTTTCTACAAAAGCGGATAAATACACGTACGAAATTTGCCTCTTTGGCCAATCAAAGCAAGACAACCACGTGCGATTAGGCGACATGAAAAGCGAGATTACCTTTGACGACTCGTCGGGTAAACGTTTCGCGAAATTCGAAAACGGCGAAAAGTGTTGGAACGGACCGAAAAGGTCCATGACGGTTGAATTAGTTTGCGGAAGTACGGAATCTTTGTTCGACGTTCAAGAACCGAGCCGGTGCGAGTATTCGAGCAAATTATACACCCCAATAGCGTGCGACGAGAAAACATTAGATGAGAAGAAAATAGAGCTGGACAGTTTAGCAGAGCGAGAGAAAAATACCAACGAAGAAGCAGAGGTGGAGTACGTCGTAAACTTTTAAAAGTTGTGAAGTTTTAAAAGCTTGCTATTTCTACGTGTTTATGCAGCGCTCTCTTCTAACAAAATCATCATCATCAGTGTGTTACTCTAAATCACACGTCAAATCCTTCCTTTCGTAAACACACCAAGTGCGCTTCCAATTTCTTGCATCTCTCGTCCTCCGCGCCGAATTCTCCCACGCACTGATCTCTCGGTTCTTTCGTCTCTGGACACGCGCAACAGATTTTCTTCTTTTTTGGTTGTTGTTGTTTTTCTTCTTCTTTCTTCTTCCTCCCCCAAAACATTGTGTATTCTTCGTATCACAATCAATCACACGCACAGTTATGACGTTTCGTTTCGTTCTTTCGCAAATTTTTTTTTTCTGTCTCCCCTCTCGTCCACCAAATATTCCATATAATAAGCTCGATGATGATGAAAAAAAGAACAACAAAAACACGGACGAAGAAAGTCTGCTCTTTCATCACACATCAAAAAATCCAGTCAAAAAATGCATGAGTCAAAAAAAAAATATCTGTCTGTCGTCATCTTTCTTTTCCGATTCCGATCTCTCTCTTTCCTTTTCTCGTCGTCGTCAAAAGTAATACACTCGTACTCTGTTCTCTGCACTCAACAAAGATATCACAGTAAAAGAGAAAATGATCTGCTGTCATCATCATCAGCGAGTTTTGTCACTCGTCGCGACAACAACAACAACAACAACAACTCGCACGTCTTCGTCTGTTCGAAGATTTGGAAGAAGACCAATGCTAAGAACAACAACAACAACAACATCGACAACAACATTTTTAAGAGCAACGAAAAAAGATTCAATCGATTGGGACGAACAAAACGACCGGTTTAAAGCGGAACGTATTTTCGACCAGTGTTTAGGCGCCATCGCGGATGGCGACGAAGAAATGCTCGAATCTTGTTTGTTACAAATCGAGTCCGATAAGAAAGTGCAAAAACTGAGCAAGAAACTCGAACAAGCCGCGCCGGATGTGTTTTGGAAAAAAAAGGTGAAGGAAATCGCAGCTGCGAGAATCGTGGACGATTGCATGTCTGCGATTTTATCCGGAGACGCGAGCGAGATCGACGGGTGCATGGTCGAGTTAGAGAATGAAGATTCCATGGAATATTTGGAAGGTTCTTCAAAGTAATACGAATAATTATATCATGATTGTCATCACATTTAATACTACAAACATCGTCTTCGTTCTGTTAAATGTGTGTTGTTGTTGTTGTTGTTGTTTAAGTCTCCTCTTTCTTCACAAAAAAAGTGCATCATAATGTCCTCCTCAAAGGTCTTTCTCAAGACGACGACGACGATAAAGACGACGAGAACGACACCGAGAAGACAAAGAAGACAAGGAAGGAAGATTTCATCGTCAACATTTAAAAATAATAATAACAATACTAATAACAACAACAACATGGAATCGATCTTGCACGAGCACGAGATAACAGATATTTTCCTAGACCAGTTTGGCGTTTTACACGACGGCAAGAACGCATTCCCGGAA
>Ga0181595_10003845_pt1 | contig 14138 bp, 8 predicted proteins | sample 041ome_7_FD_145604 | JGI IMG/M metagenome (GOLD analysis project Ga0181595, IMG submission 145604) | Coastal salt marsh microbial communities from the Groves Creek Marsh, Skidaway Island, Georgia - 041401AS metaG (spades assembly) | ecosystem: Environmental > Aquatic > Marine > Intertidal zone >...
GGACGCGATGGCGGTCCGTGTGTGGGTAAACAGTGCGGTATGTGCGGTCGGTCGGACGCGCGCGCGACGGTCGCGCGCGCGGCGCATCGCGACGCGATGCGCGTCGCGCGCGTCGCGCGCGCGCGCGGCGTCCTCGACCGCGTCGCGCGCGCGTCGCGATGCGCGCGCGCGCGCGACGCGTCGGCGTCGGCGCGTTCGAGCGCGTCGACCGACGCGCGTCTCGAGCGGGCGCCGGCGGCGTCGCCGGCGTCGCCGCGCTTCCGGTTCGAGGTCCTGCGCGCGTCGACGCGCTCGAACGCGCGGGCGGGGATGATTCACACGCCGCACGGGACGATCGCGACGCCGGGGTACGTCGCGGTCGGGACGAACGCGGCGATGAAGGCGGTGCAGGGCGACGCGCTGCGGCGCGCCGGGATCGATTTGATGTTCGCGAACACGTATCACCTGATGCTGCAGCCGGGCGCGGCGACGGTGGAGGCGATGGGAGGGATACACGCGTTCATGGGACGCCGAGGGCCGGTGATCACGGACAGCGGTGGGTTTCAGGTGTTTTCGCTCGGGACGCCGGACCGCTCGGCGAACGCGAAGGGGAAGACGAAGGAGTTGAAGAGCAGAAAGGCGACGAAGCATCGACGGGAGAATTTATTGATCGACGTGAGCGAAGAGGGGGCGACGTTTCGGTCGTACAGGGACGGGACGAAGATGACGCTCACGCCGGAGTCGAGCGTGTTGAGTCAGAAACAAATCGGGGCGGACATCATCATTCCGCTCGACGAGTTGCCGCCGTACGACATCGATCGCGAGACGTTGGAGGAGAGCGTGCATCGGTCGCATCGATGGATGACGAGGAGTTTGGAGACGCACTTGAAGGACGTGCGTCAACAGGCGATGTACGGCGTCGTGCACGGAGGCGTGGATCGCGAGCTACGACGGATGTCGGTCGAGTACCTGAGCGCCCTGCCGTTCGACGGGCTCGCGATTGGCGGTTCTCTCGGCCGCGACGCCGCCGAACTCGGCGCTTTGCTCGAGTTTTTGATGCCTCTCCTTCCGAAACACTTGCCGAATCACCTCCTGGGGATCGCTGACATGGAAAACATCGAGCACGCGGTGGCGAACGGCGTCGACACGTTCGACAGTTGCTACCCGACTCAAGTGGCGAGACACGGCACGCTATTCACGCGCTCTCGCGGACGCATAAACTTCCGTCGCGCCGAATTCCGAACCAGCACCGAACCCGCGTGCGAAGAGTGCGAGTGCACGCTCTGCACCAAGCACACCTTGGGCTATCTTCATCACCTCGATCGCGCCAACGAACCGCTCGCTTGGTCCTTGGCGAGCGAGCACAACCTGTATCACATGGGCGATAAGATGCGTCGCGTTCGCGAGGGCATCCTGAACGGCGAGATTTGATACGGCGAGATTCGATTCGTAAATCCAACTCGGTTCAACGCGTCGCGCGCGATGTATTCATATGTATTCGTACCTCTCCTCCGCGTTCGTCGCGTCGCCTCGTCGACGGATGTGTAACCGCCAGAAAACGCTCGCACTCGACATCGACGCGCGCGCGCCGCACATCGCGCCCCGTCGCGCTTCCCGCGCCTTCGGGCGCCATGCTCGACACCGCCGATCACCTGCGCCTGCGCTGGATCGTCAACTCCACGACGTGGCGCCCCGGCGACGACGAGTTCGCCTTCGTCTTGACGATCCTCCCGACGCACGAACGCGAAGAAGTGACGCGATTTCATCGCTTTGAAGACCGTAAGCGCGCGTTGCTGTCGCGATTGATGCAACGCGCGGCGATTAAACGCGCGTGTGCGAGCGCGGAGGACGCGCGGTGGCGAGACGCGCGCGTGGAGGCGCTGGACGTGCGGAGAACCAAAGGGTCGAAGCCGTTTCACGGGGCGCGCGCGAGCGTCGCGGGGGCGCCGAATTTTAATTATAACGTCTCGCACGAGGGTGATTACGTCGTGCTGGCGAGTGAAACGCACGCGGTGGTGGGAGTGGACGTGGCGGCGCCGGGACAGGTGCGACGAGTGACGGGAGGGGGGGGCGCGGAGCGAGACGTGGGAAAGTTGTTGGAGACGTTTTCGTCGGTCCTGACGGATCGCGAGCGGGCGTCGATCGCGGGTGTAGCGGCGAGGGACGGAGAACGCGCGGGAGAGGAGTTGTTTAGAAAGCACTGGAGCCTGAAGGAGGCGCACGTGAAGGCGATCGGGGTGGGACTCGGGATGGATTTGAGGCGGTGCGAGTTTGACATCGACGCGGCGAGGTCAACGGCGAGCGTGTCGGTGGATGGGAAGTCAAGAAACGATTGGTCTTTTCACATGCAAGCGTTCCCACCGATCGTTGATGATGCCGTGAATGAAGATAGACACTGGATCACGGTATCTAGAGGACCAGTAGAGGATATAGTGGACGCCGACGGCGAGTTTACGGAGACCACGTTTTCTCGCCGGGACTTTTCAAAGGATGAATGGAGCGCAATTCTAGCCGCGCCCGCGCCATCGTTCGAGCTTTTGACCGTGGGTGACTTAATCCCGATAGATTCGAAAGACGCCTTCGAAGCCGCGGGCGGCGTGATTTTCTGACGTCGTCGTCGCGCTGACTGTAATCTGCGCGTTTGCCTTTGCCGCTGAAGTACTAGTACATGTTACATTAAAAAATTGATGGCTATATGATTTCTCACTTAGGCAGTAGCCCGACTCGCTCCGCTTCGATTGCTCCCTCATTCGCGTTGTCCTTGTAAAGACCGAGCGGATTCATCCCGGCTTCGCGCATGAGGACGAATAGAGATACACTCGCAAGCATGACCGCCGCGCACGTAACGATGAGACCTCCGAAAGAAATCTCTGGCTCGTCGTACCACGCCTCCGCCCACGGAAATTTTGGGCATCCTTCCGGAAGCGAAGTCCGCAGGTTGCAAATTCGTCGACGCACCGTCGCTTGCAAGTTGCACTTCCTGCGACACGCGACTTCACCGTCGATCGTGACCCAAGGAAGCCATTTATGCCGAGGATGAATTGATCCAAGTTCAGCTTCGTTGCTTTTCAACAAATCGTACCCGGCGCCGTGGAACGCGCACTTCTTTTGAGCGGCGCAAATCTGTGAGTTTGCGCTCGACATTCCCAACCGTTGCAGCGTATTTTTGTCCGTCTCTTTGTCGGATTCGGATTCGGACGATTCTTCGTGCTCAACCGCATCAGCGACAGCTCGACAGCATCGTTCATCGATCTTGCTAAGCGCTTCCTCGTGACGACCGTACTTGAACGCGTCTTGTGATTCAAGCTTGAGAAGCTGCATTCCGTAACATAACGTAAACGCTCGCATGCCACCACTCAAAGTTCCGATGTTCTCAACCGCGCATGCGGCGATAGCGTTTGTCGTACAACTCAAGTGCCGAGCGTGTCCACTGTATAAGCAGTTGGCGGACTTGTTCCTTTCCTGGCCTACGTTGACGAAGGGCACGATGTTCCAGTCGACCGGTCCTAGCGGCATCGACGCGAGCCTTTGGTACGACCCGAGCATGAGTTCGAGCGAGTATGGATCGGCGAAATCAACGTACATGCGGACATCGATTCGTTTCATCAGTAACTCCTCCTCAGCGCGCACCGCTTGCCTAGAGATGGTGGCGATCGTTTGACGCGCCTTTTTGTTCGCTTCTTGGAAGCCCTTCATCGCTCGCTTCGTCCACGTGTCAACCTGTTGAGAAAAGAGCTCGTCGATACCGACCGTCGCGTTGGATGGTTCGTCGCTTATCGTTGTCGATCGAACGATTTCGACGTCGCTTTCGTCTTCGCCACTGGAGCCGAGCGCCGCGGTTTTGCGTGCCTTGATCGGCATGTCCGTGATTTCAAAGTCGAAATCATCCGCGTCCGATCGCTTGGCGTCCATCGATTCCCGCGCGCCTTGAATCTTTTCTAAATCAACGTCCCAGTAAACGTCCGGCTGCTTTCGCTTGAACCACGGCGCGGCTGGCGCGAGACGTTCTCTCGCCGCCGGACGCCGCTCCGCGGGCGCCGCGGCGCCCTTTCGCCGCGTGGCTAAAAATCTCTTCACCGCATCAGCGTCATCGTTCGACGATTTCGTCGTCAAAGGCCCAAAACGACGCGTGCCCGCAGTCCCCGGAACGACGCCCCCGTGAAGCGGAATCGAGTCCATCAATCCGCCCGAGCCTTCCCAAACGTCCTCCTCCGCCGTCGCCGCCGCGCCCAACGCCGCGAACGCCCGTCCACTCTCCTCCATCCCTCGCGGCGCCCTCGCGCGCGCGGACTCCATCGCGAGCCGCACTATCTCTAATTGTTCCAGGCACACCTCGCGCTCTTCCTCGCTCGCCGCGTTCGCCGCCGCCCGCTCGTGTCTCCGCGCGAGCGACGCCAACACCCCCAGCGCCCGCGCGCTCCGCTCCGGTCCTCGCACCTTATCTCCCACCGCCGTCGTCCGCGCGTGTTCCGTCTCCTCGAGGCTCACCTTTCTTTTCATCGCGCGCTCTCCCGCGCGTTCGAACGGCATCACCAGCGCCGCGTCGCTCGCTTGGTAATCGCTCGCCAGCGCCATCATCGCCCCGTGCGTCGCCGTCGCCGCCATCGTCGCCGCGATCGCGATCCAGCGCGCGCCTCGCCGCCGCGTCGCGTTCGCGCGCGTTCGTCCGCGCGCGCGCGCCGTCGTCGCCCGCGCCATGTCGACGCGAGTTCGCGCGCGCGTCGCGCTCTGTCGTCAGTGCGCGCATGCGCGCGTCGACCGTCGGCCTCGCGCGCGTCGTCACGAGATCGCGCGCGCTCGCGATCGACGCGCGATCGAGCGCGCGCGCGGTCGGCGCGGCGCCGTCGCGCGCGCGCGCGCGCGTCGAGGGCGCGGCGCGCGGACGCGCGACGGCGACAAAGGGAAGGATGACGACGACGACGACGCGAGCGAGCGAGGACGGCGCGCACGACGCGCGCGTGGTGACGTATAACGTCCTGAGCTCGCACCTCGCGGAGCCGACGTACTTCACGCACTGCGACGCGAACGACCTGAGGGCGGAGACGCGACTGCGAAGGGTGATTGAAAAGTTGGAACCCGAAGTCGAGCGACGCGCCGTCGTGGGATTGCAAGAGGTGAGCATGACGTGGGCGGGACCGCTGCACGCGTACTTTGCGAAGAGGGGATACGCGTTCATCGTGTCGCTGTACGGGAAACCGTTTAATAATTACATGGGGGTTGGATTGGCGGTGCCGACGGACGCGTACGAGGTGGTGAAGAGCGACGTCGCGAGGCTGAGCGATACGGCAAAGTTTCCGAGGGCGAAGAAGGAGGAGGTGAATCTCGGACCGCTGACGCCGGTTTATAATTTGTTGGTGCAAACACCGGTGAATTTGTGGCGGAAGTTGAGGGATTACAGACCGCCGAGCGATGAATGGCAGACGGCGAGAGGGCGGTTCAACTCGATTCTGTACGCCACGCTCAAGTGCAAAAAGACGAACGTGCAGTTCGGGGTATCGACGTATCACATGCCTTGCATGTTTCGCACGGCGGCTGATCGTCGAGTGATGGTGATCCACGCTGGGATCGCGGCGCAATACGCGCTGAATCAGTCAGAGGGATTGCCGACGGTGTTGATGGGCGACTTCAACTTGAAGCCGGGCGACGCCGGGCACACGTTGATCACTACGGGCGATCTCGACGAGTCGCACGAGGGGTATCCGATCATGCCCGCCGGATACACGGGAGAGCCATTCAATGTGAAGCCGCAAAAGAAGATGGAGAGCGCGTACGTGCGCGTCAATGGTGAGGAACCAAACTTTACGAACCACGCGCGCATCAAGGACGACGACCCTTTCATCGATACGCTCGATTACATCTTCGTTACCGACGACGTCGAGGTTGTGGATGTGCTCGATTTGCCCCATCGTGACCAAGTCAAGGGTCCGTTCCCGGCGGCGACAGAGCCGAGTGATCACATCATGCTCGCAGCGACTATTCGCGTCAAGTAGAGCCCGTTTACGAATTTTTCATCCGTTAGCGACTGCATCATTTTATGAAGGATATCCCTGTCACATTACAACGACAACCCCATCTCCTTGCTAACTAGAATGTGTGTGTGTGTACGCGTTCTATCCGCCTCGCTCGAGAACACGGTTACTTCAACTTTTTCTGAGCAGCGGAAAAATCGGGCGAGAAAATTGTCAGTCTCCTTTCATCGGCGGCGCCGTCGCGTTCGCGCGAGGAGTTTCCCAAGTCCAAAACAACGTACCTTAAGACGCAATTGGTTGGTGTGACCGCACTTCTTCTTGCGGCAGTTCGTCGCACGCGGCGGAAGGCGGGCGTAGCACCTGGTTTGAGAAAGAAACAAAAAGGTCAGTACGAGCTCAAAGTCAAATGTCTCACACGCGAATGACCGAGTACGAGTTAAAGTCTCGTCGCCGGCAAAGTGAATGGAGTGAAATAAATCTCGGGCAGCTTGCTCGACGCGCACACATCGCTAGACGAATCCAACGGACAGCGCGCGCGCAAGAGTGAGGTCGCCGCCCCTTCGAGCGGGCGAGCGCCGAGAAAAAATCAAAACCCCGTCGCTCGAATATACGTACTTGCGGCACACGGCCCGGTCCACGTTCGTCTTCTTCGCCAACACAACGAGGGACGGCTCGATGATACCACCACGCAAGCGCAACACCAAGTGGAGCGTAGACTCCTTTTGGATGTTGTAATCCGCCAGCGTGCGACCGTCTTCGAGCTGCTTCCCCGCAAAGATCAAACGCTGCTGATCCGGCGGGATACCCTCCTTGTCTTGAATCTTCGCCTTCACGTTGTCGATGGTGTCCGAGGACTCCACCTCCAAGGTGATGGTCTTACCCGTCACTGCGTTCGCGAACATCATCATCCACCGTCAGTCTCTCGTCTTCGTCCTCGCGCGCCGCGCCGCGCCCCCGATCGCATGACCACGTCTCCCAAACCCCCGCCCGCGCCACCACCCTCTCCACCTCCACGATAGCGCGAGAACGGCAAAAAACATTATCCACAATCGTTTTCACGTCCACGACACGCCGTAAGCGCGTCGCATCGACCGTCTCGTCGCCGTTTCGTCGTCCACCGCGACTTTAGGGCTTTCGTCGATCGCGTCGCGTCTCTCCGCGTCGTTCGCGACGACGCGCGCGCGACGCGGACGCGCGGTTCGCGATCGCATCGTTCGTTCGCTTCGCTTCGTCACGCACGAGTCTTCACGAAAATCTGCATCTTGCGCGTCGCTTAGAGGCGGTGCGAACGACGACGACGCGCGGGACGTCATGCGGAGGGTCAAATTACATCGTCAACCCTCAGAGGAAATCGAAGCGGCGAACGCGGGCGGCGAATGATCGATTGTGATTGATTGAATGACAACGAATGAGTAGGTGCGATGGAATCACATGCGCTCGAGTGGCTCGATCATGAGCAAACGCAAACCGTTGTCGATGACCTGCTTGAAGCACTTGCACGCGTGGATGCGAGCGTGCATCGAGGGTGTCTCGTTCCAGCCGGCGTCGAGTTGGCTTTGAACGGGCATCATGCGAACGCCCGCGGGGCCGTAGTAACCCGAGAGGGCGCGAACGAACATGTTGAGGAAATCGCACACCCTGTGCATGCCGTACGAGGGTAAAGCCGGGGGCTTGGGTAACGTCGGCATCGCCGCGTCGGTGATCATACTGGCGAAGGGCAGGACAAAGTCTAAGAGCAAGGCCCATTCGCGATCGTCGTCAAGCTTGGTGAAGTCTACTTCATCGAGAGGGCAGAGCTTTTCCAACACACCGGCGGCGGAACGTTCGTCAAACTTGCGAATGACAGAGGTGAGGCGGGTGGAGTTGTACAGGATGAACGGCGCCGAAGCGTCTTCGAAATCGGTAATCTTTGCGATGTCAAAGTTAATTTGCGTCATGCAACTCACTGATAAAAGCGCGTATTTCATCGCTGCCGTAGATACTTCGTGCGTCACCGTGTCGAACATCTCCGCGGAGATGACCTCGCCCTTCTCTTTGTACTTCTTGTCCATCTTTTCACGAATGACCGTCTTGAGGTCTTCGTACAAGTCATCGGCCAACAAGTAGCGACCGCGGCGACCACTCATCTTCCCCGTGGTGAGCTTTACGAGGTCGTATGATAAGTGGTATTGGCGACCCTCCATTGCCGGGTTCATCATCGCCATGGCCAACGACACTTTTTGCTGCGCCAAATCTTGCTCGCTGCAAATAATGTTCAAAATCAAATCGCTCATCGAAGCCTTCTTGAACGAGTACACGATGTCACGGTAGGTGTAAAGCGTCGATCCGTCGGGACGGAGGACGTAGAGAGGCGGGTACTCCTTTTGGTACCCCCCCTTACCAACCTTGAAACCCATATCCGTGATGAAGCCAGCCATGTCGAGGTACGCGCCTTGCGGCACGCCCTTTTCGTTGCTCTGCGTCTGCGGCACGTAATAGTCGCTATTTTGCATGATCTCCAATACTTTCGCATTCGAGCCCTCCCAGCCGAGTTCGGACTCGAAGTCGAATCGATCGTGCTGCACGCCGTACGTCGAGAGCGTTTCTTGCACGCCGGTGAGACAGTCGCACACCATTTTGCGGAAAATCTTAATAGCCCAAGGCTCTTGCTTCTCGTACGCCAAGTTAAGCTTACCGGCCTCAACCTTGATATCGTCGATCGTGCGAATGTCTTCGAGCATGACGACCATCATCTTTTCGAATCGTCCGCGAAGATCTTGGTAAATATCAAAGTATTCAGCGACGCCCTTCTCCTTCTTCTCGTCGCCCGCCACCGCCGCGAGCGACGTCTTCAAGAGCGCGTCCACCGCTTCTTGCCCGGCTTTGCACGCGTCCTGCGGTGATATCGAAAACGTATTCATCGTTAGTCAAAAACATTTTTCTCGTCAAGGCCCGACTCGTCCGCATAACGGTTCGCCTCGTCTCGCGACGCGTCGACGGCTCATATTGTCAGAGGTGAATATGGTTTTTCTCCACGGTCCAAGTAAGAAAGAGAGTTAAAAAACACATTAATCATAGCCGTACACGCGACGCGAACGCACATCACGCGCGTCTCGATCGCGCACGCACCTCGAGCTCGCCCGGTTTCACGCCCACTTGTTGCAACTCTTGACACGTGTTCATCACCGCGTACATCGCCCCGATCCAGTGGTCAATCTTCATGAATGGCGTCATCTTGTCATAAATCCTCGAATACGCCAACGCCGTCAACCCGATTTGCGCGCCCAAATCATTGACGTAAAACGCCTCCTTCACGTCGTGTCCGCACGCCTTCATCATCCTCGACAAGTGCGCGCCGATCATGACGTTTCTCAGGTTGCCGATGTGCAGCGGCGCGTTCGGGTTCGAGCTCGTGTGTTCGATGATCACCCGCTTCCCCTTCGCCGCATCGGTGTGCCCAAACTTTCCTCCCCGTCTCGCCACCGCCTTCATCGTCGCCTCGAACACCATCGGTCGATTCATTTTCAAGTTCACGTACACCCCCGCCGCCTCGCACCCGACGATCGCGCCTCGCCGCGGCCGCTTCGCCACCTCCTCCCCGAACTCCCTCGCCACCTCCTCCGCCACCTCCTTCGGATTCATCTTCCGCTTCGACGCGAACTGCGCCCACTGCACGCACGCGTCCGCGCTCTTCGTCCGCGCGCATCTCGGAAACGCGTCGAGCGCTTCGCTCGCGTACTTTCGCGTCAGGAACGCGCGCAGTTCGCGATCGCACGCGTCGAGCACCGCGCGCAGCGGGTCGGCGCCGTCCGCGAGGTCCAGCGTTTCGATCGCATCGTCCGCGCGCGCCGTCATCGTCGCCGTCTCGCGCGCGTCGCGCGTCGCGCGTCGCCGTCTCGCGCGCGCCGCCGCGCGTCGATCGACGCGCGTCGCCACGCGTGGGTCTCGACGCGCGTCGCCACGCGTGGGTCTCCGCGCGCGTCGCCACGCGTGGGTCTCGACGCGGCCGCGATCGGATGAGATCGCGCGGGCTCGGATGGCTCGGCGCGGATAAAGACTCGTATAAAGACACGCGCGAACGCCGTCGACGACAATCTCGCGCGCGCGCGATCGCGCGCGCTTTTTCGTGGTCGCGCGCGCGCGGCGGTCGCTTTTTCGCGCGCGTCACCGCGCACACGACGACGCGCGACGCGCGACGCGCGACGACGACGCGACGACGCGACGGTGCGCGGAGAAAAGATTCACGCGTCGGATTCAGGGATCGGCGCGGGCGCGACGGCGGTCGCGCGCGGGAAGGCGCGCGCATTCATTCGTCCGCGGCACCCGCGCGACGGGCGAAAAGCGTCGGGGATTCGATTCGATTCGACGGCGGCGCGCGACGCGCGACGGGGTGAGGGCGACGCGCGATCGGTGGAGATAGGGAGAAATAATTTCGCGGCGTCATGGCGCGCGCGAGCGATGTCGGAGAGGCGCCGAGCGAACGCGAGATCGCGGGGGCGTACGGCGCGGCGGCGACGCTGTTGGGGTCGAGCGCGGGGGCGCGCGGAGGCGCGCGCGCGCGGCGAGGGGAGATTCCGACGTCGCGCGTGGGAGCGCTCGTCAGAGCGCTCGGGGCGCACGTGGGGGCGCACGAAGACGATATGCTGCGACGGTGCGAAAAGATTGTCGATCCCGAGGGGCGAGGGAGCTTCGCGCTCGGGCGGCTGCGAGACGCGCTCGCGGCGCTCAGGGACGAGGGGCGATTGCCGACGCGCGAGGAGGAAGGAGGGAAAGGGACGGGAGAGGTGGCGATGACGACGCCCGTGGTTTCGACGGGGAGACGTGCGACGCGCGCGACGGCGACGGCGACGACGACTACGGATGATCGGAAGTCGGTGTTGATCGTGGACGACGTGGCGTCGGTGCGAAAGTTTCAGGCGGGGCAAATCGGAAAGATGGGTTATCAAAGCATAGAGGCGGGCGAGGGCGCGGAGGCGTTGCGATTGTACGGAGAAAATCACGCGGAGATTCAAGGGATTTTGATGGATTTGATGATGCCCACGATGGATGGATACGAAACCGCGACGGGGATTCGAGCGATGGAGGAGAAGCAGGCGCTCAGGCGTATGCCCATCATCGCCGTGACGTCGCTCACGGACCAAGAGCTCAAAGAACACGCCAGTTCTGTGGCATTTGACTGTCACGTCGATAAACCGACTTCAATGTCCAAGCTGGCCACGATTTTTGAATCCATGCGCATGGCGCCGAGCTTGAGTGCCGCCGAGTTGCAAGCCATCGGCGCGGCGAACGCCGCAAAGCTGGATCCTCACGGGACGAAGCGTTCGCACCTGCCGGTGTCGAGCAGCGACACGACTTCGGACGATGGCAAACACGGCGGCTCTAACGATGGGTCAAGCGACCAAAACGGTCGCAAGGGATCGAATAGCGACGCAGATCCAGACGCGCGATCGAGCGGGGATTCGGGTAACGAACAACGATACGTCTCGCAGCGCGCCGACGGGCCTTGCAATAGTTCGAAGCGACCGGGCGCTACCGCGTCTGGTGCGACAGCGGTCGCACCGAAAAAGACCGGTACCAGTGACAATGGTAGTGGTGGTAACAGCAACAACGGCTCGAGCGACGCCTCGAGACAAGGTGTCGCCGACGACGCAGAAGAAAAGAGCACAGTGGATAAGGCGGCTCCGGCGGACAGGAACACGACAAAACAGCTATCACCGGCGCGAGGCACGCAGACGGGGACGAAAGCGCACGAGTCAACAAAAACCGACACAGCAGTTGCTGCGGAAGCGATGGGGAAAACGACTACGATGCAGGATCGAACGACGACTGGCGTCAACGCCGTCGACGCGGGTTCCAAGCCGGTGGAAAGTTCGCATCGCCCGTGTGCAAGATGCGGTTCGGAAAAGACACGATTTTGTTACTACAACAATGGGTTACCGACACAACCTCGACATTACTGTCGATCGTGCCAAAGGTACTGGACCGAGGGCGGAACGCAGCGCAATTTACCAAAGGGAAGTGGTCGCAGAAGGGTAGAACGACCCGACGGTGCGGCACCGCTCACCGCTCCCGTGAAAGATGCCGCGAAGAAAAACGCTTTGAGTACCGCCGCTGCTATCGCGCACGGTGCCAACGCACAAAACGAGATGCAACGCGCGATATTGGTACTCATGACTCAAGTTGTCGGCTTCGATGTGGACCATGCGGCGAATAACGCCGGGATGGTAGCGTCGCGCGCTGGAGAAGAAGTCGCGCAAATCGTGCTCCAAAATCTTGGTCATAGCTCAGAAGCGATAGAAATCGCTGTGACATTAGCCAAAACCACGGGATGGCGCATCGGAATATCCGTTTCAGCTGTCGCCACCGCTGCAGTAAGTCAAGGCTTGAATCAGGCCGAGATTGCGTCTTTGATTTCCACGCAGTTGCCATTTTTGGCCAACGCGCTTGTTCGCGAGGTTTCCGAACAGGTGAAAACTATGGAACTTTCGAGGAAATCGCCGACGAACGACTCTGACTCTGGAGGCTCTGGCGGAACGGGTGAAAATGGTGGAAAGAGCGCGACGAGTGCGAAGTCCAATTCCACCTTGACCGGAGTCAAGGCTGAACCAGCTACTGTTGCGAGCGTTCAGGCACTGCAGACGCAGGTGACGCAACGTTGGCTGAATGACTTGCAATACGTAGATGATGGGAACGCCCGTCAAGCTGCGAGTGCGAGAGTGGGCGCAGTGGCCGTGCAAAGACCGTCGGCGAGCGGCTCGCAACCGCAGCCTCAAGGTTCTGGAGCAAGCAACGCATCCGCCATGCCTTGGACGCAAGGGCAAACCTCGCGCGTGACTCCAGTATCATCCGCGTCTGGATTTCAACCCGCCTTGACAAGTGCTTTTACACCATCCATGGCAGCACCGCGAATGGCTATGAACATGTTTGGTGCCCACCCGATGATGAATCAGCCCATGAACCCAGCTTGGCTATCGATGATGAATCGTTTTGGTTCTAGCGTTCAGCCGAGCGGCGCCCCGTCACGTGGACCGGGAACGCCTCAGGCCCACGAGGCGTTCATGAAGGCATTGGACACCTTGGGTGGTGGATCTTCCGAACCACCGAACTAAAACCGTCACAAATCAATAAATTCAATTTTCCGAATTCTCTTCCAGAAGAGTTGTATACCGCCTTTTACTTTTAACACCATCGAGCTTGGCGCGCATATATGTATTTCGATTCTTTCTATTCTTTCGTTCTGGGAGCCGCCATGGCTCTCCGGCGTGTTATTAATAAAATGTCTTGATTATTTTATTCATTAGCAATCACTCGCAGGCCTTTGTGATGAAGTCTTCGGCGGCGTTGGATGACTTATCGTCGAATGCGGACTTTCTCGAACCGCCGGCGGTGTTGGTTGGTTTGGACGCACGCGTTTGAAATAAGTTGAACATGCTTTGTCTGTACTGGTACGCGACGGATGTGAACAACATTGCGGCCGCACCGGCAAATAGTCCGGCCACACGCGCTCCGGAAAAGTCAGGATCTTGTTCAGCAACCGTCAAAGTAGCGTTCGCAGAAATGTTTTGCGAGGCGGAACCAGAGATTGATGGCGCCGGAGGCGGTGATGGCGGCGGTGAAGGAAGCGCACGCACCGCGGTCGATACCGCCGTCACGGCAACCAATCCGCTAGATTGTAAAGATGTGAGCAGTGGTGCCGTGTTTAGCGTCGACGAGACTTCTACGAGTGTCGTATTGCTCAAGGAATCGACAAAGACGTAGTAATCTATATCCACAGCCATGGATTGGAGTAGGCGCCTTCTGCGTTTAGCGATGACATCCGTAATGCTCGTGATTCCAACATCATCCGAGTCGATTGCGGACAGAGCGCTAGCAATACCCACGCGAAAGAACGCGCGCCGACTCGCGTCAAAATCGCTTGATGAATAGCCCACGAGCGTGGATGTCGCGTTAACAATGCGGTCGATTGGCACTGGCGGGCTCGGTGGTGGGCTTGGTGGTGGGCTCGGCGGTGGGCTCGGTGGTGGGCTCGGCGGTGGGCTCGGCGGTGGGCTCGGCGGTGGGCTCGGCGGTGGGCTCGGCGGTGGGCTCGGCGGCGGACTCGGCGGTGGGCTCGGCGGCGGACTCGGCGGCGGGCTTGGACAAACGCTCACGCCGCATCCGCAACCGTACGAATCAGTTTCATTCCACGGGTAACTGTCCGGATTTCCGATG
>Ga0181595_10003846_pt1 | contig 14135 bp, 5 predicted proteins | sample 041ome_7_FD_145604 | JGI IMG/M metagenome (GOLD analysis project Ga0181595, IMG submission 145604) | Coastal salt marsh microbial communities from the Groves Creek Marsh, Skidaway Island, Georgia - 041401AS metaG (spades assembly) | ecosystem: Environmental > Aquatic > Marine > Intertidal zone >...
AGCAAAAAGATTTTAGAAAAAAAAAAAAAAAAAAAACTCGTGCATGTAAACAGTACGAGTAGATGCACAAAATGATGAGTATATTCGCTATATGGTCATTATTATTACTATATGGTCATTATTATTATTATTATATTTTACGATGAGTACATGCACCAGCATACGATCGTACTTAGCGTTCTCGCACCACCATTGATGGTATCGCCCGCTCGCATGCAATGTACGGGGTGGTACTTTTACTACTACGACCCGTACGCGGTGAGGCACTCGTCGCCGCACGCTTGGTCTTCGTACAAGCACTGGTTAAAGTCACCTACTGTAATACCCGTGGGCGCGTACTGGCTGCATTGCGCCGTGGCACCAGCTAACAAGTTTTTATACGCGCTCATTTGTTCGCTGAAATCGGGGATTTGGGAAATGTGTCCGTTTAACCGTTGATTTGCCTGATCGATCAAAGCGTAGTCTCTCGAAGCGCTCAACGCGTTCTTCACCTTCGCCAACGTGGCCGCTGACAACCCCCCGCCTCCCCACGTATAATCGTTCTCCTTCGCTCGTAAATACAGTAAATCCGAGTTCGATAAGCCTAACATGTTCTTCAAAACTATCATGCTCTCGTCGAACCTCTCCAAAACGACGACGTGATCGTATAAATTGACAACCCCGGCGGGTGACCATTTGTTATCGCACGCTTTTTGACTCCCAATGTAATCGTATTGGTGATCAATCGACGTTTGCATGTTCAAAAATGTAAGTAACCTCGACTCCCACTCCTCATTCGTCACCGGCATTGGCAGCAACTCGTCTGGCACTCGATAATCTTTATCGTGTGATTCCTTCGTGTCCATGACGTATTGAAACTCGGAAATAAATCTGCTCACGGGATCTCGTATGCTCGTGAGTAAAAACGTTGGATGGTCCAACTTACTCAAAGTTCCTTCGGTTTGCTTGAACATCCTATGGTCTGCGTATACATACGGCTCTTGTTTATCGTCGATCTCCGTGCTTCCGTTTTGGTTGTATCCGGTGCGCGCGCCGTTCAACCCGTGTCTGTTCGCGATTCTTCTACATAAACCAGCTATTGTCGTGCTCCCGGTTTTAATCGTTTTTACGAAGAGAATGTTGATCCCAGGTGTTCCGCCCACAGTTTCTCCGTTCCATCTGCGCCAGTTGGACATTCCCAGTTTTGGTACGAAAGAAGAAGCACCAAGAGATTCATCACTATTATTATTATTAATAATAAATGACGACGACGCTGACACGGACGAGTAATGATTCGCAGCAGCAGCGCATCCAAAAACGGCGGCCGCGACGAAACACAAACCCAAAAACACCGTCTTCTTCTTTACCCAATCGTTTTCTCTTCTTCTTCTTCCGCTCGCGAAAAGCTCTTCGTCGTCGTTTACGTCGTCTCCCTCCTTCTCGTGTGTGATATCCCATTCTCCTTCTCTTCTCCGCGGCGCTTCTTCACGACCACCGAAAATGATGGCGCCGTATTCAGTGTTGGTACTTTCCTTCTTACCAGATGATGATGATGGTCCACCACCACCACTACTGCTCCCAAACATCCTCCTCAAAATTGGGTCAATTGAGGGGACGCAGAAATTTGCTCGATGATGATGTCTTCTTCTTCTTGCGCAAACGGATGATGATGATGCAAGAGAATGACGCGCGATTTCTTTTTATGTTTGTTTTTTTTTGTCAAAAGGGTGTTAAAAAAGCAAGAAAGCATTTGTAAAAGCTTGCAAAGTCAAAAAAATAAAAAAATAAAAAAAGGGCGAAGCTCTGTCCTCGAGAAGAAGAAGACAAAGAGAAGAAGACACAAAGAAGAAGTTTTTTTGGAGTGCTTTCACCACAAACCAAGTGCACACAAACCACACATTTCTTATATTCATTCTGCTTGGGTGAGGACACTTTTTGAACACACACACACGCAACAAAAAAGAGAGCGCTCTTCTTCTTACTTGCGGCTGAGTGAACGACAAAGAGAACAACAACGACGACAAAGAGAACAACAAGATCTCTCTCGCATCATCATGCGCGTTGTGGGAGTGGGAGTCGGATCAGCACCACCGGTATCTTCTTCTTCTTCTTTGTCTTTGTCTTCTTTAGTTACGTCGAGAAGAAATTTTGCCGTCGTCGTCGACGCCCAAACGAAAAGAAGAAGAAGAAGAAGAAGAGGAGAAGGAAGTGCGACGACAACGACCACAAAAGCGAGCGCGTCCGCGATGAACGGTGGCGGTGCCAGCTTTGCGACGTCGTCTTTTTCTTCTTCTTCTTCTTTTGAAGGAGGAGGAGGAGATCGACGAAAGGGTGGGCGTTTGCTTCGAGAAAGAAATACGACGAACGCAACAAAACAGAAAACGAGAATAAAAATAAAAGCACAAGTGGGACGAAATTTCAAACGCCACGAATTCGAAATAGAACGACAAATAGGAGAAGGATCGTTCGGGATCGTCTACCAGGCAATCTGGAGAGGGAAAGAGAGAGTGGTATTGAAGAGACCAAAACTAAACGTAGAAGGCGCGGCAGAGCTTCAAGAGATTGAGAATTGGATGAACGGTCGCGTTTCTCGAGACGCGAAAGGGGCGTGCGCGGAGTTTTTAGGCAGCTATCGAGTGACGTACGACGAGTGGAAAAAGTTGATGGATACGAATCAAATGAACGATTTAACCGCGAAAGAAGGGTTGTGGTTGGTGTGGAAGTATCAAGGCGATCGGACGTTGGCGCAGTTTATGGCACAGTCGGATTATCCCTCCGGATTGGCGAAGAACCTTTTGAAGAGAAAAGGCGTGCGCAAAGGAGACGCGGCGTGCGAACTGGAGATTGCGCAGAAAGTCATGAAACAGTTACTCACGAATTTAGCGACCATGCACAGCGCTGGTTTAGTCCATCGAGATATAAAGCCGCACAATCTCGTGTTGGCGGATTGCGAAGCGTACGACGAGAAAAACAGAGGGAAAAACGTTTTGGAAGGCACGGGGAAATTTCTCAGCGAAAGTTTATCCTCGATTAGAAGAGGCGGGAGTAAAGGTTCAGGAAGAGAAGGAGGAGAAGAAAATGGCGGTGGCGCTATGTACGAGAGGAAAGTGAAGGATTATGTCATGATGGAAGAACCGGAGTTTAAGCTCATCGATTTAGGCGCGTGTGCGTGCTTTCGCACGGGCACAAACTTTGCCCCAGATGAAACCATCATGGATCCAAAGTACGCGCCACCGGAAGAGTTTTTGATTCCGACCGAAGACGCTCCAGATTTACGCAAGTTGCTTGGTCCTCTCGCGTACGCCGCGGGTAGCGCGGCGTGGGTAAAGTACTTACCCGATCGATTTGATTCGTACTCCGCGGGCGTTATCCTCATGCAGTTGGCGTTGCCAAGTTTACGAACCAATCGAGGCTTGTCGAGCTTCAACCGAGGATTGAAAAAGTGCGATTACGATTTGGATTTGTGGAGAACACAAAATAAAGGACAGCTCGGGCGATCGAAGACGGCTCTTTTAGACGCCGGGGGCGATGCTGGTTGGAAATTAGCCGCCGAACTCTTGAAAGGGCGTCCGTACTGGTTGGAGAAGAAAACGGCGAAAAGCGGCGAACAGCTGCTGAGCAATAACAATGATAACACGGATAGACCGTCGGCTTTAGACTGTTTAAAATACGATTTTTTCAGCGTCGATCCAGCTGAATTAGAAGTTAAACAGGGCGGAGCCGCTAAGATTGGTGAGAGTATCGGCCAATCGTTGGACAAATCGAGAGAGATTCTTTCGGACATGTTTGGTTTGCAGAAACGCATCGAGCGACAACAAACGAGCATTAAGAGGCAGTTGGGCACTGTGCAAAGATTAAAAGCGAAAGGTGCGCCTATCGATCAAATCGAAAAAGAAGAAGCCGTCCTCGAGAAAATGCAAGCTGGTTTGCAAGGTTTGTTCAGATCGCTCCAGTTCAAAGACACGCAAGTCCGAACGGAAATCATCCTCGCTGCGAGCTCCTTCAAACAGCAAGCGAAGAAAGAAAACGTCGACACTACCGAATCTTTTGACCGATCCATGATTAGTCTGAAAACGAGAGAAGTGCTTGAAAAGGACATTACTAAGTTTGCGAAGAATTTGAGTAAACAAGCGGGGAGGATAGGGGACGCCGCGACTGGAGCCGTTTTGAAAATACTCAAATCGCGAGACGATAGCGATGAAGTCTCGTCCTCGTCGGATGAAGATGACGCTTCTGAGACTACCGATAGCGCTATTAACGATGTCTCTGATGTAAACAAAGTTGAAGCAGACGAGAGTAACAAGACAAACAAAGGCGTAGGCATGCTCTCCTCTTTGCTCTATGGCGTCGGAAAGAATTTAAAGAAACCGAGCGTGAAGAAAGAAAACGAAACGGTCGTGTTTAAACCGGATAACTCGATCGCAAAGATTATCGACAAAAGGAATGCCACTAACGATGATAGAAGTGTCGGTGACGACACCGACTTTGTCGTTTCTGATACCAAATTTATCCGCGCGAACATGGAAGTCATCGAAGCGGAAATGAATACCGTCATGCAAGAGCTCGCCAAGTTGGACACGCAACTCGGCCTTCGAGAAATCGAAGAAGAAACCGAAGGTGACTTCGGAATCGTCGAGGAAGAAGAAGAAGAAGAAGATGATGATAATGGCATGGACGGCAGCATGGATGAAGACACGCAAAACTTCAAGCGCATGCGATGATCGGAAATGCACGTATCGTCATCCTCGGTCTGTTTTAAATGAAAACGAAAAACTGCTGTAAAATACATACATACAACTTCTGCGCTTAAAAATCGATTTTTGGCCACATCTTTCTTTGCGTTAACTTCGTTAAAATTTCGATTTACTCGCTTATTTCTTCTTGGAACACACCGTTGGAGTAGGATATTTTCTCCACAGTGTAATAAATTAAACAGACGAAGAAGAAGAAGGAAGAAGAAAAGCAGTTTTGACGAGGAGGAGAGCAGCGCGTCGTCGTCGTCATCGATGACGCCAACGAGAGATAATGTCCACGATCCTGCTAATAACAAGATGAAGATGAAGACGGTCCGTGGGAACTCCGTGAAAAAAAAGGTGGGAGCGCTAAAGGAAAAACTGAACAGCGTCCAAGTGGAGGACTATAACGAGCTCAATTTTGTTGTCAACGATAACTTTGAAGAAGAAGAAGAAGAAGAAGAAGAAGAAGAAGAAGAAGAAGAAGAAGAAGGGAACAGAAACAAAGACGCTAAGAAGTCCTCGTCGTTCGCATCTTTTGGCCCGGGCGTTTTAATCAAGCAGATGAGCAAGAGAGCATCCTCAATCAACCCAGCCTCGGTGTCGAGAGATTTAGAGGTCAAGATATTCGAGTGCGAGAAGCTGTATAAAAAATACGAAGCGAAACGGTTGTCGCGATCGAGATCGAAGAAAGCCGGGGGCGGGACGGTGGATCCAGTCGTATCCGTGCACGTGAAGAAGAAGGATGGGAGCGAGTACGTTGGAGTGACGAGACCTATTTTGAATACGGTGGATCCTGTGTGGAACGCCGGAGAGGGCGAGTCGTTCTCATTTCCAATATTCAGCGAACAAGTAGAAGAGGAAGAAGAGAGGAGAGGGATGTTTGCCTCGTTTTCACCGAAAAAAAAGAAGAAAATTTTGAAGAAGACGAAAGGAAAGGATATAGACGACGGTGGTAAAAGCGAGGAAAACGGTGCTGCTCCCAAGGTGGAGAGTGGGAGCGATGATGATAATGATGGTTCTTGGTGTTCGAAGGAAATTGTCTTTAAGATTTGGGATTTGAAAGGCCCGTCTGAAATTGATTCTAAGAAATCGCTCATTGGGACGTGTGCGGTACCCATCGAGCTGTGCCCGCTCGATGGACATTGGAGAGAAATCACTTTGGAAGTGGAGCCAGCCGGGTCGCTCGACTCTTTACGATCGCGCGAAGGTTTGACCCAAAACGCGAAGAAAAAAGAGTTGAAAAAAATGATGTCCAAAAAACGGATGGAGAAAAACAAAGAAGGCGGTGGCGAAGGTACTCTGAAGATGGCGTTTAGACGGCCGCCAAAACTGTTGCCAGCGCTCGGTGTGAATGGAAACTGGCACGCTTTGCAAGTGAACGAGGGGAGCGAAGATCCGTTGGAGCCTTGGATCGCAGGTCGGTCGGCGGCAAGACACGGCGCGACATCGTCTACATTCGTTGAGAGGAAACAAGATCAGAATCTCAGCTTATCGGCGAAAGAAAGAAAACTCGACGAGCGATTGAAGAAAAGTTTTAAATCGTTCACCCCGGCCGAACGAAGTGCGATGCAAAACGAGAGACGAGGTCGATACTACGTTCACGTTATGGAAGCTTCGAACATTACGCCAATGGATGGATGGTCGGGATCTGATGCGTACGTTAAAATTGGAGGTGATTCTATGCCGGCCAAAGAGAGATACAAAACGAAAGTTAAAAATGACACGTGCTTTCCTCGTTGGGACGAGAGGTATCTCGTTGATCTCACCAGTAATGATTCGGCGCTCGTGTTTACCGTGTTCGATCGCGATTTTGGGAATGCGGATGACTTCTGTGGCGCATGCGGTATTCCATTGGAATGTTTACCGCAAGATGGCTCGTACCGAACGTTTAATTTACCGCTAGGAACGAGAATCAGTGCACGAAGTGCCGGCGAAGAGGTTGTTTTTGAAGATTATGAACGTCGACTGGACGTTGGATTTTTAAAAGTTTCCGTGGCGAGAATGATGGAACCTTTGGAAACGCAAAATAAAATTTTAGACGCGTGTGGAGGATTCGGTTCTATAACATTGGAGGATTCAGGAAATTTGACAAAGTACGCGCGGAGATGTCACGTCAGAGTGTTGGCAGGGAGATATTTGTTACCGGTTGGAAATACGAGTAAAGATTTGTGTGATCCCAGCGTTACCCTCCAAGTCGATAACGCGCCAAAGTTTGAGCGCTTTGCAACATCCGTGGTATACGATACATCCACACCTGTTTGGAACGAAGGTTTAGGAGAAACGTTTACACTTCTCGTTAGACCTGGGGCGAAAGAATTGATTTTGTGTTGCGTCGACAGAAACTTTTCCGGACAAGTTGAAATGGGAAGAGGACACGTCAATTTATTAAACGTCGAGGCGAATGGAGATTGGACGAGCTCGGAAGTTGCAATATATCGACCAGATCCGAAAGATCGAGAAATGATGATTCCATCAGGTTTAGTTTCTGTTCAGATATCTTTCTCGCGTCCTCCGTTTGCGGAAATTATGGAACCACCCGTCATCGACGCGGATAAAAAGATGCTCAACGTTCACGATCCTTCGTTGTATCTCTACGTTCAAATTTTACGGATTCGTAACATAGCACTTCCAGCGTACCGTAAATCTACGGACGTGTACGTCAACTTGACGACAAACACAAACTTACTACCAGTCAAGGGTAGAGTGCAGGAAGATATCAAGTCTACTGCTGAATTTGATACGGAAGTTTTCTCGTTACCGATGAATCCAATGACCACGAGTTTTCGCGTTCGCGTAGTCGCTGAACTAAAGAGCGTATACTTTGGCGTCGCGCTCGTAAAAGCTTGGAAGCAGTTTCAAAAATATCTCTACGGGAAAGATGGAGCTGATGATGGTGGTATGAGTTTTATCGATGAAGACGGGGACGGAGAACTCGACGATCCAGATGAAGCGCTCACGATAAAAGCGGAAGATTTCTTTGCGTTGAAGAAATTTTACGTCGGCGGCACCAAAATCGGTGAATTTACGGTCAACACCTCCGGTTTAGCTATTGGTGAAATGAGAAAGACGTGGGCAAAATTGGTACCGTTGAAAAATACCACAGTGTACGGCTTTTTGAATAAAGCTGGAAAACAACTCGGTCACGCTGAAGTCGCGTACTCCATCGGCCGTCGATCGCTTCCACCCGCAGATTTAGAGAACACTTTTGGAGCGGCTCGTCCGAGAATTGGGAATTTAAGCATTCAAATCAAATCTGTTATCGGCGGTGTCTTAAATTCGGGGAACCCAGTCAAGGATATGCACTACAAACAGAATGTACTCAAGAATGCGAATGAAAAAGATGAAGGCTTACTTGGAACGCACATCTCGTGCGCAGTCATTTTGGAGAGCTTCGAAGAAAACTTCCGGACGGCCTTCGAGTCTGCCACCTTTCCTGTCACCGAAATCATGGGTGAAATTCGCGTCGTTTTGTTCGCGAGAGATCCCGTGACGACTGCATTTACCAAGCCGGTTGGCGTCGCGTGCGTCCCGCTCTCAAATATTTTGGCGAGTGAAAATCACGAACTCGACGTGTGGGCTAACGTCATCCCAACGGACGAAGATGGTCTCTCTGCACAAGATTTAGTCGATGTGGAACGTGAAATGTTCATGCGCGAGAGGAACAAGAAAACAGCGACGAAGAAATGGCAAGGATATTGCCGCATCGTGTTGAAATTTACTCCGATGATAAAGAAGAGTTCTTGGTATTTGCGTCAAATGCCGTTGGAAAGACCGAAAGAAAAACCAGAGGATACAGTAATTGGCATCATAAATGCTTTATCTCGATTAACTATTGCCATTCTCGGCTTTCCACACATTGTCATGCAATCGTTCGCGTGGTTATCTCTTTGGCCGTTGAGAGAAACCTTCGCGTTGAGGTTGTATTTTGCATTTTTTTACACCGTGTTGTGCTTTTATCTTAGAGGAGATATTTTAGGTGCATTTTTACCCCTCTTGTGCGTTGTGGGTCTTTTATTCGTCGGTTACACGTCGCGAATTGTGGAGGATAAAGACGACGCGCCAGTATCGTGCTTTGGAATTAATGAGGACGGTTCAGAGAAGGAAATCTTACGAGCGCAGGTCATCGACGAGTTTGCGAAGACGAAAGCGATTGAAAAAGAAATCGACGAAGAGATTGAGGATTTGTACGAATATTCGAGATTAGTACACATGGGGAAATCACACAAAGAAGCGTCGAGAGTCGTCGGGAATAAAGCCGCAAAAAGAATCAAGGCTGACCGTGAAAACGCCGAGCTCTCCGGTAACAATCCGGTCCAGAAATTACGAAACGTGATAAAATCGCTTTCGTCGAAATCGAATCCAATGGACGCCGTTTTGAAAATCGTCAAAAAATTGTTGGCGTTTTGCATAAACGTGGTGAAGACAATCACTAAAACGGCAATGTCGCTCGATCAAGTTCAGGCGCCGAAAATTTTATCCGGTCCGTGTTTGGCGGTTATCGTGCCTTTGGATTTAATTTCGCAGCCTTTGGAGAGAATTATTGGCGTTTTCGATTGGAGAGATGATAATTTGTCGCATTATTCGGCAATATTGATGATATCGATTGCGATTATTTGCGGCATTGCGTTGAAAATCGCGCTTGAGATCCGATACTACATGGATTTATACTCACCAGTGCGATTGTGGTTCTTCGTCTGGTTTCTCGGCGTTGTCTTTTTAATCCCGCAAGTCTCTAAAGCGTGTTTGTTCCCAATCGTCGTCTTGTACGAACATTCAATTCAGTACAACATCTCCGCGAGTGGTATTCATGTCCCGGCGGTGTGTTTGCGTTCAATTCAAGAGGTTGATAAGTTGACAAAGGGCAGAGTCGCGAAATTATTCGAAGGGACCGCTGAAGAACGCGAGAAAGCTCGAGACGACCTTTTCCAAAACAGGAAGAAAAAATACTTGGCGGCGAAAGCGGCGGAACTCAAGAAGAGAAGGATGAAATCGACTGCCGCTCTTAAAGGATTTTCCTCGAATCCAGCGTCATTTTTTGGTATTTTGATGGGTCGTTCGCTCACGGCGAAGCAAGAGTTGCACCGATCGAGGCTTGAAAAGTTGTTCGTCAAGAATCCAAATGCTCTGGCTGCGGCGGCGATGAAGACGAAAGAGGGTGGAATGGAAGAAGAGTTCATGGAGAAGCCGGACTTTGTGAAGATAGCGGACATCAAGATAAAATCAACGGCGTCGAAAGGTGCCATATTCTTACTATATTTGCCGAAGTTGATTGTCTCAAACGCCGTGGCAATTCCTCGCCGAATAATTTTGTCGCCGATGGTGATTTACGCGGCTTTAGAAAAGGTTGTTCCGTCGAAGCAGCAAGTGAAGGCAAACTTCAAAAAGATGTTTGCCCCCATGTCCAAAGACGAAAAGAAGGTCAAGGGTGTCGGGAAGGTGAGAAATCCGCGCATTTTAAAGAATGGCGAGGTGATTACGCAGGACGTTTTGAGAAAACAAGTCGCCGAGCGACGAGCTTCGAGGAAGCGAATCAAATCGGAAGCGGCCAAGTCTTTGAAGTCTAACTCTCGAGCTAACTCGAGTAAATAAATAGTTTACAAGTAATAATACACATCAGCGCACGCGCGCGATAAATAATACCTCTCTCTCTCATTCCATTTACCGATCTTCGTCGAACGATGAAAACCAGGCACCGACGCCGGATTTATGCCGTCGCCACATTCCAACCACGTCCCCCGGGCAACTCACTTCATACTCCTTACTGTTCGATTTCGCATTAGCCAAGACGTCTCTTTCGTCCTCGCTCACCGTGAACCTTCGCGCGGAATCCCAAATTAAAGCCGCGTCTGCGTTTTCTAATAACTTCAGTCTCGCAATCGGCCGCTTCTGCGCCGCTAATCGAACGGTGTCTAAATACGCACTCCAACTTATTTGATTAAGCGAATCTTTTCGTCTTTTTTCTCCTCCTCCTCCTCCTCCTCCTCCTAAACGTCTGAAAGAGGTCTTCTTCTTTCTGGAAGACGACGAGACTAAACTTCTCATCTTTTTCGACGAGTTGTCCACAAAGTTGCCAATCAACACCACGCAAACGTCCATCGAGATCGCGTAATCTAGCGGTAACTTCAAATCGCGATCGTTCGTAACGACGATAGCCACGTGTTTTCTATTCTTTACAATCTGACGTAATTTCGTTTCGTCTGGCGAGCACTTTTCCTCCAAGCACGTGGCGTGAATCTTTTCTCCTTCCAGTTTGAGCAATTCCTGCTTCGCCATGGCCAAGTTTCTATATTCTCTTCTGGTTTGCTCGCAAAAGGAAACGTGTTTAAGTTCCGGGTCGCACGACGGAAAAGTTGTATCGTATTCATCATCTTCATCGTTATCTTCATTGATGTCGTCGTTTACGTCGTCGGAGGTAAGAAAGCATGCCTCTTCTGCCCGCCTGGTAATAAACGCCGGCACGTCTTGAATCTTCTTCCCTTGACTCTCGTTCGCGAATTCCATCAAACGTCTCCCCAACCTCAAATCCGCGGCGTCCGGCCCGTCCAGGTAAAACTCCGTTTTCAAATTTAACCTCTCGAACGTTCTTTTAAATCCTTTTATTACTTTCGTCGAAGTATCGTCCTCGTTTTCGTCCTTATTTTTAGTATCATCTTCGTTATCGTTATCGTCTGAATCGTCTGAATTGTTACAACATTCGCTCAAGTCTCGACTCGTTTGCATTCCAGCGAACGCTCGAAAAGCGACGACTCGACCAAATTTCTCCCCCGCTTTTTTTATTCTCTTTGCGTTTATGGCGAATCGTTCGCACGTCGTCCCCGGGTTCACGTTGTCCAGATCCCAAAGAATGATTACTTTTCTCACTTCTTCTTCTTCTTTTCGTCGTGGTAAAAAGAACCTTTGGTCCTTCTCTTCTTCCGTGGTTTTAGACGACGACGACGGTGATGAAATCTTACCGTTATTCTTCAGGGGGGCGGCGCTTTCCCCTCGCGGAACAGAAGAAGAAGAAGAAGAAGAAGAAGAAGAAGAAGAAGAAAGAGAAGAAGAAGAAGAAAGAGAAGATCGAAAACCCACCAAAAGTCTTCCGTTCCTAAAACCCCTCTTAGGAGTCTTTTTATTAATCGTCGACTTTTCAGAGGAGAGAGTGAGAGAAGGAAGGCGCGTTGCCCCCGCTAAGGGGGCGGACATGAATGAGAGATGGTTTTTTCTCAGAAAAGGGGGGGTCAAATGAGAAGAATTCGTTTGAAGAAAAAAAGATATTTACGACGTACTGTAGTATATATACTCAAACTTTTAGGGGGATGTTCTAAAACAAAGTCCTAGAGGTATTCTATCTAAACTATCTACGCATCTATCTATCTACCTACCTAACACACACACAAACTCTCTCTCTCTCTCTTTCTCCATCACTACTGTTCTTCTTCTTCTTCTTCTTCTTCTTCTTCTTCTTCTTCTTCTTCTGGAAAAAGGAGTTGTTTCTCGAGCGCTTTCGCTTTCGTCTCGGCCAAGTCCATCTTCTCTTCCGCCTCGGTGCACCTCAAAACGGCATCGTCGACGATTTCTTTCGCCACGAGAGCTTCTTTCATCAATTTCTCGTTGAATAATTCCTCGTTCTTTTCGATGGTGAGTTCTTTTTGGATCAAGATTTCGTCTTGCACGTCGATATCTTTTTTTAAACCTTCGATGACTTTTCGCTTGTCCTCGAGTTCGTCTTTTAATTCTCGCGAGGACGTTTCGAGGAGGAGAAGTTTCGAGGTGCACTCGTTCAGCTCGTGGCGCACAGATTCGACTTTCCGTTCCTCGGTGCGTAAGCGGTCTTCCAAGACTTGCTTCTCGCGTTCGGAACTTTTGAGATTTTCGAGATGTTGAGCGGCTTCGTTTTCCGCTTGCGCGGTGGCGGATAAAAGTTGCTCTTCCGCGTCTATTGCCCTTTTTTGGTACTCTTTGAGGAGACGAACATGTTGCTGCTGCCGTTCTTCGAGCTCCTTTCCATCTTCGACTCCTCCTCCTGCTGCTGCTACCGTTGCTGCCGCGCTTTCTACAAAATATTCCTCTTGTTCCACTAAAAGCCTTTGCGCTTCCTCCAAACGCCGCTCGAGTTTCTCGCGCTCGCGTTGCGCGTTTGCAAACGCCACCATCGCGCTCGCGCCGCGCTCGCGAGTGAACTTCTCTAGAACATCGTACTCTTTTTTCATTTGCGTTAAATCTTCCTGAAAATATTTCTTTTCGTTTTCAGAATACGTAAACTTGCGCTCCATATCTTTCGCGAACGACTCCACGGATTGAATCGCCTCGTCGGCTTCTTTCAACATTTTCGTGAGATTTTCAACCTCTTTCGCTTTCTTAACCATCATCTCTTTGTGAAACGGATTGTTTCGGACGTCGTCGTTGTCGTCGTTATTGTCGTCATTTGTGGCGGCTTTTGTTTTCTCTTCTTCTGCTTCTTCTTTTCCTCCTCCTCCTCCTCCTCCTCCTTTGCCTTTCTCTTCTTTCGTCGTCGTCGTCGCGTTTCCGTTGCTGTTGCTACCGCTCTTCCCGTTATCATCATCGCGATCTCTCTTCTCCTTTTTCTCCTTCAACGTCTTCGCCTCTTCTTTCCAATCTTCAATCTCTTTGCACCTCTCGTTCTCCCTCTCTAATGCCTCGGTGCGGTTTCGTAAACTTTTCTTCTCCTCCTCCTCTTTCGCCTTCATCGATAAAGACGCGCGCTCGATTTCCTCCCGCTTCCTCCGCGCGTCGTTAAGTTCGTTCAATAAATTTTCACGCTCTGACATCATCTCTTCGATTCGTTTCTCGTGCGCTTTTGAAAGTTTCTCTTCTAAGTTTTTTTGTTCTTGCATGTTCTTGTTTTTAATGTTGTTGTTGTCGTCGTTCGCGCGTTCTTTAAACAGTCGCAGCGTCGCGATTTCCTCGATGAGTTCCTCTTTAATCTCCAATTGCGCTTCCCGTTCTATAATTTCTGTCTTTCTTCTTCTCTCTTTTGTTGTTTTATTATCACCGAGAGTTTTGTCCTCTTCTGTCTCTGTCTCTGTCGTCTGAATCGTCAACGCGTTGTCGTCGTTGTTGTTGTTGTTGTTGTTGTTGTTGTTGTTTACGTAAGAATCGTGTGTAAAAGCTTCTTCTTCTGTTCTCGTAACACCAAAATTTGTCTTCGATGCGTCAAAATCGTTCCTGTGAAAGACTCTCTCCGTCTCTGACGCACCGCTGATGCGGACGCCATTCGTTACATCATTTTGAGAGAGATCATCTTTTAGAACTCCTTTTTTTAGAAATCCTCCTCCTTTATTCTTGTTCTTGTTGTTGTCATTTTTCTCGTCGTTCTTTTTCTTCCTCGTCGTTCGAAAACCCACCATATTGGTTTTATTCGTACGTGCTCTCTACTTCTCTACTCAATGTTGTTCTGCGTTATTTATAAGGTGGATG
>Ga0181595_10003847_pt1 | contig 14134 bp, 10 predicted proteins | sample 041ome_7_FD_145604 | JGI IMG/M metagenome (GOLD analysis project Ga0181595, IMG submission 145604) | Coastal salt marsh microbial communities from the Groves Creek Marsh, Skidaway Island, Georgia - 041401AS metaG (spades assembly) | ecosystem: Environmental > Aquatic > Marine > Intertidal zone...
ACATGTTGTTGTTGTTGTTGTTGTTGTTGTTGTTGTTGTTGTCATTGTTCTTCTTGTTTTTACTCTCTTCTCTCTGCGGAGGTGAAATTTTTTTTCTTGCACGCTTTTTTTTTTGCTGCCCTCTGCCCCCACAAAAACAGCTCTTGAGTTGAGAGAGTAGCCCTTTTAAACTCCCCCTTTTTCAAAGTCGTCTTTTAAAGTTAGATCGCGCCTCGGGATAATTCTCTACTTTTGTACTCTCTCTCCTCTCTCTAAACGTACGCATCAACAGTCCTGAGGAGGACACACGCACACGCACACACAGAGAGAAAGAGAGATAAAGCGGAAGACGTGAAACGCGCGCGTGCATTTGAAACAAGGAGACAAAGACAAAGAAGAAGTTGGAAAGAAGAAGAAGAAATTTCTTGACCTTCTTTTTTCTCCCTCGAGGCTTCTAATAACGGTGCTTTTTAAAGTCAACCCAAAAGGTGGTTAATTTAAACAACATAAACAAAAACCAAACATGGCGTGGACGGAAGAAGAGGACGAGCAACTGAGAAAGTTAGTCGCGGAATTCGGGCCGAAAAAATGGGTCTTTGTTGCGAGTAAGATGGAAAACAAAGGTGGGAAACAGTGTCGAAGACGATGGCAGAATTATTTGAATTGCGATAATAATAAACAAGGAGGGTGGTCGCCAGAGGAAGACGAGGTGTTGATGAGAGAACACAAGATAGTTGGGAACAAGTGGACAGAAATCGCCAAAGCAGTCGGTGGTCGAACAGACAACGCGGTGAAGAATCGATACGCGGCTTTGATGACAAAACAAAGCGGAGGAACAGCTTCAGGTGGAGTTAAAAAGAAGAAACCCCCAACAACGACGATGCCGACGACTTCGCCGGAAAAGGCGGAGAATAAGGATAACAAAACGAACAAGGCGGAGATTAAGGATAACAAAACGAACACAGTAGCGAAGAAAATGATGAAGAATAAAGACGAGAAGAAAGCGCCGGCGAGCGTAGCAAAGAAATCGACCGGTGCGACGTTGGCGAAAGCGGCGGCGGCGCACATGAAGGGAGGTCCAAGCGGCGTGGGCTTGAAGAAGTTAGATATTAAAGGAGGAAGAGGCGGACCGCCTGGGTCGACGTTATCGCCATTTAAAGGCTCGGACAAGTGGTTCAAACCGTCTTTATCGTCGTTAAAGGTTCCTTCGAGTAGTAGATTCAACGGAAACGGAACGACGCCGGGGATATTAGATTTCTCGCCGTTAGTCAACACCCCCAACTTTAACTTGCTCACCGGAGCGGAGTTGGAGTTGTTGAAAGAACTCAACGCTTCGTTCTCACCAACGGCGTCTGAAGCCGCGTTTGGGTTTAATACACTAACTTCAGACAAGCATATAGGCTCTGGTTTACCAAACATGGCTCCAGAGAGTCCGGTGTTGGATATGCACCAAGTTTTAAAGTGGATCATAGCGGTGACGCCGAGAGGCGACGAAGCCGGCACGAAAGCGACGCCGTTTGCCGGTGTTCAACCGCCGCCGTTGAGTTCGAAGCAAGCGGAGTTTTTAAAATCTAGTCTGGAAGAGCGATTGAAAACTGTTCACGATGCACCGACGGGCGATTTACCTCCCAACATCCCGGCGTTTTCGAAAGATGAGTTGAACACGCTCTTATCCGCTCTGGGCGAAACTCCTCGGACGACTGGGCGCAATTCCGCAATGTTGAGTCGGCTGCAAAACCCGTTTGGAAGAGCGACTTGAGAGTAAGAAGATTTTATCCTTCTATTACTATATAAAATCAACATATCATTATTATAGCCATTCCCAAAAAGGAATTTTGACTCGTCAGTTTATGAGAAAAGAAAATGTATTCTATTTTAAAATATAAAAACCTCCTTATTCTGTGGCTGCTTCGTTCGCATCGATTTGACTCAAATCTAACTGCTTCCCAGTCACCCTTCTATACATGTCTAACACGTCTCTAACGGTCGATTCAAAGTGCGTGGTCGCGTCGTACCCTCGACTAATAATCGCCTTTTCTTTTATCCCGTCCGTCGTCGGCGCCATGATGGGACAGATGTGGACAAACTTTTCGTCAATCGTACCTAACAACGATAAACCAGACGCTAATTCTTGTTCCGGGTTTGCAGTTTCTACGTTTGTACTCACGAATGCGACGTAACGTCCTTTCGCGCACACGTTGTGCATGTACGAGCACCCAAAAACGTACACGTCGTTCTTCCTACCGACTTGCGAAGCCGGGATTATGATTTGTACCGAGTGCGCGTTTTCGACGTTATCGATCGGGTGCGAGAGAAAGCACAACGCCCTGGCAACGGAGCCGACTTGTACGCTATGTTTAGGAAAATAAGACGGATCCCCGACGATCGCATGCTTTGCCTTTGCCGTGACAACTTGCGGGCCCTTCTTTTCCTCTCCTTCTCCGGCGCCGACGGTTTCATCCTCCATAGTCGCGCTCACTCCGATGGCCTCTCCAGTTTCCTCGTTCCATTTCACTTCCGCGTCTGGTTTATTCAGCATGTACGTCCCACCATATACGGCGGATAATCGCGCGAAGCCTTGCGGCAGTTCTCCTAAACCATACAACGGGTAAATATACGGACTCCCGGTGTTGAATCTCGCTAAAGACTCTTCGTACAATTTGACCGCTTTGACCATATGGATGGCTGGAAAATCCATGTACCTCTCGTCCGTATACAGCGCCAGCGCGTGTCCAATAAACTCGATCGTTTCATCCGCTAACCCGTACTCTTTGTACAACTGTCTCGACGTCATTGTCCTCAAATCGTATCCTTTATGCGTCTCCACTCTCGTTTCGTCGTAGTCCTGTACGAACACGAAGAAACTCCTCGCGCGTAGCTTCTCAAACATTCCCATCAACGGCGACCGCAACGCATCTTTATCCGTCGCTGGAACTTTAAACAACTTCCCTTGTTTAAACACGTACGACCCTTCGGACGCTTTGAACGAGACGTAGTTGTGCACTCCCGTGTGCACTAAAAGTTTCACCAGTAAACCGTTTCCCATCATCATCTTCGGAACCATATCGATGTTCCAATCTTGCCATCGACCGTATTTCTCTTTCAACTTCTCCTCGAATACTTTTTCACTCTCCTTCGATGAATTCTCTCCTCCTTTCGCTGATGAGAACTCCTCGGGACGAAACTTCTCGAAAAGTTGCTTCAGATTTAAACTCGCGCTTTCCGCTCCGTAATACGCGTTTCGATCTAAATGCAAGATTTTGTACCCTTCTTTCGAGAGAACGCCGGCTAATAAACACTCTTTTAAACCCGTGCCGAGGATGATGGCGTCGTATTCTTCGTCCATACTACTCTATATGCTCTCTGTGTGTGTATATTTATGTATGTTCTTTGTTTATGTTTATGTATTTAATGAAGAATTCTTTTCAACTTATACTAGAGCAGAGAAGTCTCGTCTTTTCTCAACAGATCGAATACATGAATACGACACACACAAGAGAAGAAGAAGAAGAAGAAGAAGAAGAAGAGAATAACAACAGGAAAAATATGGGACCTCGTTCTCGTTCTCGTCCTCGTCCTCCTCGTCCTTATCTTTCGTTTTTCTTCTTCTTAATAACGTGTCAATCATCAATTATTGCAACAATACTCGTGGTAAACGGTGACTTACACCGCGGGGATATCGTTCCGACGAGCAGTCGAATGCATCTGAAATCGTCCAAGCAACGAACGCAGTGGATGGACGTTTTGGAGAAGCACTGTCCGAGCTTTGGGAGGAATAAAATGGTCGCGTACAGAGTGGAGAAACCAACCTCGCATTCGTTGATGACGACGACGGAAGGAGAGGAGGAGGGAAAAGAGCAATCATCAAACGAGATTAAGATACAGTTTGCCTTCGATAACGAGAGACATTTTACGGTGTGGATGCCGATACGTTTTTCTTCTTCTGTTTCGCCGCCGCGAACAACGACAACAAAGGGGAAAGAGAAGAAGATACCGATGATTACGTTCACGTTCACACACCACGCCGGATACATCGTGAACGTGAAGAGTGAATCGTCCTTCATTGAGAGGAAAGGAGCGAAGAAACAGTTACATCAACAACATTATGAAGCGCTCGCTGAGGAGTGGTCGTCAACTTTGGCGCGAAGAAGCGAGTGGCCGAAACACGTGTTGTTAAAATACGAATTCATCGAGAAAGAGAGCGTGGACGTGAATAAAGGGTTAGGGGTGTTGATGTCGTTCATGTTGTTAGTATTCGTTGCGTCCGTGAGTAGAGTAAAAATGGATGAAGATGATAGCGGCGAGGATGGAGATAGCAATAGTAAACAAAAAGGGGGCTATGAGGACGAAGCGCCAAACGTCATCGTAGGCGCGAATACGAGCGAAGAGTTAGTAAGAAGGCAAGCGCGGCGCGCTTCGGATTTCATTTAGTTTAGTTAGAGAGTTATTAGTTTTAACGCGCTGTTAAAAAGCTATTTTAAAAAGAGCACGTGCAGACTGCAGAAGCTTAAAGAGCTATAGCTATTTCTACTTTCCTTCTTCACTTTCTTCGCCGCCATCCGCTCCATCTGCTCCTGGTTTCTTATCCACACCTAAAACCGCGAGAACGTCGTCCGCCATTGAAGAAAATTCATTCATCAATCGCTTGTGTCTTCGGTAAAACGCGCTTCCACCGACTCGTCTTAAATCAAACCTGTCATGTAACGAATCCACGACTTTGTCCCAAAATCTACTCGCTATGTTTTTTCTTCGCATGGTTTTGATTCGAACGAAACCTCTGCCTTCTTGCAGCGCGTCTGGTTTCATTTTCGTCGCTGGATAATCGGCTGGCACGTTCTTCTCTTTCCACCACGTGAGAAACTGTCTCAAAACCGTCAACGCGACGGTATCGGACGGATCTGGTCTAGAGTGTGGGTCTTCTGGAGTGCCTTTCACGGTTGTTTTCGCTGTCAAAGGCGAAAGGTTACCCAAAAAGAGTAAGTGCGTATCGACTCGTCTCGCGAGGATACCTTGCGTTGGATCGTTAAAGCCTGGACAAATCAGCGGCGATTGACCTTTCTCACTCTCCTTACACTTTCCTAAGAAAAACTTGGAATACAAAACCAAAACGCGGTCATCCCGAACGTTATCGCCTCTACCCAACGGCAAAATACTCGGGTAGTGAATTCGAACATCCGGTTGAACTAAGTCATCAAAGGCCGCGACAGTGGTCCAATCTTCACCGCCATTCGAGCTCAACGCAAAGTGTAAATGCGTTCGGCACAATTTACACGGATGCTCTTTACTTCCGATGTGTTCCCATCGTCGATGATTGTTAAAGGCCATCGCTAAGTGACCTGTTGGATACAACGAAGTCATGTCCAACTTCGTGTTGACGTTTGGTAAATTTCCGGGCGATGGATGCGGATCCGACCACGTCGCACCGAAATCGAACGACATCGACCGAAACACACATCCACAATCTGTCCTAAAGAGCATTGTCAACGCCGGTTGTGGTTCATCCGATCCTTGCGGTAACGCCGAGATTTCAGCAATCGCGCCTTCCAACAAACTCGTCTTTGGATGTCTGATGTCACCTTTTTTTGTCCACGTCTTCCCATTATCGGAAGATATGAGTACTCCAGAAATGGTTTCTCTATCTGGCGGACATTCACCTTCCGCGTAAGATCTCGTTACGCACGCACCTGCGTTATTACTATTATCGCTATTACTATCATCTTCGTCGTCGTTTGGATTGGCCGAATCCGAGCTTTCGTATTTGAAGTTATATTCTTGCCAGAATGGCAAAATCAAATCACCGTTCGAAGCTTTGATTGGCTTGTTCGCGATTAAATACGGCATTTCTCCTCGTTTTTGTTCGTACACCATCTTCGGAGCTGACCAAGCGCCTTCATCGACAACCTTCCCATCCTCGCCAAAGTTATCGATTTCAATCATCTTGATGTGTCCTCCTGGATCTGATCTCGGAACTGGCTTCGCGTAATGTTTGACGCACAATTCCGACGCCGCATAAAACAACATCAACTTTTTCGCTTTCTCGTCGTAGTGTAAAACCGGTGCCCACACCGCTCTCCCTTCGTTCCCAACTGGCGCTCTTTTGCTGCCGCTCCACGATTTACCGCCGTCTTTGGAAACCGAGTATAAAATAATTTGGTCCGGTAAACCTTCCACGGCGAACTTTGTTTGTCCGTTTTCCATTTGTAAACTCGGCGCGGCTTGGAACGCGGCCACGATAACATCGTTCGGTAACGCCGCCGCGGTAACCATGTGCGCGTACCGATACGTCTCGTTGAATGAAAATACTTTCACCGCTTTCCCAAACTTCACTGTCGGCGCGTCATTCAACTCTCCGTCGAAATCAAACACCGGTTTCTGTCTCAAAGAATTACACACCGGGAGTACGTTCGATACTCCAGAATAGAACGTTCGAGCACCGTCTAATTGTGCTTGACATTTTGCGGATTTTTTATTCGCGCCTGCAGTACTCGCCGTTATTGTTCCTCCTGCTGCTGCTATCTTCTTCTTCGTAGTCTCCTCATCACCACCACTGTTACCACCGGCGGAAGACCTTTCGCGGACAATCTTCTGCGCTTTAGCCGCCGCAGCTTTCGCCGTCGACGCGTGTTTCTTCGACGACTCTCCTAAATCTTCTTCTCCGTCGTCGTCATCTTCTTCCTTATTGTTGTTGTTGTTGTTGTTTTTCGTCACCGCTCGTCGCAAATCGACTTCGTGTTCTTTCTCCGAGTGGTAATTATATTCCGTATTTTCACGGTGATGAAGGTGTGAAGAGTGATGATGAAGGGGAGAAATCTGTGGTCGAACGTACAGAACTAACCCTACGCAACAGACGATGGCAAACCACAGCGGCAACGATTTCGATCGGAGCAAAAACTGTACGATGGAATCTCCTCCGCGAGACGATGAGGATTTCAAACCTTTCAGTTTAGATTGCGAACCACCTCCTCCGTCGTCGTCGTGTTTGTTGGTGGCGGCGGCCCAGTTGCGTCCGCGAAACTGAGAAGATGATGACGAAGAAGACGCGTTCGTTCGCGAGCGAGCGTTACCCCACGCCATTTTATTTACGTGCGATGTTTTTGCTCTCTATAAATGAAGTGGACACGAAAGAGAAAAAGATGTGAAGCGAAGAGGCGAACTACACTTTTTTACACGATAATAATAACATCTTCTACGATTCTAACTATCTACCATTACATCACGCATCAATCACACGTCAAACTCGAACGTCACTCCGGTCTCTCTTTTACACGTCTCCCAAACCAACCTCGTCTCCGGGGAGCTTTTCGCCTCCTGCGATAGTCTTCGATTCACGAAGTATCCGCCGTTGTTCTGCGGCAACGTGAACTTATCGTTCGTGACTAACTCGAACTGATCGTTCGCGTCGTACACTTGCACGCCACAAGGACCCCAGCCAGCGAGTAACATTTTGGTATTAACTGTTCCAGGATCGCACGTTAGTATCGTTCTCACAGTCTCGCTGTTTTTCATCATTCTTAAATACATCTCAAAACTTACGCTCTTCATGCACGTCTTCGAATGAGAGTAGGACCAATGATCGCTCCATTGTTTCTCAAACGTCAAATCGTCTAACTGAACCCCACTCGTTTGCGAAATAGACGCCACGTTTAGTATTCGAGCGTTCGTATCCATGCTGTTTTTGTTCCATAATAAACAGTTCAACATGTAAGGAGCCAAGACGTTGATTTGAAACGTCAACTCTATTTTCCTCTCGTTCACTTTACGCTCTGGAAGGAAAACGCCCGCATTTTGCACCACAATGTCCAGCTTTCTGCCTTCTTTCTCCACCACGTCTTTCGAAACTTTATCGAACAAGTTCTCCACGCCTTCTAAAGTGCTCAAATCGCTCAAAATCGCGCCGACGACTTTCCCTTTATCACTGCTGGCTTTAGAAATCTCCTCGACGGCTTTGTCGATTCTCTCCTGCGTTCTCCCGTGGACGATGACGTCTATATTTTGCTCCACTAATCTTCGAGCGGTGTGTTTCCCAATGCCATCGGTCGTACCCGTGACCAACGCGAGCTTTTTCTTACTCTTCGATGATGATGATGATGATGATGATGATGATGACGAAGCAGATATCGTCGCAATGAGCGCTTTCATATTTTTTTTTGAAGCATCTTGATGCCGTTGTCGACGATTTTTTCATAACTACGCGACACGTTAAATTCGTATAGAATAATAATAACCACACAATGGAGACGACGACGAAATCCGCTCTGTTGGAGTTTCTCCGAGCGGACGAAACCGGTGAGTAGAGCGATATTAGAGCGATTGCCTTCTCTTTCTTTTTATTCTCTTCATCACGTTATGGTCCTCTTCTTCACGCACTTAACAAAACAGACTGACTTTGAAAATGTATAACTGACTCATCACTCTCTCTCTTTTCTTATTTTCGTTCTATTCGACGCGACGCGTATAAAAGGCGCAGACATATTCGCGAGATCAAAGATTGAACCTCTGAACACCGGTTTGTCTTTTTTAGACCAACACAAATCCTTGAAACATTCGCAAGTGATCGAAGCGTGCGGGTTGGGTGGAAGTGGGAAGACTGAATTGCTGATTCAAACTGCCGTGGGCGCGATATTACCGAAAGTCTTACACAACATCCCGTTCGACGGGAGCGAGCGAGGATGCGTTTTAATCGATTTAGACGGGAAGTTTGACACGTTACGGTTTTTAGAGGTGTTACAGGCGAGGATTAAGGAGCGTTTACAGATTCACCATCGCGAAGGAAAACGAGGAATAGACGTCGAAAATGAAGAACGACAACAGCCCGAGAACGTCATCACGAGAGAATCTATATTTGACGACTGTCATAACGTTTCGTTATCTAGATTTCGATTGATGCGGTGTTATTCGAGCATTGATTTGCTCAAGTGTTTAACTATTATGGAAAAGGACGAGAAGTTCATGCAGTTTCCGAGTTTATCCGAGCAACATTTAGAGAATAGTAACAGAAATAACAATAACAACAACAACAACAACAACAACAACAACAACAACAATAACATGACGCCGGTAAGGTTGGTACTCGTCGACAATGTGGCCGCATTTTATTGGATAGACCGCGCATCCCGTCGCGATAAGAATGCGCCGTTTAATTTACAAAACGTGCACTTTTCGGTTGGGCAAAAAATGTTAACCATAGCTCGTAAGCGACGCGTCACGTTTCTATGCACGAAAACGACGACCAAGCTCGATCCGATTGGTACGAAGCACAAAGACTTTTTGCCTCTACCGTGGTCGAAATGCGTAACGCAGAGACTACTATTAGACAGAAGGGACAGTAAGAACAGCATAGTCCGTTGGGATAATCCGGCGGAGAGAAATAGTTGCGGCTATTCAATCACGCCCGGAGGCATTAGAGCAGACTAGAAGTAGAGTAGACTTAGAAGAATTACCTGTACAAGATCATATTTTATAATATGCATGCACGCACGCACGCAAAAGAAACGTATATGCACATAGGAAAGCATAATTGTTCGATATTATCGAAATTGTAATATCTATATTCATTACATACACATTCTTACACATGATACGCTAAGCTGTAGTTTTCTCTCTCGAAAACTCACGCTCTACAACACTTTCACCCCCGTTTTTATTTCTATTCACTAGAACCATGGTCCATCCAAAGGCGACGTTGGCGATATAATATCAATCATAGAATCAAAAGACGCCGCATGTGAAGCGAGCGACTTCGGATGATCCTTATCCATCATCATTTCAACGTTCATATGGACGAGATTTTTTGATCGTCGTTGCTTGGCGATGGAGTCGTTATCTCCCGTTGGCGGTCGCATCATCGAATTTACGTTGTACGGAGAAATATCGTCATCATCGTCATCACACTCGATACCGTCGTCATCATCGCCTTCCTCGCCTGCCTCCTCTTCGTCTTCGTACACCATGTCATCATCTTCCTCTTTTCTCTCCTCCTCTTCTTCTAGACTCGCGTGCTCGCATTGCGAAGCTTGAGACGAAAACGATGGTACGTTATTTACGTCGTCAACATCCTTGTTATCAGCGTATGCGTTGTTGTTATCACCGGTGTTTGTATACTGTTGTTGTTGTTGTTGTTGCTGCTGCTGCTGATTTTCACTCGTGGATGAATTGTATCGTTCCAAGATATTTCGCGAAAATAACTCGAGTTCGTTCGTGGCCAACCAAGAATCGTCGCCGACGGCCAATTTCAAATCATCCGTCAACATCGGTTCGTTATAGAGAAACCCTTCGCTCTCTAATTGTAATCTCGCGGCACAAATGCACGCCAAGGCAAGTCGAGACGGTTTGACTGAAGAAACTTCCGCGTCTGAAACGATCGCGTGGTACATCGCATAGCTCACGTCTTCAATCTTATCGGAAATCTGCGCCCATTCGACGTTACCACCGTCCGGCATTCTGGTTAAGGCCAAGATAGCCTCGATGAAGTGACTCGGTCGCACGACGCCCATGGACCATTTCAACTCCACGCACACGGCCAATTCCATTTTTCGAATGATATCCACGGAATAAATATTCGAGCCGAAATATCTCAACTTGGAAAGACTCGGGACTAACTCCTCCGTCTCTTCATACTTCGCCGCGACTTGTATGCAACACAACGCTACCAACTGCAAGGAAGATTTTGGAACCATGACAGTGGAAAGTACTCGATCCTGTTGATTGAATGAATTGAAGAAAGAGAGAAGAATAGATGATTGAGTCGTCGTCAGCATTATTTTTATTTTTCAATTAAAAGATTCCTCTCAACTTTTTTTTGAAAAAAGGCAAAAAAGGCAAGCCGAAATTTCCAAGATTTTTTTCTTTGGACAAGATATTTTCGACTTTTTCTCTCTCGCGCGCGCCTTTTTCTGCCTTTTCGCGGGGCTTTTTGCAAAAAAAAAAGAAGGAGAAGCAAAACAAAAGTGGGTCTCCTCCTGCGCGCGCGCGCGTGATCGACGCACAAAAGACCGATCATCGGAAGAAGAAAGAATGAATATAAACGTACCATGTATTCCACGGCCACATCCGCCGTGGCCGGACCAAACTGCGCTTCCGCGCACACGTCCAAAATCCACTCCACCAGTGGCACTCGAAATTGCAAGTGTCTCGCCTCGTTCACGTCCAAAACGAAGCGCGCGTCCTCGTCTTCTTTCCTTCGTAAATCGAGCAAGACATCCTCCCAAACCGAGATTTGCGGCTCGGTGCTAAATTCTATGATCCGCTCTATGAGATCGCGAACCGTTTTACCTCTTCTAACCGCGGTAAAAGTATTGTTATTATTCCATTGTTGTTGATATTTTTGTTGATATTTTTTTGCTCCTTCCTCCTCTTCTTCTTCGTCTTGAAACTCTGAAAGGGCGTCGCGTCGATCATCTTCGCATCGATATTCCTCGTCGCTTTCCGTGAACGATTGCAATCGAATCACCCCATTCACCACGCGCGCGTTTCTAGCACCCCCACAGAACGTACCAAATCCTTCTCCCTCGTTCGGATCATCCAAACAGAAGAGCTCGTCTCCGCTGTGTTCCGAAGACACAGATTGGCGACTGACCAACTTATTTGTTTTCGTCTCTATTTTGTCGTCGCCCGCCTTCTCGTCGTGGCTCTTCGAAAACTTCGCCCCTTCGCCTCCCCCCTCGAGGCTGCTTCCGTTGCAAAAAAGTTGCTTATTTGTCGTCGGAAACGCGTCCGCGGAGGACTGTTGCGAGTAGTCTTGCGAAAACATCTTCTCGATTGATCAACTAGAGATGACCAGAACTCCAAATATTGGTTCTTTCAATCTTTATCGCGATCGACGCGCTCTCACACGACGCGCGTAAACTCGATGCGTTTTGGCGTCTAAAAAATTCCCGCCTTCAAAATCCTACAAGCTGTTGCGATTTTGCGGAAACGTGCTCGCCGTGGACTTAATACGAGGTTACGGATACCTGAAAACGAAGAACGTACCGATCGTATGTTATTTAACGCGATCAAGGCGTTCGAATCGGATTTTGTTCTTCGCGCGTGACGCTTTCGAAGAAGAAGGAGGAGGATTTATGAAGAAAAAGAGAGGCGACGCAAAAACGAAAGTGTCGAAGAAAGAAAAACTCTCGAAAAACGCGCGAAAGATTTTTGTCATTGTTTTCGCGAAGAGAAACTGTTTTTTTTCAAACCAAAAACTGATCAGAAACCGCGCGAGAAGAGCGCCTAAATGGACGAAACGAAACGTAAATTTGAATCGCAACGATACGTCTGGTGTGAGTTGTTCGTGCTTGGTGTTTTGTAAGCCTTCAAAACTCCAAAAACCTCTTCCTCCGCACCGTTTGTCGAAACTTGTTTTTTATCACCGACAAGAGAAGGGCGACGAAAATATCGCGTTCAAACGCGCGTCCGTTCGAGAGGTGTGAAATAGCTGTATACGCGCGAATAATGTCACGCAAGTTGTTCCAGGTGATCGCTTCTGCTCTTCTTTCATCGTTTTGATACGTTCCAGGTTGATAAAGCGCTTCAATTCGTCTTCTGCGATCGATGTTTTCGGTGGAGTCTTTTCGAGGAGAAGATTTTTGAACGCGCGCGACGTCGAGCGTATGTACATCTTATCGTAGAAATACACGCGTTCAAAGAGAATACGCGTGTACTTTTATCCCTTTCTGTAGTAAATGTAAACGTAATGCGTTCATTTTATGCTCTTTCGAGGTTCTTTTAAACCCTCGTCTCCTCGTTCGCCGTTCTCCTCGGGGTATTTTTTTCACTTCTTTTTGTTAAATGATTGATGATGAAGGAAAAAAAGGTATGTGGACGAGTAGAAAACAATTTAAAAAGTGTGCACCTTGTCCTTTTAAAGTGTGCACCCCTTCTTTTCCCCACACACAAAAAAGGCTCTTCACGAAACGGCACAAAAAAAAACCAAACAAAAAAAAATTGGTCCAACATCCAACATCCTCACAAAAAAGAAGACGACGCTTTCCCGAGACCGAGAGACATTTTTCTCTGTGTTGGTCTCTCTCTCTGCCTACACCCACCATGAGACGCATCGTCGGCGTCTCGCAAGCCGATGAGAACATCGACGAGGCCAACGAGATGCTGATGACTTCTTCTACCAACAGGAGGAGAGGAGGAGGAGGATCGTCTTCGACGGCGTCGGCGACGAGTTCTTTGTCTTCTTCTCGTAAAAATAACATTAGTGGGGAAAAGAAGGGACGCCGCGGCAATCATCATCACGAAGAGGAAGCTTTAAAAAAGGCCAAGAAGAAGACGGCGGCGGCGGCGAAAGGAGGATGCTGCTCGAAAAAAGCGATAGCGACGCAATCGACCACGGAGGAGGTGTTGCCACACGTCCTAGAGAGAGAAGATGCGGTGATTGTCGAAGTCGACGAGGAAGAGATGACCACCACGACTGTTGGGGAAGACGAAGAAGACGCGTCTGGTGAGGAGGAAAAGGCGGACGCAAAATCATCATCATCATCATCATCATCGTTAAAGAAGACAAAGAAGAAGAAGAAAAAGGAAGACCACGATTCAGACGATTCAGACGAAAAAGAAGACAAAGACAAAGAGGAACGGATGATGATCTCTCCAGATTCTCCGTCCGTGTTCATCGAAATCGACGGTGACGATGATGGAGCGAGGAAAGGAACAGATGACGACGAAGACGATGATGCGCAGTCGCAATCGACGGCATCGTCGTCGTCGTTTACGTCATCTTCGTCGAAAGCTAAACGTGTTAAAAGCGAAGAAGTCGCTGTTGATATCGAAGATAAAAGCGATGATGAAAGCGATGGTCGAGCGAGTAGTAGCGATGACGATGATGTAGAAGATGATATCGAATCTGGTCGTCGACGACGAAGACGAAGAAAGAGTGATTTGGCTAAAGTCTCGGACGACGACGACGAAAACGACTCCAAGTACAACTCGTCTTCTTCCGGTTCGTTGTCGTCGAAATCTTCGTCCAAGAAAAAGAAGATCAAGGAGAAGAAGAAAAAGGGCGCGAAACCTTTGTCCTCGACGAACGACGAGGAAGCGATGATGAACGAACGTCAACCGTTGTTGAGCAAAAATAGCGAAGAAGAGAAGGCGAAGGAGGAAGAAGAAAAGAGGATGAAGTCGGGCACCGGATTTGCAAAGACGTGTAAAGCGATCGGTGCTTTTACCG
>Ga0181595_10003856_pt1 | contig 14111 bp, 8 predicted proteins | sample 041ome_7_FD_145604 | JGI IMG/M metagenome (GOLD analysis project Ga0181595, IMG submission 145604) | Coastal salt marsh microbial communities from the Groves Creek Marsh, Skidaway Island, Georgia - 041401AS metaG (spades assembly) | ecosystem: Environmental > Aquatic > Marine > Intertidal zone >...
CGCGTCGCGCCGCGCGCGCGCGCCGGCGTCGCGCGTCGCGCCGACGCCGACGCCGTCGCGCGCGCCGTCGTCGACATCGTCGCGCGTCGCCGTGTGCGCGCGTCGTCGTCGTCGTCGGCGCGTCTGCCGTCCACATGTACACTGTTTGCCCATACGTGAGACGAATCGACACGAATCGACACACGGAACGAATGATCTTATCCACTCGCCGGCGACGCGCGACGCGCGCGCGCGCGACGCACACCGCGCCTCGCACGAGCGACGCGCGCGAAGACACTCGAACTCGATCATGTCCGCCATGTCCACGGTGCGCGCGCGCGAGCGATGCGTCGACGGGGGCGAGAGACGCGACGCGATGGGGCGCGAGACGATCGGGGCGGCGGGACGACGCGCGCGCGGCGCGGCGACGGCGCGGCGGGAGACGGCGGCGAGGACGCGCGGCGACTGACGAACGATGGGAACGCGGATCTTTACGACGACAGATGAACGCGGCGACGCGCGCGCGATGCTCCGCGAAGACGCACCAAGCGACGAAGCGACGCCAAGCGGCGAAGCCGGTGCGCCGGGACGTGCGAGCGCACGAATACGGCGCCTCGTCGACGTCGTTCTACACGACGACGGAGAAGCAAGACTCGTACCCGAGCCTTGAAAACATCTTGGGTAAGCACTGCGCGGACGAAAAGTTGCGCAAGGTGATTGTCGAGATGCTCGATTGCTGCGCGGATATCACCGAGGCGTTGCGCTCGGCGCTCGTCACCGTGGAGGGGAGCGCGAACACCTTTGGTGACGCGCAACTTTCCGTGGACGTGATCGCGGATAACCTCATGTGGGATTGCGTGAAGAGCTCTGAAACTGTGGCGTACGGTGCGTCCGAAGAAGAGCCGGAAGTTGTGCAGTGCAACCCGAACGGCGAGTACACCGTGTGCTGGGACCCGCTCGACGGCTCCTCCATCGTCGACAACAACTGGGCCGTCGGTACCATCATCGGTATCTGGGACTCGACCTCCGGGACTGGCGCCGACGGTTTGCTCGGTGCCACCGGCCGCGACCAGCGCACGTCTCTCGTCGCGCTTTACGGTCCGCGTACCACCGTCATCGTCGCCCTCGACGACGGCGTCTACGAATTCTCCTACGGCTGCACGCCGGAGGGTTGCCAACTTCCGGACGGCTCCTTCGAGCCGTGGATCTGCTCCCGCATGAACATTAAGATCAACGAAACCTCCAAGATCTTCTCTCCGGCGAACATGCGCGCCGCGCAAGACACCGAAGGCTACAAGAAGTTGTTGGACTACTACATGGACGAACGCTACACGCTCCGCTACTCTGGCGGCCTCGTCCCGGATGTGTACCAGCAATTCACCAAGAACCAAGGTGTGTTCTCCAACCCGACCTCCGCCAAATCCCCGGCCAAGCTTCGCCTCGCGTTCGAAGCCGCGCCGTTCGGTTTGCTCGTCGAAAAGGCTGGTGGTAAGACGTCTGACGGCGTCACCGGCGGCTCCGTTTTGGACGTCCAAATCAACACCGTTGACCAACGCACCGCGCTCTGCATCGGCTCCGCCAAGGAAGTCGAACGCTTCAACAAGACGGTTCTCGGCAAGTAAGCGTTTCAAATCAAAATTTGAGCGTGCGTGCGACGTGTGATTAATACATTTCTCTACTTCTAAAACTCCCTCCTCTCTACACCAGCCCCGGCGCGATGAGCTGCGAAACGACGACGCGCGTGTGGCCCGATGCGGCAGCGTGCTTCGCGTACTGAACGAACACGCGTCGCTCCTCATCGTCGCCGTTCCTCGCATCTATCACAGAGAACACATCCGACATCAAATTTATCACCATGTTCATACCCGCCACTGCCTCTTCCTTGGTCGCCGCCAACTCGTGATTCGCCGACGCGAGGAGGCGAGCGAGCGCGCCGTTTTCCACCTCTCGCTCTCGCCGTTCCGCGAGAGTTTTCGCGTCGGGCCCAAAGTATCTGTGCCACCATGGTCGTTGTTTTGCCTTGGCGAACTCCTTCTTCGTCTCGACGAGCGTTCTTAAGTACTCTCGATCGCGACACCTGAAGAACGGATTGAGTCGACGCTCGACGCGAAACGACGACGGCATCGTGCTCGCGCGCTTATGCCGGTGCAACAGAATGGCGAAAAAGCAATTTGCCGTGATTTCATCCGCGACGTCGATCGCTTTAGCGAACCGTAAGTTGGTCTCCATGTACTCGTGCCCGCTGAACACCAAGCAATCGTCCGAGACGTCGGCCAGACGCTCGTGAAGATTTTCGTAACAATCCTTGGCGTCGCCGTGGAAGAACGCCCCGACGCCGCCGTTGATGATGGCGTCTCCCGTGAACATCGCCTTGACGTCCGCCAGCGACGGCGCCGTCTCGCCATCGTCTTCGTATTCCTGCCCTAATAATCCATAAACCACGTGCCCGCGCGTGTGACACGGCACGTGCGTCACCAAAAACCGCGTCCCGCGCCCGACTCGCACGACGTCCCCGTGCTCCACGCGCGCGTTCACCCCGTGACACCCATCTCGCGCGTGTCCGTACACCTTCATCGCGACCGCACCGTTCTCCTCCTCCGCCATCATCGCCACCAACCTCCCGTTCCCTCCCGCGTGATCGTGATGCTTATGCGTCGTCAACACCGTCGTCAACCGCGCGCCGATTTTCTTCGCGCACTCCAGCGTCGCCTCGGGATCCGCGGGATCGATCGCGCACGCCTCTCGCGTTTCCGAATCCACGACGACGTACGAATAATTATCGTTCATGAACGGCACGCTCACTATCACCGACTTCCCGCCGCACGCCATCGGCGGGTGCGCCGTCGAGTGCGTCCCGCCGCCTCGCGTCATCGAAACCGCGCCTCGATGCGCCGCTCGCCCCAGCGCGCTCGCGTACACCGCGTACGCGACGTCGAACGCCCGCGCGCGCATACACCGCTCGACCGGCGCGGGCGTCACCGCGCGCACCGCGCAAAGCGCGCACAGCGCGCACGCGCACGCCGCCTGGACGACGGACAGGAGCGCCGCGAGCGTCAATCGCGCGAGGTCCTCGCACGGCGACCGCGCGTACGTCTCTTCGCGCGCCTCGCCCTCGAGCGCGGCGCGCGACCTTGCGGCGCTGTCGCGCGCGTCGTGATTCGCGTCGTCGCCGCGGTCGTCGTCCGCGCTCGCCGCGACGCGTCGCAGCGGGTCGACGCGCGCGAGCGACGCCATCGGCGCGACGGCGAGTGGCGGCACGTTCGGGCGCGTCGGAAGCGCGTCATGGCGCCCACGACGGCGGAGACGCGCGCGAGGCCGTTCATCCTCGTCACCGGCGTCCCGGGCGCGGGCAAGACGACGCTCGCGGACGCGCTGGCGACGCGAATCGACGCGAAGAGGATCGACGTCGGGGCGCTGTGCGCGCGCGAAGGTTTTCACGGCGCGTACGTCGAGGACGCGGACACGCACGAGCTGGACGAGGACGCGCTGTTGGATCGCATGGAAGACCTGCTCGAGGGGCACGCGGCGCGAGGGGAGGCGTGCGTGGTGGATTATCACTCGTGCGAGCTGTTCCCGGAGCGGTGGTTCGACTTGGTGACGTGCCTGACGCTGGTGGACGACACGGCGACGCTGTACGATCGGTTGGCGGCGCGAGGGTACTCGGAAAAGAAGATACGGGAAAATGTGGAGTGTGACATCTTTCAAGTCGTCGTGGAGGAGGCGAAGGAGGCGTACGAGGAGGTTTGGGTGCGAGCGAACGCGGACGCGGACGCGATGGAGGCGACGGTGGAGGAAATCGCGGCGTGGTGCGAGAGCAGGCAAATTTCGGGGGAAAAGTAGACTACGGGGGTATGAACCCTAAAACTATGATAATATTCATTCATTTCGTGCGCGTGTACACCGTCGCCGCTCATTCGGGCACGCGAACGCGCATGGGCGGCACGAGTTGCGCGCCGGCGTCTTCGTCGGCGGCGATGCGCTCCGTCTTAAACGTCCCCACCGAACGCCATTCGCGACGGATTAAGAACCGAGTTTGGTTCACGAGCATGCGGCCTTTGTTCGCGCTGACTTTATCGCCCCAGGCCAAGGTTTTAAAGTACAGCGACTCTTCGCCGAATTCGATGTCGCCTCGCCGCAAGCCGCCGACCATCTTCAGGTTGAACCGCAGCGTGTCACCGTCAATGCTCCACGTGCCCGCTTCAAACTTCGTCGGCGTGAACGCGCCCGTTGCGATGGGTTCGACGACGCCGTTGTCTTTAAACTCGATGGCGATCGGACACACCAAACGCATGCCGGATTGCCCCCACGCCGGAGGCATCCAGGTGCCCGATTCTCGTCCTATGTCCGCGTACACGCGCCAACGCGTCCCCACGAGCGCGTCAGGCTCCGCGTCGGCGTACGCGAACCGTCGCGCGAGATTCTTCGACACGTCTTCCGACCGTCTCTGCGCCCGGCGCACGCTGTACACGACTCCCCCTATGACGCTCCATTGAAACGCCGCGCTCGCCGCCCGTCGCGCGTCGAACGCCCCCTTCCTCCGCGCCGTCGCCCGTCTCGGCGGCTCCGTGTACATCATCGCGCTCTCGTTCTCGCCCTCGCTCGAGCTGCTCAGCGTCACGGGAATCCCTCGCTCGGAATCTTTCGCCGACTCGCTCGCGCGTTCGCCGCTCCTCGCGCGTTCAAAGTCTCGCAGCGACTCAAAGTCCTCGCGCTTTATCTCTCGCCGCACCACCGTGCGTCGATCGGCGTGCGCCCGCACCGGTCGCGCGCGCGTCGTCGTCGCCATCGCCACCGTCAGCGCCGCCGCCGCGCACGTCGCGCGCCGCGACGCCGCGTCGTCATCTTTTTTCGCGGCGCGCTCGCCGTCGCGTCGCCGCGTCGCGCGTCGCCGTCGCGCGTCGCCGTCGCCGTCGCTCGCGCGCGCGCGCGGCGCGTTCGCCGTCGCCGTCGTCGCCGTCGTCGCGCGCATCGCGCGCGCTCGACGCGGCGCGAAGTGCGTCCGCGCGTCGTCGTCACTCATCGACGTCGATGCGCGTCGTCGCGTCGTCGCCGCGTCGCGCGACGCCGCGTCGCGCGCGCGTCGCGCGCGACCGCGCGCGCGGCGCGTCCTCGCGCGCGTCGCGTCGCGACGACGACGTCGTCGTCGAGCGCGCGCGCGACGACGCGCGCACCGATGCGCTCAGCGGCGGTCGCTTCGACGACGCGACGCTGCGCACGTGGGAGTCGCGCGCGGCGTGGTTCTACCCGCGACTGACGCTCGTCGGCTCGCTCGCGCTCGGACTCGCGCTGTCGCTGCCGAGCTCGATCGGCGACGCGGCGCGGAGCGGCGGGAGCGCCGAGGCGACGGCGGCGCTGCTGGAGAACGCGGGCGGGCTCGCGGCGTGCGCGACGCTCGCCAAGGTTGACGCGGATAAGCGGAAGAAAGATCTGGAGCGGTTGCAGCGAGAGCTGGCGCTGGGGAAGATGACGGTGATTCAGAGGAATAAGTTTCGGGAGGAGACGAGGTTCGCGCTGGGGGAGCTGCGGGACGTGGCGCGCGTCGCGGTGGTGTACGGCGACGCGGCGAAAGTGGAGCGAGATTTGATGGCGGCGACGCCGTATCGACGGCGGTTGGAACAGAGTCGGATTTTAGTCGTGCCCGTGGTCGAGCGCGAGAGCGCGGCGGCGACGTCGGCCGTCGCGGACGTCGGACCGGGACGGTGGGAGCTTTTGAAGGACGTCGTTAAGGCGTTTCCGGGCGCCGGCGCGGGAAGATGGCTCGCGTGGCCGACGCGAAACGACGATTGGAGCGGGTATTTCCGGCGACTGATGGGTGACGCGGCGGCGTCGGGCGGGTACTTGACCATTTCCACGAGCGGCATGATTCGCGGCTCTGGCGTGGGCGCGCCGAATTGGGATGTTTTGTTGAGCACGTTTCCTCGGAACCGGCCGGGGAACAAACAAGATGAAGAGGCGGAGAAAGCGTGGAAACGCGCGACATTAGATTCGTCCGAGGCGCTCACGTCGAAGGAGGAAGGCACTCGAATCGCCTCGGGCGGTGGGCGCGGCGCGATTTCGCAAGCGCTTCCACGCGACGTGCCCGAATTGAGCGAAATCGTCGCCATACACGAAGGCTTTTATCGCGCCCTGGGCGAGGGCGACGAAGAAGCGATGGCGGCTATTTGGTCAAAGAGTAAGACGCGACAGAGCGCGCTGGCGCCGCTTGTCGATAAGGGTGCGCGTCTCGATGGATGGGACGTTGTTTTGCGACCAGATCGCCGACCGCAGGGTATCATAGTGAGCGACCTCGACGTGACGATCGAAAAGGGCCTCGCAACGCTCACTGGATTAGAAACCGTCGCCAATGGCGCGACTCTACTCTGCACGCAGACTTTCGAACGCGATGACACCGATGGTGCATGGATAATGACTGGTCACACGACGATTCCGTATGGCGCCGACGTCGTGGCGAAGGTCGTGTTGCGATGCGACGCGAGCGGCTGCATCGCTTTGCCGGCGAAGTCTGTCGCGTCGAGCGTGCGTTGATGGTGTACAAATTTCAATTCAATCGTTCTAGTGTAGTGTTGTAGCTATCTACGAGCTCCGCGCGGAGCTTTTCGACGTAACGCGACGTTTAGCATTTTTCAGCGTTCGTCGACGTTTACGCCGTTCGCAGTTTGTGTGTTCAATACAGATCGTCGTCATCGTAATATTCGTCATAGTGAATTTCGCCGCCATGTCGTTCATGGCCAACTCCTCCTTTGGTTCTGTCTTCAATCGTGGTTTGCAGTGATCGAACGTAATCGTCAAAATCTTCGACTGCGATGGACGCGAGCTTCAATCCGACAATCTTTTCGCCAAGCGTGGTCTGCGCGCGCATCACTTTCAAATGAGTTTCGCGAACAGTTCCTTCTTCCGTGGCCACCATACCCTTGAATTGGTCATTTATCTGATTCCATACCGGTAACACGGCGCCGCAAATGAGCAGATCGTTCCGGAAACGTTTCCCGGCGTCGCACATCCGCCTCCCTACACCCTGCTTACACGTTTTGCCGTGCACACACGTGGATTTGAAGAAGTCATACCAAAAGTTCCACAGCTCACGAAAACGAAGCACGCCGTCAATATCGGTAAGTTCTACTCTCTTGTAGTTTGCCTGCAAGTTGTCCAGGTCCATCTTTGAAGCGTTGAGCTTATTCGCACGCGTGATCTGCATTTGCGGATTCTTGATCGAATTTTGATTCTGCTGGCCCATGTTCCTAATTTCATGCGCGTAACAGACGTTCGGTCGGTTCGTCTTGGCCATAGTCCCGTACGTCGCGATGTAGAATCCACACAGTCCACGCTGGTTTGATCCTTCGAACAAGGTCTCTCGATTCTCTTCGTAATCGCGCATCATGGCGCACACTTGACGATATTTAACGCCGGAGTCGCTGACCACTAAGCGAACGTTGGTCTCAGCACCAGATGTCGGACACTTGTGAACAACTTTGTTGTGTTCTGGCTTTGAGACGATGCTCTGACCGGTAATATTCGTCACGCCCGAGTCATACTTGCCACGTTGTTTATGATCCTTGATGACGCCTTCAAACGTTTGCGTAAAGTAGTCGAATGCAATTTCTTGCATTTCGATAGGCATCCCGAGAAGACGATTCAAAAATGTGGAGATCTTCAGACCAGAATTTTTAGTTTTGTTGCCTTTGAGTGTAAACCTCCCGTCGCCATTGTCTTCGTCGGCGAGACCGACTTTCACGAGCTCGCCTCGAATGATGTTGATGATGGCGTCAAGCTGCGCCTCCGTGTACTGCACAGTCGGCATGGGATCGGTGTCGCGCTTGAGATCAGAAATCATGCGCTTCAGCGCTTCAGAGCCGTATGCGTTATCTATGTCAAACGCTTGCAGACTTTGGCCGGCGCCGAGCGCGCGTCGATCACCCTTGAGCAAGGCGCCGAGCGAAAGAAGACGTTTGGCTGCACTGGACGCGAAGCGTCGTTCGCCACCGCACGGCGTCATGAGAATGCGATAGAGCGGAGCACTCGACTGATTCGACCGGTGAGAACGACCGAACTGCTGAATTGCCTTATCAGCGCTCCAGGGAAGCTCAAGCGTCATATGGCATCGTCGACGCTGATTTTGGACACGTTTATCCGCCTGGAGAGAAATACCGGTGCTCGCCGCGTCGGAGATGATCGCGATGAGTTTTTCACCTTGTTGGAACTTTCTCTTCTCGGTCATGTTCATCAGCTTGGCGTTCGCGGCGTCCGTATCGTCCATACGCTTTCGAGTCATAATTTTGCCGTTCTCCTGTCGGACCTGATGCAGCTTTCGGCCAGTCATCTCGGCGACGTGCTCGTGTCCACCGCAGAGCGCGATGAGATTGTCGAGCGGATTTGGTGGAAGCTGCAACGAGTCGACCGCTCGAAGCAAAAGAGCGCGGATGTGCACGAGATGCTGGTTTTCGACGTCATCGTCAGGTAATGGTTCGTCCATATCCGAGAGCTCTTCTCGCGCGCCGTCGCTGTCTGAATCTTCCGCGTCTGCGTTGGCGAACTCGTCCTTAAGGTTCACCGGCGCGGCGGCGCGGCGGCGATCTCCTTGAACAGGCTCGGGTTTCACTCGGACAACACCTGCATTCGCGCGAGGCGCGTCGCGCGGTGGAGCGTGATCTGCTGGAACGAAACGGCGTAGTCGTTCAAGAGCGTTCACGGCCGGTTTGGGCGGATCAGGCGCGTTTGCCCGGGAAAAGTGCATCCCAGAGCCAGAAGCGACGGGAGCGTCGGGACGAGCCGGCGCCGGAATATCCATAGTATGCGCGGCACCACTGAGTATCTGACCGTTGCGCGCGAACTCTTCTCGACGTTTCTGCACACTTGAATTGAAAGCATCTCGCGACTCATCATCTGAAGAAGTAAGGTCTATCTCGATGATGTCGACGTCGCGAATTGCGCCGGCAACCTTCTGTCGCGGATTGGGCGGCAGATCCGAACCATCATCGCTCCGAGAAGATCTCTTATTTCCCGACTGTGAAATCTGCTGACGATTTTCCACGAGCGCTTGTCGTTCTGGCGGTGGACTCATCGGAGGCGGCAAATTTTCATCGTTCGAACTCGGCGACGGCGCCGCGGCCAAAGCTTCTTCAACGCGTCGACGATTCAACTCTGCCAGCTGACGTTCCTCAGCAATCAGACGATCTCGTCGCGCCTGCTCATTCGCAGCGTTTGCTTCCTCCATGCGCTCGAGATCGCGCATCTGAGCCTCGTTGACCCCATTTCGCGCGCGTCGTTCGATGTCGTCATCCGTCAAATCTAGAAAGTTGCCGGCGAGTTTGGCCGCCTCTAAGCGCTCGGCGAGCACCTCGTCCAGCCCTTTCTCATGCACGACTTCGATGTCATCATCCCTCGCCGCGGCACCAACCGCGTTCGCAGCTGGGACGTTGTCATCAAGCGGATTACGACCAAGCACTTCGACGATGGTTTCTTGCGAGCACCACGTGTTGACGACGCGCACAACATCGGCCAAAACAGTGTCCCAAAGTCTGGCGTTGTTCGCAGACGCGCGGCACGAAGTTGTGGGGAAATTGTTCTTGAGATAGTTCGTGAGCATCTCAGCGGGAGAGCTGACGAAGTCTTCGTCACCTTCATCGTTCGCTTCGTCAGCCATGCGCGTGAGGCTGGCTTCACCAGTGCTCTGAAGTCCGATCACAACAGCCAAGTTTTCCTGCGTGACGGCTTTTCGAGCGAGCTTCGCGAGTTCAGGAACTTTTGCGCATAGCAACATCTGACGGTAAAATCGCTGGTGCGTCGCCCAAAACAATCTGTTGAGCGCTTTGGCGCTCTTCTCGTTCGCGGTCACCCACTCTTCACCGCCCATGCCGCGTAACTTGGAAATCGCTTCGTCAACTTTTTTGAACAAGACCCACAACTCGGTGCTACGATTGTACATCATTTTCAACTCTTCCGAAATCGGACAATCGACGAGTTCAAACTCCGCCTGCTCGTACGAAAGCGTCCTACAAAGATAGCTTCCCGTGGCCTTGAGCCCGCACGCGAACATCTCCAACGCACCCAGACCCGCGCTCTCGAGCTTTTGCAACATGTCGAATGTGTCGGCCCATCCAAAGTGACCCAGGCGCGTCATGTAGCCCAAATTCCTCGGTTCGCTCGCGCCGGTGGCGGAGCAATACAGCACACGCGCGTCCGGAATCGCGAGTTGCAGCGCCACCACACACAAAGCGGTCTTGGTCGGTTTGCCACCCGAGTTGTACAAGTTCTTGGCCTTGTGACATTCGTCAAAAACTATGAGCGGCCCGCGCTCATCCTCCTTGAGCCACGTCACAAACTGCTCCAGTCGGCTGTTCTTGGTGATCATCTTCAGAATCTCGTCATTGTTCGAATACTTGTCCTTCTTGACTTTCGCCGTGCCCTGCGTGAGCAAAGAGTACGTGGAAAACACGACGCCCGAGTCGAGGTGCTCGCTCAAGTCTCCGCGCGGCATCGCCGCGGTATTTTTAGGAATCACCTCAACCTTTGGTTTCGCGTTCAAATCGTTCAAATCCCGCTCGGCGTCGTACCTCAAATCCGCGCTCGTGCTCACCCACAGCACCCGTCTCCCTCCCCGTCGCACGTGTTCGTACACCAATCCCGCGATCTGTCGTCCCTTCCCCACGCCCGCGCCGTCTCCCAAGAAAAATCCCGCCCTTTCATTTCGCTCTCCCGGCAGTCTCTGCTCGTGTCGCATGCACGCGTACGTCACGCACTCCATCTGCAGCGCGCTCAGTCCACCGCTGTCGCACAGATCCCGTATCCCGTGTTCGTACGTCGGCTTCGGCGGCGCCACCTTGGCCAGCGTTCCCGTCTCCACCACCGGATCCGGATGCGGTCCTCCCGCGATCGTTCCGTGCGTCGGCGCGTACCGCTCGTACTCCGCGTCCCTCGCGTCGCCCTCGCCGTCCGCACCGCTCGCGTCCAGCGCGTCGACGCGTCGTCGCGCGTCGTCCTCCTCGTCTCGCGGTCGAGCCGCGTCGACGACGCGCGCGCGCTCTCTTCGCGGCGCGCGCGGTTTCCGCTCGCGTCGCGCCTCCATCTGCCGCGCCGCCAGGCGCTGGACGTAGTCGCGCATCACCTCGTCGTCGCCCGGCGCCGCGCGCATCGCGCGCGCGTCGAACGCGCGACGACGTGTGACGCGACGTTTGAAATTCGAGGCACCGCCGCACCGCGCGACGCGCGCGCGATGCGGCGCGAGACCGTCGCGTGCGCGATCGAGACGGCGGCGCTCGCGGTGCGTCGCGCGTCGCGCGTCGACGCGACGCGCGCGGTGATGGCGGCGCGCGTCGCGGGACGCGCGATGACGGTTCGCGGCGTCGAGGACGCGCGCGTCGCGGGCGTCGTCGCGGGCGTCGCGCACGTCCTGGGCGCGTGCGCGTGGTTCGTCGCGGCCGGGGCGTTCGCGGGAAGCGCGCTCGGCGCGGGCGCGCGCGCGGCGGCGGAGACGGCGCGCGGGACGTGGCGGGCGGCGCGCGCGCTGAGCGCGACGACGACGACGGCGTTCGCGCTCGCGCGCGACGACGGCGACGGCGACGAGAAGACGGTGAAGGAAGCGTTGCGAACGTACGGGGAAGACGTGAAGCGGGTGTTCGTGGACGGGCGCGCGCGAACGGCGAGGGAGGCGAGCGCGCGAGCGGCGGCGCTCGGGAGCGCGGCGGGGGCGTGGTGCGGCGCGTGCGCGACGGCGCTGGATTGGGAGCGCGCGTGGCTCGCGTGGCCGAACAGCGTGTTGCGAGGGATCGAGATAGGACACCTCGTCGGGGCGTGCGCGGCGTGCGCGTACGTCGTCTTGGGGGATGTTTTGGGGCTCGATCCGCGTCTCGCGGCGACGACGACGAAGGCGAAGGCGTCTCGACTACGGTAGCGAAATGTGATTAATGTATCTAGTAGCGTAGTTTTCCTAAAACGCGCGCGCGGCGCGATCAATCTCCGGGTCGAAAGCCGTAGTTACTCTTCGCGGCTTTCGCGAGCGCGTCGTCGACTGACAGCAAAGCCTTGATGCGTTCCGCTTCGCTCGCGTCGCCGACGCGATGGGCGATTTGCAACTTCTGGCGAAGTATCTCTTGCTCGCGCATCACGCTCACGTCGCCGTGCGCGCGAAGTCTGGCGACGATCTCTTTCTGTCTCGCCTCTTCGTCTTTCTTGCGAGCCTCCGCGAGCTCGGCTCGGCGCTCCTCTTCGTCGTTACCGAACGCGCGTCGCGGCGCCGCCTCTTCGTCCCGTCGTCGCTCGCGCCGTCTCTCGCGCGAACGCGAACGCGAACGCGAACGCGAACGCGAACGCGAACGCGAACGCGAACGCGAACGCGAGCGTCGCCTGTGTTTGCGCTTGTGCTTTCTATCCTTCTCTCGCTTCTCCTTTTTGTCGCGGCGCCGTCGCTTTCCGTCGCGTCGCGCGTCCTCCTCCCCGCCTCGTCCCCGTCCCCGTCGCCGTCCTCGCCCACCGCCTCCGTCTTCCTCTTCGAAGAACTCCTTCAACGCGTCCTTCGCCAGCGCGACGTCGTTGTTGAACTCTTTGAGCGCCAGCGCCAGCGTCGTCGCGTTCGCTCTCGGGAACGTCTCGCGTAGGTACCGGTCGGCGTTCGCCGCCGCCTCGCGCGCGCGCTGCTCGGCGTGTCGCACCATCATCGACGGACCGCGGTCATCGTTCGGGTCGCCCGCGCGCGTGAACTGCGCGGACATGTCGAGCGCGTCGCGGTGTGGAGGGCGGCGCCGTCGGTCGCGTACTCGGCGCCTGTTTTTATTAAAATAATCTATCGTCAGATCGTCGCGCGAACGATCCTGTGACGAATTAATCTACTTCTAACAGCAGCTTGAACATCTCGTACGTGTAGTACCCGAGCGCGGCGGATGGGAGAACTTGCACGCAACTCGGACCGAGACCGGCGTAGAGGCTCTTCAAGCCGGATTCGCGCGCGACGGAGCGAAGCGTCGTGGCCATACTCAGGAGCGCTTTTCGACCGAACACCATGGCGGTGGACGATCGACCGCTTTGCATTTGCATTCGCCGACGGATGACCTCGAATGGGTACGTCGACGCTTCCGAGGCGACGCCCGCGACGGCGCCGTACAGCATCATGTTCTTTTGCTCGATGTTTTTCACAGAATTTTCCTCTGCTTGTTTCGATCCGCTCTTCTTCCGCGTCGCCGCGAGCTCTGCGTTGAGTTGGGCTAATCTGCGGTTCTTTAACCCGTCGTAGACGCTATAATACACCGCCGCGTTCGGAACCATGGACACGAGCGCCGGCGTGATGCCGCGATAAAACGTGCTCGCGCCCTCTTGTCGGTACATCATCTTCACGCACGCGAAGAACGAGCCGTACTTTTCCTTCCCACCCGTCGTGAGCAGTCTCGTGCGCAAAACATCCATGGGAAAACACGTGACGACCGCCGTCATTCCCGCCCCCGCGCCAGCGCACACCAAGCCGATTTTCCTCGCGTCGCTGCCCTCGGGAAAAGTGCGGTTGACGATTTCGCGATACGTGTCGAACGCACAAAAGTTGATCGCCTTGAACGGCGCCGTGCGCGCGATGTTGAGCATGTTCCCTTTCCAAAATCCGAGCGCGCCTTCGGTGCGCAATATCCCCCCCACCATGGCCTCGAGCTTGAGCGTGCTGCGATTCAACAGGTACTCAATCTTCACCCTCTCCAGCGGCGCGAGCACCGTGCGCACGCACACCGTCGCCAGCGTCCCGCTCGCCAACCGCCGACCCGCCTCTTCCTTCCTCGACAACTTTTTCTCTCGCCGCCGCGGCTTCGCGCCTCCCCCGTTCGCCTCGCGCGTCGCGCCGCGTCCCGTCGCCGCCTTCGTCGCCGCCGCGCGCGTCGCCGCCGCCGCCAAAAACCTCCACCGCCGCCCGCCCGCGCCCGCGCCCGCCCCTCCCGCCGTCCCCATCGACGTCGACGACGTCACCGCCGTCGCACACGCGCGCGCGTCGCGAATCACCCATCCTCGCGTTCGCGTCCGCGTCTCCGCGTCGTCCTCGCGCGTCGCGCGTCGTCGTCCCGACGCCGTCCCGACCCATTCCCGGCCGTCTGACCGCCCGCCGCGTCGTTCGCGTCGCCCGCGCGCGTCTCTCGTCGCGCATGCATCGCGCCTCCGTCGCGCGT
>Ga0181595_10003862_pt1 | contig 14102 bp, 9 predicted proteins | sample 041ome_7_FD_145604 | JGI IMG/M metagenome (GOLD analysis project Ga0181595, IMG submission 145604) | Coastal salt marsh microbial communities from the Groves Creek Marsh, Skidaway Island, Georgia - 041401AS metaG (spades assembly) | ecosystem: Environmental > Aquatic > Marine > Intertidal zone >...
CCAGTTTCATGTGCGCGCGAGCGCCGAGCCACGCTGCGGATTGCAGCGCCACCAGAACCGTTAGCGACATCACCAGATAGGCGACCAGTCCGCTCAGCGTGCCGGATGGAATCGCCGCGAGCAGCAGCGTGTCATTGCCCCCGGGGATGAGCGAAGCGCCGAGCGCCATCACCGCACCGCCGGCCAGTGACCGGGCGAGATCCGCCGGGCGGGGCGGCGTGTACACGAACGAGCGCGCAAGGAGGCCCGAGACCAGCGCGCCGCCCAGCAGCGCGATGGCTGGTGCAAAGGCACGGGCATCGCTGTGCATCTCCATCTGCCCGCGCCGCACGATGGCGCGCACCGCATCCGAATAGGCCCAGTTCGGCTCCAGCGCGAAGAGCAGCGCCCCGCACAGACCCATGGCGAGCATCATCGCGCGCGGCCAAGCAGGCCTTGCCCGCCCGGGTTCGATGGATCGGCCACGTTCGCGCCAGCCCCAGGCAGCCAGCAGCGCAAAGCCGATGACAAGCGCGATACCGGGCCACATTGGCGTCGCATGGACATTGCCCAGCGCCGGACCGGCGGTCAGCAATGGTTGCCGATCGGCCAGGGCAAAGCCCAGCGCCAGACCGAAGGGCAAGGCCAGGAAGCGGACCTCGCCCTGGCCAATCCGCGCCAGCGTGCCCAGCAGGCAGGCATCGTTGATCACCGCGCCCAGCCCTATCAGCACGGCGCCGGACACCAGTGTACCCGAAATCGGCACTTCGGACGAGAGACGGGCTGTGGGACCAAGCAGCCAGTGCAGCGGCAGCGTCATTGTGCCCGCGACGCCCATCGCGATGACGAAACCGAGCAGCATGGTGCCGCGCCGCTGCAGCAGGATCTCGCGCGAGGCCGTCACCGCGCAAGTGCTGCTGCCGCTGATCGCCATGCCGACAAGGAAGGCGCATGGCAGGACGAGGATCAGCAGCATGCTGGCTTGCTCGCCGCGACATCGTCACCACTGGACGGTCCATCCACACTGGCACCGCCAGATCGCATCGCATCAGCCTCCTTCTACGGCACTGAGCGGGTTCGCCGGAAAGGCGCGTGCGGTTTCAGTCACGCGCGATTGCAGCCGCTCTCCTGCTCTGGCAAGGCAGGCGCGCGGCCGGTAAACGTCCGGCTGCTGTTGCCAAACAGGAGGGATGTTTGATGAATGTAGCCGAAGCAGTCGCCACGCGCCGGTCGATCCGGGCTTTCAAGGACACGCCGGTTCCGTTCGAGACGGTGCGGCGGGTGCTCGAACAGGCGCGGATGACGCCTTCGGGTTGCAACTATCAGCCTTGGGAGGCGACGGTGCTGACCGGCGCGCCGCTCGCGGCGCTGCAGCAGCGGCTGCTCGCGAGCCAGCCGGACGATCCGCAGGAATATGATTTCGCTGCCCCCGGCCAGGTGCCCAAATATCAGGAGCGGCTCTCGAACCTGGGCAAGGCGATGTACGGGGCGATGGCCGTGGCGCGCGACAATTCGGAACAGCGTGCCGATTTCGTCAAGATGAACATGGTCTCGTTCGGCGCGCCGGTGCTGCTGCTGTGCCATTTCCCCAAGCTGATGAAGGAACCGCAATGGTCCGATTGCGGCATGTGGCTGCAGACGATCATGCTGCTGCTGCGCGACGAGGGCCTGGACAGCTGCCCGCAGGAATATATGGGCGTCTATGGTCGCACGATCAAAGACCATCTCGGTCTGGGCGACGACATCCTGCTGTTCTGCGGCATCGCGATCGGCTGGCGCGACGAGCAGGCGCCGGTCAACAATTTCGAGCGCGAGCGGGTGCCACTCGACGAGCAGGTCACCTTCCTCGGTTTCGAATGATCGGGATGGGACGGATCGAGGGTGCTGCCAGCTATTCGCTGCGCAGCGCCTCGATCGGCGAGAGCCGCGAGGCACGGATCGCTGGATAGCCGCCGAACACCAGCCCGATGACGCCCGAAAAGGCAATGGCAAGCAGAGCTGTATCGAGCCCGATCGGCGCTGGGAAATCCGCCACCTGCTGGAAGATCGCCGCTGCGACCATCGCCAGCAGGAGGCCGATGCCGCCGCCGATGATGCACAGCACCGCCGCCTCGACCAGAAACTGGTTGCGGATATCGCTGCGCTTGGCCCCCAGCGCCATGCGCAGCCCGATCTCGCGGGTGCGTTCGGTGACGCTGACCAGCATGATGTTCATGATGCCGATACCGCCGACCAGCAGCGAGATCGAGGCGATCGCCACCAGCACCGCCTGGAAGATTTGCGTCACCTGACCCGAGGTCTCCGCGATTTCCTTGGTGGTGCGCACCGTGAACGGCGTGATCTTGCCCTTGGAGACGCGATAGCGCGCGCGCAACAGGCTCTTGATCTCGCGGTCGCCGGCGACCAGCGTGTCCTCGTCCTCGAAGCCGACGAACAGCAAGGTGACATCGTCAGGCCCCTGCGCGGTGGCGGTGGAAAGGCGCTGGCGCAACGTGGTGATCGGCACGACGATCTGGTCGTCATTGTCGTTGCCGAGGTTGCTGCCCTTGCTTTCGAGCAAGCCGATCACGGTGAACGGCACGCGGTTGATCCGCACCTTCTCCCCGATCGGATTGACATCGACGAACAGCTTGTCGGCCACGGTCTGGCCAATCACCACCACCCGCGCCGCCGATCCGACATCGCTCTTTGTGATGAAGCGGCCGTCCGACGTGCCTAGGTTGGAAATGCTGCCAAAGGCCTCGGTCGAACCGACCGCCTGGGTCGAGGCACTGCGCCCCCCGGTGACCAGCTGCACGCTGGTGCGGATCTGCGGGGCCACCGCCACCACGCCCGGAACCTGGCGCGCGATCGCCTCCCCGTCGCGCTCGGTCAGACGGCCGCGGTCGCCGGGACGCGGCGGACCATTGGCGCGCTCGGGCTCGGGCACCACGATCGCCATGTTCGAGCCCAATGTCGCGATCTGCTCGGTCACCGAAACTTGCGCGCCATTGCCGACGGCGACCGCCAGGATCACCGAGAACACGCCGATCATCACGCCCAAAGTGGTGAGAATCGAGCGCATGAGGTTGGTGCGCAGCGCCGTGAAGGCGATCGCGACATTGACGCCCCAACCCGCCAGCGTGCCCAGCAACCCGCTCATGCCGGCTCGGCCCGGCGGCGCGATGTTACAGCAGCGTCCTCGATGACCTTGCCGTCGCGGAACACGATCCGCCGCGCGGCATATTCGGCGATATCGGGCTCGTGCGTCACCACGACCAGGGTGATGCCCTCGTCATTGAGCTTCTGGAAGATGCCCATGATGTCGAGCGAGGTCTGCGTGTCGAGCGCGCCGGTCGGTTCGTCGGCGAGCAGGATCAGCGGGTTGGTGACCAGCGCGCGCGCGATCGCCACGCGCTGCTGCTGCCCGCCCGAAAGCTTGGCGGGGGTGTTGAGCAGCCGGTTGCCCAGCCCCATCGCTTCGAGCCGCGCCTGCGCGCGCTGGCGGCGTTCGGCAGGCCCGACCCCGGCATAGATCAGCGGCACCGCGACATTGTCCAGTGCGCTGGTCCGCGCGAGAAGGTTGAACTGCTGGAAGACGAAGCCGATCTTGCGGTTGCGGATCTCGGCGAGCTCATCGCTGTTCAGCGTGCGCGTATCGATGCCGTCGAGCCTGAGCACGCCCGATGTCGGCACGTCGAGACAGCCGATCATGTTCATGAAGGTCGACTTGCCCGATCCGCTCGCGCCCATGATCGCGACGAATTCGCCCTGGTCGATGCGCAGCGACACGCCGTTGACGGCGTGGACCATCTCACCGCCGATCACATAGTTCTTGATGAGATCCTGGGTCTCAAGAAGCGGCGCTGTCATCTTCGTCCGCATCTTCGCTCGGGGTCCTGGGCTTCAGCGACTTGGTACGCACCAGCACCTTGTCGCCCGGCTTGGTGCCCGACAGGATTTCCGTATAGTCGTCGCCCTCGAGCCCGATCTTCACCTGCTTGCGGACCGGACGATAGGGGTCCGTTCCCGCCAGATAGACGAAATGCCGCGGTGCCTGCTTGCGATCGGGATCGCCGGGCTGCGGCTCTTCCTGTGCCTCACGGTCGGCCGCCTTGGGTCGGAAGCGCAGCGCGCTGGTCGGCACCCGCACGACATTGGCCTTGGCGCCGGTGATGATCTCGACATTCGCGGTCATGCCGGGCAGCAGCTTGCCATCGAGATTGTCGACATCGATGATGACGAGATAGCTCACCACATTCTGCGTTTCGACCGGAGCCTTGCGGATCTGGCGGACGCGAGCGCGGAAAATGTCATCGGGATAGCTGTCGACCGTGAAGGTCACGTCCTGGCCTTCGCGGATCTGGCCGATATCGGCCTCGTCGACCGAAGCCTCGACCTGCATCTTGGTGATGTCGGCGGCAATCTCGAACAGGTTCGGCGTCTGGAAACTCGCCGCCACGGTCGTCCCCGGCTCGACCAGCTTGTTGATGATGACGCCGCTTGCAGGCGCGATGATGACGGTGCGGTTGAGGTCGAGCCGCGCCGAGGAAAGCTCGGCATTGGCCTGACGGATCTGCGCATCGCCGCTCTCGGTCTGCGCGGTGGCAACCTCGAGCGCATTGCGCGCGCTGTTGAGCCGGGTCTGTGCGGCGTCGAGATTGGCCTTGGACACGAAGCCGCGCTCGGCCAGCGATTTCTGCCGCGCGTAATCACGTTCCTGGATCTGCAACTCGGCCCTGGCGCGCGCCACATTGGCGGCGGTCTGCTGCAATCCGGCGCGGGCCAGCGCCACCTGCGCCTCGATCTGCTGCACCCGCGCGCGCACCCGGGTGGGATCGATCTCCGCCAGCACCTGGCCCTTGGTCACCGGCGAGTTGAAATCGACATAGACCTTGGTGATCTGGCCCGATACCTCAGTGCCGACCTTGATCGTGTTGAGCGCGCGCACCTTGCCGCTGGCCGAGACCACTCGCTCGACCGATCCGCGCGCCACGGTCTCGCCGAGATATTCGTAATCATGCTGGACCGGGCGCACAGCCAGATAAGCAAGATAGAGAAGGACAAGCGCGATCAGGGCGGACCAGATCTTGTGGCGCCCTATCCAGGAACGCAATTTGCTCAGCATCTATATTGGCCCCATCCTGCCCTGTACCTGCGAACATAGATGCTCGTCACGGGCATGGCCAGCGATGATGCGTTGAGATTGGACGAAGATTAGAAACGGTCGCGACGGCCAGCAATGAGTTGAACATGCGATCAGTCGCACGGATCGATCACCATGGGTGCGATACGGGGCCGGTTTCCCAGGTTGAGGAAATACATCGCGGTCATCCACGAGACTTCCTCGACAATCCTGTCCTCGTCGAGCAGCGGGTCCTCGAGCAGCATTTCGATCGCCGTGTATGTCATCTGTTCGGACAGCCGCACGGCAGCCTTCAACGTTTCGATCGGCACTTCGGGATAGATGGTCGCGACATGGCCGACATGCAGGTCGAGCACCTTGTCGCGCGAGTCGTTACGGACTTCCTGCAGCACCGGCACCGAGCGGATCGCGCGCAGAATCCACAGCCCGCCCGGCTGCGCGCGGGTGACCCGGATCAGTTCCTTGCGCAGCGCAATGTTCCACGCCACGACCTCGTCGAGCGAACGCGAGCCATAGGCATCGTTGCGCATGAACCTGTCGACAACGGCATCCTGCGCGGCCATCAGCCGCTTGGCGAGCTCGGTCAGCAGCGCATATTTGTTGGGGAAGTACCGGTAGAGCGCGGGCGGCGTCATCCCGGCGCGTTCGCACACCAGATTGGTGGTCAGCTTTTCGAACCCGACTTCGGACAGGAGCTCGCCCGCCGTTGCCAGGATCATCTCGAACGTGTCCTTGCCCCGCTGGCGCTGGGGCGTCTTGGTGTCGAGATCGGGCCGCGCGGCCAGCCTTGTCGAAGATCCTTGGGTGACCATCCAGCGTCCATTTGGTTCAACGATGTCAATGTCATAACACCGTGCGATCGGCTCGCAAGCCAAAGCTGGATGGGCCGCCCCCTGGGTCGGCCGGATGCCAGCCCCATCGCTATGCGGCTCTCCTGCCAAGGCAAGACCAGCGTGCCAGGCGGACCTGACACGCTGGTTTGCCGGGGTGCGACCCTTCAGGGCTATATCAATCGTCGATATTGCGGCGGAAGGTTTCGGGCAGGAAGATCAGGCCGATCACCACCGTCGCCGCTGCCACCACCACCGGATACCACAGGCCGTAATAGATGTTGCCGGTGGCCGCGACCATCGCGAAGGCCGTGGTGGGCAGGAAGCCGCCGAACCAGCCGTTGCCGATATGATAGGGCAGCGACATCGAGGTGTAGCGGATGCGGCTGGGGAACAGCTCGACCAGCATCGCGGCAATTGGGCCGTAGACCATGGTCACCAGCATCGCCAGCGCCCAGAGGATCGCGACCACGGCGAGCTTGTTGATCTTCGCCGTATCCGCCTTTTCGGGATAGCCCGCCGCGATAAGGCCAGCCTTGAGCTCGTCCTGGAAGCTCTTGATCGCCGCCTTCTTGTCCTCGCCCGACAGCTTGCCGGCATCGGGCGCAGTGAAGGTCTTGTCGCCGATCCTCACCATCGCCACCGTTCCGGCTGCTGCCTCGGCATTGGCATAGCTGATGCCCGCCTTGGCGAGATAGGTCTTGGCGATGTCGCAGCTCGTCGTGTCGAAGCTGTTCTTGCCGACCGGATCGAACTGGAACGAGCACTCGTCCTGATGGGCACTGATCGTGACCGGGGACGACGCCTGGGCCGCGGCGAGCGCGGGGTTGGCGGCCTGGGTCAGCGCGCCGAACAGCGGGAAGTAGAGCATCGCCGCCAGCGCGCAGCCGCCCAGGATGATCGGCTTGCGGCCGATCTTGTCCGACAGCCAGCCGAAGAAGACGAAGAACGGCGTGGCAAGCGCAAGGGCGATCGCAATCAGGATATTGGCGGTGGCGCCATCGACCCGCAGCGTCTTTTCGAGGAAGAACAGCGCGTAGAACTGGCCAGCATACCAGACCACCGCCTGGCCTGCGACCGCACCCAGCAGCGCGACCAGCACCCAGCGCAGGTTGCCCCATTGGCCGAATGCCTCGGTCAGCGGTGCTTTCGAGGTCGTGCCCTCTTCCTTCATCTTCTGGAAGACCGGGCTTTCGTTGAGCTGCAGCCGGATCCACATCGACACCGCGAGCAGCACGATCGAGATCAGGAACGGCAGACGCCAGCCCCAGGCGGCGAACGCCTCTTCACCCAGCGCGAAGCGGAAGCCGATGACCACCAGCAGCGCCGCGAACAGCCCGAAGGTCGCGGTGGTCTGAATCCAGCTGGTATAGAGCCCGCGCTTTCCTTCGGGCGCGTGTTCGGCGACATAGGTGGCAGCCCCACCATATTCGCCGCCCAGCGCGAGGCCCTGCGCCAGCCGCATCAGGATGAGAATGATCGGGGCTGCCACCCCGATCGAGGCATAGCTGGGCAGCAGCCCGACCGCAAAGGTCGAAAGCCCCATGATGCCCATGGTGACGAGGAACGTGTTCTTGCGCCCGACCAGATCGCCGATCCGCCCGAAGACGAGCGCCCCGAAGGGCCGCACCGCAAAACCGGCGGCAAAGGCGGCGAGCGCGAAGATGAAGCCGGTCGTCTCGTTCACGCCCGAGAAGAACTGGGCGGAAATGTACGTCGCCAGCAGCCCGTACAGGTAGAAATCATACCATTCGAACACCGTGCCCAGCGAGGAAGCGGCGATGACCATCTTCTCCCCCTGGGTCGCTTGGTGATGCTTGGGTAAAGCATCCTCGTACACCGTAGCCATTGTACCCACTCCTCTGCTTGTGTCGTTAGAAGGTGTATTTCGCCGCCATCTCGACGCGATCCATCTGCCCCTTCAATCCGTTGGCTACTTCCCGCTCGGCGTGACGCACTTCCACGCCGATGTCGAGATTCTTGACCGGGGACCAGAACAGGTTGACCGCCGCGCTGTACGCGGAAACATTGGCGAGCCCCGGCACGATCACGCCGCCGGGATAGTCGGCATGTTGATAGCCTGCCGCGATCGTCGAGCGCAGATTGCTCGTCCAGCCGAGCTTCAGCGATGCGAAAGCCGCAAAATTCTCGACCTTGAGCAGCCGGTTGCCCAGCGCGATCCGGTCGTACAGCGCGTCGGGCGCATAGCCGAGGCCGAGATAGCGGCCGATGCCGTCGCCATAGGTCGCGCTGAAGCGGATATCGTGGCGCTTGTCCGGGCCGAAGGCCAACTTGCCGCCCGCCGAGATGCCCCAGCCCATCGCATCATCGTCATTGCCGCCATCGTGCACCGACAGCTGACGCACCAGCCCTGCGACGTGCAGGTCGAGGTTCGGCTGCTTGTAGACCAGCTTGGCGACCAGATCGGGCACGCGGTCCTGATCGTTATCGGCCAGCGCGGCATTGGTGGTGTTGACCGTTTCGGTCTGCGGATTTTCCAGCGCCAGATGCAGTTCGAGCCCTTTGGCCAGCGGCTGGCGGTACTGGACGATCATCTGGCGGACGAACACCGTGCCTTCGAGCGGCCCGACGAAATCGGTGCTTTCAGGGAGCAGCGCGGGGTTCTGGAAAGTGGTCCATTCCTGGCCGATCAGGAACTTGTCGAAGGTCAGAAAAGCGCGGCGCAGCGTCGGCGTATAGGCGTTGGTTGCGCGCTGCGCCCCCGGCGGCGCGGTCGCCAGCGCGAAATCGAACTCGATATGCGCCTTCAACTCCTTGCCCGCGACCGGGGTGGAGCTGGTGAAGAACAATCGCGTCTGGCGCGCATTGGCCATGAAGTCGCGGGTCGATGTGCCGCCGACCGGAATCTGCTGCGGCAGGTAGAATTCCTTGCCCAGCGATCCACCGGCGAGCATGCCATCGTCATAGCGCGTCGCGCTCGCCACGGCCTTGACGAAGCCGCCCAGCTTGAAGGTGGTGCTGCCGACGCGAAAGCCCTCGGCAGGCGCGGTCGGCTTCGCCTCGAGCGCGGCGACCCGCGTCACCGCCTGTTCGCTGGCATTTGCGGCCTGGCTGGCGGCAGCGGCGGTTTCCGCCTGCACCGTGCGCGCAGCGACCAAGTCGGCGCGCAGCGTCTGCATCTCGGCCTCGAGCCGTGCCAGCCGTTCTTCCAGCGCCGCCTCGCGCGCTGTCTGGGCGATGGCCGTTCCCGGCGCCATCAGCGCGCTTGCGGCCAGTAACGCCGCCCCCATCGATCGATAACCGCTCGGCATCGCTCTCTCCTCAACCTGCGCCGGGTGCTCCCGGTCGCAGCCTCAGTCTTTGCCGATTGGCCCTCGCCTTCCAGAGCGACCATGGTCGGATATCTACGACCTTTGTCTAATGGCCCCATCGGGCACCGGCGGCTTATCATCGCGCCAGCCCTGCGCCCTCAGACGCAGCTCAATGAGGAGAGTGACCATGGCCGAGACCGTCTATCCCGTGCCCGCCGACTGGGCCGAAAACGCGCTGATCACCGCGCCGGTGTACGAAGAGCGCTACCGCATGTCGATCGAGCAGCCCGACGCCTTCTGGCGCGAGGAAGCGGCGCGGATCGACTGGATCAAACCGTTCACCAGGGTCAGCGAGTCGAGCTTTCACGAAGCCGATTTCGGTATCAGCTGGTTCGCCGACGGCACGCTCAACCTCGCTGCCAACTGCCTCGACCGGCACCTGGCCGAACGCGGCGACAGCATCGCGATCCTCTGGGAACCCGACAGCCCCGACGCGGCTTCGCGCGCGATCACCTATCGCGAACTGCATGAGCAGGTCTGCCGCTTCGCCAACCTGCTCAAGGCACAAGGCGTGCGCAAGGGCGAGCGCGTGACGCTGTACCTGCCGATGGTGCCCGAGGCCGCGGTCGCGATGCTCGCCTGCGCGCGGATCGGCGCGATCCATTCGGTGGTGTTCGCAGGGTTCTCGCCCGAGGCGCTCGCCGGGCGAATCCAGGATTGCGACAGCCGCGTCGTCGTCACCGCCGATGAAGGGCTGCGCGGTGGCAAGAAGGTTCCATTGAAGGCCAATGTCGATGCTGCGCTCGGCCATCATTGCGAGGCGGTGGATACCGTCATCGTCCTGAAGCACACCGGCGCGGATGTGCCGATGACTGAGGGCCGCGATATCGACTGGGCGCTGGGCGTCGCCGCGCAATCCGCCGATTGCCCGGCAGAGGAGATGGGCGCAGAAGACCCGCTGTTCATCCTCTATACCTCGGGATCGACCGGCAAGCCCAAGGGCGTGCTGCACACCACCGGCGGCTATGCCGTCTGGGCAGCAATGACCTTCCAATATGTCTTCGACTATCGTCCCGGCCAGATCTACTGGTGCGCGGCGGATGTCGGCTGGGTCACCGGGCACAGCTATGTCGTCTATGCCCCGCTGATGACCGGCGCGACCACGGTGATGTTCGAAGGCGTGCCGACCTGGCCCGATGCCTCGCGCTTCTGGCAGATCGTCGACAAGTTCGGTGTCGAGATTTTCTACGGTGCCCCCACGGCGCTGCGCGCACTGATGCGCGAGGGCGACGACTGGGTGACGAAGACCAGTCGCAAGTCCTTGCGCCTGCTCGGATCGGTGGGCGAGCCGATCAATCCCGAAGCCTGGGAATGGTATCACCGCGTCGTCGGCGAGGGCCGCTGCCCGATCGTCGACACCTGGTGGCAGACCGAGACCGGCGCGTGCATGATGACCCCGCTGCCCGGCGCGCATGCGCTCAAGCCCGGGTCTGCCGCCAAGCCGATGTTCGGCGTGAAACCGCTGCTGCTCGACAATGACGGCAAGGTCATCGAGGGTGCGGGCGAAGGCTGTATGGTCATCGACCGCAGCTGGCCCGGCCAGATGCGCACCGTCTGGGGCGATCACGAGCGCTTCTTCCAGACCTATTTCACCACCTTCAAGGGCCTGTATTTCACCGGCGACGGCTGCAAGTGCGACGAGGACGGCTATTACTGGATCACCGGCCGCATCGACGATGTGATCAACGTGTCGGGCCATCGCATGGGCACGGCAGAGGTCGAAAGCGCGCTGGTTGCGCATCCCAAGGTTGCCGAGGCCGCCGTCGTCGGCATGCCGCACGCGGTGAAGGGCCAGGGCATCTATGCGTTTGTCACGACCAATGTCGAGGTCGAGCCCGATGAACAGCTGCGCCGCGACCTGGTACAATGGGTCCGCCGCGAGATCGGGCCGATCGCGACGCCCGACATCATCCAGTTCACCCCCGCGCTGCCCAAGACCCGCTCGGGCAAGATCATGCGCCGCATCCTGCGCAAGATCGGCGAGAACGACCTGTCGAACCTCGGCGACATATCGACGCTTGCCGATCCGCAGGTTGTCGAGCATCTTGTCGCGGGCAGACCGCAACTGGCAGACGCGACATAGAAACGATCCTGATCGCGGATGACCACCCGCTGTTCCGCCAGGCGCTGGTCCTGGCGGTCAGCCGGGTCGCTCCGCAGGCGCAGATTCTGGAAACCGGGACGCTGGCCGCCGCCGCTGCCGCCGCCAGCACCGCGCAAGGGCTGCGCCTCATCCTGCTCGACCTCAAGATGCCCGGCGCGATGGGCTATTCGGGCATCGCCATGCTCCATGCCGAACGACCCGAGGTGCCGATCCTCGTCGTTTCCAGCGCGGAAGGCGCGGCCGTGGCCGAAGAGGCGCAGCAGCTGGGCGCGGTCGGATTTCTCTCCAAGGACAGCGACCTTGGCACGATCGAGGCGGCGATCGCGCGGGCCCTGGGCGGTCGTGCGCCCGCTGCCGGTGCACCGAGCCCGCCCGAACCCCTGCCGCAGGATGTCGCGGGCCTCACCCCCACCCAGCTGCGCGTGCTGCGCGAGGTGATCGACGGCAAGCTCAACAAGCAGATCGCGCACGACCTCGCCATGAGCGAGGCGACGGTGAAGGCGCACATGACCACGATCATGCGCAAGCTGGGCGTGCAGAACCGCACCCAGGCCGCTCTGGTCGCCCGCTCGCTGGGGCTCGACCTCAAGCATTAGGCAGGTTCGCGCGCGCGTGCGACCGAAGCCAGGAACCCGCCGATCAGATCCGCCCCCGCAGGTTTGGCGATCAGCACGACGCCCATACGCGCCGCGCGCCGTGCGAGGTCAGGCGAGCCCTGCGCGGTGACCAGCGCAGCGGGCAAGCCGGGATGCTTGTCGCGCAACGCCGCGATCAGCGCGAGCCCGTCGATCGACGCTCCGAGCTGATAATCGACCAGAGCGGCATCGAACGGCCCCGGCTCGGCCAGCGCCGCTGCCGGGCCATCGGCGCCGTGCGGATCGTGGCCGAGCAGCCCGAGCAGGCTCGTCGTGCCCTCGACGATCAGTGGATCGTTGTCGACCACCAGCACCTTGAGCGCCCTATCGGGCCAGATGGCGCGCGCTGACGCGGAGTATGGCATGGGCATGTCGATCGCATCGGAAGCGGGCAGCGATAGGCTGAAACGACTGCCCCTGCCCGGCATCGACTTGACCTCGATCACCCCGCCCAGCAGCCGCGCAATCCGCTCGGACAGCGCAAGACCCAGCCCCAGCCCTTCGGCCTCGACCGTGCCCAGGCGGGTGAATTCCGCGAAGATCGCCTCGATCTGGTCCTCGGCAATGCCCACCCCGGTATCGATGATGTCGATGCGGATGCGCGCGCCCCGCCGCCGGGTACCGATCAGTACCACGCCTTCGGGCGTATAGCGCAGCGCGTTGGACAGGAAATTCTGCAGGATCGAGCGCAGCAGGCCGGGATCGGTATGGACATGCCCACCCATCGGCCCGATGCGCAAAGCCAGCCCCTTGTCCTCGGCCATCGGCACAAAGCTTTCGGCCAGATCGGTGAGGAACGGCTTCAGCGCCACCGGCTCGGGGCTCGGCTCCACCCCGCCGGCATCGAGTCGGCTGATGTCGAGCAGTGCGCGGATCAGCCCGTCGGCCGCGTCGATGCGCTGGGCGAGCTGTTGCGTTCCCGGCTCGGCATCGCGGGTCAGCGCGGCGGTGAACAGCCGTGCCGCGTGCAGCGGCTGCAACAGGTCGTGGCTCGCGGCGGCAAGGAAGCGCGTCTTGTCGCGCGTGGCTTCAGCGAGCTGACGGTTCGCGCTGCTGAGCTCCTGCGTGCGGTCGGCGACGCGCTGCTCCAGCTCAGCGAGCGTGCGTTCGAGCTCGTCGCGCATCCGCGCCTCGGCGGTGATGTCGGTAAAGCTGGTGACATAGCCACCGCCCGGCATCGGCCCACCCACGGTCTTGATGACGCGCCCGTCCTTGCGCTGCCGCTCGAAGCTGTGCGGCTGGCCGCGGCGCATGTGCATCAGCCGCTTGGCGACATGATGCTCGATATCTTCCGATCCGAAATCGCCGAGTCGCGCATTGTAGCGGATGAGGTCCGCGATGGGCGTTCCCACGCGCACCAGGCCGGGCGGATAGCCGAAGATATCGAGATACTGGCTGTTCCACGCGACCAGGTTCATCTCGGCATCGACGACGCTGATCCCGGCATCGACATTCTCGAACGTCGCGGCGAGCAGTTCGCGCGAGAAGCGCAGCGACTGGCCGCGCTCACCCAATAGCCGGGTCACATCGGCAAGGCTCATCTGGCTGCCCGCCAGCGCCGAGGCGACCAGCGCACGTGCCGACGAAGCCCCGACGACCCGCGCAATCAGGTCGCGCGCGCGCTGTGCGGCGGCGCGGGTGATCGGCACGCCCGGCGCGGCATCGGGAAATTCTCGCTGCGCCCGCTCGGTGCCGACAAAGCTGGCGGTGAGGCGCACGAGATCGTCGAGATCGCTGATCTTCTGCGCGCCGCGCAGCTGCCAGAGCAAGGGCCGCGCCTGCACCTTGCGCGCCGCGACCAGGCTGTAGGCGATCAGATTTGCCCCCAGGCTCCAGGCGACGCCATGCACCAGCGGCGAGGCGTTGCCGATGCCGAACAGCCGCATCGGATCGGCCAGCGTGCCGGTGACTGCCGCCATCCATGCATCGGGGAGGATCGGCGGCAACGCCAGCGTGTAGAGCCACAGCGCAAAGCCGGTCGACAGGCTCACCCGCGCCGCCAATGCATCGCGTCCGCCGCCCTGGGTCGCGAGGATCAGATGCGGGGTGAACTGCGCCATCGCGGCAAAGGCGACCAGCCCGATCGAGGCAAGCGTG
>Ga0181595_10003874_pt1 | contig 14061 bp, 10 predicted proteins | sample 041ome_7_FD_145604 | JGI IMG/M metagenome (GOLD analysis project Ga0181595, IMG submission 145604) | Coastal salt marsh microbial communities from the Groves Creek Marsh, Skidaway Island, Georgia - 041401AS metaG (spades assembly) | ecosystem: Environmental > Aquatic > Marine > Intertidal zone...
CACCATAAATCGTTAATTCTTCAACAAATGAGTAAGATGCAACTTGATGAAATAGACCATCAAATTTTAGATATTTTAATAGACAATACCCGTATACCATTTACTGATATTTCAAAGCGTCTTTTGATTTCTGCAGGAACCGTCCATGTACGTGTAAAAAAAATGGAAGAAGCAGGAATTATAAGAGGCTCTTCTTTAAATCTAGACTATGTGAAGCTTGGATACTCTTTTATCGCCTATGTAGGGATTTTTCTTGAAAAAACAAGCGCCACAGAAGAGGTATTGAAATCATTGAAAGATATTCCATTTATTACTGTAGCACATATAACCACAGGAAAATTTAATGTATTCTGTAAAGTTCGCGCTCGCGATACCCATCACGCGAAAGATATCATTTTCATGATCGATGATGTTGTGGGTGTTTCTAGAACAGAAACCATGATTTCTTTGGAAGAAAGCATCAATGATAAAAAACGTCTTATGCACCGAATTTTTAATGAATTAAATTAAACGAATGGCCCGAAAACCCAAAATTGAACGATTTAATGAAAAGGTACTCTCCCGCTTCCAAATCTACAATAGCTTATTTCTTACGCTTCCCTTTAAAACAATCAAGCAAACTTCTTTACTAATGCCGCTCTTTGCGGATCATTGTCGGAATCAATATGAAGCCAACTCGGATCCCAACGCTATTGTGACCTCTTTTTTTAATCAATATGCCCCTGAGTTTGAATCCAAACAGCAACAAGACTTATTGTTCAATTTTATTCAATACATTGAGAGACAAGTTGTATTATTTGATGCCATAGAAGATGCTAGTTTTTCTTACGTAAACAATATGCATGGAAGAGGAACCCTTCGCAATATGAAAGAGGCGGCAATTGGCAAACAGTTATTAGAAGACCTATCAGGTTACATCAAACGTTTTAAGGTTCGTATTGTGCTTACCGCTCATCCAACACAATTTTATCCTGACAATGTGTTGGTCATCATTAATGAACTATCAAAAGCCATTGCTCAAGACGATTTGGATAGTATCAAAAAGCTTTTAGTGCAACTGGGTAAAACCCCTTTCTATAAAAAAGAAAAACCGACTCCATACGACGAGGCAGTAAGCTTGATTTGGTTTTTAGAGAACGTATTTTACCATTCGGCCAGTACGATTTATAATTATGTAGCTGAACATATTATAAATTCAGATGATTTAAACAATCCGATTTTCGATCTGGGTTTTTGGCCTGGAGGAGATCGAGATGGAAATCCATATGTCACACCAGAAATTACCTTAAAAACTGCAAAGCGTTTACAATTTTCAATTTTGAGGAATTACTACCGTGATTTGCGAAAACTCAAAAGAAAAATCACTTTCCCAGGCCTCGAGGATCGAATTGCGACGCTCGAGGATATGGTTTTTAACCAATTGTTTTATCCCGAAAGAAACAAACACTTTTCGTTGGAATTTTTGAACTCGGAATTAGAAGCTGTTTTAGAGGGAATTGTCAACGAACACGATGGGCTTTACAAGAGTGAAATACTCGATATGATTCATAAAGTCCGCCTTTTTGGATTGCATTTTGCCAGCTTAGACATTCGTCAAGATTCTCGCATTCATCACAATGTCTTTACAGATATTGTGACCCATCCTGAAATACAGAATTACACTCAAGGAATCCCAACAAATTATCACGAACTCAATTTGACCGAACGCTGTAAGGCACTGATTGAAATGAAAGGAGATGTGCCTTCTGAGATCTTTTCTGAGGAAATTACTCAACAAACATTGGAAAGCATCCGGGTGATGCAAAAGGTACAGCAAACCAATAAAGAGCGCGGGTGTAATCGTTATATCATCAGTAACTGCCAATCTTTAGAAAATATTCTTGAACTTTTTGCCATGTTTCGCTTGAGCAATTGGGAAAACCCCACCGTGGATCTTATCCCTTTGTTTGAAACCATACCGGATTTGGAAGCTGCGGAAGAAGTGATGCGAGCGCTATTTAGTGATCCGATTTACAAAGCCCATTTAGAGCGGAGAAAAATGAAGCAAACCATTATGCTTGGTTTTTCTGATGGAACCAAAGACGGAGGTTATTTTATGGCAAATTGGAGTATTTATGTTGCAAAAGAGCGGTTGAGTAAACTTGCTTCTTCGTTTGGAATTCAAATTGCTTTCTTTGATGGTAGAGGAGGACCGCCTGCAAGGGGTGGTGGAAATACTCATGAATTTTATGCTTCCATGGGTGATACGATACAAAGTGATGACATCCAACTTACTATTCAAGGGCAAACTATCAGTTCTAATTTTGGAACCTTGGATTCCTCCCAATACAATTTAGAGCAATTATTGAGTTCAGGAATAGAAAACCAAATCTTTAATCCTGGAGAAAACAATCTCACAGATGAAGAACGTGATCTGATGGAGGACATAGCATCAATTAGTTATAAAGCCTATCAGGACTTTAAGTCGCACCCAATGTTCATCCCCTATTTGGAGCGGATGTCAACCCTACCTTACTATGCTAAAGCGAATATCGGTAGCCGTCCTTCCAAACGAGGAAAATCATCCACGCTTCAATTTGAAGACCTTAGAGCGATTCCTTTTGTGGGAAGCTGGAGTCAATTGAAACAAAATGTCCCTGGATTTTACGGACTGGGTATCGCCCTTCAAAGTTTGATTGAAAAGGGACAGATGAAAGAGATTAAAAGGCTTTACAAAAGGTCTCGTTTTTTTAGAACACTTATTTTTAACAGTATGATGAGTTTGTCTAAATCCTTTTTCAAACTTACCGCCTACATGAAAAATGATTCGGAGTTTGGCGCATTTTGGGAATTGATTTTTGAGGAATATACGCTAACTAAAAAGGTGCTACTCGAGGTAAGCGGATTTAAAACGCTTATGGAAAACGAACCTGCTGGAAAAGCTTCGATCAAAGCCCGAGAAGAAATCGTTCAGCCCTTGCTGACCATACAGCAATTTGCGCTAATGCAACTTCAAAGCCTTAAAAAAGAAAAAAATCCTGACACAAAAAAAATCGAAATTTTCGAAGCGATGGTTACCCGCTCTTTGTTTGGAAATATCAACGCAAGTAGAAACTCAGCCTAAGAGCCATAAAATTCAAAGGCTTTGGCAAAAAGCTCTTGTGGCACCTCGACATCTATTTTAGGTTTCGATATCGCTTCTAGCAACACGAAATTGATTCTTCCAGATTTGTTTTTTTTGTCGTGGCGTAACAATTCTAAAATTTCCTTTTGATCCTGCGTATCGATTTCAACATACGGATAATAACGAGCAAATGTTTCTTTGATTTCCTCAGCGTGATGCTTGGAAAATCCACAGCATTTTACTCCCAAAAAGGACTCCATAACCATACCGATGGCGATAGCTTCACCGTGTAATAAACGTTTTTTTTGGGGATGGGTTAAGTAATATGATTCAATAGCATGTCCTAGTGTATGTCCAAAGTTTAAAACTTTACGTAAACTGCGTTCTCTGGGATCTTCTAGAACAACTTCTTTTTTTATCGTTACTGAGGGTTCGATAAACTTAGATAAAGTGGCTGCGTCCAGCTGAGGTAACGCCCGGAGTTGATTCCAGTAGTTTTCATCTGAAATAAGCCCGTGTTTTAACATTTCAGCAAAACCGCTATGGAGTTCTTCCTGTGGCAGGGTACTCAGCCATTGAGAATCGATCAGCACCTGTTTGGGCTCTTCGATAATTCCAATTTGATTTTTTAAAGGCCCCAGATCGATACCCGTCTTTCCTCCCACTGATGCATCGACCATAGCGAGTAGGGTAGTAGGCACGTTAAAAAAATCAATTCCACGTTTGAAAGTACAGGCCACAAAGCCACCAAGGTCGGTCACAACACCTCCACCTAGATTGATCAAGGCAGAATTCCGATCGGCTCCTCGTTCTGATAATTGGTGCCACAAGCTTTCACAGGTTTGAAGATTTTTGTGTTCTTCACCTGCAGCCATTACAAGTACTTCAATGTGATGCAGCCCAGTTTGTGTTAAAAAACTCTTCAAACAAAATTCTTGTGTGTGGGTATCTACAAGAAGAAAGAGGCTACTGTAGTTTCGAGCTTGTAGTTCCTGAGAAAACCTCAGCAACGATTCGGTTCCAAAAGTGATATTGATTTTGTTTTGCATAGTAGTTATGTCAAAGCAAAAATAAGGAATATATTTTCAGGCAAAAAGCCCAAAAAAATTTAAAACTTCGCCAAAATTTCTTTTAGCCTTTGAATTCCAGCAGTTCTTGCTTTTTTATTTGCAGACGAAGCATCTTCGGCTTCTCCAGCTCTAAAAAAACCATGTCCAGCACCTTCATAAATTACAGTCTCAAACGGCTGGTTGTTTTGTTTCATAGCGGCTTTACTCATTGCTATGGTGGCGTTGACACGATTGTCGTTTCCGCCGTAAAAACCGTATACAGGAACACGTATTTTTTGATAGGCTTCTGTTTCTTCGGGACCTGTTCCATAACACACTATCGCTGTTTCAATGGATGTACTTTGTGTTGCAAATCGAAACGACTGACTGCCACCCCAGCAAAATCCGATGACAACTACTTTGCCATTTGCTGCAGGAATGTTCTTTGCATAGGCTACCGTATTTTCTAATGTAGAACGAATGTTTTTAGGGTCTAGCTGATAAATTGCTGTACGTGCTGCGTCCGAATTTTCAAAAGCAGCAGTACCTCCACCATCAGGGGCTTTTCCTGATAAAAAGTCGGGAGCAATTGCGATATAACCCATTTCAGCAATTTGGTCGGCCATACTCCTTGCCCAGTCGTTTAATCCTCTGTTTTCATGAATCAGAATTACCACAGGAGTTTTTTCAGATACCTCGGGATACACCAAAAAGGCTTGTGTATTAGATTTTGGATTTACACGAACCCATTCGTGATGTCTGGGAGAAGTTTCTAGACGTTCTAGAGGGTTTTGAGACCATGCTGAAGTGAGTGCAAAAAGACAAATGTAGAGGACGGTTTTCATGATAAAATGTTTTGGTTAAGTTACACTATAATTAGAAAAGTGAAAAAAGGTTACCCTTTTTTAAAACTCTTTTTAATCCGATCTAAATCTCTTTTGTTGTCCCGGTCTTTGATGGTTTCTCGCTTGTCGTATAATTTTTTACCTCTTGCAAGAGCAATCTTGAGTTTGGCAAAGCCTTTGTCGTTAATAAATAGGCGTAGAGGGACTATAGTAAGACCGCTGTTTTTAACTTCTTTATATAATTTTTTAAGCTCTTTTTTATTTAATAAAAGTTTGCGCTGTGCTTTAGGGCGATGATTAAAACGTGTGCCATAAGCATACTCGTCAATATTCATATTGACAGTGAAAAGTTCTTCTCTATCGTTAAACTCACAAAAGCTTTCTGCAATAGAAGCCTTGCTGCTCCGAAGGGATTTGATTTCCGTTCCGGTCAGAACAATGCCCGCAGTGTATTCGTCGAGGAGCTCGTATTCAAAACGTGCGCGTTTATTCAGTATGTTGACCTTTTTTTGCACACTGCAAAGATAGAATTAATCCCCGCTTGATACGGTACTACTGTTTTTAAAAATAAATTGATCTCCAACAAAGTCTAGTTGAACTTCTTGTTCTCGATTGAGGCTTCCGGACAGCAGTTCTTTACTCAATGGATTTAAGAGTTGTTGTTGCAACACACGTTTTACTGGTCGTCCTCCGTATTGCGGATCAAATCCGAGTTGTGCCAATTGCGCTATTGCTTCTTCTGTTGCTGAGAGTTTAATTTCCTGTTTGTTGAGTCGCTTTTGAATTTGTTCGAGTTGCAAACGAACAATTTTTTGGATTTCTTTTCGGGTCAAAGGCGAAAAAAGGACAATATCATCTATTCGGTTTAAAAACTCAGGACGAACTTGAATTTTGAGTAGTTCCATTACTTTTTGCTTGGCTACTCTTTCAGCAGTTTCAAAGGCTTCATTAGTTTCAAAAGCAGATTGTATTTCATGGCTCCCTAAGTTACTGGTCATGATGATCATGCTGTTTTTAAAATCTGCCACTCGTCCTTTATTGTCCGTCAGTCTCCCTTCGTCCAATACTTGAAGAAGTATATTGAAGGTGTCGGGGTGGGCTTTTTCAATTTCATCTAAAAGAATCACAGAGTAGGGCTTACGGCGCACAGCTTCAGTCAGTTGTCCTCCTTCTTCATAACCCACATAGCCTGGAGGTGCGCCTACTAAGCGACTTACGGCATGACGTTCTTGATATTCACTCATGTCAATACGGGTTAGGTTCGTTTCATCATCAAAAAGAACTTCGGCCAAGGCTTTGGCAAGTTCGGTTTTTCCCACTCCAGTAGTTCCAAGAAAGAGAAAGCTCCCCAATGGGCGGTTTTGGTCTTGCAAACCTGCTCGACTTCTGCGGATGGCATCACTCACAGCAACTACTGCTTTTTCCTGGCCTACCAGTCGTTTATGGAGTTCATTTTCTAAAAAAAGGAGTTTGTCTTTATCTGATTGTAACATTTTACTAATTGGAATCCCCGTCCATTTGGCAACTACCTCGGCAATATCGTCGTAGGTAACTTCTTCCTTGATCAATCCATCTCCCGATTGAAATTGGGCTAGTTCTTTTTGAAGGCTGTTCATTTTAGTTTCGGCTTCCTGAAGTTTACCGTAACGAATTTCGGCTACGGTTCCATAATCTCCATCACGCTCTGCTCGGTCTGCTTGCGTTTTCAATAGTTCGATATCAGTTTTGGTCTGTTGCACGGCATCCACCACTTCCTTTTCTTGGCTCCATTGGGCGAAGAGTGTATTGCGTGCGTCTTTAAGCTCACTGAGTTCCTTTTGAAGTTGCTTGATTTTTGGCTCGTCTTTTTCGCGTTTGATCGCTACCAATTCAATTTCAATCTGCCTAATTTTACGATCCAAACTGTCTAGTTCTTCAGGTTTGGAATTAATTTCCATACGAAGCTTTGATGCCGCTTCGTCCATGAGGTCAATAGCTTTGTCAGGTAAAAATCGATTGCTAATATACCGATGAGAGAGAGATACCGCTCCAATCAACGCATCATCTTTAATTCTGACTTTATGATGGGTTTCGTATTTGTCTTTAATGCCTCTTAAAATGGAAATGGCACTTTCCAAATCAGGTTCGTCCACGAGGACTTTTTGGAACCTACGCTCCAAGGCCTTGTCTTTTTCAAAATATTTTTGGTATTCGTCTAGGGTAGTGGCTCCTATTGCTCTCAGCTCGCCTCTGGCAAGAGCGGGTTTTAAAATATTGGCAGCATCCATGGCGCCTTCACCCCCTCCTGCACCAACAAGAGTATGAATTTCATCAATAAACAAAACCAAATCTCCGTCGCTGTGAGTCACCTCTTTTATGACACTTTTTAAACGCTCTTCAAACTCTCCTTTATATTTGGCACCCGCTATCAGGGCACCCATATCTAAAGCGAAAATTTGTTTGTCTTTTAAGTTTTCGGGTACGTCCCCATCTATAATACGATGTGCCAGTCCCTCAGCAATTGCGGTTTTGCCGGTTCCTGGTTCGCCTACCAATATGGGATTGTTTTTGGTACGTCTACTCAAAATTTGCAACAATCTTCGGATTTCCTCATCCCGACCAATGACGGGGTCTAATTTTCCTTCTTTTGCCAATGCGTTTAAGTTTTTCGCATATTTTTCTAAAGCATTGTAGTTTCCTTCCGCAGAAGCAGAAGTCACTTTTTCGCCTTTGCGGAGCTCTTTGATGGCATCTTGAAGCTTCTTTTTTGTAACTCCTTGATCTGATAGCATCTTAGAAAGGGTGCTGTGGGATTCAAAAAGCGCTAGCAGTAGGTGTTCCGTAGCTACGTATTCATCCTGTTGCTTTTTAGCAATGGCAATGGCGTTCATTAGTGTTTGTGAAGCCATTTGAGAAAGGACTTGAGTACCGCCTTCAACCTTAGAAAAGCGTTTTAAGGCACTTTCGTTCATTTGTTGTAAAAGAGGCAGCTGTACTTCAAGCTTGTTGAAGATGAAGGGCATAACGGTGTCGTCTACTTCAAGAAGTCCGTAAAACAAATGCTCGTTTTCGATCTGCGGATGCCCTTTTTCAAAAGCATATTGCTGGGCAGTCTGAACGGCTTCTTGGGTTTTTAAGGTAAGATTATTCAAATTCATAGCAATTTTTTTGGTTGCAATTGCAAAGGCTGTTCCAATTCAGATTTACTGTCCTTTTGGCAGCTAAACCCTTAGAAATCAAGACAAAATGGCAAAATGGGAGTGAGTGCTCTTTAGATTTACCAGCCTAGTTTACCTTTGAATTTAACTGTTAATTACTGTTGAATAAATCTTTTGAATTTGAAGAAATAGTTTGTCTTTAGGATAGTGAAATGCTTAATTTTACACCTTAAAATTTATTCATGCAGCGCGACACGACGATATTCAATTTGATAGAGCAAGAGAAAGCGCGACAGTCCAATGGAATTGAACTGATCGCTTCAGAAAATTTTACTAGCCCCGCAGTGATGGAGGCTTGCGGTTCAGTATTGACCAACAAATATGCAGAAGGGTATCCAGGCAAAAGGTATTATGGAGGTTGTGAAGTGGTGGATGAAGTGGAAACCCACGCTATTGAGCGCGCAAAAAGTTTGTTTGGTGCCGTTTATGCGAACGTACAGCCTCATTCAGGCTCTCAAGCTAATACGGCTGTGTTCCACGCCTTTTTAAAGCCTGGTGATAAAATTTTGGGCTTTGACCTATCTCATGGAGGTCATTTGACCCACGGCTCGCCAGTTAACTTTTCGGGACGTTTGTACCAGGCACATTTTTACGGAGTGGAAAAGGAAACGGGGCTTTTGGATTACGATAACATTAGAGCCATCGCAAAAGAAGTACAACCCCAAATGCTTATTGCTGGAGCATCGGCTTATTCTAGAGATATCAACTTTGCTAAATTTCGAGAAATTGCAGATGAAGTGGGGGCATTTCTCTTAGCCGACATTTCGCACCCTTCAGGAATGATCGCTACAGGACTCTTAAGCGATCCCATTCCACATTGCCACGTAGTGACTACAACCACACATAAAACGCTAAGAGGCCCACGTGGAGGACTGATATTGATGGGGGAGGACTTTGACAATCCTTTCGGCTTGACATTTAAAAATGGGAACCCCCAAAAGATGTCACATCTGTTGAATATGGCTGTTTTTCCAGGGAACCAGGGAGGTCCTTTGATGCACGTCATTGCGGCGAAAGCCATTGCCTTTGATGAAGCCTTGCAACCCAGTTTTAAAAACTATATGGAGCAGGTGCGTAAAAATGCACAAGCACTAGCTGCTGCTTTTGTAGCTAAAGATTACCATCTGATCTCAGGAGGAACGGACAACCACATGATGTTGATCGATCTTCGCAATAAAAACATTACAGGTAAAGACGCAGAACTCGCTTTAGTCAAAGCGGAAATCACCGCCAACAAAAACATGGTTCCTTTTGATGACAAATCACCTTTTGTGACCTCTGGTATCCGAGTAGGAACCGCTGCTATAACTACACGAGGGCTGAAGGAAGCGGAAATGGGAATCATTGTAGATCTGATTGATCAAGTCATCACAAACTATGAAGATGAAACAGTTTTAGCTGATGTTGCTAAAGAGGTGCATGCCTTGATGCAAGGGCGGGCGTTGTTTAACGAGTAATATTGAAAGCTTACTACAGGCTACTAAATGCGCTAGTCTAATAACTCGAGTACCTTCTGCGGAATCCGTTCCAGTTTCCCAGAGTCTTTGTTTAGGTAGCACCATTGGGTACTGCACCGCGCCAGAAGACGATTATTACTTTTTAAAGACACTTCTACAATTCGTTCAGATAAAAAGTCGGAACTTTCTTTAACATAAGTAGTTAAGGTTAAGACGTCACCCAACTGAGCGGCCTGTTTGTATTCAATATGATGGCTTCGAACGACCCAAATTTCAAATTCATCCGAACGGCCAGAGGTCAAAGCTTCCCAATGGGCCTGTGCCACTTCTTGAACCCAGTAGAGGTACTGAACATTATTCACATGTTTGAGGTCATCCAAATGCTGGGCAAGAACAGTACGTTCCAACGTGAAGGTATTCATGATTTGGGCACTATCTTGACTTCAAAGAGTTTGTCCCAGTTTTTTCCTGTGACGAAAAAGGTTTGACGTTCCTTGTGATAGGCAATTCCATTCAAGACGTTGAGTTCAGGGTGCTGCTTGACCATTTCTTTGAGTCCTGAAAAATCCACCACACCTTCTACAGCACCGCTAACGGGATCAATGATGACTACAACATCTTTTTCAAATTGATAGGTGTTGGCATAGATCTTTCCGTTTACCCATTCCAATTCGTTAATGTTTTTTAGGGCGGATTTGTGGGTCATCACTTGAATGTACCCAATTTCACTATACTCTTCGGAATTGAGTTTCCAAATTTTTTGTGTTCCATCAGATTTGTAGAGCAGGTTGCCGTCATTACACAAGCCCCAGCCTTCTTTGCTCGCTCCATACGGAAACGATTTTTGCATGCTTAAACTGGCTTTATCATAAACCAAACCTTTTTCTGCTTTCCAAGTCAATTGCACAATTCGGTCCTGAATTAAAGTTAAACCTTCACCAAAGAATGTATTGTCTAATGGTTTTTTTTCTAGCACTTTGCCTGTTTTGAAGTCCACTGTTCTCAAGCTTGACTTTCCATTGAGGCCTGTACTTTCATAAAGGAGATCCCCATCAAATTCCAAGCCTTGGGTATAGGCGGTAATATCGTGTGGATAGGTATTAATTAACTCATAGGTGTAAAGTTTCGGGGGAGTATTTGCCAGTAAAGTGATTGTGGTGGAAGTTTCATAAGTTTGATCGCTATGGACTACCTGAGCTTTGAGGATATACTCTCCCAAGGGTTCATCCGAAAATTGATGATCAGGAGAAATGGTTTTATCGTTTAAGGAATAAGTTACGGAATAGTCTTCCAAAGCGGTTTTAAGACTCAACTGCAATTGAGTAGTTGGGGTTGCCTTGTTTCCTTGAATCCCTGTTTTAATCTTAAGGGCAGGAGTTTTGGAACCACTACAAGTCAGGAGAAAAAGTGCACTAAGGGTACTCACAAATATTTTCATAACTACATTTATTGTGTTCGGGGGTTCTACATAGGACGAAATTAAGCATTTAAAATGATTGTCGAAATCAATGTAAGGGGTTATATTTGCGCTAGGGCAAGTCCTGCACAACCAGCTCCTGCTGAAGCCCCCAGGGTGGGAACGCAGCAAGGGTAGGCGGTCGTAGCGGTGTGATGTAGGTCGCTTGCCCTTTTTTAACACCAATGCAAAAAGTAGTTTTGATTACCGGCGCTTCTTCGGGTTTAGGCCTTGCTACCGCCTTGCATCTTAGTCAAATGGGGTATCGCGTTTTTGGTACCAGTCGCAATCCTAAAAAATTTACTCAAAAGGTTCCTTTTGAACTTCTTCCTTTAGAAATTACTTCTGCTGACTCTGTTCGAGACTGTGTTGATGCAGTGATTCAAAAAGCCAAAAGAATAGATGTTTTGGTCAATAACGCTGGTGTAGGCATTACAGGACCCATGGAAGAACTGGAACTAGAAGCCATTCAAAAGAATTTTTCTGTCAACTGTTTTGGTCCACTGCAAATGGCTCAGGCGGTTTTGCCAGCTATGCGCAAGCAAGGTGCTGGATTAATTATCAATATCACTTCAATTGCAGGCTATATGGGACTTCCTTTTCGCGGTGCCTATTCCGCCTCTAAGAGTGCCTTGTCTATTATGACTGAAAGCCTGCGTATGGAAGTAAAAGGATTCGGAATTGATGTATGTACTCTAGCCCCTGGTGATTATGCCACGGCTATTGCCTCAAGACGCTACCATGCCCCAGTAATAGAAAACTCACCATATAAAAAATACGAGGAAGGACTAGAAACCATGAATGCTCACGTAGATCAAGGGAACCCCCCAGAAGAAATTGCCAAAGCCATAGCGGCTCTATTGCAAAGCAATTCACTAAAAGTTCATTATCAAGTTGGGCCTTTTATGCAAAAACTATCCAAAACCTTAAAAAAAATACTTCCCAGTCGTATCTTTGAAAAACTTATTATGAACCATTATAAACTTTAAGCATTCTATGAAATTCTTTATTGACACTGCCAACTTAGACCAAATACGTGAAGCACAAGCATTAGGAGTATTGGACGGAGTAACCACCAATCCTTCTCTGATGGCAAAAGAAGGTATTACAGGAGAAAAAAACATACTTCAACACTACCAAGACATATGTGAAATTGTAGAAGGCGATGTCTCTGCAGAAGTCATCTCTGTAAATTTTGAAGGAATGATCAAAGAAGGTGAGGCACTAGCTGCATTACATCCTCAAATAGTGGTAAAAGTGCCTATGATTGAAGAAGGAGTAAAAGCATTGAAATATTTTTCTGATGCGGGTATTAAAACCAATTGTACCCTTGTGTTTTCCGTAGGGCAAGCGTTACTCGCAGCCAAAGCAGGGGCTACTTATGTCTCTCCTTTCATTGGACGCCTTGACGACAATTCTACAGACGGTTTGGATTTGATTGAAGACATTCGTTTGGTCTATGACAATTACGCCTATGAAACGGAAATACTTGCTGCCTCTGTGCGTCATACCATGCATATTGTCAACTGTGCTAGACTAGGAGCTGATGTCATGACAGGCCCCTTGTCTGCAATCAAAGGGCTTCTCAACCATCCTTTGACAGATATTGGTTTGGCTAAATTTTTAGAAGATTATAAAAAGGGGAATTAAAAATCCCTCTGTTCCTTTAAAAAAGTAGTCTTAGGTGGTTTTGTTTTTTACTTCCAAATTTTGAGAAGATCAATTTATTTTACAGTTAGTTAAGTCGTTCCATTTAAAAGAAAGCAACACCCTTAACAAAAAGCATTTCATCATTAGAATGTAAAAAAACAAGATTTGAGCGAAACATTCTTGAATATAATTTATTAAAAGCTTATTTCAAAAAAAACTTTGTTAACTAAAACAGTTAGAATTTAACAAGCCGAAACACCTTAAAACCTTGGACTTTGTTAAGAGAGCGGTTTTTGATTTATAAATTGAAAGAAATAATAATTTCCCCTTAGTATTGTATTATAGTTTTTGCAATAATTTTTCAAAAGCAACTTCAGAAAAATTTCCAAAACCTTGAACAACTTTACCATTGGAATCTACCACTATGGCCTTATTGAGCAGGGTCAGAACCCAAGCTTTACTTGCTTTTTCAAAATTGACCAATGCGTATTGATTGTCTAGGTTGATTTCCATCATTTTTTGTACTTGATCCACCAGGGCATTAAAGGGTTGGATACAAATGCCCACAAAACGCAGTTTTGGATTTTTCTTTTGAAGTATTTTAACGCGATCCAAGGTATTGCGGTACTGGTTCATCTGAGTTTGTGACCAGAAATAAAACACGGTAGGTGTTTTTCTGACAACAGAAGCGCTACTAATAATCTCGCGCTGGGCATTTTGCAATTGCACTTCGGGCAGGGGTTTTCCAGGATCCATCCTACTGATGTCCACGTGCAGGGCGAGTATTTCTGCTAAATAAGCCGGAGAACTGTTTACGGTAGCATAATACTGTAAAAAACGTTCATGATCGCCGTGATTTGTAAAGTTTAGAATTTCTTCGAAGGCAATGGCTCTAGCGATATTGTTGCGCAACAATTTTCCAGAAATCTCACGATCCAATACCTCCAATCGCTGAATATTAAAGTCTGTGGTTTGCTTGACTTTAAAATACGACTCATTAGGTTTTAATGCTTTTTGATTGATATAGCTGATGATATAACTTACATAAGGATCAAAAAAAGCGAGGTCGTTATCTCCAAAGTTTAAAAATCTTCTATAACGAAAAAAGAGACTATCTTCTTCTGATGTCCATTGTGCGCCGCGAAGCAAGGCATAGCGCTCTCGAATGTTGGCATATGGATAGATGTAGGCTGCCTGGGTAACTTTTTGTGCAATGGGACTCAAATTGTTTAAGGAGTCCATCTGTATCCACAGTTGCTTTTTTTCAAATAACAATGAGTCAATAATCGCATTGAAAACCAACT
>Ga0181595_10003882_pt1 | contig 14047 bp, 12 predicted proteins | sample 041ome_7_FD_145604 | JGI IMG/M metagenome (GOLD analysis project Ga0181595, IMG submission 145604) | Coastal salt marsh microbial communities from the Groves Creek Marsh, Skidaway Island, Georgia - 041401AS metaG (spades assembly) | ecosystem: Environmental > Aquatic > Marine > Intertidal zone...
GGAGGCTTTTAATGCTAAATGCTAACCAGTTTGGAGCGACAACACTTTCGTTAAAGAAGCTGAGTCTGGTCGCTGGCCAGCTTTCACTCATTTTATCTGTAATCCTTCCCTTCAATGCTTATGCTAAAGCTCCAAGCCTGAGTGTCGCAGTGCTAGCCACTGAGTTGAAATTATCTTGGACCCCCACTGAAGATCTTGCGTCATACAGGCTCTACTATGCGCCTTCACCATACGAGGGTCCTGATACAGTTAACTTTATCGATCTTGGCAGAAACCTTTCGATTTCCGGCTTGCTTCCAGAGAATTCCAGTTTTTTCGTTGCAGTATCATCACTCGTTGATGGTGTCGAAAGTGAGTTATCGAATATCGAAGAATTCAGCATCACTCTTAAATCGCAGAAAGGTTTAACCTGCGAAGAACTGAGTTCAGACGCTATCGACAGTGACTCTGATGGTATCTGCGACTTATTAGATCCAGCACCAGAATCAGCAGCAATTAAAGATTCAACCGCTAATTTGGCAAACGATTTCGCAAATCGAATATTACTGAGCGATAGCGGTGATCGACTTATTAATGCGGCAATATTCCAAAATTATTCGACAGAAAAGCATGAAGGTTTCATATATGCCTCTTCTGCAGGCGGTGATCCAGTCACATTCCCGGGAGGGTGGTTTGGTGATCAAATGCATCTTTGCAGGCCGGGCAATTTCAATGGGGACCAATATCAAGATATCGTTGTTAGCTCGATGAATCAATTTGACATGGGGAACCTAGCAAACGAAGCCGACGGATACAATCAAGAGAAACTCCCGAGAACTCACATTTTTCTCAACGACGGAAATGGCGCTTTTCTATCCGGAGCAAATTTATTTCAGGGTACAGATTACTACCGAATGAGAAGCTACGGCCCGCCTCAAGTAGCTGATATCAATAACGACGGCATCGATGACATTCTTACGCAAAATGGAGGCGGTGGCGATGATTATGACAAGGCGACAGATCACGGTATTGGCCTCTATTTAAGCAACCCAGATGGTACTTTTTTTGATGCAACCGAGAGATTAGATATTGCAAAGAATGAAATCCAGAGAGAAGGCTATTCGGAGAGTGTATTACAGATATTAACAGAATCATTCATTGCCATTGATTTAGATTCAGATGGATGGAAAGACCTAGTGTTTCTCGCTGCATATAAGTCCAACACAAATCTTCCCTTTGCATTATTCAATGACAAAGCAGAGAGATTTGTCACCTACGAAAAATGGAAGCCAGATATAGCAAAATCCAATTACGATCCTTCTATTCAACCTATAGTGCGCCATGCTGAGGTTATTGACTTTGACGGCGATGGCGATGAGGACATTTTGGCTCTTTGCTACAGAGAGTGCTTAAGCGGAAAATATTTAGGGCAAAATGGTTTCGTATTAGTTAACGAGGAAGGCGTATTTGATATCGAAAAAAGAATCATATTCCCCAATGGGCTACGTGGTACAAATACTAAAAACGACCATATGGCAGTCGGTGATATTAATGGTGATGGCTTTATAGATGTTGTAACGGTCAGCGGCGCCTCAGATCCCTACTACGTTGATCGTGATATTCAGATTTTGATTAACGATGGTGGCCAAGCATTGGTTGATGAGACTGATCTTCGTATTGAAAATTTAAATACCCCAGACACTGGGCATCCTGAGGGCGCTATCTACTTAGTGGATTATGACCTAGATGGAGACCTTGATATCGTAGACTGGCAGTCAAATGTGCGAGACGGGAAAGCATTTGATACTGCAGCTCCTGGTAGTGATTTCCCGTATGGGAAAAACGGATTAGCGATATTCTTGAATGATGGGGAAGGGAAATTTAGATATGAGCCCGAAAATTTAATGTACAACCCTGTCATTAAAGAGCTTGATGGTTCGATAACAGAAAATTGGTTCAACGAGGGCCTAAATACCGTCGAGGGCGTTTGCCCAATTTTCTTCAACCGAAAATATGGCTATGGCTTTCTATATAGCAATGGGCACGATATTCAAGATCCTGAAAAGTGCCCTGACGGAAATTGTTCAAGATCGACTCGCTCTACCGTCAGACGAAACTGAGAGTTCCTAATACAGCCCTCGAATGCAACTTAATAAGGACTGGCGAGCCTTTATCACGGCGCTATCAGAGGAAGGTGTATCGGTGAGAGTAATACAAGAGTTGGCGAGACATCGAGACTTGGCGACTACTCAGCGATATATTGATGTGTCAGTTGATAAACTCAGGAATGCTGTGAATTTGGTCGGAATTTGAGACCTCGTAGCACAACCTGTAGCACATCGTTCTTTTTTAATTTTAAGTCATTGATCTAAAATGATTTAAATACAACACATTTATTGAAAATCCTCGTGTCGGTGGTTCGATTCCGCCTCTGGGCACCACGCATACAAAAACCTCGCAGAGCGGGGTTTTTTTATGCGCGGGGTTCAGGGGTGGTTGAGAAGCACCGTGGTTCGACAAGCGCGTAGCGCGAAGGACGCCTGCAAGGCGCCCGTAGGGGACAAACAGCCCTAAGGCTGTTTGGATCATTCCGACCCGACTCCGATGGCAATATACCTGCTAGAACTACTGTATTTTTACTCTAACCCCTTTTATTTATGAGCTGATTTACTTCCCCTCAACTAAGCTAATCTATTTCGCGATAGCCTGATGGGGTGTATTCGATAGAGCTTGGAAAATCCAATTCCTCTATTTTTGAGTGCCCCACGAAGACAGCATCCTCGGAGGCTCTAGTTGATCCGTAGCGTCGCATAAAGTCATTCTCGGACTCGAGATCAGGTAGTTGACCGGTCAGCGCCAGCCGAATGACCTTCGCTACTTCTTCGGGGTTGTCACGCTGCGGATAATGTCCAGCGTTTGGCAGGACCCAGAAACTACTTTGCGCCTGTCTATCATTTAAATAGGTATCCCAGACATGATGAGCAATTCGAACTGGATTCACGTTATCGGCCAGCCCCCATAGATAAGCCACGGGAATCGGGCTACGCGGCAAGTTCTCCAGCCAGCGCACTTCGTTAGCCTGGCGCTCTAAAAGGTAGCGACCAACATAGATCAAGGAAACAGTACCCTGGTTGAATGCGAAGATATCGGAATAGGCAAGCGATTCCGGCTCTCCTTCGATGCGCCGGGGCTGCGTCGCACGGGAAGCAAGCATTTGGTCGGCTGTAGCGGTATCGAGCATTCTCAATTGACCGGGCGATAGATTGGCGAGCGGCAGAAACATGCCACTGTTTGATAGAAAGTGATAATTGACCGTATAGCCCGGGTTTGGGTTGTCCAGGTAATTGCCGAGAAACGCCAGGCCGATACTCACACCTCGGTCATGGGTATAGAGCGCAAAGTCTTCAAAACCAACTACTTCGCGGACGAAATAGTCAACGATCTCTGCATTCTCCGCCAACATATAGTTGTAGCCATCAAGCGGTTTATCTGAGAAACCGGAACCCGGAAAATCCAGCGCGGCGATATGATACTCGTCTTCTAGAAAAGGGATCATCTTGTAATAGTCGAAACTGGAATTCGGAAAGCCGTGAATCAATACCAGTTTCGGTTTGGTCTCGTCTCCCCAAGTTCTGTAGAAAACATTGACCTTCTTGGCGTTGTTGTCTTCTGTAGTTGATGTCCATTCGAAATAATCACCACCCTGATACCAATCTCGGGCTAAGTCAGAATAGAAAACGAAATCATCATCTTGTGCCAGCGAAGCCTGGACACCAAATAGGCTAAAAAAAACGAGAAATAATTTGCGCAGTGCGGTCATGAGTATTGCCTAATGTTCTGTTGTTATAGCTTTAACCAGATTTTCTAACACTGCTTCTAAGATGACTTCTTACCAACAATCGGCAAGTTTCCTTGCGGTGTAGATAGGCCACCGCTAAGCGTATCGCCTTCCAGCTCGAATGATATATCTAGTGATCCCTGCTGTGTTTGCATTGAAAATGACAGGGTATCTCCGACTAAACTAACGTCAGACAATGTGTTAGTGGCTTGTGGGCCCGTCCAGGTTCCACCAAGCCCGTCGGTATCTTCAGTTATTATGAGGTTGATCGGGATTTTGTTCCCCTGAAGATTCAGGCTGAGATCCCATTGACCCAGAACCGCGGAATTGTCAGCCGCTAAAACTCCGCTACTATTTAGCAGCAGGGATAATAGGGCAAATTTAAAAGTACTTTTAAACGTCATAGGAAAATACCTCCAGAGCTGTGTTAATAATTCACCAGTAATGCGGCTGGCTACGTTCAACGAGTGTAACTTTTTTCGGGCTCGGCGCGGGCAGACAAGTCACTGACATGTCACTACAGTCTGGCTGTTTACTTGCTTCAGTCCGCAGAACATTTCGATTTAGCTGCAATCTGATTCACTAACTCAGAATGGGCAGTCTTTGAAGAAGCCACCACACGGAAATCGGACCAATAAAACTAGCTGGTAAACGTCAGAATTCGCTCAATTGTCCAGATGATAGTTACACTACCAACAGAGTACGCCATGGGTTTTTCTATTCCTTGCAGCCATATCAGCGGGCTTGCTTTGACATCTGAGCTAGTGACTAAATTAGCTGCGTAGCCTCCTCTTGGTATCTGTAGTAGTAAAATAAATCTCGAGATTATCCAGACACAACACACTATTGCGCAGATGAATAGTAGTTGGCCGGTCTCAACGCCCAAATTAAATGCCAGCAAGGCGACAGGAATTTCAGTTTGCGGCAGGCCGATTTCACCGAGCGCCGAAGCAAACCCAAATCCATGTAACAAACCAAATGAAGCAGAGACTGTAATGGGGTAACGCCAGGTTAGCGTGTCGCGGCGTTCAAGAGCGATTTCCCTGGCCAGAAAAACAATGGACAGCGCGATTGCAGCTTCGATTGGTGGAATTGGCAAGCGTACAAGGTCCAGCGCCGCCAAGGTCAATGTTATGGAGTGAGCTAAAGTGAAGCCTGAAATGGTGATGAGAATGCGTCGCCCGGTGCCGGCAATAAAAATTAAGCAGGCCACGAATAGCAAATGATCAACGCCTTCCAGGATGTGTTCGATGCCAAACAGGGTGTAGGTGCTGGCCACTTCAATTCGGGTCAATGAACCCTGAACCACAAAGGTTGGTTTAGTTGCAGTAAGCCGCGCAATCTCGGTACTGCCATCGAGGCGCTCAATGCGTACCAGCACATCGGTGGACAATCCGGTGAGTCCTTGCACGACAATTTCCGTACCCGCTAACCCACCGTCGCGCCTGATATTGAAACGTTCGATAAAGTCAGCACCGACCATAGAGCCACGGACGGGAGTGGCTATTTCAACATCTGCTGCAAAGCGTAAGTAGAGATTTGGTCGAAGGCCTCCTATGGCAGGCACCTTCCACAGCACCCCGAATTCATCGTTCGCTGTTTGTACTAGTTCCAAAAAGGCTGGACTATATTCATCAGCTCGAGCATTGGAGAACGAAAGCATAATCAGCAACATGGCGGTAATTGATCGCAAAGCCATGCTCAGTTTTCTTCCTTGACCGATTCGGCATTGCGGAATTCTGGATCAAGTCCAATCACATTGACCTCGTAGCCGCTAATGATCTCGTCGAGCTGCTGTCGCTGCGTTTGTTCTTTTCGCATTCTCCGATAATCTTCACGTACCCGGTCTTCGATCTCCTCCAGATCGGGCAGCCTGGCTGACTCCCGCGAGGTAAGGAGCACGAGATGCCAACCGTAAGGGGATTGTATCGGGCCGCACCACGTTGACGTCGACGGCTCGACCTGGTCCAGCATGGAGATCAGATCCTGCCCCAGGTTGGCTGCGATGAAATCCCGGGTGCGTTCAATATAATTCTGGAAGTACAGAGGGCGATCGCCATACCCGAGCGACCCGCTAAATGGAATACTCTGTTCGTTGAGCTCCGCTAGTAATTGCGTTGCTGCCTCACGAGCTTCCTTATCGCCTCTTCGCTCTGCATTGAAGAAGACATGAGTAAATGTATAAATAGCAGGCTCTATATAGTCGTCGCTGTATTCTGTGTAGAACTCTATCAATTCGTCCCGCCCGACATCCGCTGGTTCATTGTTATCCTCGAACAGAAATTCGAGTCTCTGGATAAGTCGTTGCCGAATGACATCGTCCCCCTGGTCCAGCCCCATGGCGATTGCCTCCCGGTATAAGGCTTCTTCACGAACGTACTCGTCGACGAGAGCCTGTCGTTCAGCCGCAGTCAATTCGTCTAAGGCCTGGTCTAATACATCAAACTGGAAGGTATTTGCCCGATACTGGGCAAAGTTGATCAGCGCGTCCCGACTGACCGTGATGCGCCTGGGATCGTTCCCGTCAGGGACAAGTAATCCGTAGGCAGCGAACAGGACTCCCCCGATCACCAGAAAATGGATGAGGGGATCTCGCAGCCACGACGGCAGCCAGGCGGGTTTGCGACCCGGCTTGGTCAAGGCGTGTACCAGATCGGTGACGAGAACGCCCGCTCCTGAATCGCCGGGGGTTGCCCTGTAAACTCAGCGGGGTCCCGCCCGAGGGCGACGGCGTCATACGTCGAGTATCGCGGCGTCGGGATCTCAAGAACCCGGACGTAGTAGAAGGCGCGCTCGTCGGGATCGAAGTCAGGGTCCACCCACACAGTGGAGAGCTCCGCGCTGCCGATCGTATTGTCATACGTTGCTCGGGCCACATCAACTGTGCTGCCGATCGGAGGTACCTTTCCGTTCACGGCTGTGCGCTGGCCTGCCCACGCCACGTCGTAGATACGTTCGTGTGTCTCACCCTCCTCATCGAGCCATCCCTTGATCACCTGTACCCGATCCAGATTAGCGCCCACGGGATCCTTTACGGCGTGAATCAACAAGGACACGGGCGTGTCGCTCGGCGCCTGGGCCAGGTCTCCCCCCATCGGCACTCCGCCTCCATACCCCACGGCAGCAATGTCTCGAGCATTGGCATCCTCCGCTTCGAACTCGAAGCCTCCGAACATTCGCAGCTGCATTCGTGGACCGCTCGTTGCGTAGACCTCCTTCCGCTTGAACGCGGCGGTCAGAGCCTCACGCGTGTTCGCTGTACTCCACGCTCCCGTGATCCCCTGGGCCGCGGAGTTCCACGTAGCCACCCGACCGAATACCGGCAACGCCTCGGGGCCATTGGCTGGACCCGTTAAGCGCGCTAGCCAGCCCGCGAACAGCTCCTCATCCGTATCGCTCAGGGTAGTATGGGTGTCGGTCGCACCCTGCAATCCGAGTTTGTACGGGTTCACACCCACCTCTTCCTCGATCCCGAGCCCGCGGAGAAGCGCGGTACGAACGTAGTCAGCGGGGTCGGGGGCCGTGGTGTCTCCACGCGTGTGGATGATGTTTCCATCGCGCTGGTACCCCAGCTCGAAGTCTGCGAACTCGTCCTCCGGCGAAAAGAACGGATGGGTCTCGGATGTGCCCTTGATCTGCAGCACCTCAACCAGCGGCTCCCACCGCATGCGGGTCCTCGCATACTCGGCGCTGATGGGACGACCTTCGCTGTCCACCATCTCGAACATCCGTCCGCCGGAGAGGTTCGAGTTGTGGGGGATGGCGACGAAGTCGATCCCGAGCCGATCACTGGTCGCCTCTAACCAGTTCCAGAGATCTTCCGGTCGGACGCCGGTACTGGCGGGCGATGCCGGAAGAAACTGCTTCGCCGTCTCGGCGTCGGCTGGAGTGAACACCACGCGATGCAGATGCTGGCCGCCCGGGGTGTATGTCCACTCCCATCCAATGAGCGCGGTGAAGGTGCCCGGGTCGTTGTGTCGCTCGGCGGCGTCCGCGTACAGCGACCACGCGGCCGTCTGGTACTCTCGTGTGCTCTGATCCCCTTCGACAGGAGCACCATTTCCGAACGGGGTGTGGTCCGCCACCACGAGGAAGTCGAGTGGCCGATCCAGACGCACCCGACTTCCGATACCCGGGTGGACCACGGGAAGCCCCCTCGCAAAGCGGTAGGCCGTGTCGGGTCCCGTGTTGACGTTCCCCGTGCTAAAAGCATCCCTCGAATAGGACGTATGAACGTGCGTATCCCCCCAGTATACATTCCTCTCCTGTCCCGCTACGGGTAGGGAGGAAGCACACATCACAAGGGTGAGCGAAACTAGCAACCAGCTCTTCCTTATCTGCATCATCAAATTTTCCCGAAATTAAAGAAGTATCAGTATGCGATTAAGCATCCTGAAGTATTGCGAACACCCTGCTTCTCTATCTTCTTTATATAAGCTCTTTTCTAAAGCGGATTGGCTCGCATAAATTCCACAACAGTCTCAGCCCACTCTTCTCCCTTTTGCTCTTGAAGAAAGTGTCCGGCGTCTTTTATCGTAGTATGAGGCTGTCCTTGAGCACCCGGAATTTGCCTTTGAAATGGAATAAAACCTCCCCGAGTTATAGGATCGCCATCGCTAAAGGAAGTTAAGAATGGTTTTTCCCAGCGCCTGAACACTTCCCATGCCGCAGAATTCTCAGCGGCACCTGCATCGCTCCTAACTAATGGCACTCGTTGAGGCATGATCAATGGCCCCGCCTTGTAGCTAGGATCAGGAAACGGAGCATCGTAAGCTTCTTTGAGAGATGGATCTCCAGCAGTGCCCGCGACCATAGTCCCCGTGGGGATATCTCCGGCATCAATCATCCGTTGGTTCATGTTTTTCCAGTTCGCAAATGCGCCACCTGGCTCTTGGTCAGTTTGTGGGTTCGGTAAGCCGGTGTTCGCAATAGCTACGCGAGAAAATCGCTCTTCGTTCTCAGCCACGACTCTCAGGCCAATGAGACCTCCCCAATCTTGGCCAATGAATGTGGCATCAGTCAGATCAAGGGCTTCAACTAATGCCGTTTGCGTATCAACATGAAATTGATAAGTGTGGGTATCCATGCTGGTGGGTTTATCTGATCGTCCAAAACCAATCAGGTCAGGCGCGATTGCTCTATATCCAGCCTCAACAAATACAGGGATCATTTTGCGGTAGAGATATGCCCAGGTAGGCTCGCCGTGGAGCATCAGCACCACCTCGCCATCTCTAGGCCCCTCATCTATGTAGTGGACGCGATAGCCCTGTATTTCTACATAATTAGGATCAAAATCGTAGTCTGGGAGGTTTTCAAAGCGGCTATCTGGCGTTCGCAACACGCCAGGTCTTACTTCTTCAGCTTGCAAGAACACTGGCATGCAAAGAGTTATAGCAACGAGTATGCGTGTAATTATTCTCAAGTCTTAAATCCTTTCAAATATGTTCAGAATAAATCGCTGAATCAGTCAGCGTGACCTTTCCTTACGATTGAATTTTGCCCGTTTGCTAACTTTCATCTTCGGAGGCTCGCTGCTCTGCCATTCGCTCACCCCGAAGAATGTTTACCATGCCATGGTTGCCTTCGTGACAGGCATATTCGTAAATCTGACCATCTACTTTAGATATAGGAACAATGGCCGTGATTTTATCCGTAAAGGTTGAGGGATCGTCGAGTGTCCATTCATAGTCTATTGTATAAGGGCCGACGCGGGTAAATCGTTCAGTGAGCGTTTTGTCTCTAGCCGTACCAAAGTTGTTAAAGCTAGCTGTCAGTTCGCTGAAATTCTTGGTAACCACAACTAAAGTATCGTCTTCCCAATAACCGCGCGAATCACCGCTCCAAAATTGCAGGTCTTCGTCCAAGTGGCCGCGCCCATCAAGCGGTACTATGCGAGCATCATGGACCATTTCCGTCATTATTACTGCATAATCCTTGTTTTGAATGATTTGCACGTTCGCGTTGTATCCGAATCTATTTGCGTTAAAAGGAGGGCCGGCGTTAAAACCAACGAGACAACGTTCAGAAAGGCCACGGTCCTCTGGTCCATCTTTAGCTATGCCACCATAAAGTGCCAAAACCGGACGCTCCCCTGGAACATCACCCCCAATCAAGCTAGCACGGTGTATTGCGGCGCCTTCCACCAAGGCAGGCAACCGGCCGTTAGGCGGATAGACTATTAGCGAAGTTCTCAGGTTTTCTCCAACACCAGCGCCTTCAAACCAGAAACTGTTGTATCCGCCCACGTCACCTGCATCTGGCGCTTGCGGATTAACTACCAACTCAGCTTCACGTGCGTTTGCCGCTTCTAGTACCGCTTGTTGGCGAGCTAAATCTGCCTCAGCTTCCTCGGGAGTCAGAAATTCTCTTGTTCCAAATCGCTCAGGTCGCTGCAGAGGCGTACGTGGAACAAAATTCCAAACCCCCTGCAAATCGGGTTGACCCCACTCAGTGCGCGGAACGGTATAGTCATCAGCTGTTTGGGCTACCGCGATGTTTACGGAAGCAAACAAGATTAAAACAATCAGGAATAATTTATTTTTCATAGCACGCTCCATAGAATATTTAGATCGGGCACTTACTCTTCCAACAGAGTCTCCCTCTCAGTAACTGTCTTCTTCTCCATCTCCATGGATCACAGGCCTCTTACCTTCAGTGAATCCACTAAAATATTTCATTTCTAATGAAAGGAAAAAATAGCGCTGGGGAAGTCAGGACTTCTTCAGCGCTTAAAGGCACCCAGGAATGTACTCAACCGTCTTGAAGTACTGTGAGTGCTCCACTTCTTCTCTTAATTTGTCGCTGCACAATCAAGGCAGCAATTGCTCGAATTAGGAACCTTTTCATTGGTTCCTGCTTAATTGTCAAAATTCTCAAACCTCCGGAATTTGGGCGTTTGGACACGGTTCTCAGGATCCAACCAAATGACTGAGCGCTTTTAGGTTCTGACAGGAATAGTAACGATTGAAACGGCAAGCAGTACCTGACAAGTCAAGGACATGTCATTTAAAACAGGTGGGAAATAATGGATCTAAAGCACTAGCATTCCAGAAGAGTTGAGGAATCTGGGTGCCAGGTGGGCCCAAACAACCACTAATGATATGGCTCGAGCCAACGTAGAAAACTGATTAGCTGAGATTAGGCTTGACTGTATTTATCACTGAATTCCTTTAACGGCTGAGGGGGGATTTGACAGGTTTCCGGTTCTAGTTATTCGAGTGTAGTGTGCCAATCTCAAAAAAGATTACTCATTCATTCTTGAAATCACACCTATACTGGTCTCGGGATTGGCATCATCACCCGGGTCATGGAAAAAGCCGGCCTCTACACTCACTGATATTGGCTCGCTACTATCTGAAATGCAGGCGATCACATGGTTGTCGGGGTCGTCATCAACCAGAGCATCTGGATGTATAGAGTTGCCATTGCTTAATTCAATTGAGACGGCCAGGCGTTGCGGCTCTAGAAGGTCAGCTCCCTGTGGTCCGGTAACACCGCCCTGCCAAACCAGCTGAATGGCCTGGGAGCTTTGCTCAGGGCATTTGCCTGCTAGCCCGGGGGTATCAGGTGCAAATAATTCAGCCAACACGAGGCTTGGTCCCGATTCCAGAGAAGTTACTTGATTGCTGCTTAGACCAAGCAATGAGTTGCCGTCTGAGTCATTAAGCTCAGATACAATTTCCACGCCAGCAGGCAATGAATCGCCCGGACTAAATTCGCCTATAAGCAAGATGGTTCTTTGCTCCAAAGGTTCCAAAGCTGGTCGAAGAGTCGCACAAAGCGGAGTGACGCGTTCACCAGTGCTTAGCTCGACCGCAAAGGCTTCCGGGGAAATAGTAGTTCCATCTATTTGCACGGAAAATATCACCGGCATGCCATCCTGATTTGCTGCAGGTGGTAAACCGCAAAGACGAGTTGCTCTGGGCGGAAGCGGGTCGAGTCCATGATAGATGGACAATATTTCAGGCCTGGCGTTTTCTTCTTGAGAAAATGCAAATGATGACAAAAAAAGTAAAAGACCGACAAAAAGAGGCTTCATGTTGGTTGCTCCTTGTACTCAGGGTGAGCTACACGTGACAAAAGTTAGTCAGCTTCAGCCAATGCTTTTATTGCTCCCAGAGCATTGGTAAACATGCCACGACGCCGTTCAATATCTGCATCTTTCGCAGCCTGATCTGCCAGGTTCGAGACATCATAAGTTAATGTATAAAGCATCTTTGACGTGCTGTCTGTCACTGGTCTTGCTTCCATAAACCCGTGATAAAGATTGTAGAACTCCCCTTCAACCGCAGGTTGTGTATAACCATAGGAAAGCTCAGTTTGCGCCACCATAATTTCAATTATGCGGCCACCCAGAAGTGAACGCACTGATCCCATACCGCCATCGCCGGATGTAATCTCGCAAGGCAGCCCTAGCCACTCAGTAATGGCGCAGTAATCACCGACCTTTTCCCAAACATCTGCGGCAGGTTTGTTGATGTCGATCTCCATATCGATGGTCACATATTCCTGTGCCATCGCTGTTAAGGAGAATAGTAGAGTTAAAACTGTAAACAGTGGTTTTAGTACATGGCGCATAGGGTTTACCTCATTAGCCTTATTTTTTGTGTATTTGTTTTTGGGATTACTTAATAACCTTTCATGGATTTCATGAATTCCTGTTTTTAGTCAGTACTCGGAACTTGAGAGTCAGGATAAGGTTATAGAGGCCCAGCCAAATCACGCGGTGCTTTTAGATTCTGACAGGGATAGTAGGGAATGAGAAGGCAAGAAGTACCAGACAAGTCAAGGACATGTCATATAAGACAGGGGGAAATTAACAAAGATATGACGCAGAATTCATAGGGGCTTTAAGCAGTATCGAAGCCTGGATTCGATGCTTCGCATCGAACGGTGGTGCCCTAGTTAGAGCCGCCGAGAATTCTCCGCAAATTCCCGTTTTCAATCTCTTTCACCGAGCGCGACAGATTGCTTAGCGCGTCAGATTGCTGGTCCGCGAGCACCCATCCTTTTGCAGATGTAATTTCGTCTATGCAAGAGAACATACTGTCGAAGTTATCGTTCTTAGATTGCACGGTAATCGGTTGTCTTTGACTTGCATAACAAGATAGAAAATCATCAAGGATAAATTCAATTGTCATATCGGAATTTCGCTGAGGCTCACCTTCAGACATTGAGAGAATTCTGGCAATAAACCTTAAGGTGCTTACTTCTATCAAGGTAACGTTAGCGTTTTCAGATGTCACACCTTCCTGCACTCCGAGCAAAGAAGGTATTGGTTGATCTCCATAATAGCTAGTGAACTCATCTATTACTTCCACTAGACCAGTCCTTGCTTGTTGATAGGGATCTGACCAATCGACATTAGAATCTGGCGCTTGTGCCTGTACTACCGCTAGCTGGGAATAATCTTCAGACAGTTGACCTATTTGTGAGTAGAGGTCGTTAATGAGATAGGCTGAGACTGCCACAAAAGCTGCTGCCATATAAGGCACCCAACCACGCCATGATATAGCAAAAGTTGTAACCGGTTCTGGGGTAGGGTTTGGGTTGCTCGCCTGCTGCTCCTTCTCTTTCTGTGCCAAGAGAGAAGACTCTTTTGCTGGGGGCAAAAAATCAGCAAAGGGAAGATCGAATACAGCTGCTAGTGCTTTTGCACTCTCAGCCGAAGGCGTGACATGCCCGTTCTCAATGCGATGAATGGTCCTGACGCTTAAGCCAGTAAGGTTTGACAGGTTCTCCTGTGACCATCCTTTTTCTTTTCTTAGTTCTCTTAAATCCATATCTAGCCTTGGGCAGCGTCGATATCACATCGTGGAATGAACTAATCATAGCAAAATCTTGGGAGGTGGGCAGCAAGCTAGCTCAAGACTAAGAGGGGGCAGAGTAAAAATAGAGGTGTTTTAGACTAAGAAGTGACGAAATTTTTAGCACACTTCTTAGCACACTCTGTTCTCACGTTTACAACTTATTGATATTAAAAGAGAATCGGTCACGCGTTCTATTGAAAATCCTCGTGTCGGTGGTTCGATTCCGCCTCTGGGCACCATAACTTACTAATAGTTATGGAGTTTATATTTCCTCCCTCTCGAAAATCCCATAGCACACTCGTAGCACACTTTTCCTTCTAATCAGGTCCGATCAGGCAGTCTCTCATGACCAATTCGGCTAAGAATGATGCAAAACCGTGGGACTAATTTTATGTGCAATCAGTTCGAAACCCGCTCTAAA
>Ga0181595_10003884_pt1 | contig 14044 bp, 11 predicted proteins | sample 041ome_7_FD_145604 | JGI IMG/M metagenome (GOLD analysis project Ga0181595, IMG submission 145604) | Coastal salt marsh microbial communities from the Groves Creek Marsh, Skidaway Island, Georgia - 041401AS metaG (spades assembly) | ecosystem: Environmental > Aquatic > Marine > Intertidal zone...
CGTTCAGCTAACACTTCCCCTTGCCGGGTGTGTAGAGGACTTTCACCTCCAAGTCACCTGCTAACCACCACAGTCAGCAGATAGCGCCGGTCAAGGCGCTGCGCGCCATGCCCGGCGCACCATAAAAAAGGCCTGTAAAAACAGGCCTGATAAGACACTTACTGACAAACCATTGGGATATCAGCCAGCGCACTGGTGTTTACCCTCACTGGGGCAGAACACTCAGCCGTATCAGCCTTGCAAAGCTGTGCGTGTAGCGTTTTGCCCAGTACATCGGCTTTGTTCACCACAAAGCGCCTGGCGGTAAAGTCGCCTATCCACGTCCGATCAGCAGACTGAAACAGGGCATTGACCGGTGCGGCAGATAAGCGGATAACATCCCCTTCCCGATATTGCACAAAAGTGTTTAGCTCAATACTGACCTGTTCACACAGGCTGGCACCTTGCGGCAGGTGCTGTAACATCCAGCTGTGTCGGCAGGCGGGTACAGTGTTTAGCACAAAAGTAGCGGCGTTTAGCTCGCCATTCTCTAAACGCTGAGCATTACCATATAAAGTTGCGGCATCCAGAATACCAGCACCGCAGCCTACGCTATCGCAGCGGCTGTTACTGACCCAACGCGACACACCGGATAATTGCACCAACATTTGCCAGTCTTGTGCCGAAAAATTAAAGTCTTTTTGCACAGCACTTAATACACCGGCCACGATAGGCGCCGCGACACTGGTACCATCCCAAAAACCCAATTTGTTGTTACCTATAAGGCCGGGTACCGATTGCCCCATTGCCATAATGTCGATGCGCTCGCCATAGTTGCTAAAGCGGGCTATATCAGCAGGGTTAAAGTCATCGCCCTCGGTCGCCGCCCCAACCGTAATAACGTTATCGCATTTTGCCGGTATATAATTCACCGCATTATCAGCCTGGTTTCCAGCTGCCACTACCACAGTAAACCCTTTGGCAGTTACCTTATCAATCGCGTTTTGCAGAAAGAACGGACAGCTTGAATCACCAATCTTGCCGCCCAGGCTCATATTGATAACCCCCGGCTGGCCGGTAAAATCGGGCAGTTCGGCAAAACTTTCCCCTGACAGCCAGTCCAGTGCGGCCGCCGCATCAGACATTACACCTGAGCCGCAGTTCATAACCCGCAGCGGTAATAGGTTAACGCTGCCATTAATGCCCGCGATATTTAGGCCGTTATTCACGGTAGCGCCAATAACGCTGGCCACACCCAGCCCATGCACATTACGGCAATTGCTCTTAACAAATTCCTGCTCCAGAAATCCCGGGCCGCGCACGTCCCCTTCATTTAAAGTAACAAAGTTAAAACCATCCAGATAACGAATGTCATCATGCAATGTAAAGCCCGTATCCAGCACATAAACATCACTGATAAGTTGTGGCGCTTTTAGCTGCCGCCACATACTCAGCACAGATGATGCTGTTGGCGCCTCTTCACTGTTATCGGCAAAAAACGTTTGTAGCGCAAAGCTCTCGTCATCTGGATTGGTTTCATTCCACTGAGATTCGGAACTATTAATAAGTACATCCAACTCTACGTGGGAATAAAAGCCCGTTTGCTGCAACATTTGCTGAGCTTGTTCAACCGACAAACTGGCTGGCACACTAATAGCCATGCTTTTATAGCCGCTTTCTTTTAGCCGGCTGTGCTGGCTGAACATTTTGCCGGCACCGGCAGGCTTGGGTACACACCAGCTTTGCTGCTCAGGTAGCATAAAACAGTGCTGCTGTGTTACGGCAGGCGAGGCGGATGCAGACATTACGCTTATATCAGACGCTGGATAACTGACCACCAGGCGCTGCTCTGCCAGTGACGCGCCCGATGCAAGCATTAAACTCAGGGCAACCAGTTTCAGGGTGTAAGATTTCATAGGTAGTACTCCTTAATCAGTTAATAGTTACAGGCTGCAAGATGTGGCTGACAACAGATCCGCCAGATAGCGGTATTCATCATGGAATTGCCATTGGCCGTCTTTCACTTCGCCAAACTGTGGGTTGCCCACAAACCAGGACACAGTGCCAAGCTGTTCATCCAGATAAAACTGCCCGCTTAACTCGGTGGCAGTCCCTACAATAGTGATATGCTGCAACAGACGGTTAATCTCTTGCTGATAAGGCGAGTAGTAGCTGAACAGCTCTGCCAGCAGTTGCTGATAGCCATTTATAAGAGTGGCATCAGCTAAATTACCGGCTTCATAAGCTGCAATATCCAGTGCGTTAAAGCGTTGCTCAGTCAGGTCTCGCTGTGGTTCTTGCGCTGCAGGCACTTGCCACACTGGTAATGGCGCACCCTCATTTAAAATAATGGCGGCATCCTGCAACGCAGGCAACAACTGCAAGGGCTCTTCCAGCGCCATCAAGCGTGCTTGCTGTGCTTTTACCAATTTAATCTCTGGCAATACTGCAGCGAATGAACTATTGGGGATGTTAAATTGTAAGGTCCGGTTAATTACCCGGCTTGGATCATTGCCGTCTTTTACCGTCAGCAGCAAAGACACTTTGCGGTCACGGTCGGTTTCGTTAACCTGCAGCTCAAAGCGGGTTGGGCTTAGCGACTTAACCGTCACATGGCCGGCACCATTAAAGCTGTCATCCAACAGCAACTCAGTACTCAGGCTGCTTTTAACGTTCGCCACATTAAGTTCGATTACCGCAGTACTGTTCTCGGCCAATACTTCTGGTGCAGTAATGCTGAGCGATAACGCCGGCACTGGCGGCTCACTTTCACCTCCACCGCCGCCACACCCAGTTAATAACCCTGCCATTACTGCAACTGATAAATAACGCTTCATATTCACCCCTCATTTCAGTGATACCAATTAGTACTAGGCAGAAAACCGCCTGGCAGCTGCTGTTGGAATCACTTTAAGAGGGGGCTATGCATCTGATGCATGGCGGAAAAATGAATTAAAATTTGGAAGAATAGTGTAAGAGTTCTGAGGGAGCCGTTACTACTCGGCGGGAGCTGCTCACCAATTCAAACCTCTACCTCCAGAGGCAACGCAACTATCCAGCTAAAACTTTATAGTCTCTATATATCAGGTGGTTATATCATGTTCAGCACTCAAACGAACTAAAAAATGCCATCATTTAAAACAGATAGACCACATTTTTGTGGTCACTTTTATTTTTGAAAAAAAGTGACCACTTCCTCAATTTTCTCACTACAAAATTTTTAAATACCGAAAAAAATTCTGAGTTTTTGTGTCGAATTTTTCGACACCTTTTAAATAACTTTCGGCATTTCAATAGCTATTAACACCCACTATGCTCCAGCCATGAATCAACAAACTAAACATCTTTTATTACCCCTTAGCGCATACAAACAAAATTTACGCTATGGCGTATATTGAAAATAATCACGGTAAGCCGTATATATTTATAACAAATTACATCTAACAGGGAGGGGTGTGTTATGTGCAGATCACTCGTACAGAACAACTTAGTACACTGATAAAAGCATATCGCAAAAAGCACGGAATTACGCAAACAGTGATATCCCAACTTGTAAGCCTCCGCGTGGCCACAACTTCTGATTATGAGAACTAGGGTGAGATTACGAGTGATCATTTAACAACCACATTCATGCCAGCTTCAAGCACTGCATCCAAATAAGCCTCATTCATCAATGCCTGACGCTGCTTTCTTCTGATACTCATTTTTCGCTTCTCAGCGCGTAACATATTCAAACCAAAGTGCCGCATCGTGGCAAGATTGGTTGCAGCGTTACCACGGTATATCTGGCACGCATCCTCACCTAAGCTCACATCCAACACCCAGTGTAACTGATTTTCGATACCCCAATGCTCGCGAACTGCACTGGATAGCCGCTCGGCACTCAGTACGGCTGAGCTGATAAAATAACGCTGCTCTAATACCGCGCGCTTGTCCTTTTCCACCCGATAGGTGGTTGCCATGCCCAAGGTTGTCAGCGCAGGCCACGCAGCTTTGAGTTTTTCCGGTAATTCACTGGCATCACATACCTGGAATTCTCGGTACTCCAAGCGCCCACGGTTCTTTTCCAGTGACTGCGCTGCAGTGTCTTTGTGCGCTTTACCCGCAAAGACTTGTTTTACTGCATCATGCAACTGCCCTTGGTTGCCTTTAACCGTCAACAGGTAGTCAGCTTCTTTGTCTACTATCTGCTGCGCTATCTCTTTCTGGCATCCCATGGCATCCAAACTGACCAAGCATCCTTTAAGCTCCAGCAAGTTAAGTAGCTGAGGTATCGCCGTAATTTCGTTGCTCTTCTCGTTCGTTTTAACCTGGCCCATTACCACGCCATTAGCACTGGCAAAGCAATGCTGTAAAGCTTCGCTGCCCAGCAATGACATCACCCGTGCGATAGTGTCGTGTACCGGCAAGCCCAGTTTGAAAAAACCATGTTCTTGCAACCAGTCAAAGCGGTTTTCACCGAAATCTTCAATATCTTCCCAGCCCTCACAGCCTGCGATAACGGCACACAGCGTTAAAAACACGACGTCAAACAAGGGGTAAACAACCTTAGCTGATTGCCGTGGGTCTTCTAATTCTGAAAAGTGCTCTGCAAAAATATCGATGTTCATAAACTGGCTCCGCGTAAAAGCCAGTATCTGATCACAGCTGAAGATCGCGGTCAATCAGTTATGTTAATGTGTGCGCTAAATGTTCGTGATCTTGCCCTGTTCTGAGAACAAACCCGAGTCTTGTGCAATTTAGCTACTTTTTTAAAATTCTGGCTGCGTTACAGTTACAACTTGATATTACATCTCTTGACACTCCATTAGCTGCAGACACAGTCAATCTCTTTAATTTTCTCAGCTTCATTGACCTTCAACTCGTCGCACCTGTTATAAATAATAACAAATATACATTTAATGTTAAAATAAATAAGATCTAAGGCAACTTGCGATATCCGAAACACATAAAAATCGAAAAAAACGCAAACCTAATTTCAAACAAAAAATTGAAAAAAAAGAAATACGTTGTGAGTGTTCTGGTGAACACTCTGAAATTGCATGAGTGTTCAGATGAACACTCAAAATGCTGATTTTTTTGGAATTATTTTTAGTGACTTTACAGTGTTCACACCAACACTCCAAATTCTCAAAAACCGATTTTAGTCGCTTTAAATCAAGCAATTAAATTAAATCAATATTCAAGAAACGCCTGCCATTTTGAGTGTTCATGTGAACACTGTGTATAAAGCGCAGTGTTCACATGAACACTGCTCGCAAAAAATATTTTTTTTGAAAAGAATAGGCGCTTCCAGTGTCGACACGAACAATACGTTTCAAAAATCAAACAAAACCCAAAAAAATCATCATCACCTGAACGAGTTTTAACACAATTAAAACAAGTAAAAAAAATGGTATAATAAAAAGTCTTTAATTATAAGATATACCTTTAAAATCGCCGCCAATAAAAAATTAATTCACCATAATTTCACAAAAACTGCTTAAGCAGCGCTCGGCATCACCCCTGTACGAAATTAGCGCTACCAATAACTCGATACGGCACAGAAAAGGCATCAAACTTGACTAAAAAATGACTATTTTCAGCTTTCACAACACTGAAACTGATTAGAAAATTGCACGAAATTTACGCAAACACAGTGTTCACACGAACACTCAGCAAGACAAATATCAAACCTAAGAAATAAGCTACTGTCAGGACTGTAATATATAGCAGCACCACTTTTTACAACTTTTTAAATAAGCTACTGTCATTAATTTCATGTTGCGTATTTCGGTCTTATTCGGCCTGTTTGTTTTTATTCGTTTTACGGACTTTGGCCTAACAGTTTTTTCACTGTTTGCTGGAGTAGTAAGATATTGCGTGTTCGGCGATAATTAGGACGGCCGGCCAAGATAATTGACGCAGCAGTTTGAAGACTGAGGCATGAGAGCTTTCACAGTCTGGCAACATCTGAATCAGCTTATCGCCAAGTTGCTTATAAAGCTGAATAATAAGCCCTTTCAGAAGTTGCCTGGTTGCAGGGCCTCCTTGTTTAACGAGTTGGATGCACCAGCCTTACAACCGCTACCCCGCTTTGCCTACGAGCACACCAAAATTCAACGGGTACTGGCAGGCAAAGATTCCAATTTCTATATCGAGAAGCGATAGACACGCGACATGGCAAGTTATCAACGGCGGTCGCCAGCCAACTCCCGGCTGATAAATGGTTTGGCATTATAGGAGAGCCTACCTTCGCCGAAGAGATCTAAGACAGGCTGCTCGATCAGATTGTTGTTAACGGGTGAATCTATGCGTAAACAGCAGTCAAACTTGACGAATGCAGTTCAAACCGAGGAAATGAAAGCTGCTGTAAAAGCGGGAAGAAAAAACCTGACCGGAATGATGTTATTAGCCATCAATTTGTTTAAAAACATACCAAAAAAAGCCTGATGGTTCTTGTTGTTCCCATATGTGATTGACCTCACCCTAACTGCTGCTCTAAATACCGACGGACGATTGATGCACCGTCCAAACCCTTCTCAATAATGACACTAAGAGCTGAAGCCCCATTAAAACCACTGTTCGATTTAAGTAACCACGCATTCGCCTGTTTCTGATTGGCAAAAATTTGGTGTAGTAGCTTATAAATGGCCATTAGGTGCGACAGCATCTCTAACGCCTTGTCGTTATTGACCCTACCCAATTCACCGTTTTGCCATGCATAGAACTCTTCGACATAAGCAAAACCTAAAATTCCAAACGACTGCTCAGGCAAAATTGACCATTCATCACATAAATTGCTGAAGATTTTTAACGCAGCTAGTCTGACTTTTCTATCTTGCTCATCTGTCATCAAATTCATCACATGCTATACATTAATGTCTGCTTTAAAATCGTTTTAAGGCCTGATGGTCGAAAAATCTAATCATCAGTATTAATTATAAGAGTAGCAGCCTAAGAGCCAATGGCAAGCCGTTGTTCTAGCTTATTTAAGTGAATAAACAGAAGTGATGAAAAATGTAAAATCGCTGAAGCAAAACGTGATTTTTACGACAAAAAAGTACAAATATGAACGTTTTTGTCGGATAAATCCGACGTTTTCTGTCGAAAATTGGATGAAATGTCGTAAATAAGGCTTTTCCGACAAAAAACATGGAAAATGTGTAAAAACGTCGGAAATCGTACATTTTTCAAGCAAGCGTTTAGCAATCAGTATACGCTGAAGCGTATTCAGGGTTGATTTACGGTCAAGCGTATAAACCTGAGCAAGTTTATTATTAATCGAAGCTCTGCGCCATCAACAGCTTGGTGCTTTGATTAAAACTTATGGTAAACACCTGAAGCACCATTTAAGGCAGCATTTGATTTGAGTAAGCAAACATTTGCCTGTGTTTGATTACCCTATGCCTGAGGACAAAGGTGCAGAGCCCCTGAAGCGAGACAATTTATACTATTGAATTCTGTTGGCTTGATGTTTAAAAATTTAGGCGCAGCCTGAAATACGCTTAAGCGTAAATTGACACAAGTTACGGCATGGCGTATAAGTGATATTAGGTTTTTTTAGCAAGTGAAATCCACCCCATGCATATCACCCGACCTGAGCAACTCAGTACTTTTATTAAAGAGTATCGTAAGCAACATAACCTCACACAAGCGGATATCGCTCAGCAGGTAGGACTGCGTGTTGCAACCATTTCAGACTTCGAAAATAAACCGGAGTCATGCAAATTGGCCACGTTTTTCAAAATTCTGGCGGCGCTGCAATTACAACTCGCTCTTACTCCTCGCACCAACGCCACTTCGACGGACAGTAATACATGGCATGAAGGGTGGTGACCGATGAGTACACTAGATGTCTATATGAATGGTTATAAGGTTGGCGAGTATCAGCGCGACAGCTCTGGGTCCAATAGCTTTGTTTATGATAACAGTTGGTTGAATTCTCCAGGCAGACGTAGTTTATCGCTATCCCTCCCCTTACGCCCAGGCCGCATCACGGGTGCTGCTGTTTATAATTTTTTTGATAACCTGCTACCTGACTCGCGAGACATTCGTGAGCGTATGGTGGCAAGATTTAAAGCGCATTCCACAGAGCCATTCGATATTCTGTCGCAAGTGGGGCGTGACTGTATCGGCGCCATCCAGTTACTCCCAAGCGGAGCAGAATCACCTGATATCAAACGTATTGACGCAAGTCCGTTATCAGATGTTGAGATAGCCCAAATATTACAAGGTTATAAGTCCAATAAACCGCTTGGCATGCTGGATGATACGCAGGATTTTCGTATTTCACTGGCCGGCGCGCAGGAGAAAACGGCTTTACTCCATCATAATGGCCGCTGGTGTTTACCGCACAATGCCACGCCTACCACCCATATCCTAAAACTACCCATAGGTGAAATTCGCTCGCATGACCGAGTCATTGATATGACGCACAGTGTCGAGAACGAATATCTGTGTTTACACATTGCGAAAGCGTTTGGGTTTGCTGTCGCCGATTGTCAGATTATCCAGCCTGACGGAGTAAAAGCACTGGCAGTGGCACGTTTTGATCGCAAAATGGCACCGGATAACAGCTGGATCATCCGCTTGCCGCAGGAAGATTTTTGTCAGCTGACCGGTACCTCACCTGCCAGAAAATATGAAGTTGATGGTGGTCCTGGCATCGCTTCTGTAATGCAACAGCTTTTAGGTGCGGTAAACCCTCAGCATGACCGCGAAACGTTTATGCGGACCCAAGTGTTATTTTGGCTATTAGGCGCAACAGATGGACATGCAAAAAATTTCTCGATTTTTATTGAAGCGCAAGACCAATATCGTCTGACACCACTCTACGATATTCTCTCTGCCTTTCCAGCAATCTCTAAAAAAGGACTACATGAAAAGGACTTAAAACTTGCCATGTCACTTAAAGGCTCAAGTGGTCGTAAAACCGAATGCCGGATGATTGGCGCTCAGCATTTTCTTAATACCGCTAAAGAGGTTGGTTTTCCATTATCAAGCATGGAGCGGATACTGCATGACATGGGATGTATGACTGAGAATATCATCATGCAGGTTGCTGATACATTGCCTAAAGACTTTCCGAGTTTTATTGCTGAGCCCATTTTTGAAGGGATGCGAAAATACGCCAAACGACTACTTAGCTAAACTGCGCTGAAACAACTATATCTCTCATTAATACAAAACGACGCTTTTTTTCGCTCTCTATTGATAATGTTGTACGCTATAGGCGAATAGATGCCAAGGGTCACTAATTACGGCCGGACAAAGCGAAATACACAACGGTTCGAAAATGAACTGACATAATTTAAAGCAAGTTTTAAGCTATACAGTAGTATTGTAATGCGCAGAATTATTTAAATTTTTCTGAAGTGGTAGCACATGACCAAACATCTGCTGATAGTCGATTTGGAAGCCACCTGCTGGGATGGTGATGTGCCAGGTCTTGCTCGTCGCCAAACGGTTGAAGATATGGAAGTCATTGAATTTGGCTGTGTAGTGGCAGAGCCCGATGGAAAGGTGCTAGATGCAAAGTCGTTTTTTGTGCGCCCTGTGTTACACCCACAGCTCAGTTCCTTTTGCACTCAATTAACAGGAATTTCGCAGCAGCAAGTAGCTGTCGCGCCGGTCTATGCTGAGGTAGTTCAAGACATAAACGCATGGCTTGCCGCTTATCAGCCTTTTTGCTGGGCGTCTTGGGGCGATTACGATCGGCATCAGCTAGATGCTGAGAGGCGACACAAGGGTTGTGAGCCAGCGTTTATGCGACTTGAGCACATAAACCTGAAGCAATTATGGCGTGAAGGCAGGGTAGCCAAACGCCGCTCTGGCTTGCAAGCCGCATTGGCTTTTCATGGCCTTGCTTTTGAAGGCCAACATCATCGTGGCATCGACGATGCACGCAACATAGCTCGCTTGCTGCTGTGGATCCCTTTGTAGTGGCCAATCAAAGTTGCGCAGGAGAGAATTCACCGCACCTGCTTTTTACAAAGCATAGCAGACTTCCGGTGATTTATTAAGATTCGTGTTATTTGTAGTCGTTTCTCATTTTCGGATGAGTGTCTATGTTGCGTATGCTTCATTGTATATTTTCAGACTACAGCCACTACAAAACCGTATCTATTCGCACCGTAGTAAACAGTGGGTTTTCAGTTATTGACGTAACTTCCATTTCCTCTCCTAAGAATAACGCTTCAAGAAGGAGCGTGCGTTAGCGCGTCCTTCCTGCTTGACCCCTGTGCGCGGCAAGCCCCGCCGTTCAGGGCGGGGAAGGATAGCGCGGACGGCGTAGCTGTCCTTGGGTTTAGTGGGGTGTTTGCTGCTGTTCGATGTACTGGCGCACAATGGAAATCGGCGCGCCACCACAACTTGAGGCGAAGTAGGACGGCGACCACAGAACGCCCTTCCAGTAGCGTTTCTGGATGTCGGGCCGCTCCTTGCGCAGCAAACGGCTGGACACGCCTTTGAGGCTGTTCACAAGGTTGGAGACGGCAACCTTGGGCGGGTATTCCACCAACAGGTGAACATGATCGTCCTCGCCGTCCATCTCAATTAGCTGCGCCTCGAAGTCGGTGCAAACCTTGGCGAAGATCGTTCTCAGCCGGTTGATGGCGTCGCCGTCGAACACTCTGCGGCGATATTTCGCCACAAAGACCAAATGGACGTGCATCTTGAAAACGCAGTGCCGTCCAAGTCGAATATCGTTGTCATCACTCATAGACCAAGAGTATGATTGAGGTATGAAACGACTTCAAGCCTTCAAGTACGAACTGGTACCAAACGGCCAGCAGGAACGGCAGATGCGCCGCTTCGCTGGCTCGTGCCGGTTCGTCTACAACAAGGCACTGGCGTTGCAGAAGGAGCGCTACGAGCGCGGTGAGAAGAAGCTCGGCTATGCCGGGCTGTGCAAGCTACTCACCGAGTGGCGCAATAGCTCGGAAATGGCATGGTTGGCTGATGCGCCGGTTCACCCGCTGCAACAGACGCTCAAGGACTTGGAGCGGGCGTATTCCAACTTCTTTGCCAAGCGCGCCGACTTCCCGCGCTTCAAAAAGAAGGGGTGCCACAGTAGCTTTCGCTATCCCGATCCGAAACAAATCAAGCTGGAGCAGCACAACAGCCGCATCTTTCTGCCCAAGCTTGGCTGGATTCGCTACCGCAAGAGCCGCGATGTGCTGGGGGCGGTGAAGAACGTCACTGTCAGCCTCTCGGGCGGCAAGTGGTTCGTGTCCATTCAAACCGAACGAGAGGTCGAGCAGCCCATCCCGCAGGGTGGCGCGGTCGGTATCGACATGGGCATTGCCCGGTTCGCTACGCTCTCGGACGGCAAGTTCTATGCTCCTCTAAACAGCTTCAAGCGACACGAAAAGCGTTTGCGCTGCGCGCAGCAAGCGCTCTCCCGCAAGGTGAAATTCAGCAACAACTGGCAGAAGGCGAAAGCCCGTATCCAGCGCATCCATTCCCGCATCGGCAACGCCCGCCGCGACTTCCTGCACAAGACCTCAACCGCGATCAGCCAAAACCACGCGATGGTGTGTATCGAGGACTTGCAGGTACGGAACATGTCCAAGTCGGCGGCGGGTACTCCCGAACAGCCGGGAAGAAACGTTCGGGCCAAGTCCGGCCTGAACAAATCCATCCTCGATCAGGGCTGGTTCGAGTTCCGTCGCCAACTGGATTATAAACTGGCGTGGAATGGTGGGTGGCTCGTTGCCGTGCCGCCTAAGAACACCAGCCGAACCTGCCCGTGTTGTGCTCATGTGTCGGCGGATAATCGCCAGACACAAGAGCGGTTCGAGTGCATAGAGTGCGGGTTCGAGGGTAATGCCGATGTGGTCGGCGCGATCAATGTACTAAGGGCGGGGCACGCCCGGTTAGCCTGTGAAGTGAGCGATGCAGTAGGGTCGCCAGCAGCAGGAACCCACCGAAGCGACTCAGACCAGGCTCATTGCCGCGTCTGAGCGCCGTAGGAATCTCCGGCCTTCAGGCCGGGGAGGATGTCAATTGTTAAAACTGCCCGATTCTCGCGAAATTCGCGAGCATGACTGCATTTAAGCAAGACCCAAGATGCTACTCAACCTATCACAGGCTTCCCAATGTTTAATGGCGGACATTTTCGATAAGTTATGCATTTTCCACCGAACGGCTGGTAATTGTTCAATACCCTCAATACCCAGTAAGCTCCAGTCAGGTTGCAGTCGTTTGAACGACAGCAAGAACTGTCTCTCCTGCAGCGTCAACAAGGAATGGATGTTATCAACCAACTGAACACGGGCTCTTTCCAATTCGGCTCGCGAAACCTCTTGCTTAGCCATTGTTTTAAATTCACCGTCGTAAAGCCCGGAAATGTCCTTAAAATTAGGCCGAAGTAATTCAGCAATCGGACGAGGATGGCTAATTATGTATACCAGCAGGGCTTTACGAAGCGGCTCATCTATACCCTCGTTATCCAGCAACTGTTTCACATCAAATAGATCTCGGGGATGTTGGCGATCCAGCGCCGCGCAGATTTTTCCTGCGTACAAGTCAGCAAAACTGACAACCGCCGTCTCTGCGTAACCAAATTCAGCTTCGACAGCTTCGCTGACAGAGTGGATCTTAGGTTCATACACCGTACCACGCAGAACAGGTGACAACTCAATTTTAATCTGGATACCATTGCGCTCAACCAACAAACGCAATGCATCTGCTTTTTCCTGAAAAGCACGTACAACTCGCACCGGGAGTGTGGCCTCAATGCTCGATGCCAAGGTATTCAAATTGGTTTTAATCGAGGTTAAGGCGTCATCTCTTTCCATCATGGGTAAGAATACCAAATCAATATCAACCGATAACCGTGGAAAATCTCGGACAAATAAATTGATAGCGGTACCGCCTTTTAACGCAAAACAGTCATGCTTGGCGACATAAGGGATGATTTGCAACAAAAGCTGGACTTGTCGATAGTAAATATTTTGTCTATCCATAGTATTACATATCCTTAGGCACAGTTATCTGCCAAGTTGACTCGTACCTGCCGCCTTTTGCAATCAAGCGCTTGCCTGTACCAAGCGCATAATCCCCACTACTAAGATGTTTCAGCCAGGCATGCCGGTGCCGGTGGGCAAGCCAAAAGAACAGTCGCTTCACTTTAACGTTTATACAACCCCTTAACAGCTTATCCAATTTACGCGGCGACAAATTGTGCATTCCCTGCATCAGTTGATCGACATGTTCAAAACTTATTACATCAGGCACCTGTGGTAATAACTCCAAAATGGCTTTTTCAGGACAAGAATAATAAATAGCCGGTAAAGACACTTGCCAGCTATGCTCTCTTATAAAATAGCTATCCGACATGACATTTTCAGCCCAAAGCCTGCGAGTACCCTGCCATTCAAATTTAGCTGCTACTGCAATTCTATTCAGCCACCGTGGTAGTGCCTTTTCACTACATAACGTAATACGAGGCGATGTTGAACCAGCCAAATAATGCGCTACGCCTTCCAGCTCAAGCGCTGACAAAGCACCGACATGCACGGGGGTGTCTGTCATTCGCTGCAAGGATGCCACAACGCCCTGCCAACTGACGATTCCTTCCCGCACATAAACACCTGGAGTCAGCGGTGTTAAAGTGCTACTGCGAACAGCATTATCCAGAAAATGTAGTTTCAAGCCCTGCGCTTCCAGCCAGGGTTTTGTTGCTAGCATTCCGACCGGCATTAATGCCCTCAGCTGTTTTCTCGCCTCTACATTTAGCATTAGCTTCCCAGAGTTTTTAGATAAGAAGATATACGGCAATTATCACCGCATATCCAAGCATTAGCAAACCTAATGGTGGGCGTAAGTTTGAAAAATTGAAATTAAACGTCAATTATCGCCGCATTAATGCAATTTCATAAACCCTGAAAGAGGATGAAGATATAAGATTTGAAGTCTAAAACTAGCATGTAAAAATATCCGAATTTTCACCTAGAGCGTGTTGATCTTTGCTGTTCACTTTTCAATCAATCCACATTGGTAGCCACATCATGCTAAATGCAAGGGCTACCATTGCTTGGTAATTTCTTGCTAACTTATCATATCGTGTTGATATGGCTCT
>Ga0181595_10003889_pt1 | contig 14038 bp, 10 predicted proteins | sample 041ome_7_FD_145604 | JGI IMG/M metagenome (GOLD analysis project Ga0181595, IMG submission 145604) | Coastal salt marsh microbial communities from the Groves Creek Marsh, Skidaway Island, Georgia - 041401AS metaG (spades assembly) | ecosystem: Environmental > Aquatic > Marine > Intertidal zone...
ATAGGGACAACTCATGGGGATGGCGCTAAGCAGCAAGATCTTCCGTTACTGATGGCACAAGAATCAAAAGAGATGTGGAGTAAAACAAAACACAGGTATGTTTATATGCATCATCTTCACCATAAAGTTTCTAAAGATTATATTGGTGTAACTGTGGAGGCATTAAGATCTCCCTCCGGAACAGATTCGTGGCATCACAGAAATGGATATCAGCATGCTCCAAAAGCGGTGGAGGGGTTCATCCATTCAAAAGATCACGGACAGGTTGCTAGGTTTACTCATTTGTTTTAGTGCTTTACTTAGGAATCATAAACGATATATGGAGAGCTATTGTTGCACTGTACAGCATCGGTGTTTTGTTCTTTGTATTTTGTGTGGTTTTTTTATGCGTTTGTGTTTATAAAATATACAACAAACTATGACAATTTTAGGCTTCTTAGATTCATTAATCATTATGGTTGCTTTATTTTTGTGGGGGTGGTTTATGATTTACTGGTTAAAGTGATAGCTAATGAAAAGATGCAACAAGTGTTATAAAGAGAAACCAGAAAGTAAGTTTAGGGTTAACAGGCTTACTTGTGTTAAATGTGAATACAGGTTTAAACAAAGATGGCTAAGATTATTGGTGAAAGAAAGAAGGCTGACTCCAATTGAAAGGCTTTCTAATAGGTTCGGATACATGGGGACGGCATTTATAATGCTTTCTCCTTACCTTTTGCCTTACAATAATATAGGAGCTTTTACGTATGTTATTGGGGCTTGTCTATCAATGCCACAAGTGTTTGTTGCTAAGCAGTGGAATTTAGTTATAGTGAACCTTAATCTTTTAGTGGGTTATGGATCCTATATGTTTAATTGAAACAATTATAAAGATAGAGATTGGTGAGTTCCAACCAAATGAGAATATGCGACTGCTGGCTTGATGTTGGCGGCTGCTTTTGTAAATTTAAAAAACAAAACGATGAAGGAAAACGAGTTAATAAAGATGAGGAACAAGATCGAGACGCACGAAAGGTTGCTGACGATGATCTTGACGGACCAAAGAAAAACCCAAACCCTCTCGGCTGGGATGCTAGAAATATTACAACGAATGTCTGGATACGACAAAGCGATAAAGAAGCTGAAGGATGATATTAAAAAAGATAGAGAACAAGATACTAAAGAGTCTAACGAATTAATCAAATAATTATGGGAACTGCAATACTTCAGGGCTTTTTCTTTTATGCATTATGTAGAGTGATCGAGGTTGGCCTAGTAAGGATACTCTACAAAATCTTAAATAATGAGTGATAGCATTAAAAAATATCATGAAATGAGAGAAGATGTGGTTTTTAAAATGAAGCCAGATCCTATCGTAGAAAAAATAAGAGGTGAGTTCAGGGACCGAAGTGAGGTCGGGATCAATAAATACGGAACTACATTAGCTGAAAATGAATTATCTTTGGTGGAGTGGATGGAGCATCTAAAGCAAGAGCTTATGGACGCAATACTCTATCTAGAAAGAGCCAAAGATGAGATCAGCAATAGACAGAGTGGTCTTTAGCAGGAGCTTAACTCCTGAAGAACGAGAGGTAGTAGGCATATACGTAGCAAGCGTGTTAATTAGTAGTCCCCTCGAAGAAAATTATTACTATGTCGATTTGGGAAATGTAAACGACAAAGACACATCAATGAAAATATTGACCTTTAGTTCAAAGGAGGTTCAGTGGCAAGCAAACGAGCTTATGTGTACAGACCTTCAGGCTGTGTATGCGATAGCTGAATATGATGGATTTTACGAAGAGCTCATGGAATTGTTGTGGGTTAATGAAGTAAACGATTACGACAGGTATATAGCTCAAACAGAAGCAACCTTAGCGGGAGACGAGCCCGTTAGATATTGCATAGCTAGGTCCGAAAAAGATGCCCTGTTTTATTTCAATTCAATACTTGGCTTCGAGGATATTATAACAATCAGGAAGGATAATGAGGAGATATTCTAAAAAGAAAAAGCAGATAACCCGATCCAATAAAGTAGAGGAAGATGGGATTAAGTTTGCGAGCAAACTAGAGCTGCACATGTATAGGCTTTTAAGAAAAAACAAGATCCCCTCAGAATACGAAGGAAAAACTTTCACTGTGGTTGATGGATTTGATTTTCAGGCGTCGTCGTTCGAAAAAACTGCGTCTAAAAAAATACTACAAGATAGGGGTAACAAAAAAATACTACCCATAAAGTATACTCCGGACTTTATAGATAAGAAAAAGCCTTATAGGTTTATCATAGAGTGCAAAGGAAATCCTAACGAAGCTTTCCCTATCAGGTGGAAGCTTTTTAAAAAACATTTAGCTGATACCGGACAATCTCCAGCTTTATTTATGCCAAGAAATCAAAAAGATTGTGAAGAAGTTATTTGTTTATTAAAAAAAATATTGTAGCTTTGGCTTTAAGCTAAGGGCTTTTGTTGGATTGTGCTCTTAGTCGGGGCGAGAAAGGGGCTGTTAATTCAGTCCCTTTTTTTTATTTAGTTTTCTTGGTTAGTGTTTTTAGGATTTTTATGAGTGTTCTTTCCTTAGCAGGCTTGAAGGCTATTGGTATTCCATAAATGATAGCCTTGATTTCATCGTTACTGAACTTCTGATTCTTAGCCATCATCTTTTTCATCTGCTCAAGAGCAACCTTTGGATCAAGGCCAAGTCTTATGTGAGATTGTAACACTTCATTGGCTTTAGATATAGCTTCTCCATATCTAATAGCAGCCTCATCGTAGGTGTCTTTTCCCTCCCTTAAGTCCGCCCTATAGCTTGACTGTAAAGACTGCATCTCATTGTATGTAGCCTTCATCTTAAAGTAAATAGAAGTCCCGAGATCAACCTCTGTTGTTCTAAATCCTGTTAGTGATATCAATTCATTAACTGTACTTTTATCTTCGTCTGTGACTCTCTCGATAAAGTTAACATATCCAGGCATTATACTTTCAAGTATATGCATACTTCCTTTTGAAAACTTTTTTGGACCAGAATCGGTAGGAAAATATAATGGCTTTCCATTTGAGTTCTTTCCTTCCACAGCTTCCTGTATTGATCTAGTAAGGATCTCTTGATCTAAGAATGGACCAAAGAAATCAAATACAGCATCAAAAGCTTCTTTTGTATTACTAATGCCATCAATCCCTACTCTTTGCACAACCCTAGATATCATGTTGTATGGGTTGTTTGCACTTACATCTATGTAGCTTAGTTTATTATCCCCCATTTCGCGAACAAGAATCTTGTGGTTCTTAGACCACGGGGCAACTACATTCCTTAAGTCTTTTACAGTTAGCATTTCATCTTCCTCTTCATCGTCAAGCATAAATAATTTTGAAAGTTCTGTCCCAAGATAAGTGGTTCCTGTTAGCAATGCCGCTTGAGTTGTCAAGAAAGTAGCGAGTCTAGTCCTTGCATCATTTCTGATCTTTTCGTTTGGATCATTTAATTTAGAAGATGTATCTGATATAACGTTAACACTATTTCTTATCATCTCAGCAGGGAATTGAACAAACGAACCAAACACAAAATTCCTGCTAAGTTTTTTTATAGCTGGAGGAACCCTGTCGTAATTATTATATTGATCTTTAATCTCATTAGCGGCCTCTTCCTTAACTTGTTGTAGCTCTTCTTGCGATAGGTCCTCTAATTTCTTATTGAATCTAGCATCAGCATAAAACTTTTTTCTTTTTTTATAGGCCGCACTTCTAATAATGTCATCCCCAGCCTGGAATATTGACTGCATTCTTTCCGAACTCCACTCTATTCCTTTACCTAGCTTTCCTAGCTTGTATATTGATCTGATGCTTTTTCTTATAACAGAAGCCTGGTCATTGTCTTTGTCAGTAATCCTCTTGTACAATCCAGTTTTTATATCGGCATCATCTTCACGCATAGCGCTTTTAATCATCCCAATGTCAATGTTTTGGCCATGAATCCCCATCTCCTTATACTCTGCAATTTCTTCTTCAAATATCTTTTTCCCCTTAATAGTATTCAAATACTCTTTATGAGCATCCACAAATTCCTTCAAAGAAAAATCTCCTTTACCTGCAAGCATAACCAAGCTAGATATATAGTTTCTCATATAAGATGTCGGGTTGTACACAGTCTTCCATCCTTTAACTAATCCATTCAAATCATATAGTGCCTGTATGGTTGAATTGTTTTGTTTTTGTATTTGTGGAATGATAGACTCAATAACTTTTGGCGATGCATAGTATCCTGACAATATATCATAAGCACTTCCAGTTATTTCTACTGCATCTGTAGGCTTGTTAGGATCGTTTTTCTCAAAGATAAACTTACCCAATCCCTGCTCAAGCATACCCTTCTGATACTTGGCTGTCTGAATAAGGTTGTTGAGTTTCAAGTGTGTTATATATGTGGCTACCCTACCATCTTTTACCTCCCCTAAGAATCTTCTAATAGGTTCAGGCACATCTTTTCTTTGCTTCAATATAGACTTATCCAACTTAAAGCTTCTTCCTAATGGATATGCAGTCTCATCTTTTTCAAGAAGCGAATCAAGATAGTTGTCAGCCTCAATACCCATAGCAACTCTTAAAGGCATATTCTCTTCTTTCGCTCTCTTCCTGGCTGCCGCCTCAATAAGATAAGGATTGTCTATTAAGAATTGTTTTGCGCCCTGCCTTACGCTTGCATCTGGTTTGTAGTTTGAATCTGTAAATGCAGCATAAGATCTGGTTAAATACTCTCCAATATTGTTTGAGATGTTATCAGCCGCTTCCGGAGATAGTACCCCTAGATTAATTAATTCCTGGCTAAGTTTATCAACTGAATCTCTAAATTCCTTAGATTGTTTAGCAATGACTGGAAAAGAATTTACTTCCTCCAGAGTAATATCTTCACCCCTAAGTATCTTGTCGCTTAAAGATCTAGCTTTCTGCTGATCTTCTTTTGAGAGCTTTTTAATTTGTTTTTCTAGGCTTTCAAATCTAGTGTATGCTTCATATTTTCCAGCCTCCATACCGCCTTTCAGCCTTTCCTGTAGGTTTCTAACCGCAACATTACCTCTCTTTGGGTCAAGTCCAATCCTTGCCCGGAGTTCATTAAACCAAGTTTTTAAAGACTTTCGTGTATTCTCGACCCCTTCCTCGGTGTCTATACCCTGTCTGTCCGCATACTCCATTTCGAGTCGCTCTTCTTCCATCCTTTCAGACAGCTCCTGTTCAACATCAACAGGAACTCTAGGAGACATTAGTTGTGCTGGATCTTGCTCCGCTACCCTTTGAATTTGATCATCAGTTCCTTGAAGACCGGTTAGCTCTTTAAACCTTTCTTTAAGATTTGTCTCAGTAATTGATCTTTTTGGGGCTGTTGGACTCTCAGATTTTATTGTTTCAAATAAATCATCAACTGTTGTGTTGTATGTATCAGCGAGATCTTCTATATTAGTATCCTTCTTATCTTTGGCAACCCATTTTAATATGCCTGGATAGTTTTTATTTAGCTGAATCTTAAGTCTTCTTAATTCTCTTGGGGTGAACTCTCCGCTGGGGAACAAGCCTTCTTGTTTAGGGGTGAATCCTGCATATCTAAGCAAAGATTCAAGGCCGAACCTTTGTCCACCCTCCCTTAAGTCGGTAAGTAATTGAGAAGCTCCACTATCTTCAGACCTCTTTTCTTTTTCCTGCATAAAAGCCAAGGCAACCTCTTTAGGATTTTGACTTTCATTAGCTACGATTTCGTTTACATCATCCCTTTCTGTGGTCTCAACACCCTCAAAGGCTGACTTTCCGGTGTCATAATTGAACTGTTTAATCAGCTCATCTTCTGATGACTTCGTAGTCTTCCTTTTTTCCCCAGTTTTGGAATCAAAAGCGCCTATTATTTTTCCGGAAGCATCTACTAATGCAATAGTTCTTTGTCTACCTCCTATGATAAACCTCTCAGATCCCTCTGGCGATTCAAATGTAGACCCTTGCTCGTCCTTGAGGGGAAGCAATTGTTCTTCTTCAGTTAGAACTTGCTCTGGTGCGGCCGGAGCTTCTTGTTCTGTCGCCACCTTTTCTTCTGCCTCCTTAGAATCCATTGATTCTTTTTGTATCTGCCTAACCCTAACAACATTATCCTTGAACTTTTTCTGAAGAGACTCTACGACCTTGTCCTTTTGTTCTCTTGTTAAATTTTCAGAGTTCTCTACATTCCAAAGTTGATTATTTAAAGACACCTGTTCTTCACGGAGCTTTACAATTTCGTCTACTTGCTGTTCATTTAAAGATGATACATTTTCTTCCGCCTCCGCTTGTATCTTTTTTAACTCATCAAGTGCAGCATCTTGGGCGGTTTTAATTACCTCCCTGTCTGAGTCGCTTAGGCTCTTGTTTCTCTGCATGCTTTCTAATTCTAGCATTGTGTCAACAAGATCTTCTTGTGATTTAACTTGATCTTTGCTTTTAGTCGCAGCCATGACCTTGTTATAAGAGGCCCCAACAATAGTTCCTCCAGCCCCACCAGCTAATCCCTTATATAAAGCCTCTTTTGATTCTCTCGATTGAGCTGATCTCACAAACTCTTCTCCAATTTTATTGTAAAGAGCAACGGGATTGTCTTTGTATTTTTCTATATTTTCAGGGGTGTCAATTCTGGCAATGTATTTATTTACATCTTCAAGAATATTCTGTCCATATTCAGTTCCCCCTTCTAACATTTGAGATGAACCAAAGGTCAATAACTTAGCAAGCTTTGAGTAGCCCTTGCTTCCAAGTTTAGCTATAGCTGTACCAACCCTAGAAAGACCAAGCTTCTCAAGCCTGTACTCAAAAACCCCCATCATTGAAGGGATGGTGACATCGAACTCTCCATCTGCATGAAGGGCCTCAACTGTCTTTCCGTTTGCTTTAGCTTTTTCTTCGTTGTATGACTTGATTGATCTAGCAATCATTTCACTAGCAAGCGTTACTTGACCAACTACTTGACCAAAACGTCCGGGTCCGGGAATAGCTCTCATGATTGCATAAGACGTTGCGAACCCAGCAAAGCCATCAGCTACCGCTGCTGCAAACATTCCCGGATCTTCAAATAGACCTGCGCCTTCCGTAAACTCCGCCACTGGCGCAGCGTAGGATTCTATTCTATCCAACTCAGCCTTTGCAATACCGACTTGCTCTAAGTCATTTGTTACAATTCCGTATAAGTATCTATAAGTGTCATCAATAGTGGCCAACCTTCCCATTTGATTATAGAGGGTGTTCACTAATGCTTGTTGTGGGGTGAGTTTTCTTTTTCCTTCTTTATATTCTTGAAAAATTTTAGCCTTTTCTTCTCTGGCTTTTATTTCTCCCGCAGATATGTCTGTTACATCCTTATACTCTGTAGTAGCGGTAAGTTCTGGAGCCATGCCGACCCCATAATATTCATCTTTAGACTTCTCCCAGTCTATATCTGGACGGATCTGTCTTAGCTCTTCAGTTGCTTTTTTAAACTCAGCTTTTCTGTATTCCTCCTGGTATCTTGCTGCTTTATCTACGCTAAAGTTTACATCTGAATCGGTAAACTCAGACTCGAGTGATAATAATTTCGAACCTTCTTCCGAAAGCGGACCAAGTATATCTTTTTTTTTTACTTCAGGCTCTTCTTGATCTACCTTTGAAACAACAGCATCTATTCCAAGAAGGTTTTTGAAGTCTTCAAAAGACCCCTCATATCCCCCCAACTGCGCAGATTCGTATGACCAGCCTTGAGCTTCTTCATTTTTACAAAGGATTTGAAAAAACTTTTGTTTATCACCAACAAAGCCATTGTCAAATGCATCCTCATACGCAAGCTGCAAAGCTCTATCGTCTACTTCAGGAATTGCATTCTCTCTTTTATCTTTCCCCGGATCAAGAGTTTGTTCTTGATTTTCTTCTGGATCAAGAGCTGGATCTACTATGACGTTTTCTTCGTCCATAAATATTTTATATAGTTATTGTTACTTAGCTTCTTGCCATTTCATACCAGCCTTTCTTGCCTTCTTATACTCCTCCCAATCAACATCTGACATTGGGTCTTGGTTGGTTTTTGCTAGAATTTCATTTAATTGGCTCAAGTTTGTTGGAACAAAAGTGAACACTGCCGCCCCTTTTTTTGGAGCATGAGTGGTCATCCAGCGTGTGCCTTCTGCCCTGTTTTCTGCTAAAGCCACTATCTCTTTCTCGCCTAAACCAGCACCCTCGCCAAACTTCCTTATGCTTTGTCTATAATTAACATCATTCATTCTCTTTATTGCTTCTAGAAATTTATCCTCGCCTCCCGGCTCAGTAAAGTCGTAATCATATCCCATTTTAATTTCTGCGAGACCGGACTCAACATCTATACGTTGTCTAAGGAATTGAGTTTTCTTAATAGCGTCAAAGGGTATTGGAAGACTTTCAGGGTCTGCTTTTATAGACTCCATCATTGCTTTTGATACACCATGACCTGGGTCTGCTACTATATAGTCTAATTCAATTTTCCCAGTTGGGTAAACTTCTCTAACCACTCTGATGTTTCCATTTTCATCCTTAAGTTTTACTGTCGCAGTTTTTATCTTTGGTTTATCTTTATTTGAACCTCCTCTTCCTTTTTGTTTTAACGCTTCTAGAGCAAACTTGTCGTCGTAAAGTTCGGTTTTTTCCTTATAAGACAATCTGTTAGTTAATTCTTCTGACATGTGTTCAGCAATAGCCTTATCCTCTTCTTCCGAAACTTCCTTTTTAAATATAGACGAAGCATCCAAAAGTTTTAGCCCATCCCTTTTTGCAATTTCAGGATCGTCTGTAGCCAGTCCAGCCTGAAGCATGTAATCATATTTCTCTGACGAAGACCACTGCTCTATTCTTGTTTTTAAAAGAGCTTTACCTTCATCAGTATCTCTTAAGTAAGATGTAATTTTTTTAGCATCTCTACCATACCCTTCTAGCTTTTCTTCAAGCCCACCAAGCTTAACTAGTTCGTCTAAATCCTTCTCTATATTAATACCTTGCTCGGCATTTAAAACCCTTTGAAATTCACCTGCGTTAAAAGCAAGAACATTTCCGTCTTTATCTAGAGTTTGATATTGAAGGCCGTTCTCGTTAGACACAATATTAAAGTTATTAGAAAGGTTTTCAAGAAGATCAGTTCTTAAATCATTAACGGCATTGCCTTTTCCTGCTTCATCAAGAGCCTGGACATCGTCAGCAAACTTTGTTATTTGCTCCGACAATCCTTTAACTTGATTTACTTGACCTTTTATTTCGTTATTTCTTCTTCGGACTTCCGCTTCGTCAATAACTCCTTGATCGTACAGATACTCTGTTTGTAAATGCGAGTTCTTTATTTCGTTTCTTAGTTTATCAGTGGCATTGTCAAAGTCTAATATGCCAGTGTTGTCGAAATTGTTTTCGTGAACGTATTGATCATAGGCCTCAGCCATGTCGGCCTTGAATTGAGCCCTCTGATCATCAAACTCCTTTTGCTTTTGTCTTGTTAAGGCTTGTTGCTCAACACCGAATTTTGCAACCTGAGCTGCTTGTGCGCTTAAATCAACTACCGGAGCTTTACCGCCTCCGGCTAACTGATATCCAGCTACATAATCACTTGCTGCCATATTTTAATTTCCTGCTCTTTTAATTTGTCTGAACTGCTGTCTTGTAAGATCGCCCGCTCCAGGTTGACTCATGTAGCCTCTATATGACCCGGCGAACGGATCTGAGTTACTTTGTCGAAGCTGAACCGTTGGATCTTTATATTGCATACTCTCCATAGACTGAAGACCTGTTAAGGCAGCAGATCCTATTTGTGATAACCCGGAAGTTATAGCTTGCTGTCCAGCCTGCTGCTCAGACATAAGTGCACCAATTTGAAAGCTCTCTCTTTGCTCTCGCATTTGTCTTAAAGATTGTGCTTCTTGGAATTGCATTTGTTCAATTTGCATTTGCTGTCTGTCTAAGTCAGCAGCTATTTGTCTTTGTTGTTGGCCTTGTATAGCCTCAACTCTTCCTAATCCACCAACTAATCCTCTAACTCCTCCTGCTCGAAGAGCATCAACAGACGAAGCTTGCCTTTGTAGAGCCGCTTCAGTTTGAAGTTCAGCCCCCAATGTAGAGACTCGCAGACCTTCTGTTTGTCTTAGCTCTTGTCTTTGAAAGTTTTGAAGGGCTTTCTTTGCTCTTTTAGCCCTTGACGCCCCTGATATTGCAGTTGCAGCTCCAGCTGCTGCAGAAATTCCTAGGGCTATTGCTGTTCCGGTCGCTATTGCCATACCTTAATTAATTCTATAACGTTTTTATCAGACTCTATATATCCAGCTCGTTTGTATTTTTGCAACAAACTTTTGTTTTTTAAAATCACATGGGCATACTTGCACCCATTTTGGTTTGCTAATTCTAATATACAGTCCAAAAGAAAATCAATTGCTTCTCCTCTGTCTGACTCCTTGTAATCTTTATTAGAAACAACAAACTCTGTCAAAGCAACTTTGGAATTTGTAAGATATAAAAAACCTGCGCAAATATCCACATTGCCTTTTGAAACAATTAGTCCAGTTTCTGGCAGGAAATCTAAAGGAGGTGGTTCCCATCCCCAATCTTTCCACCATTTTACAAGAACGTCTTCATAGTCTTCTTTAGAGACTGATCTTAAATTAAATTTCATTACTGCAAATATACTAAATATTAAGGGAAGCTTTTCGATACTTCTGAATTCACAGCGAAAACCTCAACTTTAGAATTACTTGTGTTTGATATTCTTATGTTAGCAAAATAACCTTTCAGTCCGTATGATTCAGCGATAGGAGACTTTGCTGCAAACATAAAGTCATTTATTGCTGGCGTTACTGCTGAGGAACTAGTCGTAACAGTGGAATCAGTTAGGCCTGAAATAACCCCAACCAACTCATAAGATCCTGAAATTGTAGCTTTATATAAAGAATCTCCTATGGCAATTTCGCTTGGCACAGAAGAAAAGTTGTATATATTTCCGTTAGAAGCTAATAGCATACCAACGCCCTGCACAGAAAGAAGCTCCGTGTTTACTATGTCATCAGAATTTCTTCTTATGTAAGAATAATGAAACCCTTCTTTCTTCTCAAAAGAGCTCTTGTCTATGTGCCCCTCATCTAAGTTCGTGGAGATAGTAACATCCCAATCTTTACTGTCGCCTTCTATCTCTAATGTTTTAAACATCTTGACATCTCCGGGAGCATCGTTGGAAACAAACTCTAGCTCAGACGGATATGTTGTTCCGTAAAATTCATTTCTATCACTTTCATTATTGTGATGTTTGTAGAGTTGTCCAGATTTAAAAGTGTAAAAATCGCCATTCATATTGACCATTGACTCTGGAATCCATGAATGAAAAGAGGTCCACCCATTAACATATTCGCTATAGCTAACAGTATAGTTGTTTGATCCCGTCACGGTTGGATTTCTATATGGTTGAAACGCCGGAGCAGTTGGTGTCACTGTAATACCCGACGGAAGATTGTTGACTGGGCATTCATCCGAAAGATATTTTTCTATGTAATCAGGATCAGATGATGTATTTGGCTTAGTCACATTAGTTGGTTTGCCATTTACATATTTTCTTAATGTCTTTACATTTTTGTATCCAGATCTATACTTCATAACTAAACGTTTATAGTTAAGGTTTTCACAATCGCAGGCTCATTAGTTGAGTTTATAGTGTACATCTCAAAGAATATGTTTGTTGTAAAGCTTTGAGAAGAAGGAGTGTCTCCATCCTGTGGCTGAATAATTAGTATTCCATAGTAGGGAGTAAAATCGATTATTGTCCGTACTGGAACTATATACATGTCTCTTAAAGTAGAGCTATAACCAGGAGTAGTTGTTCTTGTGTCAGCAGTCAAAGCGTGCTGGTGCTCATACAAATCATTGCCTTCACCATACAATAATGAATTTACTCCTATTCCGTCGCCAGCCTCGTTGGTAACAACCAAGTCATTAGCATAGCTGGCCCATTGGTTTAAAGGGACCCATGTGCTTGGGGCTGATTTTAAATTACCCCTAGTAATATTCCTATTTAGTGGAGTAAGAATCCCAGTTCCTACTTCATAAAAGTATATTGAACTTGAGTTGGTGAAAGCTTCAGTTGATGCGATCTTCCAAGCTCTATCTCCATCTGTGTCTAAAGCAATAAACTGTGCTTTATATGGAGCGTCTTCCTGCTGCGATGTAGAAGTGTTTGTTCTTGTTAAACCAAATCCTAGCGCATTGTATGAAGTCAAAGACTGGTTGCTTCCAGATAGCTGCGGATGATTTAAGTCTCCAGTGTATGTTGTTGTCCCCATTGAACTAACAGTAATATTTCCATTAGAGTCTATAGAAACACCAGAACTTATGTCTCCGCTAAGTGCAGATGCAGTCAAACTAGGGGTAGAATTGTAAGTTGTTCCGTAATCCAAATTCTTTATGTTCATGGTTATTGGCTCTAAAGAATCATAGTATGAATGCATTTTTACTGTTTCTTGCTGGAAGTTATAATGCCTGAACAATGGTCCTATTTGACTGAACCCAGAAGAAATTTGATCTATAATAAATCCATCATCTCCCTCAGAAACAGTTATATTTTGACCAGAACCGCTTGTATATTGACTTCCAAATGTAATGTCATTATTCAAAGACCCGGTATAAGATGTTACTTGAGGATATGTCAAGCTTTGGTTAGCGTTCGTGTATAATCCTGGTTGCTGCGTAGATGTCAATGTTCCTATAAATTCATACCAATTATCGTCATGACAGTCCTGTTCCCATTCAAAAAATCGAAGTGTATGAATATCATTTTCGCTATCAAGAATCTTATGTGAGTTTGCTTTTGTTAGCAAGTCAACCTCTCTAAAGCCGATTGGAACACAAAGAGCCACCGCACTATCTTCGTTATTTGCAACTTGCCCAATCAAATCGTTTGTGTAACAAATTAATATTGCATTGTCTGGTATGTCATTAATTGATTGATTTGTCAATGATTTTGCGCTTACTTGATAAGAGGAATCTCTATTGGCCATTATACCAATAGTATATCCCAGCTCAACAGCTTTTGCTTTTGTTATGTAGCGATCTTCTAAGACAAGTCCCGAGGTGCTTACATTGACTGCATCATTAAACTTTATTGCATTCGTCAAATCAATACTTGAAACCAGCTTGTTTGTGTTTTGGAAGTATAGCGTGTTGTCTGTGGTAACGGCGCTACTTGCTTTTGGAACAATTGAAAGAGCAGAGTCAGAAGTTTCGTACAATATGTTATCATTGTAAGAGTCTACGGAGCTAACTCTATTATAATTAAAAGCATTATTTATGTACATGTATTTTTCTGGCTCAATACAAAATGTAGCCCTACTGGCTCCAGACCTATCAACATAAGTTGGATTATTTGAATCGAGCGCATCCGGATCAACAGAATCCACTATCCCATCTCCATCACTATCTGGATCAAGAGGATCTGTTCCATCTATAGCTTCCTGTGAATCACTAACTCCGTCCCCATCATCATCAGTGTCCGCATTATCACCTATCCCGTCTCCATCAGTATCAACGCTTTCTGTTGCATCCAATGGGAACGCATCGTTGACATCTAATACTCCATCATTGTCGTCATCGGTATCTGTAATATCTGGCACACCATCTCCGTCTGTGTCTAAAGCGGCTGCATTTACAGTTAACAAAGCGGTCTGTGATCCAGCAAGATAATTTGAATCAGCTGCTTGAGACGCTGTTAGTGTAGAAGTTCCTTGAGCAACTATAGTTACTGTAGATCCAGATATTGTAGCTACAGAAGCATCTGAAGACGTAAAGGTGAAAGCGCCTGTACTATTAGACGTTGGACTTAATGTAAAATCTGGACTATTTGCGTAGGATGTGATATCAGAGAAAACTATTGTTGGGGATGCCTTGGCAACTGTCAAGGTTGCACTTTTACTGCTAGCTAAATAATTAGAATCTGCCACTTGAGAAGCTGTTATAGTGTCTGATCCAGCCCCTTGTATTGTAAGCGTGTTTCCAGAAATTGTTGAAACAGAAGAATTTAAAGAGGAATATGTTATTGCTCC
>Ga0181595_10003910_pt1 | contig 13996 bp, 18 predicted proteins | sample 041ome_7_FD_145604 | JGI IMG/M metagenome (GOLD analysis project Ga0181595, IMG submission 145604) | Coastal salt marsh microbial communities from the Groves Creek Marsh, Skidaway Island, Georgia - 041401AS metaG (spades assembly) | ecosystem: Environmental > Aquatic > Marine > Intertidal zone...
AACCAGCGCGCACGAGCTGGGCGAGATAGGCGACCGTCGATTTCTCCGTCGCCTCAGCGGCAATCAGCAGCATTGGCAGGTCAAAGACCTTCAGCACCCGGATGGCTGTCCAGATGCGCTGGCGCATCGAGCGGGGCGTAAAGCGCTTGGGCAGCTTCTTCGCAGCCCGCATGGTCGGCGGCGCGTCCTGCGCTGCGGCAATCTTGGCCATCTGGAAAAGTCCTGTTCGTTCAATCGAGACGATCAGCCCGTCCTTCTTCCAGGCGCGCAGCTGCCTAGCGACGATCTCGACGTCGATGTCGGTGCGTCGCACCAGGTCGGTGATGGAGAGCGGCTCAGCGGCGTAGCGCAGGTGGCTCCACAGGCAGGCCTCGGGATCCGGCGCGCGCTGCGGGTTGAGCAGCCGTGGCGTGATGAAGTTCATGCGTAGGCTCCCTGGATGCGCCGGGCCTGAACATCGCCGGTCATTATCGGGCGGTTGCCCCACCATGCGAGGTCCGCATGGTCCTGGCCCGAGGCCAGCGCTTGCCGTTCCGCTTCGTTGAGGTTGTTGACGATGCGGCGGGTGCAGCCCTTGCAGGCTTCCAGGAAGCGAAGCGCCAGATCGTCGTTGATCCGGACGCGGCGGCAATAATGGTCGCGCAGCTTCAGCGCGTCCTGCTGGGTCGCAGGCTGCGCAGCCGTCATCACCCTGATGCGGTTGTCGAAGCGGTCCCATTCCTTCAACTTGGATGGCAGCGCCTCCTCGCCGATCATCATGATGGCGATCGCGGTCGCATCGTGAATGTCGCGGATGATTTCGACCGACCGGCGCGTCACCAGGTAATCCATCTCGTCGATCACCAACGGGCGCGGATGGATGGTCAGCTGCTCGATGATCTGGTCGAGGATGGCGGGTGCGGTGCGCGCCAGCTTCACGACGCCGAGCGAGGTGGCGATCGCCTCGAGCAGCGTGCGCTGGGTCCAGACCGATTTGGCGCAGACATAGCTGGCATTGGTGCGCGCAGCGGCGAAGGCCGCGCCGACCGATTTGCCATAGCCGGAATAGCCGTAGAGCAGGCCGAGCCGGGGCGAGTCCCGGTTGCCAGCCATGCAGTCCATGATGGTGCGGAGAGCCAGGCCCATATTGGTGAGCTGGGCCTGTCCGCCGACGATCGGCGCTGCCGCTCCTGTTGTCAGCGGGAGGTGGCTATCACCTCCGTTTGAAACTGCGCTGCTGTGGGTCATGGGTCGTCTCCTCCTTTTCTCGGGATCAGCTGGCCTGGCCCGACACGCGGTCGGGTCCTGCGGTGTCGGTGGGCACGGCGCGCGGTGGGCGCGGCTCGAACTCTGCGATCATGATTTTTTCGACCTGGTATTCGGTCGACGCGGCATAGGCGCGGGCCGCGCGCAGGGCGCTTTCATCGACCGGCTCGCCGCGTCCCGCCGCGCCCAAAATGGCATCGGCATGCGCGACCTTTTCGGCAATGGTGAGCTCGGCCAACGGACTCGGGTCGCTGGCGATTGCGGGGCGCGCAGTGCGCGCGGGCTTGGGCGCGGGCGGCATGGCGATGCTGTCGATCGCCGCCGTCGTTGCGCGGTGCGTGGGCATTGGCAGCGAGGTGACCTTGCCAGCGGCCTCGGCATCCGCGCGCATGATGTCCTGCGCGGCGCGATCGATGCTGTAGCGGCGCATGCGGTCGCGCATCTCGGCGCGCTGCACCTTCATCCACTGGTCCTGATGCTGACGCGCCTGGCGCGCGAAATCCTGCTGGCTCAGGCCCGCGCGCTCGTAATTGACGGCGACGTCGATGAAGCGGCTGTCCTCGTCAAAGACGAACAGCGCGCCCATGTCATCCTCGTCGCGGCGCACCAGCACGGTTTGGCCGACATAGGCAACGAGCGCCGCGCACCAATAGCGCCCGCTTCTCCACTGGATGCCACGCTTGCCGACCATGCGCGGTCCGACATCGGCGGAGAGCGCGATGCGAAGAACATCCTCCCCAGGTGCAGCAGCGGCGCTCGCCGGCGAGCTTTGCCACTTTGCCATCGGCGTCATCTTGAGCGAGCTGTGGACGGTCAGGTGGTAGACGCCATCGGTCCAGGCATCGATCGCAGCCTGCAGCTCGGCGGCTGACATTCCGGCCTCGATCACGGCGCGCCCGGTTTCCTTGCGGGCGCGGGCACGCAGGGCCTGGGCCTCGGCGACATTGTGACCGATGAAGCCTGGATAGATCTCGGCGCGCTGGCGAGTGAAGGTTCCGAAGACGCGCTCGATGAAGGGCTTGCGCTCCGGGCTGGCGGGAGGGCACGGGCGATGCTCGATGCCCAGGATCTCCAGCGCGCTCACGATCGAGCGGTTGATGAAGCCGCTGCCCTGGTCGGTGATGATCGCCTCGGGCATCACGCCCCAAGCGCGGATCGTGCCGATCAGCAGATTGCGCACGCTCTGCGCGCTTTCGGAATCGCACACCACGAAACGCACGCGGCGCGAGAAGCGGTCGATCAGGCCCAGCACCGCCTTGCGGCCATCGGTCGTCATCACGTCTGCCGGGGTCGTATCGATCTCCCAGATCTGATGGGCGGCAGTGACCGTTGCCGACATGTTGCCGATCGACACGCGGTGCTTGCCCTTGAACTGGTCGGGGTTCCGGAACGAAGCGATCAGCGCGGTGCGCCTCTCCTCGAATTCCTTGATGAACCGGCGCAGCGTCCTGCCGGTGGGCAGCTCGCTGAAATCGGCGCGCAGCGCGTCGAGAATGACGGTCGACGAGAGCTTGCGCTGACAAAGATAGGCCTCGACCGCCTCGGCGACCTCGGGATGCTCATCCCACCAGCTGGGCCGTCCGCGACCGCGCCGGTTCTCATTGGCTGCGCGCGGCGTATCCGATCGCTTGGCCGCTTCGCGCGCCAAGAGGTCTGCGCGCGCCGCCTCGGGCAGCGCTGCGATGGAGAAGTGCCGCCCGCCCAAGGTTGCCGGGCGCTCGAGATAGTCCCAGCCTTCAGCCAGGGCGCGCTCGCGGATGCGATAGGCAGAGCGCGGCAAGCCATCAAGCTTGAGGTCTGCGATCTGCTGCGCGGTCAGGTGCGTCTGGACCTTCACGCGCGCCCCCGAAAAAAACGGGATGTTTCATTCCGAGATAGAACAAAAACGGTGCGATTGCGGTACGCAGTGTGATAGGGCAGTTTCATGCCGCGCACTCCGATGACTGGAATCGGCGAGCGCGGGCGTAGTTGGTGCTGGGCTGGGGGCGCTTCCTGGCACCGTTGGAGTGATAGCGCGATGGCCAGATTTGATGCGCAGGCGTCTGCAGGAAATCAGCAATGACAGCTTCCGCATTCTTGTGCGGACGGTCGAGTGCCAGCGACATCGTTTGTCGGCTGATCCCGGCGCGCTGTCCAAGCGCCGCAAGGGTCACGCCCTTGGCACGCACAGCAGCTTTGATTTCCTCCGGATGCCAATCCATCACATCTGATGCCTTATCAGCAGGTTTGAAGCTAGGCCCGGTATGATGACCATCAAAAATGATGTCAAGTCTAAAAACAATGATGCAGCGTTTGAGGCATTGCCTGCGGCTGTGGCCGCTAAGCTACGGGAAATGCTCAGTTCCCGACCTCAGGCCGAAGTTGCAGCATTGATGGATGTGTCTGTACCAACCGTTCAGCGAATGGTGGCCGGCACTTCGCCGCTTACGATCGGAAAGCTATTCCGACTGGCCGACGGGCTCGGAATGCCACTTGAGCGGATCTTCGAGCTGAACGTTCCTGGGCAGCAGGTTGAGGGCGGGATCCCCATCCACGATGTATCGTTCTCCGCCGGCGGCGGTGCAGAGATCATCCTTGCCGGGGAATCGGATCAGAAGGCTATGTTCCCGCTCTCGTGGCTGCGGCAGCAATTCGGGAAGATTGACAATCTGCGTATGGTTCGCGTTGCAGGCGACAGCATGCATCCTACGATTGCCGATGGCGAGTGGGTCATCATTGATCTAGACAGGACGAGCGGCCCAGGCATCTTTGCCCTAAGACTGCACGACCAGGTCTACATCAAGCGGCTGCAGTTTCAGCCGAGCCGCGTCCTGGCGATCAGCGACAATCCCTCGCACGAAGTATTTGTGATCGATCTAAAGGACAAAGCTGACCGCGATGCATTCCAGGTGATCGGTCGCGTTGTCTGGACGGGCAAGATGCTTTAACGCCTTACAGCAAACGGAGTTGGTCTCTTGATTTCGGCAATGGCCCTTTCATTGGCATCCCTATCGCTTATGCCTCCCGTTCAGGTTCATGCTGGCCAAATCTGGTCGTTGATCCGATCGAAAGACGAGCTAACGGACAAGGTGTCAGTCGCCCTGCAGGTGAGCGATGCGAACGCGGGCTGGTCCTTCGGCTTCGTTTGTGCACCGGGCGACGAGTTGGCTCTCGGAGTCTTGTTGCAGCGCTTTCCGGAGCAAAGGGATGGTGACCATGTTCTTCCTTCGAGGATCGATAGCGCGCCGATACGATTAGATCGCTGGCAAGTTTGGGGGAAACGAGCCGAGCTTATCGATCGCTCTCTCGTGCCAGCGTATTTCGCTAGCCGGGAGAAACTTGTCATTCGCTTCAATAAACTAGGTGGCGACACCTATGATTTGATCGGTCGGATGTCCGGCACTGAAGATGTTAGGCAAAAATTTGCAGACGCGTGCGCCGCAATCGGGGCACCTTTGGACAACCTATAAAAGTTTGGCGAGTATGTACCTGTAAGCCGATCTGATCTGGCGACGAATGCTCGTTAATCAAGCTTTGTACGATATCGGCGTTGCCTCAAGCCAAACCCCATTCCTTCTCGAGTCGGTCTATTTCGTCTAGGAAGCCGCCAACAAGCGGCTCGTGCATTGTGTCGATGCCTATCTCGATCGTGCGAACTGCGGAGACCCTCTTGAGATACTTGGCACTCAGATGCGGCCTCAGGGCTAGATATTCGGGTGAAGTTCGTATCGTCCCGCGCCAATCTGAATGCTCGTCGGCCTCGTGTCGTGCTACCAGAGCTCGCGCCTCGCGGATCATGGCAAGTCGACGCATATCAATTTCTTTCGCTTGGTCAGCCTCTCGTTGAGCGCGATGATCAACAGGAGCAGGGCGTGGCTCAACATACGTCCACGCCAAGGCGCTGATGTAACCCACCGCCAACAACGTTAGCGTCATTGTCAACAATGGGTGAGCCAGTGCGGCAACCAATTCGGTTGCAATTCCGCCCATCCAAGCTCTCGGGCCGTCCCAGATGGCGAAAAAGCTTCCGGCGGCAATGATCACGCCAGGAGTTCCAATCAAAACTGCGCGAATCTGTTTTTTGCCCACGCCCAACCCTATCGCAGACATAGCCGCTGCGAAAGTAGCGTCGCCACTGTCAGCAATCGCGAGTGCATTGTAGCAGTTATCGGCATTACCCGTTTAAGCCCCGTAGAGAACGATCTGCATCGCGCCCCCAGCTCAGGTACCCAAAGGTGCGCCGCCATGCATGGACAGGATGCCCATCGCAAAATTCGGGCCATTGCGTTAATGAGGCTGGGTCAGGCGCAGACCTCACCTTGGCCGACATGGTCTTTTTGGTGCTAGATTTCAGCGATGAGCTCGACTCCCGTGGTCACAGCGCCTCCAGTCTACCCTAAGCAGTTTAGCTGTGCATCTTTAGGACAGGTCATGAAGTTAATTGACGATCTAGCGCCATTTGAGAGTCCCAAGCTGCTGATAGAATGTGCACCTGAAAATATAGATCGCCTAGATAAATACTGTCACGAGTATTTTTCCGGCAGTCCGTATGAAGTTGTGGAAAAAATTGACCATATGACTAAGGCAAAGACCTGTTGCTTTCGGTTTCAGAAAAAATTACCCAGCAAAATTCGAACGGTATCTCATTCAATACTAAACGATTTACGCCACGCGCTCGATCAAGCAGTTTGTGAAAGTGTAATCGTCTTAGGTAATAAAAATGCTAAGGAAACATACTTTCCTTTTGCCCGAGATATCAGCGACCTTCCTGAACGAATGAATAAGGCATGCAAAAAGGTACATCCTGAAATTCAAGAATACTTGAAAAATCTACGCCCATATAATGATGGAGATGCTATTCTATGGAGCTTAAGCCGACACTCTGGCCCCAACAAGCATCAGAGAATTATCCAGATCGGCATCACAAAAGGGCTGGAAGGTTATGAAATTGTCGATAGCCGCTATACATTTATTATAAATCCTAGATGGCTTGATGAAACCAATGAGTTAGAATTTGCCAAAATTGGATACGGTGGCCATCTCAAGTTTAATTACAAATTTGTTTTTGGAATTGTTTTCGGAGATATTGAGGTAATCGGGGGTGATTGCGTCTTAGATACATTTCGCACCTACTTTTCTAAGGTGCAAGAGATCGTATCTGAGATCGAACTGAAGACAATGCGCATTCTTGAGATAGAGCAAGGCTGACTTCGTTTAAAGGTTGGTCAGAAGTGCCTCTGCCAGTTGCCTTTTCGCCTGAACCGGGCCAGAAGATAGGTGCCTGACCGGCCCGGCTCCGGGTGACCTGGGTCACCCGGACGCGCCCTGCAGACCCGGCCTAAGCCATGGTCCATGGATCAGGCAATTTCCTTCAGCAGCGGCGCGGGCACCATCCGCATCTTCAAGCCGGGCAGCTTCACGTCGGTCGACGGGAGCCGCCACAGCTTTTCGCGTGACGACCTGGTGCAGGCCGCTGCGGCCTATGACGCGGAAGGCGATCCTGCGCCGCTGGTCATCGGCCACCCGCTTACCGATCATCCCGCCTATGGCTGGGCAACCGGCCTGCGCCTCGAAGGCGATCAGCTGATCGCCGAGGTCGACAAGGTCGCGCCCGAATTTGCCGAGGCCGTCAACGCCGGTCGGTACCGCAAGGTCAGCGCCTCGTTCTACCCGCCCACGCACCACGGCAATCCCAAGCCCGGCAAGTGGTACCTGAAGCATATCGGCTTCCTGGGTGCCGCCGCCCCCGCCGTCAAAGGCCTGGGCACCGTCTCGCTCGCCGAGGGCGACACCGACGGCCTGGTCAGCTTCGCGCTGCACGAATCCCCCGACAACGATCCCAGCCAGGAGACTTCCAACGTGACCACCAAGACCGACGACAAGCCTGTCGATTTCGCTGAGCGCCAGCGCGAGCTGGACGAGCGCGAGGCCGCGATCAAGGCGCGCGAAGACGCCGCGATCAAGGCAGCGCGCGATGCCCGCCATGCCGACCATGTGAGCTTTGCAGAGGGCATGGTTTCCAAGGGCACGCTCGCACCCGCCGGCAAGGCGCTGCTGGTCGGCGTTCTCGACCAGCTCGGCGAGGCGAGCGAGCCGGTGAGCTTTGGCGAAGGCGATGCCGACACCATGCCGCCCGCCGCCGCGCTCAAGAAGCTGCTGGGCGGCGCAAAGCCGCTGGTCAGCTTTGCCGAGCTTGCCCCGAAGGATGGCGATCCCAAGGCGAAGGTCGCCAATTTCGCCGCGCCTCCGGGCTATTCGGTGGATCCCGCGCAGGCCGAGCTCTTCGCCCGCGCCAAGGCCATACAGGCCGATAAGCCCGACATGGCCTGGATGGACGCCGTTCGCCAGGCCGAGGTCTGACGTTCGCGCGCTGATGCCGCCGCAGGGCTGCGCTGCCTGATCGGCGAGCAGCCCGCTTCCAAACCCGTTTCAACCTGAAGGAAACCCCGATGCAGAGTACCCCGATCTTCTCCCCGACGGTCATCGCTGCCGCCGCGCTGGCCGCCAATCGCTTTGTCACCTTTGCCGGGGCCGTGTGCGGCGCAGGCGCAAAGGCGTTCGGCGTCGCGCAATATCCCGCCGCAGCTGGCGATGCGGTTGCCCTCAACGCGCTGGGCACCACCAAGGTGGAAGCCGGTGGCGCGATCGCGGTCGGTGGTCCGATCAAGTCCGATGCCAACGGCAAGGCCATCGCCCAGGGCGGCAGTGGCGAGATCCTGGGCTACGCGATCGAGGCCGCGTCCGGCGACGGCAAGATCATCGAGATGTTTCTCACCCCGTAATTCGCGAACCCCAGCGGGCCGGCGCGCGCTGCCTGCCCGCTGACCCTTCACCATCGGCGCAAACCCATCATTTCGGAGACCCAGTTCATGCCCACCGGCCAACAGATGAACGCTGCCCAGGCGCGCGTTGTCGATCCCATCCTGACCAATCACGCTCGCGGCTACAGCAATGCCGAGATGATCGGTCGCTTCCTTTTCCCCACGGTGACCATGCCGACACGTGCGGCCAAGCGGATCGAATTCGACCGCTCCAGCTTCCGTCGTCGCCGCACCCGCCGCGCGCCAGGCGCTCCGATTGCCCGGCTCGAATTCGGGTACGAGGGCAAGACCGTGAACCTCCATCAGGAGGCGCTGGCCAGCGTGATCCCGATCGAACATCAGGAAGAGGCGAGCGCCATTCCCGGCATCAACCTGCAGCAGACCGGCGTGGATACCGTCCTGGCGGTGATTTCGCTGGAGAAGGAAATCCAGCAGGCTCAGGTGGCGCGCAATGCCGCCAGCTATGCCTCGTCCAACAAGGTCGCGCTCAGTGGGACCAACAAGTGGTCGAGTCCGGACAGCGACCCCAAAACCCAAGTGTTCGACGGCAAGGAAGTGATCCGCAGCCGCATCGGTCGTCGCCCGAACACGCTGGTGTTGGGCGGCAAGGTGACCAGCTCGCTGCAGAAGCATCCCAAGCTGCTCGAGCATTTCAAGCACACCAACAGCTCCGCCATCACGATCCCGATGCTGCAGTCGTATTTCGACATCGAGAATGTCGTGTCGGGCGACGCAATCTACGACACCGACGATGCCACCACCGTCGATGTCTGGGGCGGCGACGTCATCATGGCCTATGTCCCGCCTGAAGGCATGCGCGCCATGCCGCTGCCGAGCTACGGCTATACCTATCAGCTGGCCAATCACCCGCTGGTCGAAGCCGTCGAATGGGATGGCGACATCCGCAGCTGGAAGAACGCCGTGCTCGACGAGTTCTCGGCTGAGCTGGTCGGCGCCGACGCAGGCTTCCTGTTCCAGGCCGCATTCTGATCCTGTGGTGCAGCCTGGCGTGAGGGGCGGGTTTCCCTGTTCACCTGCCTCTCACGTTTCCTCTCCCTGATCCTTCGGAGACACCTATGCCCCTCTACACCGTTCTCACGCGCCTGCTCGGTCGCGAACCCAAGGGCGAAGATAAGCCCGGCTCGGTCATCGAGCTGGACGAAGACGATGCGCTCGAGCTGGTCGCACTCGGCGCGCTCGAGCCTGCGCCCGACGACGCGGTCGCCAACGATGGATCCGACCCGATCAAAGCGGCGCTCGGCGCGCTCAACGTCAAGCAAATGAAGGCGCTCGCAGCAGCGGCCCAGCTTGACCTCGGAACTGTCACTAAGAAACCGGACATCCAGCAGCTGCTGGCTGACAGCGTCGATCGCGATGATGCCGACCAGGTCGCCGCCTTCATCGTCATGGCCGAGACCGCAAAGGCCGCGTGATGCAAGAACTGGCGATCTTGCTCGCAATCTGCGCGTCGGTAGCAGCATTCGCGGCATTTGTGCCGTTCGGCTGGCTCGTCCTGTTGGATAACCTTCAGGCTCAGCAAGACCTGGCGCGTGAAGAGCGATTGATCGTTATATGCGGCGGCCTCTGTTTCGTCGCGATCGGCCTGTCCGTTCTGTCGGGCGTGTTTTGGGCGCTCGACATTTGGTGGGCGGCATGAGCGTCATCCGCCGTCTCAAGAGTCCGCAGGAGACGCTGGTCGAGGACCTGGGACCTGCCCAGGCGATCGTCAGCGTCACCAGCGAGGCGCGCGGCCTGGTCAGCGGATCTGCTTTGCTCGATCTGGATAATGCGATCGTGGCGGGGCGCGCCAGCCTTAGCATCGGCGGCGGCAGCGACGGTGAGCTCTATCTGATCACCGCGCTGCTCGACACCGTCGGTGGGACACGCGACACCCAGATCGAGCTGGCCGTGCTGGACGGCAGCTGGACGATGCCGGGCGGTGGTGCACCGATGCTGTCGATCGAGGCCTTTGTCGATCGCTTCGGCCTGGACGAGATCATCCTGCTCACCGATGCCGGCGACGGGCGCATCGATCGCAAGATGCTGATCGGCGCTCTGTCCGACGCGCAGGCGCAGGCCGAGGCCTATCTGGCCGATCGGTACACTCTGCCGCTCGCCACCGTGCCGCAGCTGGTCGAGATGGCGATTGCCGACATCGCGCATGCCCGGCTGTATCGCCGCGAGCTGCCCAAGAACGTCGAGGATGCCCAGAAGATCGCGATGCGCAATCTCGAGGCGATCGGCAATGGCAAGATCAAGCTCGGCATTCCGCTGGCCCCGTCAACCAGCTCCGACCCCGTGCTGATCGCGCCAGGTCGCCCGGTCTACGGCGATCGTCTCAAGGGCTATGTCCGGTGAGCGCCGCGACCATCAACCTGTTCGACCAGCTCACGCCCGCGCTGCAGCGCGCGATCGAGGCCGTCGGCGATCTCAGCACCCCGATGGCCGAGATCTCGGTCGATTGGCTGGAAGCGACCCGGACGCGGTTCAACCAGCAGGTCGATCCCATGGGCGTGCCATGGAAGCCTCGGCGCGATACTGAAAACCCGAACCCGTTGCTGGTGGAACGCGGCGATCTGCGCAACCAGCTCGACAACGCTTCCGGCACGGACTTTGCCGAGGTCGGCGTCCAGGCGACGGGCGGCCCCGCCATTTATGCTCGCGTGCATAATGAAGGGGCGACGATCCGGCCCCGCACCGCAGGTGGTTTGCGCACGCCCTTTGGCGTCTTTGCGCAGATCGTCATTCCCAAGCGCCAGTTCATCGGTGCTTCCGACGCTGACCAGGCCAATGCTGTCGCCATCCTGACAGACCATCTGAAGGCCGCTTTCAATGGCGATGCAGGGGGTGATCAATGATCGCTCTGCAACCCATCGTCGACCAACTCAAGCCGCTGCGCAACCTGGCCAAGCATGTCGACGGCGCGATCGAGTTCGCCTCGCTGCGCACCGCGCCCACGGTGCTGCCCGCCTGGTACGTCATCCCGACCCGCGAGACCGCAAGTCAGAATGAGCGGACCAGCACGATCCACCAGCGGGTCGACGTGCGCTTCCAGGTCGTCGTCGTCCTTTCTGCCCAGGCACGCAACCAAGACAAGGTCCGCGAGGATCTGAAGACCCATGTCGATGCGATCATCGGTGCGCTGCTGGGCTGGAAGCATCCCGAGGCCAATGGCGAGTGCCATTACGACGGCGGCGCGCTGCTGGTTTCCGACGGCCAGGTCATCGCCTGGGCTGTCCAGTTCCGAACATCCCGCACCGAAAGGAAGATCTGATGAAAGCCCCCAGAAAGCCTGCCGATGAAGCCAGTGCCATTTCTGCCGCGACGGCAAAACCGGCTCCGGAAACAAGTGCCGCCCAGGAGGGAGGCGAGAAGACCGAAGCTGAAGGGGATGCTGCGGCGCTCCCTGTGAGTGGGGTCACCCCAACGTCCAACCCGGTTCGCAATGCATATGGGTTGGAGCTGGACCGGTTCGGTCTGCCTGTCAACGGCCCGGCGCGCGCAGCGGTGCTGTCGACGATGGAGATCGCCGACCCGGCGCTGGAGCCGGGTGAGTGGGATTTTCGCGACGGCGAGCGTGCCGCCAAGGTGATGGAGAAGATTTATGGTTGATGTCCGCCGCGTCGTCGCAGCCAAGCCTGAAGCCGTTTACAAGACCGACAGCATCCCGACGCTGGCCGATGATGCGATCATGACGCGCAACTATTCGATCGTCCCGTTGGAGGTCGATCAGCTGCAGCGCAACCTGGATAATCGGGCCTATGGCGCGAGCAAGGGCAAGCCGACAAACAAGCGCATGCGATCGTCGTATGAGGTCGAGCTCGCAGGAAGCGGCACCGCTGGCACCGCGCCGCCCTGGATGAAGCTGCTCGCAGCCTGCGGCATGGCCACGCCGGCGCTTGTCGCCACCACCTCCGCCACCCAGAAGTTCGCCGCCGCCGGTGCGGTGGCTGGCTCGCTCAGCGAATATAGCTGGGTGGGTGATCAGCAGCGCAAGATGATCGGCGCGCGCGGTACCTATTCGCTCGATTTCACGGCGGGTCAGGTGCCGTTTGCCAATCTGCAGTTCACGGGTCTGGTGCCCGTTGCCAGTCCGCGCGTCGTCTCCGCACCGACCGGCGCGGACTTTACCGACTGGCAGGAGCCGCTTGAGGTCAACGACGTCAACACGATCCTGATGCTGGATGGCTTTGCTGCTGTCACCCGCTCGCTGACGATCGATGCCGGGGTTGCCATCAACCTGCGCAGCCTAATCGGCGCGCGCTATGTGCGCCGTGGCAACCACAGCGCTAGCGGCAGGCTGATGATCGAAGCGCCTTCCTCCGCGACGAAGGATTATCTCGCTTCGCTTGAGGACGGCGCGCTGATCCCGATCACGCTGACCCATGGCACCGATCCCGGCAACATCCTCGAGATCAGCGCCACCAAGGTTCAGGTCACCAATATCACCGAGTCCGCCGAGGACGACGTGCTGATGTTCAACATGGATCTGCTGTTCACCACGGACGGCGGAGCCGACGACCTGGTCATCACCGCGAAATAGCCCCGCAGCCGAAGACTCGCCCAGCGGGTCGCACGGGGGTGAGTGGTTCGCTGCTCACCCCCACACCATCAAGAAACAGGAGATATGTGATGTTCAAGCTAGTCAAGGAACGCCTGGTCTGGTGGCCGGTAACGGTCGCCACCCCCGCCGATGACGGCAATGTCGATGAGCAGACATTCAGCCTGAAGTTCCGCGTCCGCGATGTCGATGGCAACCGGGAGCTGCTGGCCAGCGCTCCGGCGATGGCGACCGGCGATGCGGGCGAAAAGCCGCTGTCTGAGACCTATGCCGACTTCGTCGAGCAGCTCGCCACCGATTGGAAGGACGTCGCCGAGGAAGGCGCGAAAGATGCGCTGCCTTTCAGCCGCTCCAATCTGGTCGAAGTGATGAAGGTGCCCGGCGCATTCATGGCCGTGCTGGAAGCTTATCGCAGCTGCTCGCTGGGCGAGAAGGCGACGCGCGCGGGAAACTGAAGGCGCTGGCGGCGCGCTGGGCGGGCGGTCGCGGCGGCGCTGTCATGGCCGACGATGCGGCGACCGCCAATGCCAAGCTGCCTGCCTGGATGAAGCGCAAGGAAGAGAAGGATGAAATTCAGCTGCTGCCAGACGAAGCGGACACGGCGCAGCTCTTTCTCGCGCTCGGCACGCAATGGCGACGGCACGCGATGACGGGCATGTGCCTTGGCCTTGATTATGGCGTGATCCCGCCGACTGCGCAGATGTTGGGCATCGCGCTCAATCCCGAGCGTTTCCTCGACCTGCGCATGATGGAGCAGGCCGCGCTCGACCAGATCGCCAGAAAGGCCGCACGATGACGCTTGTCGTTCGCGCGAGGATCGAGGTCGACAAGGGCAGCGCCCAGGCGGATTTGCGCCAGGCGTCCGAAGCGGTCAAACAGGTTGGCGATGCCAACCGGGATGCGGCCACTGGCGCGGCAGCGCTGACTGCCGCCACCAACACCATGTCCGCTGCGCAACGGGGCGCTGCAGAGGCTGCGCGCACCGAAGCTGCGGCCCAGACCCAGGTGATTGAAAGCCGGCGCGCGCTGCAGCAATCGCTGGCAGGCTTGGTTCAACAATATGACCCGCTGACCACGGCCCAGAACCGAGCCCAGGCAGCACTGGCCGAGCTAAATGCGCTCGAGCGCCAAGGCATGGTCGGTCGCGAGGAAGCCCTTGTTGTCGCGCGCAACATCGGCGCTGAGTACGATCGCACCGCCGAAGCCATCCAGCGCGCTGGCCTGGCTACGCGCCAGAATGCCGAGCTGACAGAGGACGACACTCAAGCGAAGGTCGCCAACGCCGCTGCCGTAGGGCGGCAACGCGCGGCGTATCAGCAGCTGGGCTTTCAGGTCCAGGATGTTTTCCAGCAGATCGCACTCGGCATCAATCCGCTGGTGATCCTGGCCC
>Ga0181595_10003932_pt1 | contig 13952 bp, 9 predicted proteins | sample 041ome_7_FD_145604 | JGI IMG/M metagenome (GOLD analysis project Ga0181595, IMG submission 145604) | Coastal salt marsh microbial communities from the Groves Creek Marsh, Skidaway Island, Georgia - 041401AS metaG (spades assembly) | ecosystem: Environmental > Aquatic > Marine > Intertidal zone >...
GCTTAGGTAAGAACCCCGGAGATGAACATAGCTTTCCCGGCGGTTTCCCTCCACCACTTCCTTCAACACGGGCACGGTCACCGCAGGCTTTATTTTATTTTCTTGTACCCGAAGGGAGGCAATTTGATCCCGGATGCGCTGGGTGGCGGGTCCAAATTTCACAAAATGATCAACCAACCGGTTGCTCTCCGTGGTAGACCTTTTTTCTTTGGGGGTATGAAGAATGGCTAGGATGGCATCCGGTAGAGCCGACCCGGGATTGGGTGAATCTGTAACTGAAACACGAAACTTACCGATAGAATGATGAGGGTAATTTTGCACAAGACGAATATTTAGCTCACCTCCGGGAAGGGGTTCCTTGAGTTCAAAGACCGCATGGTGGTTACGCCCCTGTCCACCCGCAATAGCCCAGCCAGATTCACTTCCCGAATCTCCATCAATCGCTTCATCCACGGTAAAATTGTTTTGCTGGTAGCTGGCACTTGCCCGGACAAAACGGGCAGTGGTTGCCCCGTCCAAAGATTCAACCAATTCAAGCTGGGGAGCTTTTTCATAGGTCTTTTCCCACAGAATGACTCTTTCATTATCCAAGACCTGTAAACGGAACCCATCGAGGCGCGCTTGCAATCGATTGTCCGTACGGTTCCAGATGGCCAGACGGGTCAGGTCATGCTCTTTACCGAGGTCAATTTCCAGCCACGGTTCTTCATCTCCATTGGCTGTATGAGTAACACTCTTGGATTTATGGTAATCCCCATCGGTATTTCCATCGATGGCCAGTTTTGCATCTCCGCCATAATCAGTGGAACTCTGGGACGCTTTTCCTAAAAGAGCCACATTCTCATCTCCCACAAATGCCTGAACTTCAGCGACATGGATAAACTTATGCTTCCCTGGTAATTCCAATCGTATGTATCGTCCGCTTTTGGTATTCGCTGACTTCCCTTCCCTACCGAAGGAATTTAAAACAATCTCATTGAGCACAAGGTTGTGTATGCGACTTGGGCCATTGTGTGGGAGGCGCTCATCGCTTAGAAGATCGACTCGCAAGGCGGTGATTTGATTGAGGGTAGAAGCAGCCGACAACTCATAATCTTCGACCTCTGCCTTCTTCCCTGAGGCAAAGATCGAGCCATCGGAAGATATATTTAGATCGGCTCCTGAGCTGGCAACAACCTGGCGGGGAACCAAGGTGGACCACTTCGTTTTTCGGAGTTCCTCCTCCCACTTGGCCAGCTCTGCAAGCATCTTTGGATTGCTTCCTGGGTTCTTCAGCGAATTTTCGAGGTCTTCAATTTGCTGGCTCAAGCGGGTTCTCGTCTTTTTCTGATCATCCGAGAAAATCGAGTACACGGGACGCTCATCCCTCTTGTCGGAATCCTGTGTCTGGTTGAGAATATCAAAGACCTGAAAGTACTCCTCATGGGTAATGGGGTCGTATTTGTGAGTATGGCACTGGGCACAGGCCATGGTGGTTCCCATCCAGGTGGCAAAGGTGGTGTTTACCCGGTCTACCACTGCAACATTGCGAAACTCTTCGTCATTGGTTCCTCCCTCGTTGTTGGTCTGGGTATTCCGGTGAAAGGCCGTGGCAATGTACTGGTCCTCCGTTGGGTTGGGCAAAAGATCGCCCGCCAACTGATCAATGGTGAATTGGTCGAAGGGCACATTGTCATTGAGAGCACGGATCACATAATCCCGGTATGCCCAGATAGTACGGGGCACATCATCGGCGTATCCGGCAGAGTCTGCATAGCGGGCAAGATCGAGCCACATTCTCGCCCAGTGTTCTCCGTAAGTGGAACGGGAGAGCAAATCATCCACCACCTTCTCATAAGCCTGCGGCGAAGAGTCCTGAACAAATGCATCCACTTCTGCCGGAGTGGGTGGTAAGCCAATGAGGTCGAGAAAGACTCTGCGAATTAAAGTATTTTTGTCTGCCGGGCTGGATGGTTCCAAACCTTCTTCCTCCAAACGCTCCCTCACAAAATAATCCACCGGATGAACTCCATCAGGAGTTTCCGTACGCTTTGGTTGTTTGTATGACCAGTGTTTGTCATACTCTGCTCCCTGCTCAATCCATTTCGAAAATAATTCGAGCTCCTCTTCCGTAAGGGGGTCTCCCCTGCCCTCTGGAGGCATGATCTCCTTATCATCAGGATCGAGACCCATCCGGAAAATCATTTCGCTCTCCTCGGGATCGCCAGGAACAATGGCAAAGTAATCTCCCAAATCTTTAGTCGCTCCCTCAAAAGTATCCAATCTTAGCCCAGCCTCGCGATTTTCTTCATCCGGCCCATGACAAGCAATACACTTATTGGAGAGGATGGATTTGATCTGGGTATTAAAATCCACTTTCTCTTCAGCCCAGAGAAAAAATGGAAATATTAGTAAAGAAAAGGAGACGAAACGCATGATATTCATTGTTTAAAATTGATTCAAAAACACAAGCGGAGGCATGTTTAAACTTTAAAAAATTTAGGCGATTACATCTTTGACCACATGTCCGTGGACATCGGTCAGCCGGAATTTTCGCCCCTGAAATCGGTAGGTCAGGCGTTCGTGATCCATTCCTAAAAGGTGCAGAAGCGTGGCATTGAAATCATGGACATGCACGGGAGAGTCAGCGATTCCATATCCCAGATCATCCGTGCGACCATGTACATGGCCAGGCTTCGTTCCTCCGCCTGCCATCCAGACGGTAAAGGCTTCCTTGTGATGATCGCGTCCGACCGTAGCTTTCTCACCGGAACCGTCATTTCCCTGCCCCATCGGGGTGCGTCCAAATTCTGCACTCCATACCACCAGGGTTTCATCCAATAACCCACGCTCCTTCAAATCCTTGATCAGGGCAGCGATCGGCTGATCCACCTGTTTGCATTTACCGGGAAGGGAATTGAACACATTGTTGTGATGATCCCATCCCTGATCGAATAATTGAACGAAGCGTACGCCCCGTTCCACCATACGGCGGGCAAGCAAACAATTGTTGGCAAAACCGGCACCGCCCACTTTTGCCCCGTAAGCATCAAGCGTTGCCTGAGACTCCTTGGATATATCTTTCAGTTCGGGAACACTCGTCTGCATGCGATAGGCCATCTCGTACTGGCTGATTCGGGTGGCGATCTCGGGATCCCCCACCCCTTCGAGCTGCATCTCATTTAATTGATTCACCGCAGAGATCACTTTTCGACGAGCAGATGCATCCACACCTTTGGGATTGGAAAGAAAGAGAACAGGATCTCCTTTCCCGCGAAATTCAATTCCCTGATAGACAGAGGGCAGAAAACCACTTCCGAAAACACTGTTTCCCGCACCGGGATATTGTCCGGTAACCATGACCACAAATCCGGGAAGGTCCTTATTAGGTGATCCGATTCCATAATTCGTCCACGCCCCAAGGCTGGGTCGCCCGAACCGCTCGAACCCGGTTTGCATGAACATCTGAGCAGGTGCGTGATTGAACTGCTCGGTATGCAGGGTGCGGATAAAGCACATATCATCAGCCACCGCTTGCAAATTGGGGAGTAAATTGGAAATCTGAATGCCGGATTTTCCACATTTTTTAAATTGGTATTTGGATTCCTTGGGTGTACCGAGCAGGGCTGGACGGGAACGAATGAATGCAAGCTGTTTGCCCTCGAACATTTCTTTGGGGCAGAGCTCCCCATTTCTTTTTTGGAGCTCCGGTTTATAGTCAAAAAGATCAAGATGGGAGGGTGCCCCGACCAGATGAAAATATATGACATTCTTTGCCTTGGGTGCAAAGTGAGCGAATGGATTTTGGGGAGCAGCTGACAGATCGTTATTCAGCAAATTGGCAAGAGCGAATCCACCCACTCCCAGTCCCACTCGTTGGAAGAGCTGACGCCGGGTAAGCGTACGAAGATATTGATCAACTGGGTGTGTATTCATCCTTTGGTAATGGTTTCGTCGAGATTGAGCAGCACATTGGCAACAAAGAACCAGGCACCCACTTCATCAGATTCCAATTTATCGGAGATTTCAATTTCGGGAGCCTGGGAGAGCAGGGACTTAGCAATCGCAGAGTCGGACTTCAATCTTTCGCTTTGTTCGCTTAATAATCCTAGCAGGACTTCGATTTCGCGGGCAGAGGGATCACGGGACAAGGCCCGGCGGACGGCATGGGTGATACGATCCTTATCGGACTTGCCCTGTGTTTTTTCCAGAATCGAAACCGCAAAGCCGAGGGCCATTTCCACATAGGCCTGATCGTTCAGTAAAGTGAGTGCCTGCAAAGGGGTGTTGGTCCGGCTACGCTTGGGGTGACAGGCGGAACGGTCAGGGCCGTCAAAATTTACAAAGCTGGCATAGGGAGCTGCTCTCCTCCAAATGACATAGATTCCCCGGCGGAATCGGTCTTCCGTCTGAGCGGCTATATATTTGGGCTCATTGCGCCCGGTCTGTCTCCACAAACCATCCGGCTGGGGAGGATAGACGGGAGGGCCTCCCATTTTATCACTTAATAGACCGGCAATTTGCAGACCATTATCCCGGATCATTTCCGCAGTCATTCGAAAACGTGGACCACGAAGAAAGAATCGGTTATTGGCATCCCGCTCCAGCATGGCGGTGGTTACGCGAGAGCTTTGCCCATAAGTACCACTGAGTGCGATCAGTTTGTGAATGTGCTTCATCGACCACCCCTTCTCCATAAATTCAACGGCCAACCAGTCCAACAATTCCGGATGTGTGGGTGGTTCGCTCTGAGATCCAAAATCTTCTTCCGTGGAAACAATACCGGAACCAAAGAACTGTCCCCACCAACGATTGACAATCACCCGTGCGGTGAGTGGATTTTCAGGGTCGACCAACCACTTCGCCAAGCCAAGACGGTTCTTTGGCCATTCCGGTTTCCAGTCATTGAGCACTTCGGGCACATCCGCTTCCACCTTTTGCTTGGGGGATAAATAGCTTCCCCGGGCCATGACATGGGTTTCCCGTTTCTCGTCCATTTCCACCATCACCAAGGTGGTGGGTGGGGTGACTTTCTTTAAGGCTTTCTCAAGATCAGCAACTTTCTTTTGGAGAGCCAAAAGTTTTGGATTTCCCTGATCAAAAATCGCCCGCAGTTCCTTCTCTTCCTTTCCGTTCCGTTTTTCCTTCGCTAAAAGTTCATTTAACCTCTTGTTCTCCGCATCACCTTTCTTGACTCTATCCGTGGAAAGTGAGAATCGCGGACGGCCCACATTGCGCCCTCCCCCATAGAGATGTTTCATTTCAATAAGTAATTTGGAATCCTTATCCAATACCAATGGTTCAGCAAATTCCGCCTGGACCCAATGGGCTTTCCCAAATTCCGGAGCAATCGCCCATCCATTTCCAGAGTCTAGGTTTCCATCAAACAATTGCCCGGGTAAAAATCCCCCCTGATTAAAATCAGCGACCACCCGGCCAAATTCCACTGGTTTGGATGCCCCCTCCACTTTTACGATCATTTCCGTAAGTACGAAATTGGGATTGGCATTGGTGGTATTTCTGCCTGGTCCATTTTGTTTCATGGACTTATGGAGCATGGTTTCCATTTGAAATGATTTCCAGGTGCCGGCAGGTGCAGACACTTCGATTTGGTAGGTTGATTTGTCTCCGGATTTTCCCTCCGCCAGCAGGCTGCCATCTTTAACGATTCGCAAGCTTTCCCCACCATCCGAAACTGCCTTTGTGGGAGTAAGTACCTGCCACTCGGACTCCTTAACTTGAGTTTCTTTGAATTGTTGCTGAGTCCACTTCTTGTAATTCTGATCTGCTTCCTTTTGCAGGGTGGCAAGCTCCTCTTTTTTAACCTTAAGCTCAGCATTCAGAGAATCCCTCTGCTTTTGTTTATCAGCAGGAAGGGGAAGTTCCATCTTGGGACCCCAAAAATCAAACAATACTCCCTTGCCGCTCTTATTCTTGACTTCCAGAGGAGTATTATTGAAGAAGGCAAACATTTCAAAATATTCCTCCTGCGAGAAGGGATCATATTTATGACTGTGGCACTGGGCACATTCCATGGTGGTGCCCAGCCAAGTAGTACCGGTGGCATTTACCCGATCGACCACCTGATTTACCCGGTTCTCCTCCGGATGAACGCCCGCTTCCACATTGCAGGTGGGGGTACGGTGAAAACCGGTGGCAATCTTTTGATCGATCGTGGAATTGGGGAGTAAGTCTCCGGCAATCTGCTCAATGGTAAACTGGTCGAAGGGCATATCCTGATTGATGGCATTGATCACCCAGTCGCGAAATGCCCAACTATCCCGCAATTGATCTGCCTGAAAACCATTGGAATCCGCATACCTCGCCAGATCGAGCCATTGGCGTGCCCAGTGCTCTCCGTATCGGGGAGATGCCAAAAGACGATCGACTACTTTTTCTCGGGCTTGGGAAGATTTGTCCTGTATAAATTCCTCAAACTCTTCAAGGGTTGGAGGCAATCCGGTGAGACCCAAGCTTACCCTTCGGATCCATTTCTCCTTTTTTTCGGGCTCACTTGGTACCCATTTTTTTTCCTCTAGCTTTGAAAGAATAAATTGGTCGACCGGGGTTTTTACAAAATTCTTGTCCTCCACTTTGGGTAAAGCAGGTCTCTTTGGAACCACATACGCCCAGTGCTTCGCATACTCAGCCCCGGAGGAAATCCATTGGCGCAGAAGTTTGATCTGCTCTGGCTTGAGGGAATCACCCTTGGGTGGCATCCGGTCATCCTCTTCGGTGGAAACCACACGATGGAGAATTTCACTTTCTTCCAGGTCTCCGGGAGCAATGGCAGTAAATCCTGATTTCCCTCCCTTGTAAGCATACTCAGCAAAGTCCAACCGTAGGCCACCCTCTGGATCATCCAATCCATGACAGGCAAAGCAATGTTCAGAGAGAATCGGACGGATCTGCCGATTGAAGTCAATCTTTGCGAACAACAAAGAAGGCAAAAATAAAAGAATACGAAATTTAAAATCTATGATCACTATTATTTAATTTCATTGAAATGTGAAAAATTGGTGCCTACTTGGGACCCGATTCATTTGCCTGCTTTTTAGCAGCTTCGGCTTGTTCCCGCTGAGCCTGCATCACTTTAATATTTAAAACATCGGCCTCCACTTTTTTCCTTCGTTGCTCATCTTTGATGGATTGTGCCCAGGTAAGAGCGGTATCGGGATCTTTACGGGCAACTTCCCGAACAAAGCGCTGAATCGGTTCGTCCATTAACTCACCGGATGGGAACTGATTGAGCCACTCGGCGGTGGCGATGGGGTCTTTACGGGCCCACTGCGTGACCACTTCCTCCATACTCTCAGACCTTGCCTCACCTTCCGGCATTTTGGATACCCATTCCGCCGCCTCCACTGGGCTATCCTTAGCCCATTTCTCAGCCACATCTTCGCTCACTCTTACTTTTACCTCTGATTCATCCATCATGTTAACTCTAAAGAAATAGCACTAAGGGAATATCATTTAGAACTCATCGCCCAAAGAACGCTTAGTTTCCCTAATTCAACCAGCTCTTCCACTTCTTCCTGAGAAAGTTCTTTTTGCCAGATCGAGAACTGGTCTATCTTTCCGCATAGTGCACGCACCTTATTCCCTTCATTTATATTCGTGGTATGCCAGTTGCCCATTCTGCACATCCCTGGAACCATTTTATTGAAGGAAGAAGGATCGAGGTCGGCATAACTCATCATTTCTCCGTTTATAAATAATTTCACTCGTTTTTGAGGAATTGATACCGAGCCTGAGAGATGGACCCATTGGCCTGTTGGAATAACGTGGGTATTTGTTTTATTAATTCGATTTCCACCACGATAGCCCATCCAAATTTGCCCATACCGGGTCATTTGCCAGAAGAAATCTCCTGGAACATCCCAGTCGTTGGAAACAAAAACAGAGGTTAGGGTTTTATCAAAACGATCAATATTGATCCAGGTCGACATCGATAATTCATTAAATTCATGGGTTATATTAAATTCCACATAATCATCATCACGATCGAACAACAGGGCCTTTTTGCCAGGCCAGCGCCCCGTTACCCATCTCGCACCATGAATCTCGCCATCACCGACAATTGGGTTGGTTGAATAGTTATTCAAGTGAGGTTCTTCAAAAAAAGGAAAATAACCGATCAACTCATCCGATTGATTGGTGTAAAAGCTATGCTGTTCTTGCCAGCGCAAATACCCGATTGAATTGGGGCTGGGAAATTTGCTTAGGTCAGGAGTTTCAACTGGAATTAATTCCCCCTCCGAAAATTCGGTGGATTGCCCCTCAAATACGGAAGACAGGAGTTCATTAGATTTCGGTTTCCTAGCATCGACCTGGCCATCGATCACATGTAAAGTACTCGATCCACTTGCGGCATCAACCGAGATGGCAAATTCAGTGCCACGATCCTCATAATCGATACTGGGAGAGGAAATGGTAAAACCTTCGGCACCTGGAGGAACAATTGCCCATACATCACCGTGATCCAATCGGATGTTATAGTCATTCCTAATCGCAAAAGTAGCTGGTGCTCTCATCACAGTGTCCACTCCACTGCTAAACCTCAAATGAATGACCCCATCATCCAATTGGTAAAGTCCCTTATTGAATCTGACTTGGTCTGGACCTGCACCCTCCGCAAACCCCGCCCCGGCCTGATCAACCAGCAAAGCATAAAAAGGAGTTTGAGGGGTAGAGACCCCTGTTTTGGGGGAGTCAGGTATTGCTTCGGGTCTCAAAAAGGAAAGCACCGCCACAATCGATGCCGCCAAACTTATGAGCCAAGGAACATATTTTAAGGACGGCTTGGTTTCATTGTTTTGAGGATGATAGGAATACTCGCTTAAACCTTCTGAAACGGTGGCTAAGAGTTTCAACCTTTCACATGCCTCATCATCTTCCCGCAAAAGATTGTTGAGTTCTGACTTTTCCTCTTCTGAAAGAATGCCATCCAGATATTTGTAAAATAGTTTATCGTGTTTGTTCTTCACTGGGCACCTTTCATTGACATTTCCTTCTCGATACAATCAGCCAAAGCAGACCTCAAACGGGACAGGGTCTGGTAAACAGCATTGGGCTTTTTATTCCTCTGCTCCGCCAGTTTCTTGATTGGGATATCAGATGCATAAGCTTGACGCAGAAGACTTTGATGATCCTTCTTCAATTTCTTTAAACAGGTGCTTAAATACAGCAACCATTCCGACCGCATCGAAAAACTATCTGAGGGTTCATCGAGCAGTTTCTCCGCCACATCTTCGTCCAGCACCAAGCGGTCCCTCGCCTTGGTACGCCTAAATTTCAGGATCTCGTATCGGGCAATCACAGATGCCCAAGGCCCAAATCCAGTCTCTGCATCCTCCAGGTCAGAAAACTTTTTCCAAGCAATGACACTGACATTCTGCATCACCTCAGCGAGATCATGTGGATCCGGCAAGGAGGCACGGACATATGCCCGAATGCTGGGATCATGCTTCGCCCACAATCTGGGAAATGCACCTCTTGGATCTGCGCTCAATTCATCACTCATTTACTGGTAAACTCCCGTTTAATTGATAATCTTACAAAACTTTTTCCATTCAGTGACCAAATTGATATGTAATAAGATGCATATTGGGTTGCCCGACATTGATCTTTTAAGATATGCAATGACCTAAAATAAGATGAATTTTCGCATTATTTCGAAAATCCTTAGCTACAACCTTCTCGTTCTAGCATTTTCTTTTAGTGGATGCCTACTTTTTGCAGTTTTTCAGCAAAGTATAAAACCTGAAAATCTAACCGCCTGGTTTTACTGCATTTTATATTCATTGATTGGTTCGGTCTCTCTCCAACTTTTAGGCAGAAGAGCAAAGCCAACCATATTGCGTAAAGAAGCGTTGGCTATCGTCGGCCTATCTTGGCTGGTTTGCTCTGTTGTTGGAGCTGTACCATATCACATGATTGCAGGTACAGGACCGATGGATTCCTTTTTTGAATCCGCTTCTGGGTTTACTACAACAGGTGCATCTATCTTTTCCGAGATTGAGCTTTTACCCATGGATCTGCTTCTTTGGAGATGCCTTACTCAGTGGATTGGCGGACTTGGCATGATCAGTATGTTTGTCTTTATTCTCTCGATTGAAGGTGGTGGAAGTAAATTCCTCTTTAAAGGAGAATCATCGTTGCAAATGCGAGACCTCGGTTCAAGCAATGTACAGGTTGGGATTCGAAATATCACCATTACCTACCTCGTACTTTCGATGGCTTGCGCGAGTTGTTTCTATTTCTGTGGAATGGATTTGTATGATTCCATTTGCCATAGTTTTGCGACCGTATCCACTGGTGGTTTTAGCACTCACTCCGCTAGCATAGGATACTTCAATAGTGCTCCTATTGAATGGACCTGTGTGGTGTTTATGCTTTTGGGAGGCACCAACTTTGTGGCCCTGATTAATTTGACTATGTATCGCCGGAGCTTTCTTAGCCCGGAAACTATTTTTTATTACGCCACTTTTTTCACCATAACCGCGTTAATTCTGTTTACCATGCAATCCTTTGGTAAAGAAAGCGTTTCTTTAAGCCAAGGTTTCCGTGAAAGTGCTTTTCAGGTGGCCTCTCTTTTGACCAGTACAGGATTTGCCAGCACAGATTATGAGAAATGGATTCCCGCAGAGCATATGTTTCTGCTGGCCGCTATGATCATGGGTGGATGCACAGGATCGACTGCGGGCGGTTTGAAGAGCATACGGGTGCTGGTTGCTTTTCGCATCTGCCTCGCAAATATTGAAAGGGTTTTTCGTCCCAATATTCGGCGCAGTCTGACTATTTTTGGAAAAACATTATCGGATCAGGAACGGGATGATACCCTACACTATGTTTTTCTGATTACAGCACTCTGCTTTGCCGCTATGCCAATCCTCTCTCTCATGGAGCCTTTAATGAGTGAGGAAGGTGTAAAAAGTGCGGTTCTGGCCTGCCTTTTTAATGTAGGTCCCGGATTTGCAGAAGTTGGTGCGACCGATAACTACGGCTTCCTAAAAGATACCAGTAAGCTTTACCTTTCGATGCTTATGATTATGGGAAGGGTCGAGATCTACGCGATCATCGTCTTCTTTATACCCTCTTTTTGGAAGAAAAGTTGATCCACATTTACTGGTCTATTGTAAAAGACCCTCAGTAAAGAATCGATTTTGTCTTCAGGAGCTAGGCATAACAATCGATCCTCTCCACGAAGAACCTTCTCTGCGGAAGGAACCAAAATCTCAGATGACCGACGTAATCCCAAAAGTATGCAACCTTTTGGGATTCCAATATTACGAATTTCCTGATTCAGGCAAATGCTCTTGGACCCAATAAAAATTTCGATAATTTGAATATGGGTATCGGGCAGGCTTCCAATCCGACTGTATTTTTCATCAGAGAGATACTCCCGTACTTTATTCAAAGTAGCAACGCGGGGAGAAACAATTGATTTTAAGCCTATTACATCCGAAAGTGACCTCAACGCATCTTCATGGTCTGAATTGTTGAGAACAACCTGAATATGCTGAGCACCCAAACGGGAAGCCTGTAGACAAGCCATCACATTTTCTTCGTCCATAGAACTACATGCGATGAAAAAATCCGCCTCGCCCACACGCTCCTCCTCTAATAATCGATGGGAAGCAGGAGATCCATGAAGCACCGTTAAGTCTGGGAAAAGTTTTGTGAAATAACTGCACTTTTCCTCTGATGAATCGATTAACCGGACTTGGTAGTGCTTTCTCTGCAAAAGACGAATAATCGCAATAGCTATTTCAGATGCACCACATAAAACGATAGACTTAACTTTTGTGTATGCCTTTTTGAAGTACTTTTTCTCATAATTCCGAAGTTCCTTAGGCTCCCCAAAGAATATCAGTAAATCCCCGGCAAATATTCTTGTCTGTGCTGAGGCCACATAAATACGGTCATCCCTTTGCAGGTATGCAATCCTAAGATTTGAGCCCAAGTCGAGCTCTTGTATCTCCTTACCCTTTAATTTCGAAGACTCATCAACTTGAAGAAATTCCACTTCAATTTCGCCTTGAGCATAGAGTTCCATTATAAAACGCAATTGATTACGAATTGGCTGAACAATTTCTATAGCACAAAGCGATTCAGGATTCACAAGCCCATCGATCCCAAAATGCTCTTCATAATTAAGGACTGATTGGTCGATATAAGTTTGATCGTGAATCCGGGCAATTGTTTGCTTCGCTCCCAATGCCTTCGCTAGTGAGCAGGCAATAAGATTGGTTCGATCATCCCATGTCATGGCCATAAAACAATCACACGAATCAACTTTTACATTCATCAACTCTTTGGCAGAACTTCCATTGGCTTGAATAACGGAAACATTTAGTTCCTGGTCAGCCAGATTTGCCTGCTCCTCAGAATTATCAAGCAAGGTGACATTGTAGGATCTTTTTCTGCTTAGGTAGTCGGCGAGGTAATAACCTACCTCTCCTGCACCAACAATGATAACATTTTCCATCGTTCGTGGTCTTGGCAGTGATATTATTTTCCGAATACAGAGAAATACAAATCTGCCAAGGTCAAGCCCATCAGACTAACTGTGGATATAACCACTTCCGATATGCGGATGGTGCTGATCGATTCGCCAGATTCCCCAGTTAAAAGGAAGACTCCTAAGAGACCGAGGCTGAAAATATACAGAAAATTACGAAATGTTTTGGATTTAAAATTTATTTTTTTCATGGTTACGAAAGTGCAGATGATACATCTGTTACGGGTTCTCTCTTATATGAACCCGGCTTGGAAGAGGTGCTTAAACCTCAGACACTTTCGTCCATTAATTCGTAATAAAACTGATCAGGGGAGTTTCTGGTCTCCGAAATATTAATCCAAATTTCATTGGGAACTTGGTGGACCAAAAAATACTGTTTTTTACATAAGCCTCCATGCACCTCCCATCGAAGCAAGTTTTCTTCGCAACCTTTGAGAACCGATTCCTCTAATAACTCATCGGTCACATCTGCACATAATACATCGTGATTAATCTTGGAAGACTCCAACAAGCTTGCCGCAAGAAAGCTCAATAAAACGAGCACTTGGATGGTTATTTTCAAACTAACACAAAAATAATCCTTTTATTTTAAAAAGTCAATGAGTCTGAATGTCGATTTCAGTCCATTTTATCAACCCATTATCCGGGATTATTAGATCTTGATGATCTGATCAAATCTCAATGGTTTGGAAACAATCCAGTCAAGTCGTTCTCATCATCTCAAAGGTTGCCAAGACTGACCGAACCCCTTTCAGCCAAATTTTAGCGAGATTTGATTCCAAAGCGTTATCAGGAAGGCCCGCGAGAAGAAGAGATGCTATTCGTCATCGTCGTCTTCTTCATCTGCATCGCACTCCTCATCGCATTCCTCTTCGTCCCACCACTCTTCCTCATCAACGAAGATAACAACGGCATTTTCATCGACACGCACATCCAGATGACTGACCTCCACCAGATAACGGATGGCATCGTAAAGAGTGATGTTTCTTAACTCCAAGCTCACTTCGACATCCTCGATGTATTCATCAGATACCACGACAATATTGAGCCATTTTGCTTTGGACCGAATATAGCTGATCGCATCGTAAAAAGGGGTATCCCTAAACATAATCTCTGGGATGATTAATTCCTTTGCCTGTTTGATTAAATGCTTTTGGGCATCACTCAGCCGATCTTTTTCTCCAGCTGAAAGAGCGAGACATCCAATTAAAAATATAAGGGGTAAAATTTTGGGCAGTTTCATACCCATACTATCTTTCAATGAAATGATTTCAGACAAGCAGATTATTTATCTGCGAAATAGAAGACGGCCGCATAGAGCAGTCCGACCACGACCACAATATAGGGTGCGGGCACTCTCCTGCCCATGAGCAGACCAAGGGTTAGAACAAAGGCCACTGCGTTCTCCCGAGCCCAATTCATATGCATCAGGATCTGAACGAGGACACCG
>Ga0181595_10003948_pt1 | contig 13899 bp, 10 predicted proteins | sample 041ome_7_FD_145604 | JGI IMG/M metagenome (GOLD analysis project Ga0181595, IMG submission 145604) | Coastal salt marsh microbial communities from the Groves Creek Marsh, Skidaway Island, Georgia - 041401AS metaG (spades assembly) | ecosystem: Environmental > Aquatic > Marine > Intertidal zone...
CAGCAAGAGCAAATGGCAATGCAACAAGAGCAAATCGCCCAGCTACAACGCATGGTTGAGCATCAGTTTGTCGCGAGGTAACGCATAGCTAGGCAGACTAGCTGGACATCGGTGGGCTGGAGGGCTGCTGTGTGACGTCCTTTTACGACCTATAGGAGCCTGAGATATTGGCTCCTTTTTTATTTATTGAACATGCCGACGAAACTATTTAACGTTTTCACATGCGATACCTGCTCACAGCCCTGTGCCTTCTGCCAACTCTGGTGTTAGCCCAAGAACTTCACACGTTCAAAAACGGTGAGGTTGCTGATGCAGAGAAGATTAATGAGAACTTTCAATCCTTGAGCAATTCTGTAAAAACTGTGGTTCACCCTGAGGGCGACTTGGTTCTGACAGCAGACGATGACAGCAGCATTATAAGCTTCAGCTTCAATGAGCGATGGATACCTGCGACCTTAGATGTGAACGGATCCAGCTATCAGGTACGAGATAGCAATGTCGACAAAATCTATACACAGCAGGGGATCGTGTTTAGGATAAAAGGCTACGGCAGAGAACATCCTCCGGTAGAGGTCTCCAACGATATTTGTCCCGAACCTCAACTAGCGTGGCCTTACGAATCCGTGTGGACGTTTTACAACGAACACGGAACTATCACGATGTCTACTGGTTCTGAGTACTACGTTGGTGGAGTCCTACGCCCCGACCTTATTCCGGAACTGACCTCCGGTGAATTTTGGTGTAGCGACGACACCTATTGGTACGTGTGGAAACTAGAGGGAGCTACAGGACGATACAAGTGTGCGATCAATACAAAGCAAGACAGAATATATCCTTCCAGTTGTAGTGGTAGTGCCGACGAAAGTTATGAATCTGTTAGTCTCGATTGGAAGTCTCCGGAAGGGTGGATATTCCACAGACCCGCAAGAGCATGTGCGCTCCTGAATCTAAACATCCCAGCCACATGTGACGAATGAAGGCGACGCTCGATACACCCCAGCCCACGAAATCCTCAACGCCGCCTATCCAGTGAGGCTTGAGCAACTTCCCTAGTTACTCTTTTTTTTCAAATCCAGCTTTTAAGTGTCCCAGCAGTATCACTGGTATCAGCGACAGGCGTTTACCCCCCCCCGGCCTGTAGCCTTTGCCAGTAGCACCCAGCTTGGCAGACTAGTTGGACAGCGGTGGAACGGAGGACTGCTGGTTCAACTTCCTTGTAAGACTAAAGGGGCCTGAAACATTGGCTCCTTTTTAATCAGACGTGGAATTACTCTTCCTTGTAATCCTCATCAAGGATGCCCTTTGCCTTCAACTCCTTGGTTAGCTTCTCTAGCCTTACGAAGGCCACCATACCCATCAGACCAAACACAAAGCCTAATACTCCCAAGCCTTCCATAAGAAACCCCAGCTACACCACGTTTACGTAATCACAGAATATGACATGGCTAGCTGGCACTCCAAATCCAGCTTTTAAGTGTGTCAGCAGAACCATCTGTATCAGCGACAGGCTTTTACGGCCCCCCGGGGCTTGATTTAGGGGTGGCCCTTCAACGTCGGCATTCGCTAATTTGTGTGACTAAAGGCGCAGAAACACGCCATTTTGGGACTACTGTGGTACTACGGAGCGGCACACGAAATTCGTATTCATAGGAAAGTATTTTTAAAACATTGATTTTAAAAACTAAATTTGGTCGGTGTGAGAGGATTTGAACCTCCGACCCCTTCCTCCCGAAGGAAGTGCGCTACCAGGCTGCGCTACACACCGAGGCGCGCAGAATACCAAAACCAGAAATGGGGTCCAAGAGAGTCCTCAGCTGTTCTAATAAACGCCTGACCATCTGGCGACGCCCTGACTCAGCAGGCTGAATCCCGCCACCACCGCCATCAGAAGAAAAATCAGCAGAATGGGTCGAAACGGTCGGCGCTCACTGGCATTAACACCACGCGCTAAAAAGCCGTCGACGCGCGCTTGGTCTGCCTCGGAAAGCTTTTGCGGCTCGGAAGCCGACCCGTTATCGCTGGACTGCTGCATTTTTTTAAGTGCCCTGAAGACAGCGCCACTCTAATACTTACCGCTCGAGAGGCCAAGCCGTCGCAAGATAGCTTGTGCGGCGCGCTCACCAATGATTAGGTTCGGGGTGCTCATGATGTTCCTGTCTTTTAAAAAATAAGGATGATAGGTAACGAGCGGCAAAACTATAGCCCTGGCATAGCGCTCACATTATCCGTTGCCGATCGAGCCAACAGTGATGCCCATAGGATTACCGCAGCGACTTAATCCGGCGCTCACCAGCACCGCCAATCTGGTGCAATGGCTTAACCCCCCCTGCTGCCGGCTGTGCGAGCAGATCCATAACCTGCGACAGGCCATCTGTTTTCACTGCCAGCAAACGCTACCCCGAAATGGGCTCGCCTGTGGTCAGTGCGGTTTACCTCTGGGGGTCGAGACCCGACTGCCCTTGCGGCACACACCCTTGTCTGAGCGATGCATCAATTGTCTTCGAAGCCCTCCCCACTTTCAGCAGACTCTCGCGCCCTTTCTGATGCAGGGGCAAATGCAGAAACTAATTCACCTCTGGAAGTTCCAAGGTCAATCTCAACTCACGCCACAGCTGGGAGCGCTCTTTGCCTCGGAAGCCTCTCGTGAACGCTTAGAGTCAATCCCAGAATCCGCGGTGTTGGTGCCCGTACCCACCCAGTGGTATCGGCAAGTTCGTCGTGGTTTTGATCACACTTGGTTACTGGCCACGGCAATACGGTGGCAATTCCGCGATCAACCTGCGGTCAAACATTGGTTGCGCAATACCCGCTACCAGAGACCTCAGCATCGACGTAATCGCCAGACCCGCATACAAGGCGGCGTGGATCGTTTTGTAGTGCATCCCAGAGTCGCAGATCGACACATCATTTTGATCGATGACGTGATGACCACGGGTGCCACTGCGCGCGCAGCAGCTGCCAGTTGCGCCGAGAGTGGCGCGCGCTCGATCACCGTCTGGTGCCTGGCGAGAACACCCTTAGCAGAGAACAATGCGACAGACGCGTTAAGATAGTAGTCTTTATTCGCAGGCAGTCAGATGACCCACCCCTTCGACGTCTTGACACCGGACCGGGTAGTGAGCTGCGTGGAGGCGATTGGCCTGCGCTGTGATCTCAGGCTGCTCGCTCTCAACAGCTATGAAAATCGGGTGTATCAAGTGGGCCTCGACGATGCCGATCCGATTATTGTGAAGTTCTATCGCCCGGGTCGCTGGACCTACGCGCAAATTCAAGAAGAGCACACTTTTACCCGGGAGCTCGCGTCGAACGGCTTGTCCGTGGTTGCGCCGATGGAGATCGGCGGCAAAACCCTGCACGACGCCGATGGTTTTTTAATTGCGGCATTTCCGCGCCGCGGTGGCCACGCCCCCGAACTCGACAACTTTGACCATTTACTGGGGCTGGGACGAACGCTAGGCAGGCTTCATGGCGTGGGCCGAGCGGGGCAATTCACATCCCGCATTCACTATTCGCTCGAGCGCTGGCTCATTGAACCCATCGACTATCTGGCCCAACACTGGGTACCCCAAGAGCTACGTCCGGCTTGGGATAGCCTCGGCAAAGATCTCGTCGACCGAGCAAGGGGTTTGATGTCGGACTATGAACCCAATGAGGGCATCCGCCTGCACGGAGACTGTCACGTAGGCAACATTCTTTGGCGAGACGAAACGCCTCACTTTGTCGACCTGGATGACTGCGTCACCGGACCGGCAATTCAGGATCTCTGGATGTTTTTATCGGGAGACCGGCACCAACGGGAGCAGCAGCTGTCCGAGTTGATCGCAGGCTACACAGACTTTAACGATTTTGATGCGCGGGAGATCAAATGGATTGAGGCGCTGCGCACAGCGCGCATGGTCTATTACAGCGCGTGGTTAGCGCGACGCTGGGATGACCCCGCTTTTCCGGCTGCATTTCCGTGGTTTGGACAGGCGCGCTATTGGTCTGATCAGATTCTCGCGCTGCGCGAACAGCTGGCATTGATGGATGAACCGCCGCTTCGGCTGTTATAGGTTACCCACCTCTGCGAGCGCCGGGAAACACCAGCGACCATAACCAGAACCAGAACCCATTTTTGGACAGCACATAGCGGTCAAGCTGCCGAAATTGCGCTGCGGTTTTATCGGGATCGGCGTAGAGATCGGCCCGGGTGTAGCGCGGCTCATCCGGGTCCAATGTTTTCACGACCCGGGCCGGATTACCTGCTACTACCGTATTGGCCGGCACATCCTGAGTAACCACTGCCCCCGCCGCAACGACGCTGTTGTCTCCTATGGTCACGCCTTTCAACACCGTGGCGTGGTCGCCCACCCAGACGTTGTGGCCCAGATAGACCGGCGTTGCCTGCTCTGCGCGATTGATCCTGTCATAGAGACCATGCCAGTCGGAGTCAGTAATGTAAGCACCATTGGCCAACATGCACCCGTCTCCCAGGACGATTTCGTCACTGGCGCTGATGCGTGAACCGGGGCTCATCAGGCAGGCTGCCCCCAACGTAATCTTTCCCTGCCCCGCCTCCCGACCCCAAACACCAATCTGCACCCGCTGGCTGGCTGTATTGATTGCGGTAAAGGAGTGGCCTATCGAGATGTTGGGTCCTGAAATATCGATGTACCAGGGTGACATGATGGTCGCATGCTGGCCCAAATGGGCGCAGCGGGGTCGAATAAACCAGTGGATCCAGGCGGCGCGAAAATGCAGGTAGCCCTGCTTTACCCAAAACGGACGTAAGTCCTCTCTCATAAACGTGCTGCCTTCATTCGGTCTTTGCGCCTCGGGGTATGATGGCAAGGTGAGTATGACCACGCAAACAACCCGTGAAAAAAACCCGCTTAACGGGATCTTCTCGGATCAACAAAACCCCCACCCCGATCTTCTCTCGGTGGTCAGACGTCATCGCGCGCTTCCCTGGCGTAAACCCTGTCCAGAACACACCCTCGAGGCGTTTCAGGTCCTCCAAAACACGTTGCGGGAACAGCCGCGCTCGCTGGTGCTCGATTCTTTTTGCGGCACTGGGATGAGTACCGCTTTGCTTGCACATCACTACCCTGATAGCTGGGTAGTAGGCATCGATCAGTCGGCCCATCGCCTGGCCCGGCACCAAAAGGCACCGTGCAATAACTACCTCCTACTGCGTGCCGAGGCGGAGTCTTTTTGGGGCTGCCTGGCTGAGGCCAACATTCAACTGCATGCGCACTGGATGCTGTACCCGAACCCGTGGCCAAAAGCGTCTCAGCTGAAGCGACGCGTTCACGGCCATGGGGCTTTTCCGCTACTGGCCAAGCTGGGCGGTTCGCTTGAGCTACGAACCAACTGGCACATCTTCGCCGCGGAGTTCGCACAGGCAGCAAATGAAATCGGGCTGTCGGGTGCCTGCGAGTCCTTTATCCCCGAACAACCTATGACCCTCTTTGAAAGAAAATACCAAGCGCGAAGCCATACGCTGTGGCGTTTTCAGGGGGAATTCTGCCGCTAGCGCTTTGCAGAGGCCTGCGATACCCTGCGCGGCCAGCTAGGCGATATCCCGGTCAGTGAAGGGGATCAACCATGACAGCAACCCAGCGCGAAGGCATCGAGCAGATGCGCAAGGGCGACCCCATCTGGGAGCGCATCCGCAGCGAAACCCGCGAGGCCGCCAACGCCGAACCCATTTTGGCGAGCTTTTTACATGCCACGATTCTCAATCACGACGAATTGGAGTGTGCGCTCAGTTTTCATCTGGCGAACTTACTCGACAGCCCTTCAGCCCCCGCCATGATGCTCCGGGAGGTCATCCTCGAGGCGTTGCGAGACGATGGCGGTATCCGCTGTGCGATCAGAGACGATCTCAACGCCATCCTTGACCGCGACTCTGCCTGCCACAACCTCTACATTCCCTTTCTGTATTTCAAAGGGTTTCAGGCTTTGCAGATTCATCGCGTCGGGCATTGGTTATGGGAACACGAGCGGCAGCCCTTGGCGCATTTCTTACAGAGCCAGATGGCGAGGCAATTTGCGATCGACATTCATCCGGCGGCGCGCTTTGGCCACGGCATTATGCTCGATCACGCCACCGGTCTGGTGGTGGGAGAAACCGCCGTGGTGGGGAATCGCGTGTCAATCCTGCAATCAGTGACCCTGGGCGGGACAGGCAAAGAGGACGGGGATCGTCATCCAAAAATTGGAGACGGTGTGCTGATCAGTGCGGGCGCCAAGATTCTGGGCAATATTCATGTCGGTGAGGGCGCCAAAGTGGGTGCAGGCTCGGTCGTGCTACAAGACGTTCCCGCACACACCACCGTGGCGGGCGTTCCTGCGAGAGTGGTCGGTCGACCGACCTCCAGTTCACCTGCACTCGATATGGATCACGCGATTCCCGAGTCTCAGTGGTAGGCGGGGGACAACTCCGTCACCGCATTGACCATTGCCGCCACATGCTCTGGATCAATCCCGGGGGTGACGCCGTGGCCCAGATTGAACACATGACCACTTCCCTCGCCATAAGTTGCCAGAATTTGTGCAACTTCCGTGCGAATCCTGTCGGGTGAAGCATTCAACAAGGTCGGATCCATGTTGCCCTGTAAGCTCACCTTGTGACCCACTCGGGAACGGGCCTGACCAATATCGGTAGTCCAATCAAGCCCCACGGCATCGGCACCACAATCGGCAATCGCTTCCAACCACTGTCCGCCGCCCTTGGTAAATACGATCACCGGCACCCGACGACCCCCAGCCTCTCGGGGCAACTGCTCAATGATCTCGGTCATGTAGCTCAGGGAAAACTCGCGATAGGCCTCATGACTCAACGATCCGCCCCAGGTATCGAAAATCTGTAGCGCCTGAGCGCCATGGTGCACCTGCTCGGCAAGATAGACCGCAACAGACTTTGCCAGTTTGGACAGCAGCTGATGCATCACCTCTGGCTCGTTGAAAGCCAGCGATTTCACCTTGGCAAAATCTTTGCTCGAGCCACCCTCTACCATGTAAGTCGCCAGGGTCCACGGGCTACCGGCAAATCCGATGAGCGGCACGCTGCCTTTAAGTTCCTTTCGGATCAAGGCCACCGCGTCCATGACATAGCCCAACTCATTGGCGGCCCGCGCTGGATCAAGTGCCGCAATTTCGGCGGTGGAGGAGATCGGCCGCTCGAAGCGGGGCCCCTCTCCTTCAGAAAAATAGAGCCCAAGACCCAAAGCGTCCGGTACGGTCAGAATATCGGAGAAGAGAATGGCAGCGTCCATCGCATAGCGCCTAAGCGGTTGCATGGTGACTTCGCAGGCCAGCTCAGGGTTTGTGCAAAGCCCCATAAAGCTGCCGGCTTCTGCGCGCGTGGCGCGATACTCAGGCAGATACCGCCCCGCCTGGCGCATCATCCAGATAGGCGTACGATCCACAGGCTCCCGCAATAACGCGCGCAGAAACCGGTCATTTTCCAAACTGGCCATGCTATCGACTCTCTCTTTTGTATTCTTGTTATGGCTTTTCTAATTCATTTCGCGGGGGATTCCCGACCCATCGGGCACTGATCCTCCCGGCCCGTGTAACCTATACGCCGAGGTAATCCAGAATACCTTCCGCTGCCTGACGGCCCTCCCAAATCGCGGTCACGACCAAATCCGACCCCCGAACCATATCACCTCCCGCAAAGATCTTGGGATTGGTGGTTTGAAATTTGAACGATTGATGCTCTGGGGCAATAACCCCGTCCCAGTCGTTGCAGGTCACTCCCACATCCGAGAACCAGTCCGCAGGGTCAGGCTGAAAACCAAAAGCCATGATGATCGCGTCCGCCTCAATAACGACTTCACTGCCCGGTACAGACTCAGGACGACGACGCCCATCCGGCCCAGGCTCACCCAAGCGCGTCTCGACAACTTTTATTCCGATGGCTTCACCAAAATAATCCATGACCTCAACCGGCTGACGATTGAACAGAAACTGCACACCTTCCTCTTTGGCGTTGGCAACTTCGCGCCGCGAGCCCGGCATATTTTCTTCGTCGCGGCGATACACACAGTAAACCCGGTCCGCCTGTTGCCGCACGGCGGTACGCACGCAGTCCATAGCGGTGTCACCTCCACCCAGAACCACTACCGTTTTTTCGCGCAGATCGATGTACTCATCGGGGTCACGGGGGTAATCCATTTTTTCATTGACGTTCGCAATCAGGTAATCGAGCGCCTTATAAACGCCGGGCAGATCCTCTCCGGGGAACCCACCCTCCATCGCCTTATAAGTGCCCATCCCGAGAAAGACAGCATCGTAATCTGCCAAAAGCTGCTCGATAGTGATGTCGCGACCGATCTCGGTATTGAGCTGGAATTCGATGCCCATCCCCTCAAATACCTCTCGACGCCGCTGCATCACCTGCTTTTCCAGCTTGAATTGCGGAATACCAAAGGTCAGCAGCCCACCGATTTCGGGATACCGGTCAAACACCACTGCCTTCACGCCATTGCGCGTCAGAATATCGGCGCAACCGAGACCCGCGGGGCCCGCACCAATAATCGCCACTTTTTTGTCGGTAGGCACCACATCTGACAGGTCGGGGCGCCATCCCATCGCCAGCGCGGTGTCGGTAATATATTTTTCGGAGTTGCCAATCGTAACCGCGCCGAACCCCTCGTTAAGGGTACAGGCGCCCTCGCACAATCGATCCTGAGGGCAAACGCGTCCACAGACCTCCGGCAAAGTATTGGTTTGATGGCTGAGCTCCGCCGCCTCAAAAAGGTTGCCCTCGGCCAATAGCTTCAACCAGTTGGGTATAAAGTTATGTACGGGGCACTTCCACTCGCAATAGGGGTTGCCGCATTCGAGACACCGATGAGATTGCTCTGCCGCCTGGGCCTGAGTGTAGGGATCATAGATCTCTTCGAAGGCCTCGGTTCTTACCTCCATGTCTTTCTTGCCCGGGTCCCGACGATCAACGTCGAGAAACTGAAACGGATTAGCCAGTCGAGTACTCATACTTGGATACGCCTCAGTCAGTATCCCGCAGCCGCGAGAGGAGTTGATTGATATCAGCGGCCTTCGGCTTCACCAGCCAGAATTTACCCACATAATCTTCGAAGTTCTCGAGCAGGTGAGCACCCCACTCAGAGCCTGTCTCGGTCACGAACTCGCGAATATTGTCGCGCAGGAAGTGACGATGAGCTTCCATTGATTCCGCTGCCACGCGATGAATCTCGACCAGCTCACTGTTATACCGGTCGATAAACCCTCGGTCCTCGTCCAGCACGAAGGCCAGCCCGCCCGTCATACCCGCGCCAAAGTTGACCCCTGTGGGACCCAATACCGTCACCAGTCCGCCGGTCATATATTCGCAGCAGTGATCACCCGCACCCTCTACCACAGCGTGGGCACCGGAATTACGAACAGCAAAGCGCTCGCCGGCGACTCCCGCCGCAAACAGGCGCCCGCCGGTCGCCCCGTAAAGGCAGGTATTGCCGACGATACTCGTGAAACGACTTTCAAAGCGGCTACCTTTTGGAGGAGACACCACCAACTTGCCACCGGCCATGCCCTTGCCAACATAGTCGTTACAGTCACCCTCGAGGTACATATGCAGGCCGCCCGCATTCCAGACGCCAAAACTCTGGCCCGCGGTACCGGTGAACTTCACGACAATCGGGTTGGGCTCCATGCCATTGTTGCCATGTCGCCTGGCTATTTCTCCCGACAGCCGGGCGCCAATCGAACGGTCACAGTTAGTCAGCGCATAGGAGAAGCTGCCGCCGCTGGCAGATTCAATAGCGGGCAGCATGTCGGCCACCATCTGATTGGCTTTGTCGGCCGTGTCGAAGGGGTCATTGCTGGTGACCTGACAGAATTGCGGCTGGTCCACCGCATCCTGGTCAACCCATAGAATCGGATCAAGATCGAGGCTCTGCTGCTTGGCTGTCTCACCGGGGAGACGCTCGAGTAAATCAACACGACCAATCAAGTCCTCTAGCTTGCTGACACTGAGTTTGGCAAGCCACTCGCGCGTCTCGGTCGCCACAAACGTGAAAAAATTAACCACGCGTTCAACATCGCCCACAAAATGCGTTTGGCGGAGCGTTGCATTCTGTGTTGCCACACCCGTGGCACAATTATTGAGATGGCAGATACGGAGATACTTGCAGCCCATCGCCACCATTGGCGCGGTGCCAAAACCGAAGCTCTCGGCGCCAAGAATCGCGGCTTTCACCACATCGAGACCCGTCTTCATGCCGCCATCGGCCTGTAACCTGACTTTACCTCTGAGACGATTGCCCCGCAGCGTTTGCTGGACTTCGGCAATCCCCAGCTCCCAGGGGGAACCGGCGTAACGAATCGACGTTAATGGGCTGGCAGCGGTGCCGCCGTCATAGCCCGAAATAGTGATGAGATCGGCATAGGCCTTGGTCACACCTGCGGCAATGGTCCCCACGCCCGGCTCCGACACCAGTTTTACCGATACCAGCGCATCAGGGTTGACCTGCTTCAGGTCAAAAATCAGCTGCGCCAAGTCCTCAATAGAATAAATATCGTGGTGTGGCGGCGGCGAGATCAGGGTGACGCCGGGCACTGAGTACCGGAGTCGCGCGATCAAATCATTGACCTTACCGCCAGGCAACTGTCCGCCCTCCCCTGGCTTGGCACCCTGAGCCACTTTGATCTGCAGTACCTCAGCGTTCACCAGATAATGTGGGGTCACGCCAAAGCGACCCGAGGCAATCTGCTTGATTTTTGACACGCGATTGGTGCCATACCGATCGGGATCTTCCCCCCCCTCACCACTGTTGGAGCGGGCGCCAATCTGATTCATGCCCATCGCCAGGGCCTCGTGAGCCTCGGGGGAAAGCGCGCCCAAAGACATGCCCGCAGAATCAAAACGGCGCAAGATATCTTCGATGGGTTCAACCTGATCAAGCGACAGGGGCGTATTCGACAACTTAAGCGTCAACAGATCACGCAGCGCCGCAACCGGTCGCTCGTTACAGTGGGCGGCATAACGAAGGTAGTCCCCATAGTCTCCGCTGGTCACCGCGGTCTGAAGACTCATCACCACATCAGGGTTGTAAGCGTGGTACTCGCCACCGTGAACGTACTTGAGTAAGCCGCCCTGCTCGATATTTTTGCGTCGGGATCGCGCGCGACTTGCCACCTGCCACTGGTCTTTCTCCAACTGATCCAAGGACAAACCGCCCACGCGCGAAGTCACGCCCGCAAATGCCACGCTGACCAGCTCAGCATCCAAACCCACGGCCTCAAACAGTTGCGCGCCGCGGTAAGAATTGACCGCGGAGATCCCCATTTTGGACATGATCTTCAACAGGCCTTTATTAATGCCTTTGCGGAAATTCTTTTGGCACAGTTGCGGGTCGCCCAGGAGCTCGCCGCGGGTCATGAGATCTTCGATAACGCTATAGGCGAGGTAGGGATAAATCGCCGTCGCGCCAAACCCCAGCAGACACGCGATATGGTGGGAGTCCCTCGCGCTGCCAGACTCGATCACCAGATTGCATTCGGCTCTCTGACCACTGCGTATCAAGTGATGATGCACCGCCCCGGTCGCCAACAGGCTGTGTAGCGGGACTCGGCTATCCCCGATGCCACGGTCTGAGAGGATAATAATATTGTTGCCCTCGCGCGCCGCCGCCTCAGCACTGCTGCAAACCGCCTCCAGCGCCGCTCGCAAGTTGTGCTCCGCGGGGTCATAGGTTGTGTCGATAACGACGCTGCGAAAACCTTCTTCAGCCAACGCCAGGATCGTCTGAAACTTGGCCTGGGACAGCACCGGAGAGGTCAGTCCAATCCGCCTGGCGTGCTCCTCCGATTCAGTAAACAGATTGCGCTCTGGACCCAGGTCCACCTCGAGCGACATCACAATGGACTCCCGCAATGGGTCGATCGGCGGGTTCGTTACCTGCGCAAATTTTTGACGGAAGTAGTCATAGAGTGACCGTTCATGGCGCGAGAGCACCGCCATGGGCGTGTCGTCGCCCATCGACCCTACAGCCTCATTTCCTGACTCAGCCAGAGGACGCAGCACCTGATCTCGCTCTTCGAAACTCACCTGAAACATCTTTTGATAGACATCGAGCTCAGTGCCAGAGATTGCCGCCACTGACTCGCCGACGAAGCTCCCCTCGATCAGGCGCGCATTCCGGCGAAGCCACTGCTTGTAGGGCTGTCGGGTTTTGAGCAGCTCGTCGATGTCCGCGGTATGCAATACCTTGCCTTCAACGGTATCCACCACGAGGATTTGTCCGGGACCTACCCGGCCTTTGGCAATAACGTCCTCGGGTTGGTATCCATGGGTGCCTACTTCCGAGGCAAGCGTGATGAACCCATCGTCGGTAGTAACCCAGCGCGCCGGCCGCAGGCCGTTGCGATCCAACAGACAGCACGCATAGCGACCATCGGTGAGCACAATGCCCGCAGGGCCGTCCCACGGCTCCATGTGCATGGCGTTGTATTGATAGAACGCTTTTAGATCGGGGTCGATGCCTTCGATATTTTGCCACGCCGGCGGAATGAGCATGCGCAGCGCGCGCGGCAACTCGATACCACCGGTGGTAAGCAACTCCAGCATGTTGTCGAGACTTGAAGAATCGGAGCCCTCGGTATTAACCAGCGGCGCCAGATCCTGCAACCCAGGCAACAAGGGCGACTCCAGCTTGGAGGTTCGCGCCCGTGACCAGCTGCGATTACCCTCAATGGTGTTGATCTCGCCGTTGTGCGCCAACATTCTGAACGGCTGCGCCAAAGGCCAGCGAGGCAAGGTATTGGTAGAAAAGCGCTGATGGAACACACAGATCGCTGTGGCCAGCGCGGCGTTATTGAGATCCGGATAAAAGCGCGCCAGATCCGCCGGCATCACCAATCCTTTATAAGAAATGACTCGATCGGACAGGCTGCAAATATAAAAGTCGGGATCTGATTTGAGCGCCATCTCGGCTTTCCGGCGCGCAATAAACAGTTTTCCCTGGCATTGGTCGTGATCCACGCCATCCGCACCAACAAAAATCTGTGCTATCCGCGGCAATTGATCGAGCGCTATCTCGCCGCAGACAGCGGTATCGATAGGGACATCGCGCCAGCCATAAACAGACAACCCTTCGGCCACCAAGGCTGTTTCCATGGCCTTGCGCGCAACCTGCTGACGCTGGATGTCCTGACTGAGAAAAACCATACCGACGGCATAGTGTTCGCCCAACTCGACACCCAAAGTGGCAATCGCCTCGCTGCGCATAAAAGCGTCAGGCATTTGCATGAGCAGGCCGCACCCGTCTCCGGTTCGACCATCTGCGGCGATACCCCCGCGGTGGGTCATGCACGTCAGAGATTCGATGGCCGTTTGCAGCAGGCGATGACTGACCTCGCCCTGCACATGGGCGATCAATCCGAATCCGCAGTTATCCCGGAACTCCTCGGGGCGGTAGAGACCGCGCGGGGCCGTCGCCTGCTCTGGCGCGGCGCCCGCTTCAGCATGATGACTCATAATACGTTTCGCTAACGCGCCGGCAATCGCTGCCGGCGAAACCGCCCTTTACGGGCCTAAAACAAAGGGGAGCGTAGTGTACACACCCAGCAGAAGGCACTCAATTGGGGACAAGTTCGCCGATCAGGCGGCGATCACGCCCGCAATATCTTCTAGCGTCACGCTATCCGTGATCCAGGGACTGCCCACGTCCCGCAATAAAATATAGCGAACTTTACCCGCAGACACTTTTTTATCGTTGGACATTGCCTCCAGGAAATCAGCGGCGGTGTGTTCTGGGGGTGGGGCGCTAGGCAACCCCACCGCCTGGTTAAACGCAATGAGTTGCTGGACAGCTTCTGCGGCTAGATCACCGCGCGCCGCCGATATCCGGACGGCCATCACCATTCCCGCCGCTACCGCTTCTCCATGAA
>Ga0181595_10003962_pt1 | contig 13880 bp, 9 predicted proteins | sample 041ome_7_FD_145604 | JGI IMG/M metagenome (GOLD analysis project Ga0181595, IMG submission 145604) | Coastal salt marsh microbial communities from the Groves Creek Marsh, Skidaway Island, Georgia - 041401AS metaG (spades assembly) | ecosystem: Environmental > Aquatic > Marine > Intertidal zone >...
AGGCAGGAAAGTCGTTCGTGTGCGTGTGGAAGGAATCTTTCGTTATTCGTTCACCGTAAAAAAAAAAAAAGAACACTAATCTCTCTTCTTTCCCGCGCGCGCACATACGCATAAGTATACGAGAAGAGAGAGAGATGTCCTCCTCCTCCTCGTCGTCCTCCTCTGAGATGTACCCACCACCGTCGGAGGGACCATCGTCCTCTTTGTACGGAGGACGACGACGACAAAAACGATCGTTATCCTCGTCCTCGTCGTCGTCGTTATATAATAACAACAACAACAACAGAATGCACGTGCAACTTCTCCAACTGGGAGGCGTTCCGGAAGTTTTTCCTTCGTTTCTGTTTGGATTTTTGTCCGCGATGGCGTTGCGATTCGTGACGAAAACGCTCCACCGCGGGTACGACTTACCTCCGAAACAAATCAGCGTGACGGATAAGTTTGGGAAGAAGAAAACTATTCGAAGGTTGGAGGCGAACGACTACGAGAAAGGCTTCGTGGATCTGTTGAAACAATTAACCGTGGCGCCGAAGATGAGCAAGAAGAAATTCGTGAAACGTTGGCACCAGATGCGAGAAGGACCGGAGTTTACGTACGTGCTGGAAAACGAAGAAAAAACAAAGATTATCGCGACGGCGACGTTAGTGGTGGAACGAAAATTTGGACGAAATTTAGGTCTCTCTGGACACGTGGAAGACGTCGTCGTGGACGAAAAGAACAGAGACTCTGGGTTAGGGAAGGTTATGATTGACGCGATGTCAATCATATCGAGGAACCACGTGAAGTGTTACAAAACCATCTTGGACTGCTCCGCGGAAAACGTTCAATTTTACGAAAAGTGCGGATTTGGCGCGAAGGAGATACAGATGGCGAAGTATTACACGAGCGACAGAGGGTATGGAAATTCGTCGTACACGTACGAAAACGATAACAAAAAGAACGACAACAAAAAGTCGTCGGGCGAGAAGAAAAACGGCATCGTAAAGTTGAACAACGGCGAGAAGAACGGGAGCTCGTCTTCAACGAGCGAGAAGAAGAAAAGCGCGAAAAGACGAGTCACGTACGCGGCTGGGACCGACGAAGGGTTCGTTGGAAGTCCAGTGAAAGCATTGAACCAAACCGTGTATTACTCGGACGAAGAGTAAATTCGAATATTCTCCTCTTTGTCTTTTGAACATTTTATGAAAGAAACTTTCCGCTTTGTGAACATATTTTGGAACTGCTAATACAAACAAATTACTACTACGACTATTACTACTACTTTTTACAGCTTACCTTGAAACTTCTTTCGCATCTCTTCCAACTCTCGCTTCTCGAGCTGCTTCGCGCGCGCCAACTCTTTTTCTATTTCTTTCCTCTTTTCTTCTTTAGCCTCTTCGTCTTCCTCGTCGGCGATTTCAGTCAGCAGCGCTCGGAACGCTTCCTTGGCCAAATCGAACTCGCCTTCGTCGAGAAAGATGCGCCCTTTCAGCATTTCAGCCTTGAAAGATCTCCGATCTTCCGGGATTTTCTCCAAGTTTTTCTTCGCGGCGGTGTAATCTCTTAATTTTTTCGCCGTTACTGCTGCGTTTAAGAGAACAGTGTTTCTTAAAGAGACGATCCGAGTTTCGTTCTTTTCTTCTTCTTCTTCTTCTCCTTCGAGCAACGCTCGAGAGGCGAGTTGATTCAATTTTTGCGCCACGCTTTCGTACTTTTCCAACGCCTCGATGAGCATACCGTTTTTAAACAGCGCATTTGCATCCATCTTCAAATCCTCGCCGTCTTTGATGCAAACGGCGACGGCGTCGCTGTACCAATTGACAATCTCATCGAAGCCCGTCAAAGTGCACTCAAACGTAACTTGCGCGAGTCGAAAACCGTTCCCCTCGGCTTCATCGTTCTCAACGTCTCGAGATACTAATTCAGATAACGAATCTTTCAATATGTGCGAGTCTAAGTACGCGTGCATCCTTTCTTTTCGTTGTTTGCGCGCAAACGCCGTCCTTTCTTCTTCTCGCACGTCTACAGTCACGCGAATGGTTTCGCCCACGCACGCTGTTCGGAGCGCGGTTTCTAAAGCGCGTGGCATTTCTCCCGACGCTAATCGAAAAGAAAAGTTTTCGCCAATTTGCTGCTCATCATTTCCATTTTCGTCGCTTCCCACTATTCTTGTAGTCCCTGATGTGGTTTCTGCGCTCGCGGAGAGATTGGCGATGTACACTTTCGTATCTTGCACCGGAGAATCGCTCGGAAAGCTCTTGGACGGATCGCTCTTTTGCAAAACCGTTTTAATGACTTTTCCGTCTCCAAAACAGTCTCTCGCGCTCACCCAATCGACCAAATGGACTTCAATCGCGACGTAGTCTTCGAAATCGTAAGAGCTTTTGTTATTTTTACGTATGGCATCGATAACCTTTCCTATCTCGTGGTGCCCTCGCGGGAGCGCGAAATCGAGGAACCGTTCTTTCGGAACGAACGCGACCGACGTCTCTTTCTTTCGCATCGTTCGCACCAAAGCCATCATGAACCTTTCGTAGGAATCTTTCTTGCTTTCGTGTCTTTTCAAAACGAACGTGTGGTCGTTATTTTTAGCATTCATGTCGTTTATCCTCAGAGAAACTTCTGAAAAATCAGAAGGCGTCTCCCAACTTTCACCCGGCGCCACGACCGTCTTCAAAACGGCACATCTCGATCGTCCTTCGTCTTCTACTTCTATTCCCACCGTTTCTACTTTTCCATTTTTTGTATCGTCGTCGGTTGCATTTTTCTCGTACGTGGACAGCTCGTAAATCTCGATGATCTCGAATGCTTCGACTAAACGCGCTTCGCACAGCAACTTTGCGTTCGCGTCGACGCGCTTAAAAATCTCTCGAAACGTATCGCATTTTGTATTCATCGACGGATGTTTAAACGCCGCGTGCGCTTTCATCTCGATTCTGAGCACATCGCCGCTAACGTGTCTCTTCTCCTCTGAGGTAGTACCCATCCTCCTCGAACGTCTCTCCGCCTCTGCTGCGAGCGCCAAACTCGCTCCTCTCAACTGAAACCCGTCGCTCGTTCGATTCGGATTGGCGTCTACGCGAGCGAGGAGTAACTTCTTACCAATTCCATCGCTTCTGTCTTTCTCGGTCGTCGATAAGTTATCAAATAACAATTCTGTGTCTTCTTTTTCCTTTGTCGTCCAGATCTTTGCTCGGTACGCGACAATTTTTTCTCTGTTTCTTCTTCTTCCTCCTCTTTCGTCGTCGTTCGTTCCGTCGTCAGCGGAAGAGAGAGCGAGAGGAAGGAAAACGCATTCCTCTTCTTCTTCTTCTTCTTCTTCGTCTCCTTTTTCTCGCCGGCTTCGGCGCACTCTCACGTCTCCGCTTCGCCTGTGCATTTCGAGCTCGCAGAGTAGTTTCGTCTCTCTGCTCTCCGCGTTATTCTTCAGTCCACCGCCGCTTTTATTACCATCACCACCGAGGAGCAGCGCTTCGTCGTTCGTCACGAACGGTTTCACTTGCGCCAGCGGTAGAATGTCGTTACGCCCGTCGCGGTCGAAAAAACGTTTCCTTCTTCCGACGGAAGCGCACTGCTCGAGAAACGCTCGCATGATGATGATGATGATGTGCGCGCGCGCAGGAAAAGAGGAGAAGGAGGAGAAGATGAATTCGTCGTCGTCGTCGTCGTCGTCGTCGACGACGTGACAATAATATTTGACTTTTTCTCGCGCGCAAATAAAAAAGTGAAGAAGAGAAGAAGAAGAAGAGAGCTTTCGAACTGCTGCTGCTGCGTGCAAATCTATATGCGCTTTAATAATAAGAGTTTAAAACGATCGTCCACGCCGAGGTTTTCTACATTCTATCGACTACTCGAGACTCTCTTCTTCTTCTTCTTCTTCTTCTTCTTCGTCTTCTTCGTCGAATCCTAAAAGACTCCAGTCCAACATCCGAAGCGTCTGCTGCGCAACCGCGCCGGGATGGTTGCGGTCCTCTGTTTCTTCGGTTTCATCATCCGTCCCGACGCTGCGATCGCTTTTACTCGGTCGGACGAAACTAATGAGAATATCCGTATCGTATTTCTTTTCTAATCTGTGCGCGTACATGGATATCGTGACTGAACGAGTGGAGTCGTTGCCGTCTTCGTCCTTCGACGGGACGAGACAGTTTCTTTCCTCGGCGAAGGAGATCCACTCGCACTTATTTTTCACGTAATCGTCCTCTTCTTCTTCTTCTTCTTCTTCTTCTTCGTTATCGTCGTCGTCGTTGTCGTTCGTGTTATCTTTTTTTGATTGTTTTTCTACTCCTTCCTCTTCTTCCTCTGCTTCGTCTTTCGGTAACGTCAGCGATAAGTCCTTCATTTTCTTCGTCACCTCTTCCTTACTGTTTCCCGCCGCGCCGCGCACGTAAAACGCCCGGCCGTCTACGAATACCGCGCGTAGCTTCTCTTCTTTTCCAGACGACGAGAGTTCATACCTCCAATCCTTCGTAGCGACAACACTTTCACTCGAACTCGAACTCGAACTCGTCGCGTCCATCAACTCTTTCAAGTCTTCTAAATAAAACTTTGCCAAGTTGTCCTCTTCTCTCGTCTCCTCGGAGTTCACTCCAGTCACGTCGTCGCCCACGCGTTCGACAATCTCCACGCATATCATCGCCGGTGACTCCGAGTCGAAATCGCTAAACATCTCTTGGTTATCCGGCACCGGTCGATAATCGGACACGTCCAGCCATTCCAGAGGTATCAGCGCGCTCATGCAGTCGCCAAATAAAGGCAACTGTTTGTATTCTTTCGTTTGTTGTTGTTGTCGGTGTGGTGCGGTCGCTTTTGTCGTCGGGGGAGCAGCAGCAGAAGCAGAAGCAGAAGCAGCGGAAGCAGAAGCCGTCGGTGAGACCATCGCGGACTTTCTTTCTTTACGCGTAAACCAAACGCACTCTTTTTGTGATGCCGTGGACGCCGCGCTCTCCGCTACTGCTACTGCCACTGATGATGAATGAACAACGGTATTTTGTTCGACGCGTTCGGGTTTCTTCGTTTTGATATTTAGGGTTTGAGAGGAGACCCTAAACTCTAAAAACGAGAAAGGCAAGAAGTTAGCTTCGCCCTAAAACTCCTCACATAACACACGAAAAGAAAAGAAAAACGATGCCGAAGAAACGTCGAGCTAACGGGAGAAACAAACCCTCCGGGGCCAGAGGACACGTAAGTTACATCGAACGAATAGTTTTTCACGCGTAATCGATCGCGTCGACCGTTTTTATCGGTCGCGTGGTGATGTTTATTCGCGCAATCTTTGCCCGATTTCCCGTCGCGCCTTTCAAACCCGGAAAAAATGAGAAAAAAAACGGGTTTTGGGGAAATCGCGCGCACCCTCGCGAAGGGCGATGCGACGTTTGATACCCATTTGTTGCGAACGAAACTAACTCTATTGATATTTTTTCATTCACTTATCCACAGGTCAAGAGAGTATTTTGCGAATCTAGCGGTGCGTTGGTGCCAAAAGACAAGGCCGTGAAGAGGTTCATCGTCAAAAATATGGTTGAATCTGCAGCCATTCGCGATCTCCAAGAAGCGTGCGCGTACGAGACGTATACTTTACCGAAGATGTACAGAAAGGTGCACTACTCCATCTCTGCTGCGATTCACAGCAAAGTTGTGAGAGTGCGATCCAGAGAGGCGAGAAGAATCAGAGAACCGCCTCGTAGAGCACCGAGAAAACAAGAGAAGTAAATGGCTCTCTTTCTTGTTGGGTGACTGTTGCGTTCTTATGAGATGTAACAACCAACAAAATGCGGGGGGGTATTGTCATCTATTGTAATGTTTAGCTGGAGAGAATAAGAGACTTAGAAGAAGATGCGGAATATACTCGTGAAGTTTAGTAGCTTGTTTTAATATACGCATGTAGTTTACTATAATATAATTCTTGACATCTATCGCGGTGCAAACGGAGCAAGTTGGTTTTTAATACTCGGCGTCAACGATGTTCGGCGATCTCAGAGGTACCATAGCATCTACAGTGGGTTCCGCTAAGAGCGTTTCTGGCGCCACGTACTTCGGGACTCCGCCTCCAAAATCTCTGCTCACGCCGCCGTGGATAAAGTCAGCGCCAAATATGGACCACGTGCCGATAGTTATGACCGAAATAACCGCTATTAAAGGCGCAAACGACACCGTGGACGTTACGGCGAGCTTTAGAAGTTCGCCCGCGCGCGTCGGAAATCCCTCCAAACCTTCGCTATTTAACAGTCTCGATTTTTTCAGCTGGTCGTCTTCTTCTTTGTTTGCCCCGCCGCTTCTCTCGCCGTCCCGCTGCTGCGCGAACCTCGGAGGAGGCTTCGGCGCCGCGTCCGACGAGGCAAACGGAGATTTCACCGCTTTCGCCACGTTTGCAAACGGATTGTTACTGCTCGATCCTACTCCTTCGTCGTCGTCGCTTTTTATGTCCGAAGCATCTTTGATGCCTCTTTTTTTCAACTCTTCAGCAAACGACATCGAAACATCACCTGAAGAAGAAGAAGAAGAAGAAGAAGAAGACGCGTCGTTTTCACTCGTCTCGTTGCCATCACCTCCTCTTGCCTCTTCATCATCACCGCTCGATGATGATGATGATGATCGTACGACTACGAGCATGGATTTTCTACCGCTCATTCTTCTGCTGCTACATCTGTTCGTGTTGTTGATGCTTTGATATCGTTCTGTTGTTGATGAGGATGATGACGACAAAAGATACGAATTTTTCTTCTTCGAGTGACTTTGTCGACAACAAAGCGCGACGCGTCTGGAAGAAGAAGAAGAAGAAGAAGAAGAAGAAGAAGAAGAAGAAGAAGAAGGGCCGCTCAAGGCGGCGGGCCGCCGAGTGCAGCAAACGAGGTTAGCTCGTTGCGCGACAAACATCATTTTGTTCTCGTGTTCTTATATCGTTGTTATTGTTCTTTTATGTCTTGTGTGCACTAAAATTCTAAGGAGGCAATTCGACGACAATTTTTCCTTTTTTCGAAGCGTCTCCGAGCGCCTTAAAAGCTCTCTCGACGCTCTCCAAGCCGACGAAGGATTCACCTCCTTCTTCGTCCCCGGCGTAAACTTTCACGGAGAGTAAACCCTTGTCGACGAGATACTCGATCAAATTCGTGGCATCGCGATCGTTCGTGTTGGCGTAACCCCATTCGTATCCCATGTCGTATTGAAGTCGAGCGAAAGTTTTCTCCCGCAAGAGCTCTACAGACGCTTGCGCGGCGCCGCGAAGGACGCCGGATTCGCCTATGAGTTGCGCCATGTCACCGTGTAAGGTGATGTACGTCCCCGTGCCTTTTTTCAGCGCTTTTGTGGCCTGGAACTTCGTTTTCGAGGTGCCGACGGTATCGATGGCGACATCGAATGAAGGTTCGGCTTCGTCGACAAAGCGCGAATTCTTCGCCGTGAAGTTCTGGCCTGCCTCGTTGTTTGATTTGCTACTACTACTGCTATCGCTACTATCACTGTTACTAGTTCCACTACTACTACTAATAATAATATTACTGTCTTTTTTCTTCTTGTTTTCGTATCCAATCACTCTCTCGACGCCAACGTCTTCCTTTAACATCTGCTCGCTCGCTTTCCCGGCGGTCGCAACCACCGTCGTCGCGAAACCGCTTCTCAAAGCTATCCTCGCCACGCACTCTCCGACCGCACTCCCACCGCCAAACACCAAAATCCTCTTCGGATCTTTCCTATCCACGCACCCAGTCGTTCTCAAGCACGCGTACGCCGTGTACGCCGCAAAAGGTATCGCGCACGCTTCTTTGTGCGTCAACCTTTTCGGTTTTTTCATCAACTGTCTCCGGTCGACGAGGACGTACTCCGCCATCGTCCCGTTCTTAAAATCCGCCGCGGATATCGCTCCAAACACCTCGTCTCCGATTTCAAACTTTCCTCTTCTTCTTCGTTCCCCGCTGCCGTCGCTGCTGTTGTCGTTGTCGTGTTTCCCTCCAAGTTTAACGATTTCGCCGCTAAAGTCTTTCCCCAATCGAATACCTTTGCTTTTCGAGGAAGAAGAAGAGAGCAACGGAGAGAGAAACTTGTCCAAATACCCGCGCGAAACTTCCACGTCCAGAGGGTTCACCGAGAACGCTCGAACTTTCACCAAAACCTTATTCGGGTCGGAAATGTTTTCGTGCTCCAGACGATCGCTGGTAACGACCACGTGTTTGTTCAGAAGAACCCGCCGCTCATCTTCTTCTTTCGTGACGTATTCTTTCAGAACGACGTGCTTCCCGTAAAAGCGTCGGAGAAGTTGATGATGATGATGACGATGAGAAGGAGGACGAGGACAAGGACGACGAAGTGCAAAAACCGCCTCCGACGAAGAAACAGAAGCGTCGAGAAGGAAGGAGTGGTGGTGGTGGTGGTAGCACTGCCGAGCGGCGCGACGCATGCGTGCTTTAATTTATTGTCGCGCGCGCTCTTTTGTTCGTGTGTGTTGTGAGTTTTCCACTTTTTTTCTGACGACGAAAAAACGTTTGCGAGTGTGTGTGTGTTGCGTTTGGGTGTTTCTGTCTTGAAAACTATATACTCCTGTGTTAGCTTTAATTAAAATTTCTGCGCGTGTGCGTTACGGATGCGATGACAAAAGTCGATTTTTTACTCGGCTTGTTGTTGTTGTTCTTCCGCGGGCGCGGGCGCAGGAGCGCGTTCGTTCTTGACCAAGTTTTCGGCGCCTCTGATGATCTTCATGCTGACGATTTCGTCGTCGACTTTCATGTCTCTCAACAACTCTTGGTTATCGACGACGTAACCAAAGATGGAGTATCTTCCGTCCAAAATGTTCGTACCAGACGGCGTCAACTCGGATTCTCTCAGCAAGAAGAAGAATTGAGAGCTCGCGGAGTTGTTGTCGGCTTCTCTTCTGGCCATGGCTAAGGTGCCAAAGGCGTTGAACGGTAAGACTGGTTGTTCGCGATACATGCCGTTTTCCTCAAACGTGAAATCGTACTCCGGCGCTTTTTTCTTCATGAACGAACTTTCCGGCATAATTTCCAACGGGACGGTGCGTTCTTTACCCGTGGCTGGATCGATGTAGCCGTCCACGCCTTTTGGCGCGTTTTCTGGTTTCCCAGATTGGACGACGAAACCGTCGGATCTTTGGATTTTCATCCCGTCGTAAAATTTCTTCTGAATCAAATCCGTAAAGTTCCCAGCCGAGACGGGCGCATTGTACCCATCCAAGACGATCGTGAGTTTACCCCCCGGGTTCACCGCGTTGTCTTTAATTTTTACTTCCATTTCAACCGTAGCTCGCCCTTCCAATCTCGGCAACGTCGTGTCGTACGGCGCCGGCACTTGGTACGGAAACTCGTTCACCAACGCCTCCTCAATCTTCGTAACCAAACTCAAACATTTTTGCTGCGCGACGGGCACCTCTTGCTTATCTTTGTTAGCGACGATCGTTTGGAAATCTTGCAACTCCGTCGCTAAATCTTTCAAGTACTGTCTCACCTCGTCTTTCTTCGCCGGCGCCGTTTTGTCCACTATTTTGTTCGCGTCGTTCTTGACGATTTTCAAAGACTTGTTCACGCTATCCTCGACTCCAGAGAACTTCACCCCGGGGACTCTCAAATCGTCCGAAATCGATTCCAACGCTTTTTGCACCTGTCTAATTTCTTTGCAATCGATTGGGAGTGCGTTTCTCAACAACGCCCGCGCGTTCGTCACCGGGTTCGCCTGTAAACCAGCGAGTTCAGATATCGACGGATTACTACCGTAGCTCAGCTCGTACGCCTGCGCGACATCCACCAAAGCGCCTTGCGTCATCGTCAGCGACAAGCCCAACGCCGTCGTCGCGGAGACGATTTTCTTCGCCATCGTTTTCTTCTCGCTTTGGTGGTATTCCTCCTCGCTCTCGTTGTTGTTGTTGCTGATATTATTCGTCGCGTTGTTTTTGCCAGCAAAGCATTTCGTCGCTGGTGACGACGACGACGACGACGACGACGATGGTTTTCTTCTCATCGTCGTCGTCGTTCCTTTCTTACTTTTGCCGATTTCGGTAAAAGAAGAAGAAGAGGTGGTGGTGGCAGAACTCATCATCATTTCTCTCGATCGTTGATGATGTTGATTTGTTGTTGTTGTTGATTTGTTGTTGTTGTGCGCGCACTCGGGGGAAGTGAAGAAGGTATATCCAACACGCGAAGAATGAATAATCGTGGGGAAGAAGAGGTAAAATAAAAGAGAGCAGAGAGAGAAAAGACAGAAAGAGAGACAAAAAAAACTGCGAAAAACTCACAAAACACACACAGAGAGAGACACACAAAAAAAAAGGAACACACACACCACACACTAACACACAAAAGCGAAAAACGCGCCTAAAAAAAAATCGTCGTCAACAACATCCATCATCATCACCATCATCAATCATCATGCGCGGAGGCGGCGGTAGTGGCGGCGCGCGAACGAACGATACCGTTCCTGGAACGACGAGGTCTTCTTCTTCATCATCTTCTTCTTCTTTAAGCGAGAGTGATAATAAAAACGTGTTTGATTGCCTTCGCGCCATTGAAAAAACGTTTGGGAACAACGAACGTTTTACGATTGGTGATTTACACAGCGTCGTTCCGGAATTTCCCGGCGGCGTTCTCGGGTTACGGAGAACCGTGTTTGTGGCCGCGTCGAAGGTGGACGCGCTGGTGGAGACGACGACGACGACGACGACGACGACGACGACGGCAAAAAATGCATCGGCGACGCTACATGAAATAGAAGAGGAAGAAGAAGAAGCACAAAAAGATGTGAAAAAATACGAGGTGGTGTTTTCCTTTCCGAGACATTGTCGATCGGTTTACATGGCGCGAGATGCGGCTTTTCGCGCTTCTTTGCTGAGAAGACGAACGTTTCGCGCGTTCTACACGTTTTTACGCGTGACTTTTAGCGTCATGTTGGTTGTTTCGGTTATCATCGTTGCTCTGGCGTTAGTGGCGATGCTCATATTAGTATTGGCAAATGGTCGAGGAGATAATCGAGGTGGGGGAGGAGAGATTCCTTTGTTTATGAATCCTGGGTACGGACCAGGCCCTGGTGGAGGTGGGGGAGGAGGTAACATGGATGGATTCTGGATGTATTTGTACATGAGAGATATCATGTGGCTTTCGTATTGGGATGATTTGGAACGCAGACGCGTGTATTTGAACGGGGACATTTACAACAACGTGAACGTAGTGACGGGCGTCCCGGTAAAACCATCCGGTGGAAGAGGAGGAGGAGGAGGAGGAGGAAGAGGAGGAGATGACGACGACGATAATGGCAATAATAGTTACAACAATAATCGCAGTACTTTCCCGGACCCGGAAATGTATCGCCGGTTGATGATTGCGGAAGAAGACGACCACGACGACGATATCGTCGATAAAAAGAAGGAGCTGTCGTTCATCGAATCGATTTATGCGTTTGTGTTCGGGAGAGGCGATCCGAACGAATTTTTAGAACACGAACGGTCGAAAGCGATCTCGCAGCTGCTTCGCGCGAACCGAGGCGTTGTTTTTGCCGAGCAGCTGGCCGCGTTTACGGATGCATTCTTGCTCTCAAAGAAGGATCGAAGAGGTATGCGAGGAGGAGGATCTCTTTTCGCCTCTTTTTTTAGTGGAAACAGACGCGATGTGAAGAAAGACGACGCGTCGCGCAGTTTAGACGACCGCGAAGAGCGACAACACGAAGGATACGTGCTGAGAATCCTGGAGCAGTTTCACGGACACGCCGAGTCCGACGACTACGGAAGATTGATCTACATCTTTCCGTCTTTCCAAGTCACGGCTGAAGAGAACAAAACGGATGCACAAATCGCAAAGTTTGCGCCCCCGCCAATCCCACCACCGATTTATGAAAAGCAAAAGCCAGTGTTCGAGTACGGAGTGAAAGGTCCGTTAGTCGTATTCACTGGAATATTCAACGTGTTTTTGTTGTTTTTGTTTTATCGCGTCGGCGGGTTGGATTTTAAAGCGCCAAGACGAACAGTCACGAGAGCGCAATTACGACGATCGATGGGAAGGCGTGGGGGACAGTTTTCAGAGGCACAAAACAAGCTCTTGACTGCGGGACCAGACGACGAGGAAATCATAATCGAGCAACCTCCTGCTCTCGTGGCTTTCTTTGAGATTTTTCCGAAGCTCGCCCAATGGATGTACAAGCCGTTCGTCTACTACGCCATATTTTTCTTCACGGTTCCTTTGATCCGCGCGTTTTTTATTCAACGAGAAAACAAAGCGATAGCGAGACGAAACGCGATGCGCAAAGTGAGAGCCAAAGAAGCGTTGTTGATGTGCGTGAAAGCGTGCGAGGAGAAGAGAGACTTGGCTGAGCGAAAACAGAAGCGCAAGAGCGTTTTCACCGAAAACGGGTCCGTATCAAACGTATAAAGTAGAAACAACAATAAATCTATCAAAATAGATTCGCGCGCAGCACGCACAGCACATTTAGTGAAGACTATAGCATAAAAAAGATAGCAACAGTAGTAGTAGTATACGTTTATATTATATTATAAGAACTTCAAAAGAAGGAAGAAAGTACCTTGGAACGCCAAGTTGATGAAGATGAAGTTGATGACCACCTTCGGACCGCCCAAAAACTCGATGAAGTAGTTCAACTGTCCGTATTCTGAGTTCTTCTCCATTTCCTCTGCGCCGGTTAAATCGGTTCCAAAACTCGCGTAATCCTCCCCGTCTCTGTTCTCCGCGCCTAACCTGATCACAGATTGATTAAACACGCGAAATCGGTTGTTCTTTCGCAACTGAAATCCGTCCACGTACGTTCCGTTGGTCGATCCCAAATCCGTGACGTACAACTTGTTTCTTTCCATTTCGAGTTGGCAATGCACGCCGGAAACACACGGTAACGGGACGCTCACGTCAACACCATTACCTTTGTCTCTTCCAACGATTAAAACGTCGCCGTTTTTCAAGTTAATCTTACTCAAACGCTTCCTCGACGTCGAGGAGTCTGGCGTTAACGTCCACTTCGCGGTGCTCGTATCTTTTGCTTCCATCAAAGCCGCCGCAGCTTTCGAGGACACTCTCTCCTTGATTGCCGTGTCGAAGTCTCGCTCACCTTGCGCAGCTTTAGTCATTTGCACCGACTTGGACTGTTTCAACATTTTCGCGAACGGGTTCGAGGTCTCCGTCGATCCTTCCTCCTCTTCCTCTTCTTCTTCGTACGCCGGCGTCGCGGCTTTCTTTTCAGGCATTTTCAACTTCGGGATGGAAAACTTCGGAATCAAATTCTCCGCCGCGGATGAAAACCCTTTGTTGTTCGTTTCCATCTCCTCTTCCATCTCGTCCACGGTGTTGTCGTAGTTCACGTACTCCGTGTCGCCTTCGTCTCGACTGATGAATGCTGGTTTTTTCATTCCTTTCTGCAACATCGTCTTGAACGGGTTCGCGTTCTCGTCGTCGTAATCCGTCGACTCTTCCGGATACAAATCGTCGTCTCCATCGCCGCCGCTATCCTCGCTCTCGTCTCTGGATTTCTCCAAAACTTGCGAGGCTTTCTGTTTCAAATCGTCGAAAAAAGCGGACGTTTTTAATCCATCGCTTCGTCCTCCTCTTCTCTCTTTTCTTCCGAACACCGGCGCCGAGGAAGTGAAGGAGAAAGAGGAGGAATTCTTCTCGGTGGACGACGACGACGACGACGACGCTTTGGCGTCAAAGTGAGTGCTCGCACCAGCAGTCACCATCGTCGTTGCCGCGCGCGAAGTTGATAACGCAACAAACATCGCTCGCGGGTTTTATTTAAAGTGCTCAAAGAGTTTTGAGGGACGCGCGATGCGTTTACAGATGGAGAAGAACAATGGACGCTGTGAGAGACAAAAGAGAGACCACACACACACTCACGCACAAAAAAAAAAGATACGAAGAGAGAGTCTCGTCGTGTCAACAACTTCAAGCGGCTGAGAACGAGTGCTGGAA
>Ga0181595_10003963_pt1 | contig 13878 bp, 12 predicted proteins | sample 041ome_7_FD_145604 | JGI IMG/M metagenome (GOLD analysis project Ga0181595, IMG submission 145604) | Coastal salt marsh microbial communities from the Groves Creek Marsh, Skidaway Island, Georgia - 041401AS metaG (spades assembly) | ecosystem: Environmental > Aquatic > Marine > Intertidal zone...
AGCCGTATTCGCGCTTTGCATAAAAAAGCTTAATAGTTCTGAGCATCAAGACGGCTCCTGTCGGGGCCGTTTGTCTTTTCAAGTTTTGGGGTATTTATCATGGCGATGTGGGGTGGTCGGTTTACCGAAGCCAGTCTGGCCGAGTTCAGTGAATTTAATGACTCATTAAGTTTTGATTATCTGCTGGCGCAACAGGATATTCAGGCCTCCCGAGCCTGGACAACTGGTTTGCTGGAAGCTGGCATTATTAGCGCTGCTGAAGCAGAGCAATTGGATCATGCTCTGGCTGATTTAGCTTTGGCACTTGAATCTAATCCAAAGCTGCCACTGCAGACGCAGGAAGAAGATATTCACAGTTGGGTGGAAGCTCAGTTGCAGCAAAAAATTGGTGTAGTGGCGAAAAAGCTGCACACAGGCCGCAGCCGTAACGACTTAGTGGCCACCGACTTACGTTTGTGGACCAAGCTGAATGCCAATCAGGTTCGCAGTACGTTAATCACCGCCATTGGTGCCCTGGTTACTTTTGCGGATGCGCATTTTGGCGCTGTGATGCCAGGTTTTACCCACCTGCAACGGGCTCAGCCTGTGCTGGTCAGTCACTGGGCTTTGGCTTATATCGAAATGTTTAAGCGGGATTTAAGCCGTATTGACGATGCCTTAGCACGGATGGATGTTTGTCCTTTAGGTTGTGGTGCTTTAGCCGGCACTGGTATTCAAATCGACCGCACTGCTTTAGCCCAGCGTTTAGGTTTTCAATCCGCGGCACTGAATAGCTTAGATGCGGTGTCTGATCGGGATTATGTGGTGGAACTATCCGCTACAGCCTCTTTGTGTATGACGCATTTATCGCGTTTATCTGAAGATGTGATTTTCTTCTGCTCAGGCGAAGCCGCCTTCTTTAAACTGGGTGATGCGATTAGTAGTGGCTCGTCACTGATGCCACAGAAGAAAAACCCCGATGTGTTTGAATTATTACGTGGCAAAACCGGCCGGGTGCTGGGTCATTTAGTGGCTATTTTGCATGTACTTAAAGGTTTGCCTTTGGCGTACAACAAAGATATGCAGGAAGACAAGCAGGGCTTTTTTGACTTGATGGCAAGCTGGCAACAATGCTTGCTGGTGCTGGCGACAGTACTGCCGCATTTATCGGTCAATGTAGAACGTTGTCGTTTAGCTGCAGAGCTTGGCTACAGCAATGCCACCGATCTGGCTGATTATCTGGTGGGTAAAGGCATCGCCTTCCGTGACGCTCATGAGTTGTCGGGTGAGCTGGTGCTGGTCGCTTCGAAACAGCAAAAACCGCTGGAAGCTTTAGCGTTAGCTGAAATGCAGCAGGTATCACCTTTGATCAGTGAGGATGTCTATGCAGCCCTGACCATTGAAGCCGGTCTGGCTAAACGTGCCTCTTTAGCCGGTACCAGCCCTGATCGGGTGAAAGAAGCCTTGGATGCAACTAAAGTTTGGTTTGAAGCACTCTGAATTGAGCTGTTTCAACTAAAAAAGCCGGATTTTTAATCCGGCTTTTTGCTTTTTACCACAGCTAAAAGTTAAGCGGCTAACGCCTGTTTGGCCTGAAAATCCAGCTCAGCTTTTAGTTCAACCGGTAATTTAAGTTGACGTGCCAGCTCCTGCAGATAAGCACCTTCCATATAGTTTTGCTCGTTAATCACCAATAAGCTGGCCAGATACATCTCCGCTGCCATTTCCTGTGTAGTGGCGGCGCTTGCGATATCGGCTGGATCCAGTGGTTTGGTCAACTCCTGAACAAACCAACGCTGCAGGCTTAAGTCTGATGTAAGTTTAGCTATTTCGCTGTCGATCAATTCTCGCTCTTGCTGATCAATATGACCATCAGCTTTGGCTGCACCAATTAATGCTTTTAATATCGCATTACTGTGCCGCTCAGTTTCAGCCGCAGGCAAGCGATCTACAGTTTGTGGTTCGTGTTGATCAACTTTGCCTTTGTTTTGCTGTTGCCATAAGCCTTATAAGCCAGCACACCCAAAGCAGCCAGGCCGCCATAAGTGATAACTTTACCCGCTATGCTGCGGCCTTTTTTTGAGCCAAGTAACATAGCTAAAGCGCCGCCTGACAAAGCTCCACCACCAAAACCGGACAGCAAAGTGCTAACAGAAGACATGTCTGCCTTTTTAGCGGCTGCAGTACCAGAGTTTTTTGTCTGCATTACTGCAGAGCCTGCTTTTAATAACTGCTCTAACAAAGCTTCTGTATTCATCACTTTTCTTCTTCCACAATTGCATTATGGGGTCTGACTGCTGTTTCCTTAAAAAATTCATTAGCTTGTGTAAGTGAATATGTCCAGTCATGTTGACCAGGGGTTAAAAGGGTGTTCCTGTTGCGGGTATTTGAGGGCTTAAAAATATGCACTAACTTAGGTTCTAATCAGGCGCGTTCTGCACTACTAAAGGGGGAATATAAAAAAATGAACTGTCTTAGTGCATTTGTATTCCTTTTTTTAGGTTGCGGCTACTGCTGTTGTTTGATTGTGGTGCAGTGTTCTTTTTCCTTTTTTTCTCATTAAAATCAATAGTAAACATAATGTTATATGAAATACTAATTTTCATTTGATGGTTAATTTTTATTCAATTGACGTGAGTGGAACTAAATAGGACTGTATTTATATGTTGATTATGTGAATCAAAAATCAGCAGGCGACGTGGTGTTTTTGTCGCGTACAGCAGGAATCTCAGTTTACCTCTTACTCTGGATAAAGACTATGAAAATAAAAAAAAGTACGTTATGTCTGCAAATTAGTGCCGCATTGCAAGGTGCAGTTTTATTGGGCTACAGTGGCTTCGCTGTAGCGGCCGAAGAGGATGATGCAGCCAAAGAGAAAGAGAATGTAGAAAAAATTGCTGTGGTAGGCTCTCGCGCCGCACCACGTTCTGTGGGTGAGTCGCCAGTTCCAATAGATATCATCGGGGCTGAAGAGTTTGCTAATCAGGGCAACCCCGATATGCTCAACATGCTGAGCACTCTGGTTCCTAGCTTTAACATCAATACTCAGGCGATCAGTGATGCCGCTACTTTAATTCGTCCTGCTAATTTACGTGGGCTTGGACCTGACCAAACTCTTGTGTTGGTTAACGGCAAGAGACGCCACAGAGCTTCTGTTATTGCTTTTGCTGGTGGTGGTATAGCTGATGGTGCCCAAGGCCCTGATATTTCAGTGATCCCTTCTGTAGCAATCAAACAGGTAGAAGTGCTGCGTGATGGCGCTGCCGCTCAGTACGGTTCAGATGCAATAGCTGGCGTGCTGAACTTTCAGTTAAAGAATGATAGCGACGGCGGCATGCTGGAAGCTAAATGGGGCCAGTATTACGAGGGCGATGGCGCCAGCGATACTCTGGCCGGTAATATTGGTTTGCCATTAACAGATTCAGGTTCAGCCAACTTTAGCTTCGAGTACAAAAATTCTGATCCGACCGATCGTAGCGTGCAGCGCGCTGACGCTGCAGCTTTGATTGCAGCAGGCAATACGGCGGTAGGAAATCCGGCTCAGGTGTGGGGTTCGCCAGAAATTAAAGACGACTACAAGCTATTTGCTAACCTGGAACTGGATCTGAAAAATGGCAAAGAAGCTTACGCCTTTGGTAACCACGCTTCGCGTGAAGTCGAAGGGGGATTCTACTACCGTAACCCTAACACCCGTGGTGGTGTCTATGCTGGCCCGGATGTCACTGTTGGCGGCGTGACTTATGATTCTGTTCTGGTGGGCGACATGACCCCGGACGATGGCAACAGTTGCGCGCCGTTACGTCTGGATGCCAACGGTATTCCTATTGCATCTGATCTGGCGGCTATTACCGCAGATCCAAATTGCTGGTCTTTTGTGGAAATGTTCCCAGGCGGTTTTACACCAAAATTTGGTGGTACCGTTACTGACAGCGCTATTGCTGGTGGTGTGAAAGGTGAACTGGTTGAAAAAGTATTTTTTGACATGAGTGCATCTTACGGTCGTAACGAGGCCGAATTTAAGATTAACAACACAGTGAATGCGTCCCTCGGTGCTAATTCTCCAACTAGTTTCACTCCAGGTACCTATGTACAAAGTGAGCTGGGATTAAACTTCGATTTGTTCCGTGAATTTGAAGTGGGCTTGTATGACGCCGTGGTGCTGGCCGGTGGTATGGAATGGCGTGAAGACACCTTTGAAGTCAAAGCGGGTGACGTAGCTTCCTATACCGTTGGCGTGTTAGCTGACCAGGGCTTTGGTATCGGCTCCAATGGTTTTCCTGGCTTTAAACCAGAAACAGCTGGCATATTTAGCCGTCATAACCTGTCTTTTTACACCGACGCTTCAAGCTGGGTGACTGAAAACCTGATGCTGAACGCGGCCGTGCGTTATGAAGATTATTCAGACTTCGGCAATACGACCAATTGGAAAATGTCGGGTTTATTTAAACTGACAGACAGCATTTCTGTGCGTGCTGCTGCTGGCACCGGCTTTAGAGCTCCTACTATAGGTCAGAGTAAAGTGGTGAACGTCAGTACTTTGTTTGGTCCAAATGGTTTGATAGATCAGGCCACATTGCCACCAGATAACCCTATTGCTGTGCAAAAAGGCGGTAAAGCCTTAACACCTGAAGAATCTGAAAACATATCTTTTGGTTTGGTCGGTGAGTTCGGATCCACCCACGTTTCGTTAGATATGTACAAAATTGACGTGGAAGATCGTTTAAGTCAAACCTCTGGTCTGGAGCTTACAGCGGAAGACATTGAAGCCTTGTTGGATTTGGGTATCGCCGATGCAACCAGCTATTCCAGTGTCACCTTTTTTACCAATGACTTTGATACTGAAACCACAGGTGCGGATTTAGTGATCAGTCAGGATCTGGATTTAGGATCAGGTGCGTCCAAATTAAGTTTCTTAATGAACTGGAATAAAACCGATGTGACTGTGGATCCAACTACCACCAATATAGATGACGTGAAAATCCGTACTCTGGAAGAAAACTTACCTAAAACCCGCGGCAGCATTACCTTCAACCACTCAGAAGACGACTGGCGTGCATTGGCAAGGGTGAACTACTTTGGTTCGTTCTGGGAAGTAGACGATACCTATGATGCAGCTCAGGGTATGTCCGAAGGCTCTGCGTTGTTAGTGGATCTGGAGTTTGGTTACATGCTTAGCAGCAATTTGGAACTTATTGTAGGCGCCCAAAACGCCTTTGATAAGTATCCGGGATTGAACCCATACGGTGATTCTGTAGGTGCTAAATATCCTGTCACCTCTCCATATGGATTTAACGGCGGTTATTACTACTTCAGAGGCGTGTACACCTTTTGATTAAGCAGTAGGACAGAACTCTGGTTAGCAACAGGGATACCGCAACCTGAGTTCTGTTTTCTTTGATGTTGACCCCTCTGCTGTTGCAGGATGTAAAGGGAACAAAGCCCATGACAATTCCAGATCATAAACAAATCAATAATAAAGACTTAAGCCGAAGAGAAGCGCTGTTGTGGATTGGTAAAGTGGGTGGTTCAGCAGCAATGCTGCAGGCTGCCGGCTTATTTGGTTTACTCACTACAGCTCCTGCTGCCGCTCAGACTGCCCCCGTGAAACTGCAACCATTAACCAAAGGACGCAAAAGCGTACTGATACTAGGAGCAGGCATCAGCGGCCTGGTGGCCGCTTATGAACTGGGTAAAGCGGGTTACCAGTGTAAAATTCTTGAAGCCTCGCACAGAGCTGGTGGCAGAAACTTCACCATTCGCCATGGCGACTTTATCGATGAGTTGGGCAATCCGCAATTTTGTAACTTTGATAAAGATCCCGACTTATATTTTAATGCAGGGCCAGCCCGTATTCCTGCTCATCACACTGCTATTTTGCATTACTGTCGCGAATTTGCGGTAGAAATGCAGATGTTTTGCAACTACAACAAAAATTGCTACACCCAGGATGACAATGCCTTTGGTGGTAAAGCTGTACGTATTCGTGAATATGAAGCCGATACCAGAGGTTTTTTCAGTGAGTTGATGGCGAAATCCATTCAGGCTCAGGCCAAACTGGATGCTCCTTTTGACGACATAGACAAACAAAAGTTGATAGAGTTTTGCCGCGCTTATGGCGATTTATCCAGTGATTTCACCTATGAAGGCAGTGAAAGGGCTGGGTACAAGTCAGGCGGTATTTTGTCGCCCGGTGTGCTGAAAAAACCAAGGGCTTTTGCTGATTTACTGCAAAGTAATTTCTGGGCAGGGGCTATGCATTTTGGCGAAATATCGGATCAATCTGCTGCCTTGATGACTCCGGTTGGAGGCATGGACAAAATTGTCGATGCTTTTTTAAGTCGCTTAGCCGGAAAGGTGCAGTTAAAAGCTCAGGTGCAAAAAGTGCAACTGTTGCCACAAGGTGTTGAAGTCAGTTATTGGCTGGATGGTCAGTTGCAGACAGAGCAGGCCGATTATTGCCTGAACTGCATTCCCGCTCAGTTGATGGCTGGGATTGAAAACAATTTCCCAGCCGACTATGTCGGTGTGATGCGTCAGCTACAGCGCGGTAAATTGTCAAAAATCGCTTTGCAAGCCAAAGAACGGTTTTGGGAGAAAGAGCAGATTTATTCCGGCATCAGCTGGACCAATCAAGACATCACTCAAATCTGGTATCCCTCTCATGGCATGTTTAAAGCCAAAGGCATTTTATTAGGTGCTTACAGCTGGGATCCTGCCATCTCAGATCGTTTTTCTGCGATGACCCATAAGGAGCGCATCGCCACTGCTATTGCACAGGGGGCAAAAGTACATGCGGATTATGGCAAATACATAGAACAAGGGAACAGCATATGCTGGCAACGCATGAATCATATGCTGGGGTGTGGTGCTGTCTGGACTGAAGAGTTGCAGAAAACCAGTTTTGCTACGCTGCAGGCTCCGGTCGGAAGGCATTATATGGTAGGTGATCAAGTGAGTTATCACCCGGGTTGGCAGGAAGGAGCAGTACGCTCTGCCTGGTATGCGATGGAAAGTATCCAGCAGCAGGAACAGCAGAAGCAGCAGGTGGCCGTATGAACAAATGGATTTTAGGCTGTTTGTTGTTTTGTGTTTCTGTACAAGCTGAGACCTTTCATCAGAATGCTCAGTATTGCCTGGTCTGCCATGGCAGCAATGCACAAGGTAATGACGCCATCAGTGCACCTAATCTGGCCATTTTACCTGACTGGTATTTATCCGCTCAGCTACAGGCTTTCCAGTCCGGTTGGCGTGGTCATCAGACGAAGGATGCCTACAGCAAAGAAATGATGGCTGTGGCCCAAAGTATGAGTGCGGATGATGTAAAACGTGCTATAGGCTTTATCACCAGCTTTGAGCCGATTAAAGCCGTTGAAACAGTAGCTGGCAATGCCAGTCACGGTAAAACTCTGTTTCAGACTTGCGTCGCTTGCCATGGTATGGCGGCTGAAGGTAATGAAGCGATGGGCGCTCCTCCTTTGGCTGGCCAATACAGCTGGTATTTAATACGTCAGTTACAGGCCTACCGCGGTGGATTGCGGGGGGGCGAAGATAAAGATGCGCGTGGTGCTGTGATGAGGCAAATTGCTTCGACCTTACAGCACGATCAGGATTTGCATGATCTTGTGGCTTATATCAATACCTTGGGTCCGGCCAATACTCAGCTGCAAGCGAAGACAGTTCAAACAACGGATACAAAAAAATAAGAGGATATGAATCAAATGAAAAGCCTGACCAAATTAGCTTTGTTATCGCTTTGTGTCGCCAGCTGCAGCCTGATGGCTGAAGTGAAACGTTACCCATTACCAGACAACAGCACTTTCCCTATCGCTAATGCAGTGGAAGTGAACAAGCTGGTGTTTGAAAGTGGCAAAGTACCAGCGCCTAAAGATCCGAAAGCAGCTAAGGGTAGTGTGGAGTTTTGGGGCAATACAGAAGAACAGACACTAAGCGTTCTGAGTCAAATTGAAAGCTCGCTAAAGCAAAAAGGCTTGGGTATGGGGGATGTCATTAAAATGACTGTTTTTTTAGTCGGTGATCCTGCTTTAGGTGGAAAAATGGATTTTGCAGGTTTTATGAAAGGCTACACCCACTATTTTGGTACTAAAGAACAGCCTGCTTTACCAGCGCGCTCTGCGGTTCAAATCGCAGGTTTAGTGGCTGATGGTATGTTAGTAGAAATAGAGGTGATAGCTGCCCGCCCTTAATACTTGGCGGCGTTTGGGACTAAAAAAGGCCGCAAAAGCGGCCTATTTAAATCTACTTCAGCAATTAGAACAGTTCTATTTCTTCCTGCTGTTGCTGATTATTCTGCGTAGGTAACTGCTGCACTGACGAATTGACATAAGTTTTAGGTTCAGTGCCCTGCATAAAATATTCAAAACCACTGCTGTTATCTGTCGCCTGTGTCAGTAAACCTGTTTTTAAATCAATACGCACTGAGGTAATACCCACTGGTGGCTGGACAAAAACCTGGGGTTTATCTTTTAAGGCAAAACCAACAAACTCCTGCCAGGCAGGTAAGGCGGTTTTAGCGCCAGATTCACCACCAGCGATCTGATCTTTACCTAAGTTGTTATTCCAGGCTGTTTTGCCTAATCGGCTTTCTGCATCGTCAAAACCAACCCAGGACGTCACCACCAATTCAGGCGAGAAACCAGAGAACCAGGCATCTTTCACATCATTTGTTGTGCCTGTTTTTCCCGATAAATCCTGACGTTTTAATTCTTTTAACTTATAGGCAGTACCGTTCCAGCCAGTGCCTGCTTTCCAGTCGCCACCACCCCAGATAGAGCTTTTCAGTGCATCTGCTATTAAAAAAGCATTTTGTGCTGATAGAACCCTGGGCGCGTAAGCGATAGCCGGCCTGTCAGTTGTTGGCTCTGGTGTTGCAGTTTGTTCAGCAAAAGTGGCTTCCAGCTGCGCTTCTGGATCTGCAGCTGCTAAAGCGGCAGCATCTGCAGCCTCTTGTTCTGCAGCCGCTTTGCTTGCTAAATCTTGTTGTTCACATTCTGCACAGACTGGAACAGGCACATGCTCGAAGATCAGATTGTTCTGATCATCCAGAATTTTGGTAATGACATAAGGTTTTACTAAATAACCGCCGTTGGCAAATACTGCATATCCTGTGGCCAGTTCCAGCGGAGTTAATGAAGCGGAACCTAAAGCCAGAGTTTCACTGTGAGGTAAATCTTTATCTCTGAAACCAAACTTGGTCAGATGCTGACGGGTTTTTTCTATCCCCACAGTACGTAATAAACGCACCGCTACCACGTTTTTCGACTTGGCTAAAGCTTCACGGATCCGGATTGCGCCATCATAAACCTCTGGCGAGTTTTTCGGCCGCCAAGCCTGGTTTGCGCCTTCATCCCATTCATGTATAGGTGCGTCGTTCATCACAGTTGCCAGCGTCAGATTGGACTCTAAAGCAGCAGAATAAATGAAAGGTTTAATATTTGAACCGACCTGACGATTGGCCTGAGTTGCACGATTAAACTGTGTCATGGCAAAACTGTAGCCACCTACTAAAGCTTGCACAGCACCATCTTTGGGGTTAATAGCCACAATAGCACCACTGACGCCAGGGATCTGGCCTAAACGCCAATCTCCAGCTGAAGGGCGCACTAACACATGCATACCTGGAGCCAACACATCAGCTGCTGCTTTAGGGGCATGGCTTTGTCTGTCATGGCTGATAAAAGCACGGGCCCAGTTCAGTCCTTGCCATGGCAGGGTAATTTTACGGCCACCGGATAAAATAGCTTCAGCCTGCTGGCCCTGAACTTGGGTGACCACAGCCGGGATCAAATCTTCTAAGCCATCTTGCGTATCCAGATAGGCCAAAATAGCGTCATCGCTCAGACGATCTTTTTCAGCGAACTTTACAGAACCATCAGCTTGTGGCTCTGGAGTGGCTTGCCACAAGGTTGCAACTGGGCCACGGTAGCCGTGGCGTTCGTCATAACCTACAACATTTTTTTGTACCGCAGCGACAGCTTTGCCCTGTAATCTGGAATCTACGGTAGTAAATACCTGAAAACCTTTAGAGTAAGCTTCTTCTTCACCGTATTTATCCACCACTTCCTGACGTACCATTTCTGCAATATAAGGTGCAGAAGCTGTAATTTGTGCGCCATGCAGTTTAGATAATATAGGTTCCTGCAATGCTTCATCATATTGAGCTTGAGTGATGTAGCCTTCATTCAGCATCCGGCCCAGCACTATATTACGACGGGCGCGGGCGCGACTGGGCGATCGCACTGGGTTTAATATAGAAGGGCCTTGAGGCAAACCCGCGATAATAGCGATTTCTGATAAGGTTAAGTCCTGGATGTTTTTGCCAAAATAAACCTGTGCCGCTGCCCCTACACCAAAAGAGCGTTGACCTAACTCGATTTTGTTTAAATACAGTTCAAGAATTTCGTTTTTGCTCAATTCTTGCTCTATCCGTAAAGCCAAAAAGATTTCTTTAATTTTACGGATCAGTTTTTTCTCACGGCTCAGGAAAAACACCCGGGCTAACTGCTGAGTAATAGTACTGGCGCCTTGTTTGGCTTCACCACTGAATGCCACTACGGTCGCAGCACGGAACATCCCAATGACATCAATGCCGGGATGTTCATAAAAGCGGTTATCTTCGGTTGCAAGTACAGCTTTAATCAGTAAATCAGGCATTTCGTCCAGCTTTAACGGGATGCGGCGTTTTTCACCAAACTGTGAAATAAGTTCGCCGTCCTGACTAAAGACACGCATAGGTGTTTGCAGCTTCACATCTTTTAATGTAGCCACACTTGGCAGGTCATCTTTGACATACCAGTAACTCGCTGCAACCAAAGCCACAGCAGACAAAACACCTGCAATCACCAGAATGATTAGTTTTTTAAACCACGACACTGATTAACCTCAATGTATATTTTTTGGAACTGGCGGAATGCCAGTCTGTTTTTTTTTAAAAGCTGTTCTTTGACCCTACGCAATCTTTGATGAAACGACTAAGCTCTTGACAGAAGTTCAATATAAATCATTGACCTGTGCACGGGACTCTATGCTAAAAAAGCTGTTTCAAACAAACAAAGCCTTGATGTTAGGGGTCGATATAGGCTCACATGCTGTGAAAGCTGTGTTATTAAGCCAGCACAACCAGCATTATAAAGTAGAAGCCTTTGCAATAGAACCTATGCTGAAAGGCACAATGGTGGATCGCGAAATTCAGGACATAGAAGCAGTAGCACACGCTTTATTGAATATTAGAAAAAAGATAGAAAAATCAATTAAATATGCTGCAGCTGCTGTATCGGGGTCCTTGGTGATCAGTAAAGTAATTTTTATGGATGCCAGTTTAACAGATGCTGAATTAGCCCGTCAGATTGAGCTGGAGGCCGACAGTTTAATTCCATACCCCCTCAATGAAGTCAGTTTAGACTTTGAACGGCTTGAAACCAACGAAACCGACCCGAGTAAAGTCAATGTGCTGTTAAGTGCCGCCCGTACTGAAAGTGTGCAAGCGAGGGTGACAGCACTCGAGTCTGCAGGTTTTACCGCTAAAGTGATAGATGTAGAAAGTTCTGCTTTAAGTCGCGCAACTGAATTGTGTTTGGACCAATTGCCTGAAGATGCTGCTGAAAAAGTAGTCGCAGTCATAGATATAGGTGCCACTATGACGTTGCTGAGCATAGTCGAAGGCGATAAGAACCTCTATACCAGAGACATTGCCTTTGGCGGCGAACAGTACAGTCGCAGCATTATGAATTACTACAATAAAAGCTACGAAGAGGCTGAGCAGGCGAAAATTCTGGCGGACTTGCCTCCAAGCTATAGCTTTGAGGTGTTGGCGCCTTTCCAGACGATGTTATTGCAACAGATTCGCCGTGCTATTCAAATGTACCTGACCACCAGTGGCAAAGAACAGGTCGATTATCTATTGGTCAGTGGCGGCACCAGTTTACTCGATGGAATAGACAAACTGATCAGTGATGAACTAGCAATCCAGACTGTGGTGGCAAATCCTTTTCGCCATATGGAATTGGCGTCCATAGTGAATCGTCAGGAGCTGACTGAACAAGCCCCTTTGCTGATGATAGCGACTGGTTTGGCTATGCGGAGCTTTAACTCATGGCATCAATAAACCTGCTGCCATGGCGCGAAGCTGCACGCAAACAACAGCAACTGAATTATCTGACTGTACTGGCGCAAGTGGCTGTGTTGGCTTTTGTATTGATGTTTTTGGTGTATTGGTTGTATCAGACCCGTGTGGAGGGGCAAGTCAATCGTAATGCTCTGCTCGAAACAGAAATTCAACAGTTAGACCTGCGTATAGCGCAGATCCGCCAATTAGAAAAACAGAAAGCTGGTTTGCAGCAGCGGATGTCATTAATAGAGCAGCTACAGCGCAGCCGAAATCTTGGTACTCAGATTATGGATGAAGTAGCCAAAACAGTGCCGGCGGGGGTTTATCTGCTGTCTTTGGATAAAAAATTTAACAGATTACTGATCACAGGTAAGAGTGAATCCAATAACAGATTGTCCGGTATGCTGCGGATTATTGAACAGTCTCCTTTATTAAATCAGCCCGTGCTGGAGTTTATTCAGGCCAGCAAAGAAGACAGTGGATTATTGAGCGACTTCAAAATGCACCTGCGTTTGGTCGGGGCTGAAGCACCGCCATCACCGCCACAACCCGCAAGCAAAACGGCTGCAAAAGCGGGAGTACAGCGATGAGTCTGAATATCAACTTGTCCGATATTGATTTATCGGAAATTGATTTTAATAACATGGGGGCCTGGCCAAAGGCCGGTAAAGTCGGGTTGGCTTTGCTGGTTGCTTTTGTCGTGATGCTGTTGAGTTACTTTTTACTGATTAAAGATCAGGTCAATGTTTTGGAAGAACAGCAACAAAAGGAGCAGCAGCTGCGCCTTGATTATCAAACTAAATATGGCCAGGCCATTAATCTGGAGTTATACCAGCAACAAATGCTGGAAATGGAGAAAATATTTTCGGTATTACTGAAACAATTACCTGCCACTCATGAAACGCCTGGCATGCTGGATGATATTACTTTTGCCGGTACTTCAGTAGGGCTTACTTTTGTTCGTATTAACTGGATGCCAGAAATTGAAAAAGAGTTTTACACTGAGTTGCCTATTCAAATTGAAGTGATTGGGGACTATCACCAGATTGGTAACTTTGTCAGTGAAATTGCCAAGTTACCCCGAATTGTCAGTTTGCATGATTTTGTAATCCAAACCCGGGCAGAAGGGAATCAGAGTTTTAGTGTGATAGCTAAAACCTACAGGTACAAGGAGCTGAAAAAATGAAACGGACTCCTGTTGTTTTTGTTGTCACATTGATACTGCTCGCTGGATGTTTTGATGACACCACTGACATTAAGCAGTTTATGGCGGACGTCAAAGCTAACTCCAGTGCCAGTATTCCGCCTTTACCTCCGGTGAAGGCTTTTGAGCATTTGCCCTATACCAGTTCAGAATTACGCAGTCCTTTTAGTCAGCCATCGCCTGAAGCTTATAACCAACAAGCCATGCATCAGCCAGGCTGTATTCAGCCTGATAATCAGCGTGACAAACAAGCTTTGGAGCAATATGCCATTGATAACTTAAAAATGCGTGGCACTTTGGGCCATGCGCAAGAGCTGTGGGCATTGATTGAAGCTTCAGATCAAAGCATGCATAGGATAGGACTCAACGACAGGCTAGGGTTGTTTCATGGCAAGGTGATTGCTGTAAAGCCAGACTATATTGAAATTACTGAATTTATCCCTGATGGCAGTGGTTGTACTGTGCAGCGAAATAGCAAATTGCAACTGATGGAGGCATCCAGTGATGCCGCCGAAACTAACTGAGCGACCTGAATTATGCGAAAAATTAAAACAAGCTCCAGGCTCCTCCA
>Ga0181595_10003972_pt1 | contig 13862 bp, 7 predicted proteins | sample 041ome_7_FD_145604 | JGI IMG/M metagenome (GOLD analysis project Ga0181595, IMG submission 145604) | Coastal salt marsh microbial communities from the Groves Creek Marsh, Skidaway Island, Georgia - 041401AS metaG (spades assembly) | ecosystem: Environmental > Aquatic > Marine > Intertidal zone >...
CCCTGTCATAATACCGCCGACGCCAATGATCGCCATCTTGTCCTTCACCTCTGCCGCCACCAACGACAAGACATGATTAGCAAGATCTCGAAGTGGCTCACCACTTAATCCGCCCAGTTCATTACCGTGTTTTTCCCCGGCAACCTGATCTCGAGCGATAGTGGTGTTGGTGACAATGACACCATCTACCTCAAAGGATTGAAGTCGCTGAACCAGACGCCTGACTTCCTCGTCCGCCATATCTGGCGCTATCTTGACCACCAGTGGTACAGTTTTGCCGTGTGCCTGCACCAATTTTGTATGTTCGTTTTTCAGACCTTCCAGCAACCTCGCCAATTCCGTCTCGTGCTGCAGGTGGCGCAGCCCTGGTGTGTTCGGCGAGGAGATATTCACGACAATATAAGACGCCAGCGCATAGACCTCGCGCAGACACAATGCATAGTCCGCCAACGCGTTTTCAACCGGCGTCAGCGCATTCTTACCAATATTGATGCCCAGCACGCCCTTGAACCGCGCCTTGCGAATACGCTCGCACATGACTGTCACACCATCATTATTGAAACCCATGCGATTGATCAGAGCCCGTTTGCGCGGCAGGCGAAACATCCGTGGGCCAGGATTTCCGGGTTGAGGTTTGGGTGTCACAGTACCCACCTCAAGAAAGCCAAAGCCCATCGCCGCGAGACCATCAATACACCGAGCATCCTTATCTAGACCGGCTGCGAGACCCACTGCATTGGGAAATTCTATGCCCATCACCGTGATCGGATCGCGAATCATTTCTCGCGCCAGTAGTGGCGACAGATTAAAGCGCTCGAGCCACGTCATGGATTGCAGAGACAGATGATGGGAAGTCTCTGGTGGCATGAGGAACAGCAGGTCGCGAAAGAGGGAATAATTCATGGCAGTATTAGTTTTACCTGGCTTTAGACTGCGGCATTATAGGCGATTCGGCCAACAAAGTGGTCACTCAAACCGACAGGACCTGAACCACACGCCTAAGCCCCTCAATAGCGGACCGATGCGCTCGAGCTGGATTGGGCCAGGTCCATCAGTTCTCTGATGGCAACTGTGAAAATGGCCTGATCTATGACGCCGGCACCACGCATCTCGGCCTGCAGCACCAGCCAGCGGTCGACCATCGATTGATGCTCACCGAGCCAGCGTTGCACCATGGCGCCAGCAGCTTCACTGGTATCAGCACCATTCAAAACCGCAAGGGTTATCGCCAGCTGCTGCCAATTCAGATCGTCCTGCAGACTCTCGCGGGCCAGCGCCTGCCACTGATTCAGGGCCTGATACTCGTGAATCTGTTTGCTGAACCAGTGCAGGTGCAGTTGTTCGCCGACAACAAAAAAAACACTGGCAACCTTCTCGATACTGACACCCGTGCGGTTCGATGCCTCGACAATCCCCATGATCGAATACAGGTGATGGGCCGCTGCGACAAAACTCGACAAGGCCTCATCGACGCCCATGCTCACCAGCCGGTCTCGGCCGGTTTGCCATTCCTGCAGCGCATTACCAACCAGCAATCGATCCCACCGGCCAAACAGCAGTTGCAGTGCTTGAGAAAACGCCGGCACCTCCTGACTCAGATCGAGGGCGCGCCGACGATTGCGAATCAGCCAACGAGTGACTCGACGAATAAGCCGGCTGACATCCATCATCATGGATTTCTGCAACTGGTGATTCACCAAATAATCCAGCGCGGAAAGCGCATCCCAACGTTGTTCGAACTGAAAGATATCTCGAGCCCCCACATAAGCTTTGGCGATCACGGCAACCGAAGCACCAGTTGACTCAATCATACGCTCAACGAAATTCATACCCATATGATTCACCATGCGATTGGTCAATTGAGTGGCAATGATTTCTCGGCGCAGACGATGCTGCTGCAGCGCTTGTGGGTATTTTTTGACCAACGGTGCGGGGAAGGCATCAAACAGCTCTCGCAAAAAATAAGGCTCATCCATGCTGCTTGACGCCGCCAGCTGCTCTTTCAGACCACTCTTGACATAGCTCGTCAGAATCGCAATTTCCGGCGGTGTGAAGTAATGGCCTTTGGCGCGTCGCTCCTGTATTTCATCGTCACTGGGCAAATACTCAAGCTGCCGATCCAAACGGCCCTGATCCTCCAGGACTGAAAGAAGTTGCGAATATTCATAATTCCGGCGTTGCGCCTGATAGCTCATGAGGTCAATTGCTTGCGCCTGCATGTAGTTGTTATCAAGAACGATCGACGCCACCTCCTCCGTCATTTGACCCAGCAACTTGACCCGGCTCTTGGCATTCAGCTTGCCGTTTTCCAGAAGCTGGTTCAGCAAGATTTTGATATTCACCTCGACGTCAGAACAATTCACTCCGCCGGCATTATCAACGAAATCTGTGAAACAAATACCACCGTGGAGATTAAACTCAACTCGAGCCAATTGAGTCATACCCAAATTGCCACCCTCACCCACCAGTCGACAGCGCAGATCAACACCATTGACTCTAATCGCGTCATTAGCCTTGTCACTCACATCAAGATGTGACTCCTGGCGACTCTTGACATAGGTACCGATTCCACCATTCCAGAGCAAATCGACCTGAGCTTTCAGAATCACAGTCAGCAGCGCGTTAGGTGCCAGCTGATTTTCAGTGATACCAAATCTTTGCTTCATCTCGGCTGAAATTGGAATCGATTTCGCGCCTCGGTCAAATACACCGCCACCCTTTGAAATCAAACTGCGATCATAGTCAGCCCAACTTGATCTTGGCAGGTCAAACAACCGCTTGCGTTCAACAAAGCTGCTGGCTGCGACTGGCTCGGGATCGACGAAAATATGCAAATGATTAAAGGCGGCTAGCAGACAAATGTGCTTTGACATCAACATACCGTTACCAAACACGTCGCCGGACATGTCGCCGATACCCACCACGGTAAAGTCATTTTCCTGAGGATTGATACCGAGATTTCGAAAGTGCTGTTGCACTGAGATCCAGGCGCCTTTCGCAGTGATAGCCATGGCCTTATGGTCATAGCCGACGCTACCGCCAGACGCAAAGGCGTCGCCTAGCCAAAAATGGTTGGCAATTGAGATTTCGTTAGCGATGTCTGAGAACGCGGCCGTACCCTTGTCTGCTGCAACGACCAGGTAATAGTCGTCATCGTCATAGCGCACCACATCACGGGGCGGGACTACCTGTCCTTCGATGAGGTTATCAGTCAGATCCAGCAGCCCCTGAATGAAGATTTTATAACAGGCGATGCCCTCCTCGGTGACCACCTCTCGGCTCGCCCCTTGCGGAATTTGTTTAGGCAAAAAGCCTCCTTTTGCGCCTACAGGTACTATCACTGAGTTTTTGACCTGCTGGGCTTTGACTAATCCCAACACCTCGGTGCGATAGTCTTCACTGCGATCTGACCAGCGAAGTCCGCCGCGGGCTACCTTACCGCCTCGCAAATGCACACCTTCAACTCGCGCCGAATAAATGAAAATCTCGTGCGCCGGACAAGGCTTGGGCATCTCACTAATCAGGACCGGACTTAACTTCAGCGCCAGACACTGACCGACTTGACCGGCTGCATCGCGCTGAAAGAAATTCGTTCGTTGAGTGGCCAAAATCATTTCCAACAGACGCCGAAGGACTCGGTCTTCACCCAGATTCTCAACTGCATCTATGTGCTTGAGAATGGTTGCCTGCAATTTATCGGCGCGGCGATTAGCCATGGCACGGTCAATAAACGGATTGAAACGCTGGTTGAAGAGTTCAAACATCATGCGCGCGATCATCGAGTAGCGAGTTACGCAATCAGCAATAAATGGCTGGCTGTAGCTACTTTGCAGTTGGCCAAAGTAGCGAGCGTAGGCACGAATCACCTTGACCTGTCGGTACTCCATACCGGCCGAAGGTACCAGTCGATTAAACGAATCGTTTTCCTTGCCGCCGTGCCAGATGTCTTTGAACGCTTCCTCAAACAAGGGTTTGATGCTCGCCAATCCGTCCTTGGGTGCCGTGATAAATTCCAGCACAAAGTCGTGAATCCAGATTCGGCCTTGCGGATGCAGTATTTCATAAGGATGCTCTTCAATCGACCTGGCACCCAGGTTCTCGAGGATAGGAATCACATTCGACAGAGGCAGTGAATAGCCTCGATGAAACAACTTGAAACAGGTATAGGTCTGATCGCCATCGACGACTTCGTAGAGGTTCAATTCGAGGGGGTTGGCAGTCGTCAGGGCCTGTAAATAAACAATGTCTTGTGATGCGGTCTGAGGACTGAAATCAGCCTTATAGCCAGGAGGGAAAATGCCGCCGTAGGTCTCCAGCAACGATTCGGCGACAGATCCAACGCTAGCATCAGTTGCTGTGTCAACACCGGTTGCCGCGGCCGATAAGGGGTATTGGCGCAGCAGAACTTGTTGCAACTCGTCGTCCCAGGAGCGCGTTAGTTTAAGAATTGCCTCCTCGAGTGCCGGTACGTTGATCTCGATCGGCCGAAGGGGATCTATGCGAAAGACAAAATGGGTGCGAATCAGGGTGGACTCTGAAAACAGAGTCGAGAACTCTGTATCCAAGGGGTGCAGGCACTCGGCCAGCAACGCCTGTACCTTGCGCCGCAAGGCAGTATCATAGGTATCCTTGGGCACATAGACCAGACAGGATACAAAGTCCTCAAAGCGCCGCACCAGCAGCCGAACGATTCGGCGTTCTTGCAGGGCGAAGCTACTCATCACTGTCTGCGTCAACTCCTCAGCAGACGCCAGAAACAACTCTTCCCGCGGCAGAATTTCGATAATGCGATTCAGCTCTCGGCCTTTTTGACTCGACGCTGACAACTCACCAGCGGCGTAGACCTGGTCAATTTTTTGCCTGACCAGTGGAATCTTTCGCGGGTTTTGATTGAAAACTGAGGAAGTGAACAGGCCAATAAACCGACAGCCTCGCCGCTCGGCGCCTTGCACCGCAGGATTGGCAGGTCGAATAATGGTGATAGCGTCGTAATAGGCCGGCCGGTGGACCTGGCTTTTGTAGGGCAACTTGGTGATTAGCAATTGAGCCGGCGCCGAATCATGCACTCTCAGCACCAGGTTATCGGCAGTCATGTTCCGTCGACATAATCCCAGTGCGACGGCAGGTAACCGAGTCAAACTCTTCTCTGTCTTGCCCAGGGTGAATTCTTCATAACCCAGAAAGGTAAAATTGTTCGAGTATAACCAACGCAGAAACTCGCTGTGTTCGACATCGAGTTGCGAGGCATTATGCCCCGCTCCGATCTCATCGCCCCAGAGCAGCAATTGCTGCCGCATCGGCGCAAAGTCATGAACAACTCGCTGCACCAGCTTTAGAATCTGGCGAATGCTGCGCTCAAGACCGCCGGTCTCTAGAATCTGCTCAATTTCCAGATGAATCAGCGTTTCGTTAGGATTTTTGTCCTCAATGATCAGACTTCGACCCTTGGCACGCACCACACTCAGCAGGCACTGCTGAACCTCAATCAGTACCAAACCCTGCTGGGTCAACGCCATTCGAATGGAGTCCAGCAAGAAAGCCATATTTGGCGCGACCACTTCCACGAGGGTTCGTTTCGATTCGCGACCCTTCTGTGTCGAGGCCGGGTTAAAGACTCGGACTATGGCCCGCTTGCCGTTGAACTGCCGATAGAAGTCCCAGCCGGAGTGGACCGCCGCCAATACGGCGTCCCAGTCTCGATAGAGCAATTCTGACAAGGGTTCCTGTGAGTAGTAGAAGCGGGCGAAACGCAACAGCCCCTTGTCCTTTGATTGCTTCTGAATTCTGCGCTCAAGCGCATTATAAAACGCCGCCTTGGTCTCGATATTCCTGATGCTCATGAAACTTTCCCCAGTGATTGCCTGGCTAAGGACAAACCTCGGCATTCATCTGGTAGAATCAGCAAGCGCCAGGCGCCCCTGGTCTTGATGACTGCTTCGAAGAAAGCCTGTTTCCTCGGTGCACGCAGGAACCGTAGCAGAGATTGATGGTCTATAAACCGTCAGAGTTTGACGTACATTTTGTTACATTAATTCACCAGTTAGAAGAACTAATAATCCATGCAAGACACAATACGAACGCCTATGCAGCATCGCGACAGCATACTTGAACTTGAAAAATGGTTGAGCCAGCAGATTATTGGCCAGGAAAAGCTCGTCAATCGCCTCCTTATTGCCCTGCTGGCAGATGGCCACCTGTTGGTAGAAGGGGCGCCCGGGCTAGCCAAGACCAAGGCGATCAAGACCCTAGGGCAGGCGATTGAAGGGGATTTTCACCGCATTCAGTTCACCCCGGATCTGCTGCCCTCGGATATTACCGGTACCGAGATTTACCGTGCTCAGGAAGGTAGCTTTGAATTTCAGCGGGGCCCCATCTTTCATAACCTGATACTCGCCGATGAAATAAACCGAGCGCCGGCCAAGGTTCAATCGGCCTTGCTGGAGGCGATGGCTGAGCGCCAGGTCAGCTTCGGTCGTCAAACCTTTGAATTGCCAGAGCTGTTTCTGGTCATGGCAACCCAAAATCCTATCGAGCAAGAGGGTACCTATCCGCTACCAGAGGCTCAACTCGATCGTTTTCTGATGCATGTCACCGTTGACTACCCAAATGCCGAGTCAGAACGCGCAATCCTTAACCTGGTTCGCGCTGAAGCCCTGGCTGCGCGTACTCAGGTAGCCCCTGTGCAGCCTATACCTGTTTCGCAGGCAACCCTTTTTGCCGCTCGAGCCGAGATCCTCAGGCTGCATATGGCACCGTCTGTCGAGGACTATATCGTCCAATTGACGATGGCGACCCGTAACCCCGGCGCCTATGGCGCGGACCTCGCCAACTGGCTTGACTATGGCGCCTCTCCCCGCGGCACCATCGCCCTGGATTTGTGTGCCAGGGCCAATGCGTTCCTGCTGGGCAAAGACTTTGTCAGCCCCGATGACGTACAGGCCGTGGTTCATGATGTCTTTCGGCACCGCATCATCGTTAGCTTTGAGGCAGAAGCGACTGGTATCGATGCCGATCAAGTGATCAGAACCCTGGTCCAGCGTGTCGCTGCAGCCTAAGGCGGGGCAACCAGCATGGTCATGAAGCGCGTCAGGCAAGCCATTACTCGAGAACTACCGGTAAGGGGCGGCGCCTATACAGACATTCGAGAGCTGATACGCTTGCGTTATGCCAGCAAGGCCATTGAGGCCTTTGCCAACAGCAAGGCGCGCAAGCCTTTATCCGGCACACTGGCCTCGAACTTTCGTGGTCGAGGTATCGACTTTGCCGAGGTTCGCAACTACCAGCCTGGCGATGATGTTCGTACCATCGACTGGCGCGTTACAGCCCGGACGGGCGCTGCGCACACCAAGTTATTTCAGGAAGAAAAGGAGCGCCCCGTTCTGATCCTTGTGGACCAGTCTCAGTCGATGTTTTTTGGTTCCCAGGTGGCATTCAAATCCGTGTTAGCTGCTGAAGTCGGCGCCTTGCTGGCCTGGACAGCACTGGAACGGGGCGATAGAGTTGGCGGCGTCGTGTTTTCAGAGGCGGGGCACAGATCCGTCAGACCGCGCCGCAGCAAGCACTCGGTGTTAAGGCTGTTGCATGAAATCAATGACTTTAATCATTTGCTCAATCAGCAGCCGCTGGCAGAAACCAACACTAACTCTCTGGTAGAGGCGCTGCGCAATTTGCGCCGAGTGGCGAAACACGGTTGCGCCGTTTTCATCATCAGTGACTTCTCAACCTTGGCCGATACGGGCAACGAAGAAGCTCGCTTGCACCTGAACCAGATAGCACGGCAGAACGACCTGGTGGGCATTCATATCTCCGATGCGCTTGAACGCGCGCTGCCAAGACCTGACCTCTACACCATCACTAATGGGGTTGAAAGGGTGAGAATGGACACAGCCGACAAGCATTTTCGAGAAGACTATCATCGACGATTTGCTGAGCAGGTCGACGCGCTGAAGCGAGAGTTTACTCGGCAGAAGTCCCCTTTGCTGGAATTACAGACCCATGAGCCGATGATTTCGAGCCTGGCCAGCAAGTACAATGACTATGTCAGGCAGGCCTGAGAATGGCCGTGTCTCCTGACCCACTCAACAATCCTGCGATGCCGAACAGCCAGCAGCTGGACCCGCTGGCCCAACTGCACGATATTCGCCTGCCAGCACCGATTGAGTCCTGGCCACCGGCCTTTGGCTGGTGGTTGCTGGGTCTGCTGGCCCTGGCTGCAGTAGCTGGCCTCAGCTACAGCCTTTGGCGCTATTGGCGCAGGCAGCGCTATCGTCGTGAAGCCAATACTGAGTTACAGACAATCTATGCAGCCTATCAAGACTCGAGGGACCAACAAGCCTATCTGCGAGCCTATAGTGACTTACTCAAGCGGGTCGCACTAACCCACTATCCGCGCCATCGAGTCGCCGCACTGACCGGCCAAGCCTGGGTTGATTTTCTGGATAGCACTGGGCGCAGCCTTGAGTTTTCCATGGGCGCCGGTCAAGTACTGGTTCAGGCACCCTATCAGAATCAGGTAGAGGTACAGATAGACGTTGCCGCCTTGCAACGCCTCGGCAGTCACTGGATCAAGCACCATGCCGCCTTGCCCGCGCAGGAGTCCCCATGATAGAGCTACTCTGGCCATGGGCACTGTTGGCCTTGCCTTTACCCCTGCTGGCCTATTGGGGATTACCGGTCGCGCGGCGCGAAGAAGCCGCACTGCAGGTGCCGTTCTTTCGCATCGCCGCCCAATATCATGCGCAGACCGGCCGCTCGAAGAAGGGCGCCATGTTGCGCCGTCTGCTGCTGGTGCTCGCCTGGCTGGCGCTGGTCGTTAGTGCTGCTCGACCACAATATATTGGCGATCCGGTGCAGCTGCCAACCAATGGACGCGACCTGATGTTGGCTGTGGACATCTCAGGCTCTATGGGCACCGAGGACATGGCCGTCGGCAACACCATGACTACCCGTCTGCAAGTGGTCAAGGCTGTGGTGGGTGATTTCGTCGAGCGCCGTATCGGCGATCGCCTCGGCCTTATCCTCTTTGGCAGCAAGGCCTACCTGCAAACACCGCTAACCTTTGATCGAGCAACAGTTCGGTCCCTGCTGCTGGATACCCCATTGGGCATAGCTGGCGGCAAAACCGCGATAGGCGATGCCATCGGGTTGGCGGTCAAACGGCTGCAGTCACGTCCCGCGGAAAGCCGAGTGTTGATCCTGTTAACAGATGGACAGAACAACATCGGCGAGCTGACACCACTTCAGGCAGCGAAGATCGCCGCTCAGGAAGGCGTCAAAATCTATACTATCGGCTTTGGCGCCGAGGAAATGCAGGTGCCCGGCTTGATCTTTAATCGCACCGTCAATCCGTCGGCGGAACTCGATAGCAAGACCCTGACGGAGATCGCCGAGCTGACCGGTGGCACCTACCAACGGGCCCGCAGCGCGGCAGAGCTGCAACGGATTTATGCCCTACTGGATGAGCTCGAACCCATCGAACAGGAACAGGAAACCTACCGGCCGATCAAATCATTGTTTTACTGGCCGCTGGCGCTGGCATTACTCTGCAGCCTGCTGCTGGTGCTGAGTCACCCGGCGTTGGTCAGCGGCTGGCAAGGACTGCTGTGGCGCCGGCCAGCTAGCAAGGCCACCCTGGAGCTAAAGCCATGATCGACAGCCAGCTATTGCGCTTCATGGACGACTTCCACTTTCTGCGACCTGACTGGTTCTATGCACTGATACCTGCTGTGTTGCTGTTTATCCTGGTCAAGCGCCGCGAGCAACAGGGTAGCAGTTGGGCCCAGACGATTGACGCTGGCCTGCTGCCTTATCTGCTGGCGCTGCCCGGCAAGACGGGTAGTCGTCGCCTGTTGAACCTGTTATTGGTTGGCTGGCTTCTGGCCATCGTCGCCCTGGCTGGCCCGGTCTGGCTGAAAACGCCACAACCGGTCCATGAGCGCGAAGATGCGCTGGTGATTATCCTGGACTTGAGTCGGTCCATGTATTCAATCGATCTGAAACCCAATCGCCTGGTTCGTGCTCAACGAAAGCTGCAGGACCTGCTGGCATCGCGCAACGAGGGCGTGACGGCACTGATCGCTTATGCCGGTGACGCCCATATCGTTTCACCCCTGACTGATGACGCCAACACCATCAGCGAAATGATTGCGGCGGTGACCCCAGAGATCATGCCAGCACCCGGCAGTCAATTGGCGCCCGCCCTGAATCTGGCGGTTCAGCTTTTTGCTGATGCCGGCGTGGCATCCGGTCGCATCCTGTTACTCACGGATGAAATTCGAGACACAGCTGACGCTCAGGCAATTGCCCGCCAACACAGGACCGCCTACCCCATTTCCGTCATGTCAGTCGGGACGCCGAACGGCGCACCTATCGACGGCAGCAAACTGCTGCGAGATGGCGGTTATCTGAAAGATGCTCAAGGCAATCTGATCATTCCACGCGTCAACCTGGCAGCCATGCAGGACTTCGCTCGAGTCGCCGGCGGTCGTTACAGCCCTATGACCCTCACCGATGAAGACCTGGCGTACCTGTTAGCAAACGACACCCTGGCGCCTACTGCTGAGTTTCGTGAGTTGGAACGCGACTTTGATGTCTGGTTTGAGGAGGGTCCCTGGCTGGTCCTTCTGCTGTTACCCCTCGCCGCCTTGTGCTTTCGGCGAGGCTGGCTGTGGAGTCTGCCATTGTTAATGATGCTGCCTCAGGATCAGGCCCAAGCCTCTCTTTGGGACGATCTTTGGCAGACCCGCGACCAGCAGGCCCAGCAGGCTCTGGCGAATGGGGATGCAGCCAGCGCCGCCAGTCTGTTTGACGACCAGGCCTGGCGCGCCGCAGCCCAGTATCGCAGCGCCGATTATGCCGACGCGGCGAGCTACTATTCACTAAAAGCCAATGGGGCACTAAAAGCCAACGAGGCACTGCAAGCCAACGGCGAATCCCATGCAGAGGCTGCCTACAATCTCGGTAACAGCCTCGCACATCTGGGTGAATACGCCGATGCCATCAAGGCCTATGAGCAGGCATTGGCCATCAATCCCGATGATACAGAGGCCGCTGCGAACAAGTCACTGATAGAAGAACTGCTGCGGCAGCAGCAAGAGCAGGAGCAACAAGAGCAGCAGGACTCGAATGAGAATGGCGACGACCAGGAGTCCCAGGACTCGCCATCGAATGAGGACCAGAAGCCCAGCGATGCTGAGGAGCAAAAGTCGTCAGATCAGCAGTCGGACCCGCAGTCGGATCAGGAAGGCAAACCCTCGCAGGAAGAGCCCAGCGAAGCCGATCAACAACAATCCAGCGATCAAGACCAGGATGCCAAGGACCAACAGCTGCTTGAAGAGAATCCACAACCTCTCAGCGAAGAAGAACGCCAGGCGATGGAAAATTGGCTGCGCAAGGTACCCGATGATCCAGGCGGGCTGCTGCGGCGCAAATTCGAGATGCAATACACAGAACGACTCAGACAAGGCAGATCAAACAACAATGGCAATCAATCTAACTGGTAGCTTCCATCCATTCGATGCGCCCAGGCCAAGCACTCATACTCGAGCGCCGTCACTTAGGCGCCTGACAAACCTGCTGCTGGCGCTGACGCTGGCCCTCGTGAGCGGCATCAGTCAGGCGAGCCTGACGACATCCATTGACCGCAGACAGGTATCCGATGCAGACCTGATTCTGTTAAAGGTGCGGCTCGAAAATGCCGGTACCAATCAGGCGCCGGACTTCAGCCTGCTGGAACAGGACTTTGAGATCATCAGCATCAAGGGGCCACAAAGCACCAGCCGCACCAGCATCATCAATGGCAATACAACCGCCGAGGTTTATGTGCTCTGGGAGCTTTCTCTGCGCCCTCGCCGTCTCGGTCAATTAATCGTACCCGCATTGGTCGCCGGCAATTATCGGTCCGCACCCATCCAAATCAACGTGGTTCGACAAACTGCCGAAATGCGCCGTCAGGCCAGTGAGTACGTATTTTTTGAAACCAGTACTGACACCAACGAAACCTATGTTCAGGCGCAGGTTCTATATACCGTTAAACTGTTTTATGTGGATGCCGTATCTGGCGATTTTCCCGCGCCCCCTGTGGTCGATGACGCGGTGATTGAAGCCATTGAAGGTGAACAGCGCTACGATGCTGTGATGAATAATCGGCGTTATTATGTCCTTGAGAAACGCTATGCCATTTACCCACAGAAGAGTGGCGAGCTGGTTATTCCAAGCGAAACCTTCGCCGGATCCCGCGGCAGCAACCGTTTCTTTGGCTCCGGCGAGCGAGTCGTTGCTGTTTCTGAGGCGCACACCATCAGGGTCAACCCCAGGCCTGCAAGTTTTCCCGGCGACAACTGGCTACCAGCCAGCGGCCTGATTTTGACCGAAGCCTGGAGCCAATCGCCACCTACCTTTACCGTTGGTGAGCCTATCAATCGAACCCTGACCCTGACCGTTGAAGGCGTCGCCGGCTCACTGTTGCCGCCTATGCCGGCGCTGAAACTCGCGAATGCCAAGACCTATGAGGACCCGCCCACGGTTACAGAACACACCACCGTCAGTGGCATAGTCGCCACGCAGACCTACACTATCGGTATTGTTCCCACCGCCGCCGGCACTCTACAACTACCGGCCATACGCATCCCCTGGTGGAACACTCGAACCGACTCCTTAGCCTATGCCGAGCTGCCGGCCGCCAGCTTTAGTGTACAGCCTTCGGCCAGCCCTGCGATCGACCTAAGCCAATTGACCCCGATTGTGCCAGCTGTCGTGCCTGACGCGCTCGACTCGGCGACCAGTGTGACACCCGCCCAACCGGTACTCGATGCGACACCCCTTAATCTGATCAGCTCAGTGTTGGCCGTCATTTTCGCGGTCTTGTGGCTGATTACTCTAGGCCTCTGGTGGCTCAGCCGGCGTCAGGCTCGCCGCACGAACCCGTCACAGCCACCGGAAAAAGCGCTAACCACGAATGAAGCCACGCGTTTTGCCGAGTTCACCCGCGCCTGTCGCCAGGATGAGGCTGGCGCTGCACGTCAAGCGCTTATGCTGTGGGGGCTTGAGTGTTATCCTTCGATCAACTCGCTACAAGAGCTGGGTCAATACCTGGACAAACATAGCCCTTTCGATGACGCAGCCACACAAATGGGCTCACAGAAGGGCATACAGAAAGCAAAACCCATAACCCAACAGATAGCCGAGCTGGAAACCTTTCTCTATGGAAGCCCTGCGCAACAAAGCTGGCAGGGCGCAGGCCTCCTGGCAGCCGTCACCAGAGCGACAAACCAGCTTCGCCAGCCGCTGAAAGGCAACTTTTCGCCCTTCAGCAATCTAAAGCATCGGGATCTCGTACCGGCACTGAATCCCGGTGGCCGCTAACCCTTGATAAGCCAAAGACCGTCTTTAACGTCTGCCGAGCAAACTGAGGGGAAGTGCCGCTTTAGGCTTTTATATAGGCTTTTATATAGGCTTATAAAAAAGCCTAATGCGAGTTTCAATAAAACTAGAGGCTCTTTGATACCACCTCAAATACGTCTTTGGACAGATTTTCCGTGTCGAGAATACGTTGTAAATGCTGGCGCATCAGAGTTTGACGCTGCTCATCGTACTTGCGCCAGCGTGTCAGTGGACTCAGGATCCTGGCGGCAACCAAGGGGTTGATGCTGTTAAGCGCTATGACGGTGTCAGCCAGAAACCCATAACCCTCGCCATTTTTCGCGTGAAAGTTGACGTTATTCTGAAACGCAAAGGCTACGATAACCGACCGCAACCGATTCGGATTCAGCATCGTAAAGGCCGAGTGTTGCATCAGGGCCTTGACCCTATCCAGCGCGCCAGGCAAAGGACATGACGCCTGCAGACTAAACCATTGGTCAATC
>Ga0181595_10003973_pt1 | contig 13858 bp, 8 predicted proteins | sample 041ome_7_FD_145604 | JGI IMG/M metagenome (GOLD analysis project Ga0181595, IMG submission 145604) | Coastal salt marsh microbial communities from the Groves Creek Marsh, Skidaway Island, Georgia - 041401AS metaG (spades assembly) | ecosystem: Environmental > Aquatic > Marine > Intertidal zone >...
ATCGCCTTTGCCAAAGCCAATAACCGCCGCCGTATTATGGCCTGCACTACATCCATTGGGCCTGGCTCAACCAATATGGTGACAGCTGCGGCGCTGGCGCATGTTAATCGCTTACCCTTATTGCTGCTGCCTGGCGATCAGTTTGCCAACCGCAAACCCGACCCCGTCTTGCAGCAGGTGGAAAATTTCCAGAATCCGATGACAGCAGCAACGGACTGCTTTATACCAGTCAGCCGTTATTTTGATCGCATTACCAGACCAGAGCAGTTGATCCACTCGCTACCTGTGGCTATGGAAACCTTGCTGGATCCGATCAACTGCGGCCCTGTGACTTTAGCTTTGCCGCAGGATGTGCAGGCCGAAGCTTTTGATTATCCTGCTTATATGTTTGAACAACGTATTCACCGTATTCGTCGTCAGGGCCCGGATGAACAGGAGCTGGCCGATGCGCTGGAACTCATACTGGCGGCCCGTAAGCCACTGATCATCGCAGGTGGTGGTGTGCATTACAGCGGCGCTTGTCAGCAATTGGCTGATTTTGCTGTGGCGCATCGTATTCCTGTGGCAGAAACTCAGGCGGGCAAAGGAGCCGTGCCGTGGCAACATTCCTGCGCCGTAGGTGGTATTGGCGTAACGGGTACGGCAGCGGCCAACCAACTCGCAGCTGAAGCCGATTTGATTATCGCCGTTGGCAGCAGATTGCAGGATTTTACCACTCAGTCCCGTACCGCTTTTGCCGGTAAAACTCTGCTGCAAATCAACGTCGCCCCTTTTGATGCGTTAAAACACCGCGCTAAACCGCTGATCGGCGATGCCGCCTTGCTGCTAAAACTGTTACATGACGCTCTGCCCTGCTGGAAAAGTGAAGAAAGCTGGCTAAAACAAGCACAGCAACTGAATCAACAATGGCAGCAATTTTACGACACTGTGACAGCCAATCCTGGCTCAGATATTTTGCCCAGTGACGCTCAGGTATTAGGTGCAGTGAAACGCCAGTCAGAAAAAACCGATGTGGTGGTCTGTGCCGCAGGAGGTTTACCGGGCGAGTTGCATAAATTATGGCGCGCTGAAGGCCCTGGTACTTATCACGTGGAATATGGGTTCTCCTGTATGGGCTACGAAATAGCAGGTGCTTTGGGTGTCAAAATCGCCAGTCCGGCCCGCGAGGTCTTTGTGGTAGTGGGCGATGGTTCCTACCTGATGATGAACTCTGAACTCGCTACGTCAGTGATGCTCGGCCGCAAAATTATAGTGGTGCTGCTGGATAACAGTGGTTATGGCTGCATCAACAGGCTGCAAAAAGGTACAGGCAATGCCGCCTTTAACAATTTACTGCAAGACTGCGAAGGTCAGGCGCCTGCTATTGATTTTGCCGGTCATGCCCGCGCTTTGGGCGCACTGAGTGAAACTGTAGGTAACATCAGCGAACTGGAGCAAGCCATAGGCAGAGCCCGTGCCGCCAGTAAAAGTTATCTGATTGAAATTAAAACTGATCCACAAATCAGTACAGACAACGGCACCTGGTGGGATGTGGCTATACCGCAAGTCTCAGAGCAGAGTGGTGTCCGCCAAGCGCTGTCGGACTATCAGCAGCAACAACAGAATCAACCTTATTAATAGCAAAGTACTGAGCAGGAATTTTTGTATGCAAACTTTAGGTAACTACATTAACGGCCAGCATATCGCTAGCCAAAGCGGCCGCAGCCAGAGCGTATTTAATCCGGCTACAGGTGAAGCCCAGACTCAGGTCAGTCTGGCTAGCGCAGACGAAACCCGCGACGCTATTGCCGCAGCAGCGACTGCCTTTCAAAGCTGGAGTCAGGTGACTCCGTTGAACCGCTCGCGTGTGATGTTTAAATTTAAAGCCTTACTGGAACAGCACAGAGATGAACTGGCGCTTTTAATCACCAAAGAGCATGGCAAAGTATTTTCCGATGCTCAGGGTGAACTGACCCGTGGTATTGAAGTAGTCGAATTTGCCTGTGGTATTCCGCATTTACTCAAAGGCGAACATTCGATGAATGTGGGCCGCGGTGTCGACAGCTACAGCCTGATGCAGCCTTTAGGTGTATGTGCCGGTATTTCGCCTTTTAACTTTCCTGCCATGGTGCCTTTGTGGATGTTTCCTATCGCGCTGGCCTGCGGCAACAGTTTTGTGATGAAACCTTCGGAAAAAGACCCGACTGTGCCGTTAAAACTGGCGGAGTTATTAACAGAAGCAGGTTTGCCCGCTGGTGTGTTTAATGTGGTCAACGGTGATAAAGAAGCAGTAGACGTGCTGCTGACCGACTCTCGCGTGCAGGCTGTTAGTTTTGTCGGCTCCACACCAATAGCCGAATATGTTTATGCCACAGGCAGCGCGCATGGCAAGCGCGTGCAGGCATTAGGCGGTGCGAAAAACCATATGCTGGTGATGCCAGATGCCGATCTGGAACAAGTCACCAGCGCTTTAATGGGCGCAGCTTATGGTTCAGCCGGTGAACGTTGCATGGCCATTTCTGTCGCGCTTTGTGTGGGTGACGAAGTGGCCGATGCGTTAGTAGCGCAGCTGCAACAGGAAATCAGCACATTAAAAGTAGGACCAGGCACAGGCGTCAGCCCAGAACCTCATATGGGCCCTTTGATCAGCCGTCAGCATGCCGACAAAGTGTTAAGTTACATCAATGCAGGTGTAGCTGAAGGCGCAACTCTGGTGGCCGATGGCCGCAATTTTGTCGTCAGCCAGCATCAGCAGGGTTATTTTGTTGGCCCTACGCTGTTTGATAAAGTCTCCCCTGCTATGAGCATTTACCGTGAAGAAATTTTCGGCCCTGTACTGGCTGTAGTTCGTGTGCCTTCTTTTGCCGAAGGTCTGGCACTGATTAATCAACACGAATTTGGTAACGGCACTGCTATTTTCACAGGCAGCGGTGAAGCGGCCCGTGAATTTACCGCTCAGGTGCAAGTCGGTATGGTCGGAGTCAACGTGCCTATTCCTGTGCCTATGGCCTTTCACAGCTTTGGAGGCTGGAAACGTAGTGTGTTTGGGCCATTAAATATGCATGGTCCGGACGGTGTACGATTTTACACCCGCATGAAAACCATCACAGCTCGCTGGCCTAATGGTCAGGCCCAGGGTAATCAGTTCTCTATGCCGACTATGAAGTAAAAACGCTCCCGTTAAAAAGCCCGCTTTGCGCTTCTCAACAGCATCAACCGGGCTTTTTCTTTATCACGATTTTAATAACAACTTGGAATTATAAAGCGACAGGGCTATAAATGACGCCGAGCTTATCGAGTTCAGTTTCAGCACGGCCATGAAAACCACTGATTTGCCAGCCCGCCGGAGCCTGATAGCTGGTGCAATTCGAGGTTTGACTGCCGCCGGCTAAACTGCGACCCGCACTGGTTTGCAGGCTGGTGTAAAAAATCCGCATAGCACCATTACGATTGCCCTGACACAGAGTCACAGACTTCAGATATTCCCCTGTATTCAGGGTTAAGCTGTTAAATGTGCCGCCGTTACCGCCATGGCTAAAACTTTGACCATTGCTCAGCTGCAAGCCAAGCTGATCGACACGACTGCCACTACGCACGCTGATTTGACTGACTTTTGGCGTAGCAGGTAACTGGCTGACCGTATTAAAGGACACACCACCATCGCCACCAAACTGGTCACTCATTTTCCGGTTGGCTGGCGTGCTGTAAATCCAGTTTGCCGACACAGGCGGATGATCTGACAATTTCAATCCTTCCGGAGTTTCATCGTCCTGACGCACCTGATAATCCAGCAATTGCAGGTTCAGATAGCCATTGTCGCGATACAGCACTTTATCGACAATTTCACAGTTCGCTGCGCTGATTTTTGGCTCGCAAACCAAAGCATCAGCCCCCAAAGCAGGAATATCGCCAGAGCGATACAATTCCACCCAGGTATCGGTAAAGCCTAAGCCCAGTAACTCACGGATATTGTCACCTGTGCGGGTATAACGGGTGTTGGTATCTCCCATCACTATTACCGCATTGCCGACAGACTGAGTGCTGATGTATTGTTTTAACTGCAGAATATTATTCCGACGAGCGGTTAAGTCGGCCGTCTCAACCTGAGCCTGAGTATGTAGATTGTAAATATCGACATAAACCCCTTCAGCCAGCCGCACCTGCATCAATGTAAAACCTTTAGGTGTCAGACAATCAACGCCGTTGCAGTGGTTCCATTTCACTCGTTTGAGACTGCTGAATGGTAAATGGCTCATGCTGTTTAAACCACTGCCTATGCCCATCCCCCCTGTAGTGGCAGAGCGATACGTATGGGTATTGCAGGTGTCGTATAAAGCGGCGTGATAATTAAAATCTTCCTGCACGTTCACAATATCAAAGTCGTTTACATAACAGCTGATCTGCTCTGTGGCGGCTTGCCTGTCGCTTTCGGCGCTGGAAAATAACTCCAGTAAACCGGCCACATTGTAACTTAAGGTATCAAAGCTGCCGGACTGCTGCGCTGCAGCAGGTGCTGCCACACAACAACTGATGCCAAGACCAATCAGTACTGATTTCAAATGCATATCCTTCTCCGTAATGTTATGGGTTATGGTGATGTCGTGCACAGAAAACTGGTCCTCGGCAGCGGCTGTTTTATGCAGCACGACGCAGGACATCGACTCAGCGTTCTCATTTTAAAGAGCAGCTGCCCGTCATTTCCTGACAGCTGTTTTTAAAATATTTTTAAAGATCCGCTGATCTTGGTTCCCCTGCTGTCACTTGCTTCCCACTACAGGATGAAAGAATACGGATCAGAGTCTTATCTTGCCTTTGCTATAGCCTCCAGATCGGCCAAAACAGGAAAACCATTGTTAGGCCTTCTATTCTCGGGGTGATACCAGTTGGCCCAGCGTGAGTCCTGATCCCCTGTTAAACGACGCTGGTGCAGCAACTGCAACTGAGTTTTTGCCTGTTGCAACAAGGCTGCACCCTGCTCGCCTGTCCAGTCCGAACCTGCATCAAGTTTCAGCTGAGCCATCTGCAGCAGCAGTTGGTTGTAGTTCAGTAAATCCAGATAAAGTTGCAGAGGTAAAATCACAAAATCATGATAAAAAACCGGATTTTTTGTAGCATTCAGCCCGGCATTCGCCTGCTGCAAGCCTTTTTCTAAAGCGGTGATACGGGGGGCTGTGGCATTGAACCAAGGCTGGATCCGATCTGCGGTCACGCTAAATTCATGTTTACCAGGTTGTCGCACCGGAGTGTCGGCCAAAAAGCCTTGCAACACTTTCACTTGCCATAATATTTCGACATAACCCACCTCATCCGCATGCGCCTGATGCAACTGCTGCATAGCCCCAATAGCGGCTGGTGTGGCTGCTGCGCCAAAATAGCGGTTGAACCAGTCTGTGCTAAAAGTTTCGCTGTTAAAGACCCCGCCAAGCCGCGCCGACTCTGCATAAGCGGCCAGATTCAATAAAAAAGGCCGGAAGGTCTGGCCATTCACCATCATGTACTGATCGGCTTTATGCTGCTGATACATAAAGTCCATCACCTGCTCAATCCGCTTCGGGTAAGGGTCGGCCACATCATGATTCAGCCAAAAGCCGGCATGCACATAAGTGCCCATGGCATGGGCTTTGTCGGACGCTGGTAAATAATCAAACTCACCCCAGCCGTTATCAGACCAGGCCACAATAAAGTCTTTTGGTGGGTTAAAACCGGCGTTAAATAGCGCCATACCATCGTGGTAACAGGTGCATACCTTAATAGCGCCTGGCTTTTGCTGGTCAAGCAACTCGCCTAATGCGGCATAGACCTGATTAAACACTTGTGTTTTATCTTCGTTGCATGAGCTTTGATAAGGCCAGTCCCAGACCTGATGCCGTGGCCGCAAGCTAAATATATCGGCACGGCCTATAGGAGTTTCTTTTAGGTAATACAACCACAGGTCCTTCCAGCTCTGCTGATGCTGTGACCAACAGTTGGACTCTGTTTCAGGCAACGAGCCCAATTGGCGCCCCATCATCATATCCACTTGCAGCAACATGCCTTTGTCGTGGATGTAGTCGATCATCTTGTTCAGATAAGCTCTGTCGAGCTGGTAATCCGGATAACGGCTTTGGTACTCAGGACGCTGATAAAACTCAACACGCCCGAGCATATCAAACAGCTCAATAGCGTTGTAACGCATCCGTACCAGACTATCGATCAAGGCAGTAAAGCTTTCCCAGTCGTATTGCAGCTTAGTGCCACGAAAGTTCGCCAGCTCATCCACATCATTTTCAAAGTACACCAGCAATGGCACCACCGGAGCGTCAATGCGTTGCGTCTGTAATTGCAACAGTTGTTGCATCGACACAGCTTCAGCCTGGCTGCCCGTCCAGTAACGCAGAGGATCGGTATTCAGATACTGCTGACTAAAGTCATAGACACTGTATTGAGTGCCCTGCACATCAGCTCCGGCCAACAGGATCAACGCTTTGTCATCTTTTTGCTGGTGCATCAGGCCTGAACGGGGTGTGCTTATGTCTGCCAGCAAGGCCTGACTTTGCGCATTCAGCAATTGATGCCCTTTTAACTGCCCAGCGACACCTATCAGAATGGTCAGGTTGGACTCAGCATTAGTCTGTGGGCCTTTGGTAATAGTGGCATCAGGCAGCATCGCCAGCTCAGCCTGTAAGTCCCGGGCTGCAAGTTCTATCGCTTTGTGGGAACCGGCTGGATAAAGCAGATGGATATGGTGCACTCTGGTTTTTGTAGTGCAGGAGCTCAGCAGCATCAGCGCCGTCAATACAACCAGCAGTAAGCCGCGCCCAATCATAAGGACACCTTAATAAATACCGGATTGCTGTAAAACCATAAATCGGACCATGGGTTTTCGCCTTTGGCATCAGGTTCTGGTTCCAACTCGTTTTTATTGTTGGTGCCACGTAGGCGCAGATACTGGCTGGCGCTGACTTTGCCGAGCTGTAACTCAAAGGTGCTATAGCCGTCTTTGCTACTCCAATCTTTTGCATAAAAACGTTTAGCGACTTTGGTATCTGGTGCTTCGTCTGTACTTCGTTCTGAAGCCGGGCCTTTGATCACCCCCTGAATCACATCCACCCGTTCAACTTCTGGGTTAAAACCGCCGCCGTTGTTGCTGGTGGGGTCGCGAAAACGCACCCGCAGCACCAGCTCATCTTGTGGTTTTACTGTGAGTGTCTGGCCTGCTGTAGCGGTTTTAGTGGAGTTTTTTACTGCCACTTCAACAAAGAGCGCATCTATTAAATCGCCTGTAGTCACAAAAACCTGACCGGCTTTGAGTGCTGCAAAAATGCTGTCGTAGTTTTTATCCGCATACACATAAGTTTTGGCGTATTGACCAGGCCAGAAGTCGGCCCAGCCATCAGTGTAATGACCATGGCTGTCGGACACACCTGTCACCCACCAATTCCTGCCTTCGCTGAGTAAACTATCCCACACCCCACCTAAACGGGCTGTCATCTGGTCGTAGCCGCCCATTGTTGGATAATCCGGGTATTCGCCGCGAATGGCATTTGGGTCTGAACTGCCATCCGGATTTAAAGTCGCAGCCTGATGGCCTTCAGCGCCCGTCATACCAATGACCACATCGGGCGCTGTATCTTGCCAGTCACGTAATTGCGCTGGAGTCACTTTATTGTACTGCCGAAAACCAGTGGCTAAACGTGCCGGATGATTGACCAAAAGCAAAGGTTTATCCGGTAATTCATTCATGGCTTTTAAGGCTTGCAGCATAAAAGCATCTTCGGCTTTTTCCGGCCCTGGTGGTACACCCTGACGGCCGTTGTAGCGGCTTTCTATTTGGTACAACTGCTCAGCTTCTGTTGCCCTGTGCGGCATAATAAAACTGGCATGGCGACCACCAGGGCTATTGCCCGGCACATCAAACTCCATACCGTAAAATTGCAGAATGTGCGGTAAAGCTTTACGTGAAGCCACAAGTTCTGGATAAGCCTGCTCCAACGCCAGTTTGGCGCGGTTTGGCCCACCGTGATCAGTGATCACCATCCAGCTTAAGCCGTAATGTGAAGCCATTTGGGCATTTAGCGGAATCGAATATTTAGCATCACCACCTAAAATAGGCTCCGGCGGAAAAACTGAGTTATCCCATTTCACACTGTAATGGGTATGCACATGGTGATCACCAGCCAGCCAGCTTTTGCCTTGTTCAGGTTTGTGCTCTGGCTTCTGCCCTGTAGTCGGCTCAGTTTGTATTTGCTGGCAAGACGTCAGTAGCCCCAGGCTGATGGCCATCAGCAGAGGATGTAACAGCACTATTGATTTCATAGATCTTCTCTTTTTTACTGCTGTGACCCGGCACAAAATAGCAGCGAAAATACTGATGCTGAAAAGATATAGCAAGCATTGACACCGGTGTCAATTATTAATCAGGTTCTGTGCGACCAGAGGTTCAACGCAAGTAAAAGCGGCAAAGAACAAAGATAACGTTGAATTAAGCGGTTGATTTATAAATCTAAATCAACTTTGAATTACTGCAGATTGAATTGATAAGCTAAATAAAAGTCCGGGGGCAGCCTTGTGAGCAGACAAAGTCCATTGATGGGTCAGTGCAATCTCCTGACAAATCGCCAAACCTAAGCCTGCGCCAATGTCCTTTCTGTGTTCACCACGCCAGAAACGGTTAAAAAGCTGCGGCAGTTCTTCATCGGCTACACCAGGACCATAATCCCGCACTGTCAGGCTTTGGGCCGTTAGCGACAACACCACTTCTGTGCCTGCAGGCGCATGCTGAATAGCATTTTCTATCAAGTTTTTCAGTAAGGTGAATAAAGCACCTTTATCGGCCTGCCAGACTGCGTTATGACTCTGATCTTTTAACAGTAGTTTTACCCCTGCAGCATCGGCCATACGTTGTAGATAAAACAGCACTTCGGTACAGACTTGTGCCGGTTCTACTGCAGTGAATTTATAGTTTTGCTCCTCACTGACTTCTGTTAACAACAAGAGTTGCTGTACCTGACGGGACATATATTTTACATCGCTGAGTAACCAGTCGCGTTCTTCGTTGTCCTGCATCAGTTCAAGCTGGGCGCGGATCAAGGCCAGTGGTGTTTTCAGTTCATGAGCAGCTGTGGCCAGAAATTCCTGCTGCAAGCGGTAGCCCCGCTCCAGCCGGTCCAGAGCTATATTAAAACTTTGCACCAAAGGCGCTATTTCAGTAGGCACCCGGTCTACCTGCAAACGTTCCTGCAAAGAACGGGGCGAAATCAAAGCCGCCGCCTGCGATAGTTTATGCAAAGGCCTTAAAGTATACCCCAAAGCAAAATGCACACAGGCGCCAAATACAAAAAACAGCACCAAAGACAATACAATCAGGCCATCTTCGATAAAACGTAAGGCAAAGCTATCGTGAGCAAAATACATAAAACGCCTGCTGACAGCCACCTGACAATACCAGGTGTTGCCGTTATGCACTCTGACCCCCGTGCCAGCGTCCATGATCACGCCGTGTTGTTCAAATTCAAATGGCCCGGCTTTTAACGGCCGTTGCTCCACAGCAGACCAAAATTCCGGTGCGGCTTTGGAGGCCAATACCACCTTGCCGTGTTGATCCAAGACTCTGAAGGCAATTTCACTATACAAATTCTCAAACAACCAAAGGTACTCTTCGTCGCCAACCTGAATAGGCACTCCTTCGGCATTAAACTTTAGCTCTTCAGCAAGTTCACCGGAAAAATCGTTGATATCGTTTTCCGACAAAATATTACGCTGAAAGCTCAATGCAGCCAGCACCACCAAAGCAATCAGGCTGACACTCAAAAACATACCAGCCACATAAGCCAGCTGCATTTTGACACTGATACTGTTGCGGTATAACCGTCTCAACCAAGAAATCATAGTCATGCTCTGCCGCTAAAACTAATGAGGTGTTTTGGGTTCTGCCAGCGCATAACCTACTCCCCTGACATTAATGATCTGACAGCGCGAACCAATGGCGGCCAGCTTTTTGCGGATGCGGTGCAACACCACGTCCAGCGCGTTAGGTGTCACGGCCTCACTAAAGCCCCAGGCTGCGGCTTCTAACAAGTTATGCCGCACCGTTTCACCAGGTTTGCGCATTAACACAAACAACACCTGCAATTCAGCCTGAGACAGCAATTGGTTTTTGTCGGCACAGCAAATTAGCTTGGTTGCAGGTTGCAGCAACAAATCGCCAAAACTGGGTTCCAGCGACTGGCGCTCGACCGGCCGTCTGAGCAAAGCCTTCACTCTGGCGACCATCTCTTCCATCGCAAAAGGTTTGGATAAATAATCATCCGCGCCAGCCTCTAACCCATTGACCCTGTCATGCAGCGCATTGCGGGCTGTCAGCACCAGACAGGGAATATGATTACCCGCATCGCGTAGCCGTTGCAGTAAGTCCAGACCATCTCCGTCCGGAACCCCTCTGTCCAGCACCATGGCCTGATAAGGCAGGTGCTGCAACGCCTGCCAGGCGTGATCAATACGCTCGAAGCTATCGACCACTATGCCAGCAGGGGCCAGCCCTTTGCTGATCAGCTGGGACAGACGTTTATGATCTTCAAGCAGCAGGATGCGGTTCATCAGACACTGCTGCTTCAGAAACGATAAACATAGCCAAGCATCACCCGGCTTTCTGTGGAACTATCAACCAGCGGGCTGTCCTTTATTTCTGTTGCAAGACTGGTGACTGCCAGATCCAGCATCATCATCTGTTGTTGATCAATCATATAGATACCACGTACCCCAACTTCAGTATTCATGCCAGCTTCGCCCTGATAAAAAGCCCGGTCGACTCTGGTTTCCTCAGCACGAACACCATAATAATAATCCACATAGTTTTTATCGACGCGGCTTAACACCACACGGGGCGTCACCATGTAGCGTTCACCTATTGTCCATGTTCTCTCAAAACCAAGATTGAATATAGAACCATCACTATCGCCTGCAGCTTCAGTCAAAAACTCAAGGCTGACATTGACCAACTCATTTTGCCACTCAACCTGGGCTCCGACCCAAAAACCACCATCACGCTCTTCCATACCATTGAGAATAGGTGTTTCGTCTGGATCATTGTCGGAAAAGTCATATTCTCCGACCAGATTGAAATTGAATTTATTGGAGTTATTCAGCTCGAAGCCTGGTAATTTATACTTCAGGTTAGGACCCAGAACCTCAATATACTCATTCTCATAAGAAATAAAAGGAATGACATTGGTGTCTCGATCTATATCTGTATAGGCCTTTTGGCTAGACACTACACCTAAACCCAGGCCCCAGGATGATTCTTGCCCGCGATCAGATTCCTGAGCCGAAAGAGGTAAACAAAGCAGAGCTATGGCTGCGGCCAGACTAGATGTTAGATAAGTGCGTTTACTATCGTTGCGTTCGGCCTGATACGAAAGTGATGACATAAAAAGTTTCCTTTTGAATAATGGTCAATAAACCACTCCATCATCCCTGCTCCGACTTACACAAAACTTACAACAACAGTTAATTTTTATTTTTCTTTGTACAGCCCTTCGTAAGTTTCCTGAAAGCTATCGCAACCCATAGTGCGGCATCGCCCCATTTAGGATGAGATCACAAATGCTTTTTCGTCATGTTGTTCATAAACAGTCAACTACCTTCTTTATTCTGCTCTGTCTGGCGCTTCTGCTTTGTGCAGCTTTGGTGTTTAACCGAACCTCAGCTTCACTGCAACACAACAATTCAGAGCAAAACCAACTCAACACCATCGCCAAACCTGTACTTACAGTGACAGCCAGCAGTCCTCTGATGTCCATGCTTAACTCAACTGTATCAGCACAGGGCAATATAATGGCCTGGCAAGAAGCCAGTATTGGCACTGAAGCGGATGGCTTGCGGCTGGCTGAAGTCAAAGTGAATGTAGGTGATCAGGTGCACAAAGGTCAGATTCTGGCCGTTTTTGCCTCTGCCACCTTACAGGCTGAGCTGGATTTAAGTCGGGCAGACAAAGCCGAAGCTGAAGCTTTGTATACTGAAGCTCTGGCTGACCTGAAACGCACTACAGAACTGAAATCCAGTGGCGCTTTGTCCAGCCAGCAAATTCAGCGTTACGTCACAGCAGCACAATCTGCCAAAGCTCGGCTGGACGCCGCCAAAGCCAGACTAAAAACACAAGAGTTACGGCTGGCTCAACGCCAGGTTAAAGCGCCGGATGACGGCATTATCTCTGCCCGAACCGCCACAGTTGGTGCCGTCTTGCCCTCGGGCCAGGAATTGTTTCGTTTGATCAGGGCGGGACGACTGGAATGGCGAGCTGAAGTATCCTCGGATGAGCTGTCAAAACTCAAAACCGGCCAAAAAGCTCTGATCAGGCTCTCGGACGGCAGCAGCGTTCAGGGCTCTATACGGATGCTGTCCCCTATTGTCGACATCCAAAGCCGCAATGCACTGGTCTATGTTGACCTTCACTCCAAAGGCACAGCGTGCTCCGGCATGTTCGCCCAGGGCCAGTTTGAGCTTGAGGCGACTCAAGCCATGACCTTACCAGTGAGTGCTGTGCAACTGCGGGATGGTTTTAGCTATGTCATGCGTATAGAGACTCTCTCCACTACGATGCAGAGTAAAGTCATTCAAACCAAAGTAAACACAGGCCGTCGCATTGCAGATCGGATAGAGATCACCAGTGGTCTGAAGCTGTCAGACAAAGTGGTTACCACAGGCATTGCCTTTCTCGGCGATGGCGATCTGGTCAGAGTGATTGCAAAGCAAAACTCTGCTGCACCAACTACTGCCCCTTATCTGAAGGCCACTTCTGGCCCTATGCTCTAACAGGATGACCGCATGAATCTGAATATATCGAGTTGGGCTATACGAAACCCCACCCCAGCCCTTTTGCTGTTTATTTTATTAAGCTTTGCCGGCTTATTAGGTTTTCAGTCGATGAAAGTTCAGGATTTGCCCGATCTTGAACTACCTACAATTACAGTGACGGCCTCTTTACCAGGCGCATCTCCATCACAGCTGGAAACCGATGTGGCAAGAAAACTGGAAAATGCTTTCGCGACGGTGCAATGGGTCAGGCATATTTATACGAACCTGACGGAGGGTGAAGTCAGTCTCAGTATTGAATTCCGCTTAGAGCGGCCCATTCAGCAAGCGCTGGATGATGTGCGTGATGCAGTCGCCAGAATCAGAGCCGACTTGCCTGCTGATTTACGTGATCCCGTGATAAAAAAGGAGGAGCTATCTGGATCCCCAATTCTGACGTACAGTATTGCCTCGTCACAGCTGGACGCAGAAGCATTATCCTGGTTTGTTGATAATGACATCAGCAAAACCCTGCTGGCTGTCCGGGGGGTTGGCTCTGTCAGTCGCGTCGGCGGTGTCAGTCGGGAAATTCGGGTCGATCTCGACCCAAACCGCCTGCTGGCTTTTCATACCACAGCATCTGATATTTCGCGCCAGTTAGGTCACATTCAACAAGAGGGGTCCGGAGGCCGCACCGACTTTGGTGGTATAGAGCAATCGGTACGAACCATTGCGACTGTTGGCTCAGCTGAAGAAATTGCCTCTTTAGACATCAGCTTAAGTGATGGCCGTCGCATCAGGCTGGATCAGGTTGCCCATATTTCCGACACAGTGTCAGAACCACGTTCGGCCGCCTTTTTAAATGGCAATTCTGTGGTGGGTTTTGAAATTGTACGGGCGCTGGGCTACGGCGAGCTGGAAGTGGCAGAGGGGGTTCGAGCAGCTTTACAGCAGCTAAAACTAGAAAAACCAGATATTCAGCTGACAGAAGTTTTTAATCTGATAGACCCTGTCACTGAAAACTACGATGGTTCGATGCAGCTCTTGTACGAAGGAGCTCTACTGGCCGTCATCGTCGTTTTTTTGTTTCTGCGTGACTGGCGGGCAACTG
>Ga0181595_10003983_pt1 | contig 13845 bp, 12 predicted proteins | sample 041ome_7_FD_145604 | JGI IMG/M metagenome (GOLD analysis project Ga0181595, IMG submission 145604) | Coastal salt marsh microbial communities from the Groves Creek Marsh, Skidaway Island, Georgia - 041401AS metaG (spades assembly) | ecosystem: Environmental > Aquatic > Marine > Intertidal zone...
CCGTTAGCAATTTTTCCCGCAGCGCCAGGTACAACTGCTGCTGTAAAGTGCCCTGACCTGACAGGAAAAAACTTCCAAGTTCTATACGCAAACTGGATCTCTCAATTAGTTAAAACTGGCACTTTCTAATGAACCAGTTTAGCGATAAAACTGCAGCAGAGACAAGAGATGAGGGATCTGTATGCTGAGTTATCAAGTAGAATCCGGTTTTGATTTAGAAGAAATGCTGACTCTGTATAAAGCCTCAGGCATTAACAGACCGATAGACAATAAAAGCCGGATGGCAACTATGCTGGCCAGTGCTAATTTGTTGGTAACAGCACGACAAGAGGGTAAATTAGTAGCGCTTGCCCGTTGTATGACCGACAAAGCCTGGGTTGTTTATATTTGTGATTTACTGGTCGATAAAAGCCTTCAGCAGCATGGCATTGGTAAAGAATTACTACGTCAGGTGCAACTGATCACTGGACCAGAAGTTCAACAATTGTTACACAGTGCTGAAAGTGCAATGGGTTACTACCCGAAAGTAGGTTATCAGTTATGTCACAATGCCTATGTGATTAAAAGAGAACGTTAAGACATTATGTATTTACCTAAACATTTTCAGAATGATAATACGGATCAGATCCGTCAGTTTTTACAGCAACATTATTTTGGCTTGCTGCTGAGCAACAACCCGGATTTATTTTTTACCCCTTTGCCCTTTTTGTTTGACTGGCAAGAGCAGCAACTGACGGCCTTTTGCCATATGGCTCGTAATAATCCTCAGTTAAAACAGTTAAATGAACAGCAGGTGCAAATCGTGATTATGGGACCTCATGCTTTTGTCGCAGGCGATTGCTATGGCGAAGAGCAGGCGGTTTCTACCTGGAATTACAGTCTGGTTGAGCTTAAGGGTACAGCTTTTACGCTAAACAATGAGCAAACGCTGGAGTTAGCGCGCAGGCAAGAAAGTTTTTCAGCGCCCGACATGCACCAATCTGCCGAGTATCAGCAAAAACTGGTGCAGGGCATCTGTGGCCTGCGGATAGACGTCAGCAGTTGGCTGGGCAAAATGAAATTGTCACAGAATAAATCGGAAGCGCAACGACAAAAGGTCGGTGATTATTTACAGTTGACAGAACAGCCACAACAGGTCTGGCAACTCATGCAGCAGTTTGAGTTGTACGACAGTAATTAAACTTGCTTTCAGGCAACCCTGAGTTTCCAAAAACAGGTTAATTTTCTTTGAAAACTCAGACGCTTAGTCTGGGTTTTTCCGTTAGTATGGGAACAGCTTCAGTGGAGTTGCAGTGATGTCGGATTTGGTCAGCTGGTCCCGAATAAAAAATTTACCAGGCCCTGCCTGGGTGCTGTTGGTGGGCAACTTTTTTGTCCGAGGCAGTTATTTTATGGTCTGGCCTTTTATCTCCGTATTGCTGTATCAAAAGTTCCAACTTAGTGCGACTGAAATAGGTTTGTGGTTAACCAGTGCCGCTTTGCTTGCAGTAGTACTTGGTTTTTATGCCGGCTATTTATCCGACCGTTTTGGCCGTTATCCTCTGCTGTTGTCCGCTGCAGTAGCTGGCACTATAGCCTTTAGCTGTTTTGCTGTGGTGCAAAGCAAAGAAGGATTTATCATCTGCATATTCCTATCCACAGTGCCGCGGGCTTTATGGGATGCTCCCAGTAAAGCCTGGCTTGGCGACTCGGTGCCCGATGCAAAAGATCGTGAACTGGCACTGCAAGGTCTTTATTTTATGGTCAATGCCGGTGCTGCAATAGGGCCATTCTTGGGTCTATCAGCAGGTATGACAGGTAATCCCCTAACCTTTTTTATTACAGCTATCTCCTATTTTTTATTGGGGGTGGCTGTATTATTTTTCCGGCAACATCCAGGGCAACCAAGACAAAGCCACAACCCGATACGGTTTAGCCAAACTTTATTTTTATTAAAAAAAGACCAGTTGTTTTTATTGGTGATAGTGGCCAATATTTTAGTGACCTTTATTTATGCACACTGTGACTCCAGCCTGATCCAATATTTGACCCGGGCGGACGTGCCGGAATTAATCACACTGATTTCAGCCATGATTATTCTCAATTCCAGTGTCATATTGTTGTTTCAGTTTCCACTGTTACGGCTGATGGCCAGTTGGCCTGTGGTATCCCGTATTTATGCGGGCCTGCTGTTATTGGCGGCATCGCAACTTGGCTTTGCGCTCAATCCACCTGAATGGTTTTGGGGTTGGATTGCCGCTGTATTTGTCTTAAGTCTGGGCGAAGCTATTTTATTTGCCAATATGAATGTGCATTTGGATCAGTTGGCGCCAGCTTCGTTACGCGGCAGCTATTTTGGGGCGGCGAGTTTGTATGCCATTGGTTACTCGTTGTCACCGGTATTGGGCGGCGTAATGCTGGATTTGTGGGGAGGGCCAGCACTTTTTGCATTCAGTTTTAGCTTATGTCTGGCGGTATTTATCAGCTATCAGCACAGCGGCAAACTAAAACGACCTGACTTTATACAGCTCGAGCATCAATGGAAAGAACAGGCAAAACAAGGGACAGTTGCGGGTTCATAAGTCCCTTGCTTTGCCTGAGTGCTGACAGGTAAAGAGCAGCACTTTTCTAAAATCAGTTGTAACCCAGCTCGGCACAATGTTCGACGGCAGGATCAAAGCGTTTTGCTTTTAGCGATTCGCTGTCGTCTTCACGCCAAATCAAGCTTAATGCTCTGCGTTCCTGTTGAGTTAAATCTTCCTTTGAGTTACGGGCACTGTATCCAAAGTTCTGTTCACTTTGCTGTTGTTTGATTGCACTCATCAAATGCACTCCTGTCTTCTTTTGGTTGACACTGCCGGGTAAGCATCGGACTTCCCAACAGCAGGCGGATCTAAAGCCTACCCCCTGTAAACTGAGCGCTAGCTGAACTGACAGCTCACTTTTCAACCAACACAAAATGACGTGCCATTCACCTCAACAATGCCTTCCAACACCAGTAAGCTGCCATTCAGTTAGCGCAGGTAGACTGCGTTTTTCTTCTCATCTGAGACTTTTCGACACTGTTTAAAAGAGGGATCACACCAATGAAAATGAAATTAACACTCGCCAGCCTTGCATTGACAACAACGCTCGCAACAGCAATGGTTCAGGCAGGAGAATTTGTTCCCGCAGCTGGTTTTGGTTCTCAGTACGGCGATTTAGGCGGTAAATTTATGTACCGAGAAGATAATATGGCCCTTTATGTCGGCGTAGGTATAGGTGGTGCTGCAGTAGGTTTTCATATAGCACCATCAGCAGGTAGCCAGCATGTCTTTGGTGCTCAGTATGCTTCAGACTCAGACGTTTTTGATGCTGATGGCTTGCTGCTGGCGACTTATGATTACCACTTCCGTGGCTTTAGTGGTCGAGGCTGGACTTTAGGCGGCGGTTTAGGCACTGCGGACTACGATGATGGCCGTCGCAATGGTGAAAGTAAAACTGTAGCCGTATTTAACGTCGGCTATAAATTCTGATTTCTTGTTCTGCTAGCGCACTGAAGATCAACAGGCAGCCAATAGGCTGCCTGTTTTTTATTACAGAAACAATGCTGCATATTCAGCAGGCATCTGCTGTAAAGGCTTGATCTTCACATCTTTATAAAACACTTCAGCAGCTTCACTTTGCAGCTGAATTTTACCCTCTGTTAAAGGCTTGGTTTCACCTTCCGGCGTCACATATCTGGAATTACGCAACACCATCACTACGTGGCCATTGACTATATGCAGACTCTGGCCTTCGAAGCTAATCAGTTCTACTGTATTCCACTGCCCTGCTGGTTTTTCATGATCGTCTTTTCGCAGTACAAAGCCCTGCAGCTCTTCGCCTTTGCCTACCTTAAGGAATGGCTGAGTTTCATCTGCTACAGCATTCATAATAGACTCAGGCATAAAAGCACGAATATCAATAGCAGAATCGGCTTGTTGCCAGTAATCGCCGTTATGACCTTCCATGATCTGAAACTCCTGCGACATCATCCAGGAACGGAAATACTCCTGTCCATGCTCACCAATAGCGTGATACAAAATGCCGCTGTCTTTGAGTTTATTCAGCCGAGGTGGCCATTTTTTATCGCCCCAACGAAATTGCAGTTTTAAATGGTAGTTTTTGTAGGCGTTTTTACTGGTGACTGCACCATAGATTTCACCACTGACCCTAAGTACTGGCTCATTGTTTTCTTGCTGCATAGTAAAAACTTTGTATTGGTCGTTACCGGTATTTAAACCTATCGGCTCTATCGGCTTGCCCTGCTCATCTTTTGGCACCGAACCATCGTACGACTCTTTATGCTTATAGCTTAAGTAGGTATCCCACTGGCTCAGCTCTTTATCCAACAAAGGTTGCCAGTCCGCAGCAAAAGCGGAGTAACTAAAAAACGCGACAGTAACACCCAGCAGTTTAAGTTTCATGATTTTATCCAATAATGAACGATTTCAATTGGATACCAGTTTAAACCAAATTTGTAAAGCGCTTACATTCTGCTGTGGAACTAAAGCATATTACGTTTTTTATTCAAGTGGGTCAGAACAGTTAACAATCCGTTCTGACCCCAAATTTAATTACCAGCTCAGCTTTTGCGCATCTTTGGCTATGCCAGGTTTGACAGGTTCAGCATTCAGTCCGGGTACGGCTTTCTGCGCCAACTGCTTTTGTAACAAGCTAATGGCATAAGACAATTGCGCATCCTGACCGTTAAAACTGGCGTAGGGCAGATTATCAATCAGAATATCCGGGCTGACACCACGGCCTTCGATGATCCAGCGGCCCTCTTTATCAAACTGCGCAGTTTCAGCAACCCGGGCGACGCCCATATCTGCCAATAAATTGCGCCCCGACAACCAGACACCAGCACCAGCGGTTTGCTGACCAACGACTGGACCTAAACCCAAACTTTTCACACCAGCGGCAAAAGTTTCACCATCTGAATACGTCAGAGGATCAGTCAATACCACCAACTGACCACGGAAGCTCTGTTGCATATTGCCATAGGCTTTGCCCTGAGTGGGTTGCCAGAAAGCCCAGACCCGACGTAATAGCTTTTCAATCACCCAGCTATCAATATTGCCGCCTCTGTTACGGCGCACATCGATAATCAAGCCAGCTTTATCAACATTTGCATAAAACTCGCGGGCAAAATTGCTGATGTCATTGGGTGTCATCGCATACAAATGCAAGTACCCCAGTTGTTGCTTGCCGAGCTGTTCAACCTGATGTTTTTTCTGCTGTACCCAGTGCTGATACCTTAAGCTTTGTTCTTGTTGCGGGCTGACAGGCACCACCACTTTTTTAAAGGCTTTGCCATCCCGTTCTAACTGTAACAGCACTTGCTGGCCTTGTTGTTGCTGTAAACCCTGGTGTAAATCCAGCACTGAGGCAACAGTCTTGCCATTGACCGCCAGCAAGATATCGCCCACTTCAAGCTCTGCTCCTGCGCTATTCAGTGGACTTGCGATAGAAGGTAAATCCGGATCGGTCTGATAAATAGTCTGCAATACCAGCTTGTCATTACGGCTGATAAATTCGCCCCCCAGACTGGCCGCTTTGCTGCTCTCACTGGCTTTGGCGTAGTCGCCCCCCCGCACTTGCGAGTGCAGTACAGACAACTCTCCAATCAATTGCGCTAGCAAATCATCCAGCTCAAATCTGTCTGTCACTCTGTCTAACAACGGCTGATAGCGTCTTTTTGTGCTGCCCCAGTCCACACCACGCATGGCAGGGTCAAATAAAAACTCACGGTGCATCAACCAGGCGTCATGGAACATTTGTTGCCATTCTGCTTTAGGTGTCACTGTCAGACTGATTTTATCCAGGGCCCAAGGTTCAGCGTCTTCGCCCTCAGGCGCTTTGGCAGCGGCAGAGCCTAAGAAAAAGCGATATTGACCTGGTGCAGTTTCATATTGTAAATACAACGATTTACCGTCAGTGCTACTCTCTATATTTCGAACCTTACCAGCAAAGTTCAGCAGTTTTTTATTTTCAGGCTCAATTTTTAAAGCGCGAACTGTGCCTGCATCGCCACTGTATTCAAAGTCATGCAGGTACAAATAATCCGCTCCGGCCAGCAGCTTTTGATAATTGCCGGCCGCAACCGGTACTTGCCATAGCTGGCCAGGCAAATCTTTTAAGGCGATGCCCTTAGGCTGCCCTTCTAAGCCTGCCGTCAGTTCTGTTTCAGCGGCAAAAGGAAATGGCGCTGCGCTATTGAGCGCATAAGCAAACACCTGTGCCCTTTTATCAAAAGCAGGACCCATATTGCGATCCCCCCAAGGGCCGCCCGGAGTGGGTTTTAATTCACGTTCAGATAAAAAATACAACCAGTCACCATCTGGATGAAAGGCTGGGCTAAAAGAGTTGTATTTATCTGTGGTGAGTAACTTCGCCTGCCGTTCCTGAATGGAATACAAGCCAATTTGCTGACGGCCTACCCCATCTTTTTCTGTGGTAAAAGCCAGCAAAGTGCTGTTGTTATTCCAGTTTAGATCGCTATAAGGGCTTAAACCTGAACCACTTTTATAGACAAGCTGATTACTACCGGTTTTGATATCCAACAACCACAACTGACCTTGTTTATCATCATGAGCTAAATAGCGGCCATCCGGTGATAAGCTTAAACGCCAGCGAAAGCCCCGGCCGTCTTTGGTTAGCTGTTTGCCTTGATCTGAACCATCTGCTGCATATTGCCAAATTTCAGGCTCGCCAGACTGGTCTGAAATTAAATACACCCATTGACCATCCTGGCTGACTACAGCATTGCGGGCTCTGGCCGTTTCAGGCACAGCCAGCTCCACTATACGTTGCGGCGCTGGCAATAAGACCTGCACTTTACTGCGCAATGTTAAAGCCAGTTTTTGTTTGGCAAAACCTACAGAGCTAGAGGTTAAATACTTCAGAGGTTCGCTTAACAAACGTTGGCGCTGCTGCGGTGAATCTGTAACTAACACCGGAGCCAAAGTACTGTTTAGGCCTGCTGCTAAGTCCAGCAATTTAATATCAGCCCCAAGCTGATATACCACTTTGCCTTGATCCATTCGGGCAGAGCGTACCGCAAAATCCTGATGGGTGGTCAGTTCTTTTAGTTGAGTCGATACCGGATCGTAAGACCATAAATTCGGATTGCCGCCTGCATCACTGACCAACACCAGTTGACCTTGCCAGATCATAGGGTTACGTAAAGAGCCCTGATGATCAGCCAATAAGCGCTCGGCTTCAAGTTGTGAACCCAGTTTCCAGCGCCAAAGCTGACCCTTGGCTCCGCCTTGGTACTGACGGGCATTATCACCAGTTAACTGCAAGCCATAACGGATAAAATACAAATAGCCATTTTGTTCATCCAGTACAGCTTCGACTGCATCCAGCAAAGGCAAGGTTTCAGTATGCTGGGTCTCCAGATCGAGCAACTTCAACACCCAGCTATTCACAGGTCCTGTCATGGCATCAGTGCTGTAGAGCAATTTTCCGTCCAGGCTCCAGCCCTGTAATTTCACTTTAGCATTCAGCGCCGTCAAACGTTTCGGTGCACCACCAGCTAAAGCCAAATAATAAATATCCGGGGTATCGTCATAAGCCGCGACATAAACCACAGCTTTACCATCTGGTGTAAACAGCGCCTGACTTTCTTCCGCGGCGTGGGTAGTCAGGCGTTTAGCCTCAGCAGCGTTCAAAGCACTGAGCCATAAATCCCCTTCAGCGGTAAAAACCAGTTGATCTTGTTGCAACGAAGGAGAGCGGTAGTAGGCTGCATCAGCATAACTGCTGGCAAAGAGCGCAGCCGTCAGACAAGCGACAAAAGTGAGTTTCATAGATGGCCCCGGATTTTCTGTTTTTACTTTTGGGTTGTTTGTTTTTACCTTAACAGCTTCAGCAAATAAAAACAGAGCAGGCCACCTCAGAAATCAGCAGCTTAGTCTTAGTCTCTAAATTTTTGCACCGCCAAAAGTGCATGCTGAATATCCTCTGCAGTGATATCCAGGTGTGTTACCCAGCGTACTCGTTTGAAGTGTTGATCGGCTTTGTTGTAATTACTGCTGGTTAATTTGATGTCCTGCTCCGCCAAATGCGCCAGTAATGGTTGTGCCACATCTATGGCAATGTCGGTAAATAAAATATTGGTATTAACCGATACCAACTCCAGCTTGCCTTTGAGCAGCGGATGCCCGGCTGCTATCCGCTGCAAACCTTCAGCCAGTTGCTGTGCATGCTGATGATCCTCTGCCAGACGCTCTATATGATGTTGCAATGCATACAAACCAGCCGCAGCCAAAACACCAGCCTGACGCATGCCGCCACCCAACATTTTACGCAGTCGTCTTGCCTGCTGAATAAAAGCAGAACTACCGAGCAATAATGAGCCAACAGGGGCGCCTAATCCTTTAGATAAACACAAAGACACCGAATCAAAACCTGCACAGAGTTGCCTGGCTTTTTCAATTGGATCTGAACCATCTGCTGAGGCTAAAGCCACAGCGGCATTCATCAACCTTGCACCATCAATATGGCAGTTGAGCCCCAGCTCTTTGGCCAAAGCGGCCACCGAATTCATATAGGACAAAGGCAACACCTTACCGCCAGTGGTGTTTTCCATCACAATCAATTTAGTGCGGGCAAAATGTGGATCGTCCGGTTTTACCGCAGCTCGAATATGCTCAAGCGCCAAAGTACCATCGGGCTGGTGTTCAATAGGCTGAGGTTGAATAGAACCTAACACGGCCATCCCCCCACCTTCCCAGCGATAGGTATGCCATTGCTGCCCTACAATGGCTTCGTCACCCCTCTGACAATGTGCCATCAGTGCTATTAAGTTGGTTTGAGTGCCACTAGGTGCAAATAACGCCGCTTCAAAGCCTAACAGCTCTGCCGCATAACGCTGCAGCTCATTGACCGTCGGGTCGTCCTGAAATACATCATCACCCAAAGGTGCTGCCAGCATAGCCTGCTTCATTGCTGCTGTGGGTTGGGTGACAGTGTCACTGCGAAAATCAGTCATCTATAGTCTCCATTGGAATTCACCTTATCTGAGCGCAGAAACGTTTTCTGTTCAAGCTAAATTCGACGGTTTGGAGCTGAGCTGCGGGATAAATACAGAGTGAGGTGACTTAAAAATAACGCCGCAAAAAAAGCCCGGAAAACCGGGCTCTATGCTAAAAACAGGGTAAGAGGATAAGTTTATTGAACAGCTTGCTCGCGATGAATAGGGGATAATCCTCTAGCTCGGTAATCAACAGCGTCATCCAATTCAAAACCCGTTGAAACCCAGTTTTTCGCCTCTTCAGCACTAAATCTCTGCGCCGACCACTCTGTTGCAGACTCCAGGTTAAAACCCATAGTTTTCCACAGGCCTGCAGCTTCTGAATTAAAACCACTGGCTTTCCATTGCTGAGCGACTTCTGCTGTAAAACCACTGGCTTGCCAACTTTGTATTTCACTCTGGGTCATATTACTCCAGTCGTCCGGCACTGAGCTGCAACCCGTCAATGCAAAACCTAACACCGCGACCAACAACAACTTCTTCATGTCATTTCCCCTTGTATCCACCAGTACCATAAGTGACGCTGTACTTAACCGGCTAAAAGCGCGCATAGTAATGCATGACTCAGGTTTTGCACAGTGCATAGCTGACTGAAATTTATAAGGCCAGCTTAAACGCGATGGCAGATAAGATCAGAGCGACCAAGCCGTCAAACAGCCGCCAGCGCAGCGGCGAACACAACCAGACTTTCAGCCTGGGTGCCAGGCCAGTTAAGGCACCAAACCAACAGAAAGACGCCATACAAGCTCCGACAGTAAACCAGAAAGGCTCCGGTTGCGCCGAGCCAACACTGCCAATCAGCACCACGGTATCCAGATAAACATGAGGGTTTAATAAGGTAATAGCCAAAGCTGTCAGCGCAGTTTTTTGCCAGCTATCTACCTGTAGTGTCGGATTAGCATGCAAAGTGCCTTTACCTTGCCAGGCGCGCTGTGCTGCACCAAAAGCCAACCATAACAGCATGGCAACACCAGCCCAGGTCAGTACCGGCACCAGTGGTGGCAACCACTGCTGAATAAGCTGCACACTGTAAACACCAGTCACAATTAATGCGGCATCACACAAAATACAAACCAGAGCTATCACCAGCCTGTTGGCGCCCGCCATACTTTGACTTAACACCCAGATATTCTGCGCACCTATGGCCACTATTAAACTTAAGCCGACGGTAAAACCTGTAAAAAACGACAGCATGTCATTCGTCCCACAAGAAACAAGTAGTGCAAGTTTAACGAAGCGGCTTATTATGAATCCAACAAATAAATTTACTGCGTCATGAGAAAAACTGATGATCGATTACCGTTTATTGCAGGCACTTTCTGCCGTGGTTGAACAAGGTGGTTTTGAACGGGCGGCCACAGCGCTGCATCTCACCCAATCGGCCATTAGCCGACGTATTAAGCAACTTGAATCAGTATTGGGTCAGCCGGTGTTATTACGCAGCAGCCCGCCTACACCTACGACAGCAGGACAACGTTTGCTAAACCACTTGCAGCAAGTACGACAAATGGAGACGGCTTTAGGGCTAACAGAGGATCCTCAAGATTTGGTGGTGCGGCTGGCCACCAATGCGGACTCTTTAGCCACCTGGTTACCTGAAGCTTTGGTTTTGCCAGAGTTACAGGCAGTGCGTTTTGATCTGGTGGTCGAAGATCAGTCCGTCGGTTTAAAACGCATGAAACAAGGCGATGTGATGGCCTGTATTTGTGCCAGCCCTCAGCCGGTCAATGGTGGCGCTGTGATGGCATTGGGCGCACTGCGATACCGGGCTGTCGCCAGTCCGGATTTTATTCAGCGTTACCAATTAAATCAGCAGTTTAAACAAGGGATCAGCCGGGCGCCTTGCCTGGTGTTTAATCAGGACGATCAGTTGCAGCATCAGTACCTGCAGCATGTAGCACAGGCAGTACCCCAAAGTGTGCATTTGTGCCCTTCCTCTGAAGGTTTTTTAAAAGCGACCTTAGCTGGCTTAGGTTTTGGCTTATTGCCAGAACTACAAATGCAGTCGCAGCTGGACAGTGGTGAACTGGTGGATTTAACGCCAGGTTATTCTCTCGACACAGCGTTGTATTGGCACTATTGGCAAAGCGAAAGCCCACTGATGATTCAGTTACGGCAAAATGTATTACAGGTAGCAAAACGATATTTATATCAAGAAGTTGGATAGTAACTGAAAACCTATTGTAGGAGCAGGGGTTGTTCCTGCCGTTCTGACATACAAAGCGTTCTGAAAGCGAGCAGCGCTGTCAACAACGCTGCTGCTTCAAACACTAAGAGTAATTACTGCTTAGGTAACTCTTTTACGCCCATATTAAACAGGGTGAAACCAAAGATATCTGCCGCTAATTCAATCTGCTTGGATACCGGCACACCGGCACCGTGACCTGCATTGGTTTCAATGCGGATCATCTGTGGGTTAGGGCCTGTTGCTTTGGCTTGTAACTCAGCTGCAAACTTAAAGGAGTGTGCTGGTACTACGCGGTCATCGTGATCGCCTGTGGTGACAAGAGTTGCAGGATAAACCACGCCTTCTTTGACGTTATGCACTGGTGAGTAGCCTTTGATGTAGTCGAACATCTCTTTGCTTTGCTCAGAAGTGCCGTAGTCGTAGGCCCAACCCGCACCTGCAGTGAAGGTGTGGTAACGCAGCATATCCAGTACACCGACCTGTGGAATAGCCACTTTCATCAGATCAGGTCTTTGCGTCATTACAGCGCCGACTAACAAACCACCGTTAGAACCGCCACGAATAGCCAGTTTGTCACTTGAGGTGTATTTCTGGGCGATCAGGTATTCACCAGCCGCAATAAAATCATCAAACACATTTTGCTTTTTCTGCTGAATACCAGCGTCGTGCCAGGCTTTACCGTATTCGCCACCACCACGCAGGTTAGGCACAGCGTACACGCCACCCATTTCCATCCACACCAGGTTGGCCACACTGAATGCAGGAGTCAGGCTGACGTTAAAACCACCATAACCGTACAGCATGGTTGGATTGGTACCGTCGAACTGAATGCCTTTTTTGTGAGTAATGATCATCGGCACTTTAGTACCGTCTTTGCTGGTATAAAACACCTGCTTCGACTCGTAGTCGTCGCTGTTAAACTTTACAGCAGCTTTATAGTACGTGCTGGTTTCGCCAGATTTTGGCTCAAAAGCAAAAGTACTAGGTGCCGTATTGTAGTTGGTGAAGCTGTAGTACAAGGTGCTGTCTTTGGTTTTGCCACCAAAACCAGACACAGTACCTAAGCCCGGCAACGCCACATCACGCACCAGCTTGCCTTCGTAATCGTATTGCTTGATCTGGGAAATCGCATCCACCATGTAGTTGGCGAATAAGAAACCAGCACCTTTGTTCACATCCAGCACATTTGCCGTTTCCGGGATCACATCTGTCCATTGATCAGCCGCAGGCGCTGTTGCATCAATTTTGATCAGCTTTTTATTCGGTGCATTTAGGTTGGTGACAAAATACAAGGCGTTGTCACGGCTGTCGACAAACTCAAAATCGGCATTGCCTTCAGCGTATAAAGTGATAAAAGCACTGTCGGATTTAGTTAAATCTTTCAGGAAGACTTTGTTGCCAGAGGTTGCATTTGCGGCAGAGACAATCAGGTATTTGCCATCATCTGTGACACCACCACCGACATAACGGTGTTTTTCTGCATCAACACCACCAAAGACCACAGGATCGTCTTTTTGTGCAGTGCCTAATTTATGGTAATACAGCTTGTGCTGGTCGGTTTTTGCCGACAACTCACTGCCTTCAGGCTTGTCATAGCTGGAGTAATAGAAACCTTCGTTACCTTTCCACGACACTCCACTGAACTTAACGTCCACCAGAGTTTCTTCAATTGGTTTTTTCGTCTCTACATCGATGATAATAATTTTGCGCCAGTCACTACCACCTTCAGAGATGGAATAGGCCAGAACTTTGCCATCTTCAGAAAAAGACACGTCGGCTAAAGAGGTAGTGGCATCAGAGCTGAAAGTATTAGGGTCTAAAAAGACTTCAGCTTCGGCTTCGCCTTTTTTACGGTAAAGTACAGACTGATTTTGTAAGCCGTCGTTTTTAAAGAAATAGGTGTAGTCACCTTCAATAAAAGGCGCTCCTACTTTTTCATAGTTCCATAGCGCTTCTAAACGTTGTTTGATTTGGTCGCGGTAGCTGATCTGGTCCAGATATGCAAAAGTGACTTTGTTTTGCTCTTTCACCCAGTTGCCGGTTTCAGCACTGCGGTCATCTTCCAGCCAGCGGTAAGGATCCGCTACTTTGTTATCAAAATAGCTATCAACCACGTCACCTTTAGCGGTAACAGGGTAAGTAAAAGGATGTGCAGCCTGAGTTTCTGTCATAACGGTTTCTTGTGTTTTACTGGTATCACTTGGTTGACCACAGGCTGTTAATAAAGCCAAAGCCACTGCGCTTAATGCGTATTTCATCGATCCTGTTCCCCGGATTTTGTACCTTTCTTCACCGAAACCTTTGTTTCAATTGAGATTAGGTAAGTGTTAATAAAATTCGTCAACGAGCATAACAAAACTGTTTACTCAAAGCATCCTTTACGACAAACGACAGGTGGCGAAGCCTTATTCGTGCGCTTTGTTCGCTTTATGGAATTTCCAACCTGAATTCCGGCCAAAAATTTCAGGCTGTTTTATGCTAAGTGAAAGCGGTTTACTTTTTGTTATGGCTGGAGTGGTGCTGATGTTCGGCTCAAAGTTCAGATTAAGTTGGTGTTTATGGCTCTTATGCAGTGGTTTTGTTGCGCAAGCCTCCGTCATTTTGCCTGCCATTC